>Ga0209480_10000720_pt1 | contig 26049 bp, 22 predicted proteins | sample JI61114C2DNA_FD_187501 | JGI IMG/M metagenome (GOLD analysis project Ga0209480, IMG submission 187501) | Wastewater effluent complex algal communities from Wisconsin, to seasonally profile nutrient transformation and Carbon sequestration -... | ecosystem: Engineered > WWTP > Effluent > Algae... | reverse complement strand
CAACGCGCCCGAAGAACTCGCGTTGCCTTATTTCTGGGCGGGCTTGGTGCTTGTTGGGGATGTGGAGCCTGTATTGTTGTCGAGGAAGTTCCCCGTTTGGGGCTGGGCGGCCTTGGGATGCGCGATACTGCTTACCCTGTGGGGTTGGAGAAAGTGGCGTACGAAACAGCAGGCTTGATCCCACTTGCCCAACACCGTCTCTTTAATACCGTCTCGCAATAGAAAGTCATCCAAAGATGCGCACTTGACTGCCGCAGGCATGTGCTATTTTTTCGCGAGGCGATACAAAATAGTTGTTGCATAGCCTGTGCGCTGAGCGTAGCCGAAGTGAGCTACGGAACCACTATTTTGGAGAAGCATCGAGGAAAAAGAGTGAGCAGACTGGGTGAGGTGCTATTGCGAAACGATATAAGTAGTCGCTGAAGGGGGACGGAACGCAAAAAGCCCCCGACCTTTCGGCCAAGGGCTTTTCTGTTTATGTCCCAGCAGTGGTCACTGCCGAAGAGCGGTCGGCTTACATCATGCCGCCCATGCCGCCCATGTCGGGGCCATGGCTGTGGCCTGGTGCTTTCTCCTCCTTCTCGTCGCTGATCACGCACTCGGTAGTGAGCAACATGGCGGCGATCGAAGCTGCGTTTTCCAGTGCTACACGGGTCACCTTGGTGGGGTCGATCACGCCTGCTGCGAGCAGGTTCTCGTACACCTCGGTGCGGGCGTTGAAGCCGAAGTCGGCCTTGCCATCACGCACTTTCTGCACTACGATGCTGCCTTCCATGCCTGCGTTGGCCACGATCTGGCGAAGCGGTTCCTCCAAGGCACGGCGCACAATGGCGATACCGGTGGTCTCGTCAGCATTTTCGCCTTCCATCTTCTCCAGCGCTTTCTGTGCGCGGATGTAGGCTACGCCGCCACCGGCAACGATCCCTTCCTCAACTGCGGCGCGGGTAGCGTGCAGGGCATCGTCTACGCGGTCCTTCTTTTCCTTCATCTCCACTTCCGTGGCGGCACCGATGTAGAGCACAGCAACCCCGCCGGCCAACTTGGCCAAACGCTCCTGCAGTTTCTCTTTGTCGTAGTCGCTGGTGGTGTTCTCGATCTGTGCCTTGATCTGGCCGATGCGGCCCTTGATGTCATCCTTTTTGCCAGCACCGTTCACGATGGTGGTGTTGTCCTTATCGATGTTGACCTTCTCAGCAGTGCCAAGCATGTTCAACTCCGCGTTCTCCAGTTTGAAGCCGCGCTCTTCGCTGATCACGGTGGCGCCGGTCAATATGGCGAGATCTTCCAGCATCGCCTTGCGACGATCGCCGAAGCCCGGTGCTTTCACGGCACACACTTTCAAGGCACCGCGGATCTTGTTCACCACCAAGGTGGCCAACGCTTCTCCGTCCACGTCCTCGCTGATGATCAACAAGGGCTTGCCGGTCTGCGCGCTCTTTTCCAGAATGGGAAGCAGCTCCTTCATGGTGCTGATCTTCTTGTCGTAGATCAAGATATGCGGATTCTCCATGTCCACCTCCATCTTCTCCGCGTTGGTAACGAAGTAGGGGCTGAGGTAGCCACGGTCGAACTGCATGCCTTCCACCACTTCCACCGTAGTGTCGGTGCCTTTGGCTTCTTCCACGGTGATCACGCCTTCTTTCTTCACTTTGGCCATGGCCTCCGCGATCAGCGTTCCGATGGTGTCGTCGTTGTTTGCACTGATGCTGGCAACCTGCTTGATCTTGGCGTTGTCGTCGCCGACGGCCTTGCTCATTTTTTTCAGGTCGGCCACAACTGCGCTAACAGCTTTGTCGATGCCGCGCTTCAGGTCCATGGGGTTGGCGCCTGCTGCAACGTTCTTCAAACCTGCGGTTACGATGGCCTGGGCCAGTACCGTTGCGGTGGTGGTGCCGTCGCCGGCGATGTCGGCGGTTTTGCTGGCCACTTCCTTCAGCATTTGGGCGCCCATGTTCTCCACGGCGTCCTTCAGCTCAATTTCCTTGGCCACGGTCACGCCGTCCTTGGTCACTTGGGGTGCACCGAATTTGCGATCGATGATCACGTTGCGGCCTTTGGGGCCAAGCGTCACCTTCACGGCGTTTGCCAAATGGTCCACGCCACGCTTCAGACGGTCGCGGGCTTCTACTTCGAATTGAATGTTCTTTGCTGCCATTTTCTTTTTTTCGTTGAGGTTGATAGTGCGCTGGTCCAGCGCACCTGTTGTGTCGACCCAATGGGTCGACGGTACATCTGCTTGTGCTTAGCTAAGCACTGCGTAGATGTCGCTTTCGCGCATTATCATGTAGTCCTTGCCTTCAAGGTTGAGCTCGGTGCCGCTGTACTTGCCGTACAGGATGCTGTCGCCCACCTTCACGGTCAACGGGCTCACTTTGCCGTCGTCGGCCACACGGCCAGTTCCTACTGCGATCACTTTGCCGCGCTGGGGTTTTTCCTTAGCGGTGTCGGGGATGATGATGCCACCCTTGGTGGTCTCTTCAGCCGCTGCTGCTTCAACGAGCACGCGATCGGCCAAGGGCTTCACTTTGTTTGCCATGTTTGTGTTTTGATGTTGGGGTATGGATTGTTCGTCCGGCGGCGGCTCCTCGATTACCGTGCCAACGGCAAGGCACTGACGATCATGCGCCAAGCCGCAAAACAATGGCAGCCCGTACTGACAGGCTGGCGGATTTTTACTCGTTGGGAGCCGCGGGAATGGTCACGGCAGCGCTGTCGTTCATCAGCGACGCGGCGTTGGCGTTTGGGTTCTCATCCACTTGGATGGGAGCGTCCAGGCCGTCACTGGCCACGGTGGTGTTTTGCAGGGAAGCCGACACCAAGCACAGCACCATCAAGGCACCGGCAAGGCTCCAAGTGGCTTTTTCCATGAAATCGGCCGTGCGCTGCACGCCACCGATCTGCGATGCCCCGGTGAAGCCTGCGGCAAGTCCGCCGCCCTTGGGGTTTTGAGCGAGTACGACCAGGGCCAACAACACGGCCAGAATAATGATGATGATGGAGATCGCGACCATGCTATGGGTTCATTCGCCCCTGAAGGGCTTTCGAAAGGGCTGCGAAGTAAACGCTTTTCCGCGGATCGAGCTGCGCCAATTGTTCATACACCTCTTTTGCCTTGGCGAAATTGCCCTGCTTTTCATAGATCCGGCCGAGCGTTTCGCTCACCAAACCTGCGTCCAGCAGGCTCTTCTTCGCAGCTTGCTGCGGGCTGAAGAATTCCGCTTTGGCCTTGATGGGTGCAGGAGATTCATGCTGGATGAACCGGTCCATGATCTCTTCCGGGCTGGGTAAAGCTTCCGATGCGTGCCCGGTTTCCGCCAAATGCAGAATGTCCGTTACCGTTGGCATCCGCTCTTCATCGGTCAACGTTTCAGCTATTGGCGCGCCTTCAGCTTGCGCCAACCAGTCCGTAAAACGCAATTTTGTGCCTGCCGCAAGAGGTGTGGGTTTGGCCGGCGGAAGCGGTTCTTTCTGCAATTCTGCTTCAGGCGTCGGCGTACGATCCAGTATCCGCACTTTAGCAATAGGCTCAGCCACTGGCGGCTCAACGGCCTCTACCGGCGGTAGTATTTCCAGATCCGCGACGTTGAACGGTGCATTGGCAGCGGCTTCCCGGTACAACAGTTCCAAGGGGTCCGCTGCTTTAGTTTCCGGCGGGATCGCCGCATTTTCCACCGGCGTAACGGGTGTTTCGTCAAGCGCCACGGGATGTGCAGCTGCTTGGGCTGGTGGAACCGGCTTCGGAACGGGTTCCGTTTGTACTGCTGTTCCCTGTGTAACTGGCAAAGTAGGTGGGGCAGCGCGGGGGGCTTCAACTTCAGAAGCCTTCGCGACCGGTTCCACGGGTAGTGCCGGTGTTTGGGCCACTTCAACCGACGGATTTTCAATTGTAGGCCGGGAGTGCTCGATCGGCTTGATGAATTCGGCTGCCAATGGAACGCGTTCAACCGGTTTTCTTGAAATTTCAACTTCCTCTGAAGAGATCGCGACTTTGGTCGGCGTTGTAGCTGCAGTTTCCACCTTTGGAAGTTCGGCAGGCTTTGGTATTTCCATCGCCACCGCCGGTTTTTCTGCTTCACTCATCACCCGCACCACGTCCAGCTCGGCGGTGTTGCGCACCACCTGCATCGGCGCCAATGGCCTTGGCGCGCTTCCGCGTGTAAGGTCGAAAAGCACCGCACGCGATGGCAACTGCGCAGCAGGCGAAGTGCTGCGGTCATTCGCCAGCACATCGCCAGCTTTGTCTTCGCCAACGGCCAACAACAAGCGCGCACCGCTGAACCAAGGGAAACGTTCTGCCAGGTCGCGCAGGTCGGCCAAGTCGCTCCGGGATACATCCCCGGGCGTTCCCAGCAGTTCGGTCAATCGTTCGCGGTCCATTTCAAATCGACGATCAGAAAATTTGAAAATCAGAATATGGAATGCCGTTCACCCGACAGCGCGATGCCACGAGCTTCCGGTCGCGGCCACGGATTGTCTGATCGTCTGATCGTCTCATTTTCTGATCGGCACTACCAATTCCCCAAAGTGCGGTCGAATATATCCTGCGCGAGCTGTTTACCGATCTCGCGCACCAATCCGTCTTCCACGGAACTGAGGTCCTGGTCGCTCGGATAATCGGCGAAACGCGATACGCTCAGGTCCGCATCTGCCTTGGGTTCCAGCTTGTTGGCGTAGTGCAGGCTCACGGTAATGGTGAGCCGGTTCAACGCTGCGGTCTCGTTCGCTTGAATGGCCACCGGCTGCACGTCGTAGCCGGCAATGGCGCCCGTGTAGGCGATGTCGCCATCCGTGCGGATCATGGTGAGCGGCGTTTGGCTCTGCAGCAGGTCGCGCATTTCCTCGGTAATGGATTGCGCGGTCTGCGGGGTGCAAAGTGGTGCGCGGGCATCCAATAGGTCCACGCTAATTGTTTTCGCGCCGGCGGGAACGGAGCCGCCGCTGGTGGAATAATGCACGGCGCAGGAGGCGAGAACCACGCAGGAGATCAATGCGGCGAGCAGTTTCATTCAATGCCCCACTCTTTGATCTTGCGGTAGAGCGTGCGTTCGCTGATACCCAATTCGTCCGCGGCTTTTTTGCGCTTGCCTCGGTGCTTGTCCAACGCTTTGCGCACGAGCTCCTTTTCCTTGTCTTCGATGCTCAGCGATTCTTCCACTTCCGTGTGCTCCACCTCTTCGTCCTCGGTGTCGTGCATGCCAATGCTCATGCCGCTCTCTGGGCGGTGCGCGTAAAGCAGTTTCTCCGGATATGCCGGGCCGGTGGTAGGCATCCGCTGTTGACCGTTCCCAAGCACGCGCACCTGTTCCTTCAACGCGTTCAAGTCGTTCTTCATATCGAAGAGGAACTTGAAGATCAGCTCACGCTCGTTGATGGCTTCGCTATTTCCACCACCGCCGGTGCTGCTTGTGGGCACAAGCGCGGTGTTTTCCTTCGGCAGATAGCCGGCCAGTGTTTCCGCATCGATCTCGCGGTCTTTCTCGATCACACTGATCTGCTCCACCAAGTTGCGCAATTGGCGCACGTTGCCCGGCCAACGGTAGGCAGTGAGCAGTTGGCGCGCATCGTCCGTCAAGGTGATCGGTGGAGCTTTGTAGCGCGAAGCCGCTTCTTGGGCGAACCAGCGGAAAAGCAAGTGGATGTCCTCTTTCCGTTCACGCAAAGCGGGCACCTGGATCGGTACGGTGTTCAACCGGTAGTACAGATCCTCACGGAATTTGCCGCGCTGCACGGCCTGCAGCATGTTCACATTGGTGGCGGCGGTAACGCGCACGTTGGTTTTTTGTGCTTTGCTGCTACCTACGCGGATGAATTCGCCGGTTTCCAACACGCGCAACAAGCGCACCTGCGTGGTGAGCGGAAGTTCGCCCACCTCATCCAAAAAGATGGTGCCGCCATTGGCCACTTCAAAGTAGCCCTTGCGCGCCTCATGCGCACCGGTGAAGGAGCCTTTTTCGTGCCCGAAAAGCTCGCTATCGATTGTCCCTTCCGGAATGGCACCGCAGTTTACCGCGATGTACGGCCCATGCTTCCGTGCGCTGAAAGCATGCACGATCTGTGGCATCACTTCCTTGCCACTTCCACTTTCTCCGCTGATCAATACGCTGAGGTCGGTGGGTGCCACTTGCGCCGCGATCTCAATGGCGCGGTCCAGCAAAGGCGAGGAGCCTATGATCCCAAAACGCTGTTTAATGGGTTGCACCTTCATGCGTTCAGGATTATTTCGTCTGCCATTTCATTGGGCTCTCCTTTTAAGGAACCGGCTGTGGCGCTTACGATGCGCACCCGTATCTGATCACCGGGCTTTAGTTCCATATTTGACGATTGACCGCTGAACCTCGGAACGATCACAACAGAATTCTGCGTATTCCGCCCATACATGTTTTGCTCACTGCGCTTGCTTACTCCCTCGATAAGCACGTCGTGAATTTGGCCCACATAAGCCGCCATCCGCTTCGCCGAATTCAACTTCTGCGCTTCGATGATCTCCGCCAAGCGGCGCCCTTTCACATCTTCCGGCACATCGTCTTCATGCTTGCGGGCCGCCAGTGTTTTCGGTCGTTCGCTGTACTTGAACATGTAGGCCATGTCGTAGCCCACATCTTCCATCAGCGATAGCGTGGCTTGGTGGTCTTCTTCCGTTTCACCGCAAAAACCAGCTATGATATCCGTGCTGATGGCGCAGTCCGGCATGTGCTTGCGGATGCTGGCCACGCGGCCCTCATACCATGCCCGGTCGTAGCCGCGGTTCATGCGTTTCAGCACGTCGCTGCTTCCGCTTTGTACCGGCAGGTGGATGTATTTGCAGATGTTTTCGTAGCGCGCCATTACCTCCAGCACCTTGTCGGTCATGTCCTTAGGGTGGCTGGTGCTGTAACGAATGCGCAGGGTAGGGCAGGCGGTGGCCACCATTTCCAGCAGATCGGCGAAATCAACGTGATCATTACCCGAAACATTCTCTTCTCGGCGCCCCTGACTGCCGATAGGCATGCTCCGCGCCTCCGCGTCCAACTCTCTTAAATCTTCTCCGCGACTCTGCGCCTCAGCGTCCAATTCTCCCTTTCTCTCCTTCCACTTGAACGAATCCACATTCTGCCCCAGCAGCGTCACTTCTTTGAAACCGTTCACCACCAATTGCTTGCATTCGTCCACAATGGTCTGCGGGTCGCGGCTGCGCTCCCGGCCCCTCGTGAATGGCACTACACAGAACGCGCACATGTTGTCGCAGCCCCGCATAATGGTGACGAACGCCGTAACGCCGTTGCTGCCCAAGCGCACCGGCTCAATTTCACCGTAGGTTTCCTCGCGGCTCAGCAGCACGTTCACCGCTTTTTGGCCGCTGCCCACTTCTTCCAGCAACTGCGGCAGGCTGCGGTAGGCATCGGGCCCTACCACCAGATCCACCACGCGTTTTTCTACGAGCAGGTTTTCCTTCATCCGCTCCGCCATGCACCCCAGCACGCCCACCTTCAGCCCCTTGTTCTTGGCTTTCAGGTTGTTCATTTCATTGATGCGCTGCATCACCGTGTACTCGGCTTTTTCGCGGATGCTGCACGTGTTCAGCAGCACCAGATCAGCCTCTTCGGGAGTAGCTGCAAGTTCATAGCCGTCCTTCGCCAAAATGCTCGCAACGATCTCACTGTCGCTGTGGTTCATCTGACAACCGTAGCTTTCGATATGGACTTTCTTGCTCAACACGGCGTTGTTTTTCAGGGGCGCAAAGGTACCGTTCCATAAGCGTAGTGACAATGTGGCAGAAGTTGGATTGGAACGCGGATAGTTGCAGGCAAAAGCAAGCACCCCGACCGCCGCTTACGCGTGGCCGGGGTGCGCCCTGGGCCGCCCTTGCTCAAGGGAGCGGCACCTCTTATCCAGATTAAAACTTTGCCGTGAGCCCCAAGTTCAAGTAGCTGGCACCATAGCCCAGTTCCAAGTAGGCACCGATCTTGTCGGTGAAGAAGTAGCGACCACCCACGAAGGTGCTCCACGTAACGAAATTGAGTTTATAGTTGTAATTATCGAGGTAGTCCGTGGTGATGCCTCCAGTTGTGTATGTGCTCTTGTCCTTGTAGCTGCCGATGTTGTAGCCCAGCATCAACCCGCCGTACACATCGAACTTGTCGCTTTCGATGATCTCATTCAGGTGAAGCGTGCCTCGCAAACCCACCACGGTGTTGCTCCAACGGCGATCGTAGTTGTAGACGCTCTGGTAGCCTTGTGAAGTGTATTTGTAGCTAACCGTCTTATTGGCAAATAAGCCCCCGACGCCAATGGCTCCGACTCCGTCCACGCCGCCTACGCCGTGCTCAATGCTCAGCACAATGGTGGGCGAGGTCTTGTAATTGTCGTTGTAGGAACTGATGTAACTGTATCGTGCACCGCCCAACCCGATGCCGGCGTTGATGGCGGTGACGCCACGGTCGAAGGCTTGTGCATGTGCGCTGTTCGGGGCGGCGAGTGCGACTAAAGCAAGGGCCGCGAGCAGTGAGGAAATGTTCTTGGTCTTCATTTTTCCAGGGTGTTGGTTTGGTTGCTCAGGTTCATTTGCGTTTCAGTGCGATGCTGCCTTCACGCAGGTCCGCCACTGTGTATTTGGCCTGCAACTTGGCGTACAGCGCGTCCAACAGTTGCTGTGTGCTGCCTGTGTGTTGTACGGTTACCGTGCCAATGCCTTCGCTGAAGGAGCGTTCAACGTTCTTCACTTTCGTGTCGCCTTTTACGATATCCTCAAAGCCTGCCATCGCGCCGTACTCCATGTTGGCGATGGAGAACACGGTCCAATTGCTGTTGGGGTCTGCGCTGGCGGGCAACGGTATGGTTTGCCATTCGTCGCTCAACAGGTCGCAACTCTGGAATACGCCCTTTTCCAAGGCATTGGCCAATGCGGGGTTGTTCTTCACGCTGCTCACTACGTTGAACATGCCTACGCCCAAGCCCACACCGCCGGCCTTTTTGCCATCTACATCAACTGTCTTACTCCACAGAATATCACGCGTTTGAGGGTCCAATACTTTTAGGACGAAGCCTAGATGCACTGTTTCCGAACCCACACGCACAATGGCTATGCCCACCTTGCTGCTGCCTTCGTTGTACTCCGTGATCTCGCCCGTTACCACGAGTTGCGCACCCAACATTTTCCCTGCACGTGCAGTGCTGGCCGCATTCATCAGGCCGTTGTCGGCACCTTCCATCTCTTGTGTCATATCGCCCAAGTTGTCCTTGGATTCCAGCACGCGGAAACATTGCAATTGCTGCAATGCGTTTTCCAGCATGGTGGCCATGTTCGCGCCTAATTCCGGCGGATTATTCGTGGTAGTGACATTGAAGCGTGCCACTGCCAGCCGTACCCGCTGTGCCAAGGGAACACTGTCGCAACGTGCTTTGAGTTCATCAAAAGTGACCTCGACTTTCTTCTTGTTCTGCGCATGGCTTAGCGCCGGCAGGGACATCAGTGTGGCCAAGGTTATGAGCTTGAGGGTGTCCAGGGTTTTCATTGTTTTGGTTTTTGGTTGGTTGTCGGTTTTAGTTTTTGGTTATCGGCGTGTCCCATGGCGTGAGAAATGCGGGAGAGATCGCTAGGGCTGCTGCAAGAAGGATGATGGTGAGCATGGTGTTTTCCGTTTGGTGAAGCGAAGCAACCGCAACATCAGACCTCGCCAAAGCGCCATTGAGCAAGCGGCGGCATGCACTGAGAATTTGGCGGAAATGCGAAGGGCGCCGTGAGGCGCCCTTTCGTATCAAGCCGTTCTCCGCTTACTGCGGCAATGGCAAACTGAAACTCCCGTTGGTGATGGAATGGCCTGTGCTCACCGTCGTCCCATCATTATCGATCACCGAGACGCCGGCATAGCTGAAGGTGCCTTCCAACAGGCCTCCGGGCAGGGTGTCCAACCGTGTGAACGTGGTGCTGCCGCTGGTACCGGTGGAGAGCAGATAGGTTTGGTCATCCGTGGTGACTTGCGGGTCCGTGGAGTGGATTGCCAACATGGTGAAGATGGGATCTGTTTGACCCGTATTAATGGTAATGGGCGCACTCAAACTGTCCGGGATGATCGTGCTCCAAGAAGATGCCCATACACCCCCAATTGTCACGGCAACGCCCAAAAAGAGCCGCGATCCGGGAATGCCTGTATTGGTTGCTGCCGTTGCCACTTGATCGCAATTGATCGTGGTGCCGTCCAGGTCGAATTTAATGTAGCCTTCTGAAGGTGTGCCACCGGTGCCACCTCCGCCGGAAGGTGCCGCAGGGGCATCGTCATCCTTGGAGCAACTTGCTATCAGTAAGCAAACGGTCGCCAATGCGGCGATCCAGTTGGTTGTCCGGAGTTTCATCGTGTTCAGTTTTTGCGTTTCAAAAGTTGTAGCCCGTTCACCGCCAGCGTATCGCCGTTCAAAGTCCCCAAACTCGCCATGCCGTTGTTGGGCCGAAGCAGCAGGTTCTTTCCATCACGCAAATAGGTGCCCTTCACTGTTTGCCCCAAAAGTTCCATGGTGAAATAGTACTGCCCATCTGGCCGAAGCTCTAACGTGGCGGATTGCATGCCATCCATGTCCAAGCCATTGATCGTGCCATAAACTTCGGATTGTTCCATGGTTCTGCCGCATGCTAATTGGCACAACAGAATCAAGGGGAGGAGCCGGCGTTTCATTGCGCATGGGTGGCATCGCTCATCGGGGTCCACAGTGGGATCACGTTTTACTGTTTCACAAGCGTCACCCGGTGGATTACTTTCAGGTCTTTCCAAAAGAAAGCCGTGTACATCCCAGAGGCTCGGCCAGTCAGGTTCAGAACGGTTTCCGAGCGGATTATGCGGTCTACAACCAGCTTGCCTTGTGGGTCGTAGAGGATTACGCGCACAGGTTGGTCATCCGTAGGCTGTACGGTGATCTGCTCGGCGAAAGGGTTTGGGTAGACGGAGATGTTGGCGGCCGAGTGTAGCTGGTCAACATCGGATGTGATGTCCACCCAGATCGAGTCTATTCCGGAACGGTAGTTCGTTTGACTCCATCTTCCTCTGGAATCCAAGGCCCGCATGAAGAGGCGGTGGTAGGAATTATTGTCGAAACTCGCGGGCACCGCCACTTGGTCGACTTCACCCACGAGATCGGCGCTGCTGGTGGAAGCATCGTATGGCATGCCCAATCCGACCCCAGGGTCCTCATCCCAGAAGTATTCCATGCGGACGATCAAGCCTGATGTGCTGTCCTCGATCAATACGGGAATATTGTTCGTGTGGCTCCATTTCCCATTGGCGTCAACGGACCGGATGAAAAGACTGTTTATGCCAATTGTCGCACCTGGCGCATCAGCAAGAAGATCGGCATTCATGACATCACCAGCGCCTCCGACCCCGGCGTCCATTGCAGCCCCGAACCCCGGATCAGTGTTCAAGAAGTACTCCGTCCGAGCAATCTCTGGGAGCGCTGGGAGGGCGAACACGTTGAATGGCCGGGCATTCGTGTGGCTCCATCGCCCTTGTGCGTCTCGGCTTCGGGAGAAAAGGATATTGACGCCCGGCACCAAGCTGGCAAGACTTGCCGTGTACATTGCGTCCTGGACATTCGGTGTTCCGTCCGCGTTTGCATCGGTCCCGGCACCATAACCGGGGTCGTTGTTGAGGAAATATTCGGTCAGCTCGATTGGTTCTGTGCTTGGTTGAGCGACGATATTAATTGGTGAGCAGTTCGTATGGCTCCATATGCCGTTCGAAGTGCGTGTGCGAAAGCCCACCACATGGACACCGACCGAAAGGCCGCTCAGAGGCAAATTGAATGCGGTATTGGGAACTTCGGCTTGGTTCAGAAAGTCGAATGAGGTCGCCTCCCCGAACCCGGGATCGGTGTCCAACCAGTACTCGCCACTGGCCATTGGTTGACCGAGGCCGATGTTGACCCATGCCAGCATAGCCAAAAATGGTGCGAAGCGTAGCATGGGACTCAATTGTTGCTTCGTGTGCTCAATGTGACCTCGATCGTTCCACCTTGAATGGCGGCGGCTGGAACGGTTAGTTCGTAGATGGTCGGGATCGCTGGAATGCCGCTCGGGATGTATGGTGAGATCCCTCCGTAAATGCCCAATTGAAGACCGTCATCCCCGGCAGTCAGATAGGGAGAGTTGGAGGGCAGTTTCCACTTGGTGTCGTCCGAGGTGAACGCCGGATTGAACACGTTGGTCATAGGTATGCTGTTCACGTTGTTGTTTCCAGCGGGCAGGCTGGTGGCCCCGGCAGCGATGTTGTGATGAATGTCATTGTCATTGATGTTCACCGAACCAAGGCGGAGGATGTTGTTCTTGAAGATGGATCCCCAGAGATCCTGGACCGTGTTGTAATCGAAGAGGTTGTTCGCGACAGTCACATTGCTGAAGGAATTTTCCAGATCGATCGCCCCATTGAAGTAATTATTGGAGATTACCACATTGCTTACGTATTGGCTGTAGCCGCCCGTGGCAATGCCGGATAAGTTGAAGTAGTTACCGGTAACGATGTATCCACTGAACGGCAAATTAGGGGTTTGGTCGAAAATCAAGCCGTCGCTGTCGAAAAAATTGCGGATGGCCGTAATGTTCTCAACATCGTTGATGTACAGGCCTGCATACGGGCCATTAAATCGAATTCCAGTAAAGACACTACCGTCTGACCCTGCCGCCAACGTGATCCGGGTCGCCGTCGCCATCTGGTTGTTCGCCTGTAAATCAGGGTTGTTGGCCGTCCCCATCCCAAGCTTGAAACCCGGTCCTATCAAGACGATCGGTTTGGCCATGGTCACACTGCCGTAGTTCATCGGCGAAGCTTCCAGATGGATGGTGTCGCGTGCTCCGTTCGCACTCACGAAAGGATTTGCTACTGCCTCGGCCAGGTCAGTGAAACAATGGTCACAATTGCTTGCCAGCACAGGGTTGTTATTCACCCGCCAAATGGTGGCGTTGCTCAAAATCGGTGACAGGACAAATGCGACGGCAACGATTAATGCTGAGGCTTTCATGGGTGCGTGTTTTTGGGTTTTATTCCCGTTTCAGGAACCCAAAAATCCCCACCGCTTCACTCTTCGAATAGCCCCCCTGAGCATCCGGCGGCAACGATCGAGAATACGGCAGGATGGCATTCGTCCCATCAAGGACTAAGCAGTAGACCTTGTATGCAATAACTGGAGCAAGAGCAACTACAACCGCCCCAACGCCTCCATCAGCTCCGCCTTCTGCCTGCGGCTCACTGGCAGGTTGCTGCCGTCGCACATCACCACTTCGCCGCCCTCGCCCTTGATGTAGCGCTTGATGTGCTTGCGGTGAACGAGGTGGCTTTGGTGTACGCGAACAAAACCTTGCGGCACCAAGAACGCATCAAATTCACTTAATGGGCGGCTCACCACCTGCGGCTTTTTCTCAGCGCGCAGGTAAACTTCCGTGTAGTTGTTGTCGCTGGTGCAATAGAGAATGTCGTCAATCTGCACCATGTACAATCCTTCGCCGGTGGGCAGGGCGATCTGGCGGTCGTTTTCCAGTTGGTGCAACAACCCGTTTACGCCGGGGTGCCCGTTGCCTTTCGCCAATGCCGCAACAGCCTTGTGTATGGCATCATCCAGCTCTTCCGGCACCACGGGCTTCAGCAAAAAATCCAGCGCGTTGAATCGGATGGCGCGCACTGCATAGCCTTCGTGCGCTGTGGTGAAGATCACATGCGGACGGACCGGTGCAATGGCTTTCAGCAGGTCGAAGCCGGTCATGCGCCCCATTTCCACATCCAAGAAGAGCAGGTCCGGCTGCTCTTTGCGTACCAATGCAATTCCACTGGGCACGTCGGTGGCCATGCCGATTACCTGAATGTCCGGATGCCGTTCCTTCAGCAACGCCGAAAGCGTGTCGCGGCATTGGGCTTCATCATCGACGAGCACTGCGGTGGCGGCCATGGAGCACGGATTATTGGCGATGAAATTAGGTGGTTCCGGGAAAAAAACAAATCGATGAACTCAGACTGTTGCGCGGCTAAGGTCATGTGGTGTTACAAATCATTGAATAAGGCCGATAAACGCAGATAAATAACGGCTTTGAACTCCCTGATCTTCTGATTCAAGCCCCTGCCAACGATCTAGGAGCTTGTGGCACCTGACCTGTTCTTACACCGGGATCACTACCTCGACACAAGTCCCCTTCGGCCATTCCAAATACCGGAAGCCCGCAGGCCGTCCTTTCTGCTCGGCCAATTGGTCTAAGCGCTCTTTGGTGATCACCGTGCCCAAGGACTTCCTTCCCGTGCCTGCGGGCTTGTCCTTCGGCATGCCGAGCCCGTCATCGCTGATGGTGACGACCAAGGCGCCGTTGCGCATCTTTATGTTGATCTCTACTTTCCCATGACCGACTTTGCCGGCCATGCCATGCCATACGGCATTCTCCACAAAGGGCTGCAAAACCAAGGGCGGCACCATGGTTTCTGCCTGATCGATCGCGGGGTCCACGGTGATGCTGGTATCAAACGCATTTCCTGACCGGGCCTGTTCCAATTCCATGTATATGCCGAGCCCTTCGATGTCGCTCGACAAAGGCACTTCATTTCTCCGGCTGTTTTCCAACACGATCCTCATCAGCTTGCTGAAACGGGCAATGAAGCCGTGTGCTTTTTCCGGTTCCTGCTGGCGGATGAACGCGCTGATGCTGTTGAGCGCATTGAAGATGAAGTGCGGGTTCATTTGCGCGCGCAGGGCCTTGATCTCCAACTGCGCGGCTTGTTTAGCGTAGCGTTCCCGCCTGCGTTTGCGGTCCAGTGCGAAGGCCGCATAACCGCCCACGGAGAGCAGTAGGCCGCCACCTGCCAGGCCGATACTTCGTCGGCGCACGCGACCTACGCTTTCCTCCGAAGACTTTCGTTCCATGTTCAAGGCTTGGGCGTGGGCCAGGCTGTCCGCATACTGCCGTTTTGCGAAGCTGTGCCGCAGTTCAGTTTGCGCTAGCCGCGCCGTTACTTCCACGCCCTCCAACGAGTCCTTTAAGGTGGTCCAACTGTCTTTGTACTCCAAGGCTTTTTCATATTGGCCCAAGTTCCGATAGGCGAAGGATAGCCGGTTCAAGGCCAGTAGCCGCAAACTGGCGTAGTGGCCATTTTCAGCTAAGGGTAATGCCTCCTTTAATATGTTGATCGCAGCGTTCCAGTGCTCACGCGCGATCTCGTTCGAGGCCATGTCGATCAAACTGCTCGTGGCCCATTTTTGATCTCCCAATTCGGTAAAATACTGATGGACCTGCGCAACTGCTGTGTAGGATTCGTCGAAGCGGCCTTCCCAATTCAGGATGGCGGCCCTCGACTTCGCGCCGTATGCCACCAGTTCCATATCTTGCAAGACTTGAACGGTGTGTTCCGCGTCCTTCACCATACGCATGGCCGTGTCGAAACGCGTTGTATGGTCGTAGCCCAAAGTGCGGCTTTCCGAACTGTCCAAGCTTACCCGGAATTTGGCAGCATACATACTGAGCATGGCTTTTTCGCGAGGCATGTCCAAACTGTCCGCAATGCGCATGGCCAAGTTCCAGCGTTTCACTACCTCTTCCGGGCCAAGAATGTCCCAATAGCAATAGCCGATCAACTTCAGGACGTCAACACGGTCACGTTGGTCGCCGGCACGCACGAGCGCTTCATCCGCCAGATTGGCCGTCTTAGCGCATTGGTCACTAAGGCCTTGATCCATCTGGGCGAGGGCCGATCCATGCAAAGTGATGCCCTCGGCATAGGCGCCCCCGGCTTGTTGGGCACTAACCAAGGCTTCCCCATAAAGCAGTTCCGCGCCTTGTGGGTCCGCACCGTTGAGGTGTGCAAGGGCATGGGCGGCTTTGAAACGCCAAAGCAGTTCCGGATCGCCGCGCACTTCCAAGGCGGGGCGAATTAAATTCGCAAGCGAGTCGGCTTGGGCTTGTTCTTTCCGTGAGGCAAGCACCTTCAGTTGCGCAATCCGGCAACGCAGGTAGAGTTCCGGGTCAGGTGGACCTTTTTCTCCGTGAAAGAGACTGTTCAATAGGCTGTCCGAAGCGTCCCATTTACGGTCGCCAAGCTGCCACAAGGCCCGATAATATGTTGCCCAAGGGGCATAAGCCAGTGGCGCACCCGCCACATCAAATCCTTCCAGCTCTTCCATGTACGCGGCAAACCCCGGAGCACGGTTGTGCAACAAGACTTCCGCTTTCATGGCGCGTGCCTTTAGCACTAAGCGGGCATCGTGTTCTGCTGCGGCAAAAGTCTCCAACCGGCCCACGTTCGCCAATGCGCTGTCCTCATTTCCATAGAGCCGCTCTTGCGCGATCCGAAAAACGGAAGTACTATCAACACCGCTTACTTCTTTAGTGCCTGAGGTTGGTGAACATCCAACGGCCAGCAGTGCTATGCACAAACTAACGACGGGCAATAACTGCCGACAATGCGCAATATGTCCTGATGAATAAGCCATGGCCACCACAGTCCCACCAGTGCCGGGCATGCGGGGAAAGATATGGCTTTGACTAATACCTCAAAAACAACCAGAGGTCTGCCGTGCGAGATCCAATATGTATCGGACCTGCAGGAGCGCCTGATGGATCAATAACTACTTCTCCAGCACCAAGCTCACCGAATTCATACAGTACCGCAGCCCGGTCGGCTTCGGCCCATCATCGAACACATGACCGAGGTGCGCATCACAGCGTGGACATACGACCTCCGTGCGTTCCATGCCCAAGCTGCCATCACCACGATGGTCCACGCTGGTGGGCGTTAAGGGCTGGTAAAAGCTGGGCCAGCCGGTGCCACTGTGGAATTCGGTACCAGCATCGTATAGCGGATGGCCGCACACCGCACATACGAAGGTGCCGTCGCCTTTGTAATCCGTGTATTTGCCTGTGAATGGCCGTTCCGTGCCGCCGTTGAAGGCAATGTTGAACAGTTCCGGGGAAAGAATGCTCTTCCATTCTTCCTTGGAAACGTTCAGTTTCGCGGTATCCGTGGTGCTCCAATACGGGTTATTGGAATGATCCTGCATGGCAACGGGCTGCTGGGCCATTCCACTGTCCGCAGTTGACGGAGCGCCCGCCGTGTTGCCGCACCCGAGGGAAAGCAGGCCGGGTGCTACTAGTAAGGACATGATCAAGGATCGGAAGTTTTTCATCGCGGTGTTGGTGTTATGACGGTGGTCGACGGCAAATGGTGAATCTGACATACGGGAAACGGGGGAGCGGCGGATCAATTGCCGGGTTTGGTCCTGAACGTTCCCCAGCTGGAAAAGCAGAAAATGGGGGTTCCGGCTTGCGATGTGCGATGCCACAAAACTTTCCTTCCCCATAGGGGAAGTAGACCACGCCATGCGGATTGTTTGGAACATCCCGTTCCAATGTCCTTTTCTTTGCGCCCCGAAAATCCCCCCGGAATGGCAACGAGCAACGCGAACGACCTGGTGATAGTTGAATCACCCGCTAAGGCGAAGACCATCGAAAAATACCTCGGTCCCGGCTTCACCGTGCTCAGCAGCTTCGGCCATGTGCGTGACCTGCCGGAACGTGACCTGAGCGTGGATACCGAAAACGGTTTCGAGCCGAACTACATCGTTCCGGATGAAAAAAAGGGCAAACTCGCCGAGCTGCGGAAGCAGGCCAACAAAGCCAACATCGTATGGCTGGCGACTGACGAAGATCGCGAAGGGGAGGCCATCAGCTGGCACTTGAAAGAAGCGCTTGAACTGCCCGATAGCAAGGTGAAGCGCATCACGTTCAACGAGATCACCAAGAAGGCCGTCACGGATGCCATGGCATCACCGCGCAACATCGACATCCACCTTGTTGACGCCCAGCAGGCCCGCCGCGTGCTGGACCGCTTAGTGGGCTACGAGCTTAGCCCCGTGCTGTGGCGCAAGGTGAAGCCCAGCCTCAGCGCCGGCCGCGTGCAGAGTGTGGCCGTGCGCCTCATCGTTGACCGTGAGCGCGAGATCATCGGCTTCGATGCCAAGAGCGCATTCCGAATCACTGCGCAATTCCTTACTCCCGGCAAGGCCGCCGTGAAGGCCGACCTGCCGCAGCGCTTCGCCACCGAGGCCGAGGCAATGGAGTTCCTCAAAAGCTGCATCGGCGCGGATTTTACCGTGAAGGCCGTGGAGAAAAAGCCAGCCAAACGCACGCCGGCCGCACCGTTCACTACTTCAACGCTGCAACAGGAAGCCAGCCGCAAACTGGGCTACGGCGTGGACCGTACCATGCGCATCGCACAAGGGCTGTACGAGCAGGGACACATTACCTACATGCGTACTGACAGCGTCAACATCAGTGAGCAGGCCATCGGCGCCGCCGTTGAGGCCATCACTGAGCAATACGGCGCACGCTACAGCAAGCCGCGCCGCTTCGCCACCAAGAGCAAGGGCGCGCAAGAGGCACACGAGGCCATTCGCCCCGCCGATATGAAGGTGCGCAACGCCGGCAGCGATCGTGATGCAGAGAAATTGTACGACCTCATCTGGAAGCGCACCCTCGCCAGCCAAATGGCCGATGCCGAGTTGGAGAAGACCGTGGTGGACATCGCCATCAGTACACGTCCCGATATGCTGCGGGCGCAAGGCGAAGTGATCACATTCGATGGTTTCTTGAAAGTGTACCTTGAAGGCAAGGACGACGAAGACGATGCCGAACAGGAAGGTCTACTGCCGGAATTGCGCCAAGGCGAACAACTCGCTTTGCAGGAAATGGCCGCCACCCAACGTTACGACCGGCCAGCGCCACGCTACACGGAAGCCAGCTTGGTGAAGAAGCTCGAAGAACTCGGTATCGGACGCCCGTCCACTTATGCGCCCACCATCAGCACCGTACAAAAACGCGGCTACGTGGTAAAGGAAAACCGCGAAGGCATCCAACGCCCGTATCGCATCCTCACTTTGGCCAGCGGCAACATCAGCGACAAAACGGCCACGGAGAACACCGGCGCGGAAAAGCAAAAGCTATTCCCCACCGACATCGGCATGGTGGTGAACGATTTTCTGGTGGAGCACTTTCCCAACATCGTGGACTTCCACTTCACCGCCAAGGTGGAAGAGGAGTTTGACGTGATCGCCGAAGGCAAGGAGAATTGGCGCGAAATGATCGGCCGTTTCTACAAGCCGTTCCACGCCACCATCGGTACTGTTGTCGAAACCGCCGACCGTGCATCCGGCTCACGTGTGTTGGGCCAGGACCCCAAGACCGGCAAGGACGTGGTCGCGCGTATTGGCCGCTTCGGGCCGATGGTGCAGATCGGCAGCGTGGACGATGAGGAAAAGCCGCGTTTCGCTTCCATCCGCAAAGATCAAAGCATCGCAACGCTCACTTTCGAAGAAGCGATGGACCTCTTCAAACTACCGCGCACATTGGGCAAGAGCGGGGAAGAGGAAGTCATCGTCGGCATCGGCCGTTTCGGGCCTTACGTGAAACTCGGCTCCACATTCGCCAGTCTTCCCAAGGAAGACGACCCTATTACGATCGAACTGCCACGCGCTATCGAGCTGATCGACCTGAAGAAGGCCGCCAGCAAAACGCGCGAACTCGGTGAATACGAAGGCGGCATGCTGGAAGTGGGCCGTGGCCGCTTCGGGCCGTTCGTGCGCCAAGGAAAAGTGTACGCCAACATCCCCAAGGGAGAAGAACCGGAGGCGGTGACGCTGGAACGCGGCATTGAATTGATCAAGGCCAAGTTGGAAGGTGCCCGTGCGAAAGTCCTGAAGGAATTCGATGGCTCGGAGATCCAAGTGTTGGCGGGCCGCTACGGCCCCTACATCACCGACGGAAACAAAAACGCCAACGTGCCGAAAGGGAAGGAGGCTGCGGACGTTACATTGGACGAAGCCGTGAAATTGCTGGCGGATGCGCCGGAGCGCAAGGGCAAGAAGAAGGCTGCACCGAAGAAGGCCGCTGCTAAAAAAGCCGCGCCCAAGAAGAAGGCAGCGAAGAAGAAAGCCGCACCCAAGAAAAAGGCTGCGACAAAAAAGTAGCAGAACTGTTGTTCCGAATTGTTGCTCCGGATCCGCTTTGCGAGACCCGGAGTGGGAGTCGGCAAGCCACAACGCTCAATCTCGCTCCGGGGTCTCCCGCCATTCGGCGCAGACCCGGAGTTCTCGACTTTTCTTTTCGATCAACACCCCGTTGTGCGCATTTGCCGCTGGCCGGATCCCGCGCCGGGCAAGGCTTCGGCGATCTTCGTCCCCGTCCAATCGACGAGCCACACGCATGGAAAGCAGCATCTACTTCACGCCCTCGGAACAATTCGGGGGTACACGCCCGGAGTGGTCCGCCAACACCATAGGTGATAGCTGCCTGTTCCATGGGCCGAAGGGCATGCCCGACCTGGAAGGGGTGAAAGTGGCCATCCTCGGGGTGATCGATGATCCCGGCCACGCCAAGCCCCGCGGCTGTGTGGATGCTCCCGATGCTGTTCGCGAACAGCTCTATCAACTCCACATGCCGGCTAACCCGTTCGGCATTGCCGATCTGGGTGACCTGCACCCCGGCCATACCGCCGAAGACACGCGACATGCCTTGGCCGAAACCATTGCTGAGCTGGTGCGCATGAACATTGTGCCCATGATCATCGGCGGAGGACAGGCGCACACCTTCACGCAGTACTTGGCCTACGAAAAGCTGGAGCGTACCGCCAACTTGGCCTGCATTGACAGTAAGTTCGATCTGGGCGAACCCGGCCAAGGGCTGGCCGAGACCAGCTACCTCAGCCACATCGTGATGCGGCAGCCCAACTACCTCTTCAACTACAGCAACCTTGGCTTTCAAACATATTTGGTGGACCAGCCCGGGATAGAACTGTTGGACAAATTATTTTTCGATGCACACCGCTTGGGCGAACTGCGCGCCAACCTCTCCGAGGCTGAACCCGTGCTGCGTAACGCCGATACGGTAAGTGTGGACATGAGCTGCATCCGCCGCAGCGACGCCCCCGGCACCACGCGCCCCGGCCCCAACGGCTTCCATGGTGAAGAGGTGTGCCAGATCATGCGCTACGCCGGAATAAGCGAAAAGGTCACTTCCATCGGCCTGTACGAAATGGACCCGTGGCGCGATCAGGACAAGGCCACTGCACAGCTCGCGGCGCAAATGCTCTGGTGTTTCCTGGACGGATTCGGAAGCCGCACCAACGACCTGCCATGGATGGACCGCAAGCGTTTCACCCGCTTCCACGTTCCCATCAAAGGCCATGAGCAGGAAATGGTGTTCTACAAAAGCACGGTCAGCGACCGTTGGTGGATGGATGTTCCATACCGTGCCGAGCAAGAAGCCCGCTTCGAAAGACATCATTTGGTGCCTTGTGCCTATAGCGATTACATGGCCGCTTGCCGCGAAGAGGTACCGGACAGATGGTGGCGCACTTTCCAGAAATTAGTTTGAGAAAAAGTCGACCCTTAGCAAAAGAAATATCGGGCCATTGGGTTTTTTGCTATTTTGGCGGCGTCAACGCGTGGTGCTCCTGCCCGGCAAAATGCCTGAAAGCCGCGCCAAACAAGAAAAAATCGAATGAGGGGGATAATTACTGCGGTAGCGTGCGCGGCTTTGGTCGGATCGATCTACGGTCAACAGGACCCGCAATTCAGCCAGTACATGTTCGACCGTTTGTCGGTGAATCCTGGCGTTGCCGGCAGCAGCGGCAACATCTGTGCCACGGCACTGCTCCGCCAGCAATGGACCGGGTTTGAGGGCGCACCGAAGACCGGCTTGATCAACCTTCAGGGTCCGATCTCCAAGATCAACAGCGGCATAGGCCTTTCCGTATACTTCGATAAGCTCGGTCAGGAAAGCAGCACAATTGCACGTCTGCACTACGCATATCACTTCAAGGTTGGCAGCCAGAGCACATTGAGCGCTGGCGTGTACGTTGGCATGACCAACCGCGGGCTCGAGGGCAAGTGGATCGCCATCGACGACGTGGCCACCGACAATTCCATCGCCGCAGGCAGCAGCAGCGCCACCGGATTCGACATGGGAGCAGGTCTTTACTACAAGTCGCCCAACCTCTGGCTCGGCGTTTCCAGCACCCAGTTGCCACAAACCGAATTGAAGGACGTGAACATCCAGAACGTCCGCCACTACTACGTACAGGCCGGATACAACTGGGCACTTGGCGGCAACAAGAAATACACCCTGCAACCCGGCTTGTTGCTGAAGAGCGATGCAACGTCCACGCAAATTGACATCGGCGCGCTCTTCCTCTATGATGAAACCGTATGGGTAGGTGCCAGCTACCGCACCGAGGATGCCATTGCCCCCATGATCGGTTACCAATACAAATTCCCCAAGGGAGACAGCATGCTGCGCATTGGATACAGCTATGACGTCACCACATCAGACCTGAAGAACTACAGCACTGGCAGCCATGAAATCATGCTGAACTATTGCTTCATGATCGTTAAACCCGTCGTCAACGAGATCTACCACCACCCCCGTTTCCTGTAAGCTGCGCAACAATTAGGACCAGATCACCGTATTATGACCGTCCAGCGGCGACCCGGCAACTCGGGAAGCCACAAAGGAACCCTGCAAGGAACCTGGACGACCAGATCGGTAAAACAAGGAAGAACATGGAACATCGTCCCATAGTCTATCTCTGCGCTATTGCGCTTTTGGCCAGCTGTGGCCAAGGCGGCCAAGGGCAGTTGATCGGATCACAGGGGAGACCCTCGTGGTATGAGGTTGACCCTTACGGGATGAATTACATCCCCTTGGGCAGCTACACCATGGGTCCCAGCGACCAGGACGCTCCATACGCCCAAGTTGCCAAGAGCAAGACCGTCTCCATCCAGGCCTTCTACATGGACCAGACGGAGATCAGCAACAACGAGTATCGTCAGTTCGTGGATTACGTTGTGGACAGCACCGCCAAGCGTATACTCGGTGACGAAGACATCGGAGAACATGTGATCTCAGAGGACGAGTTCGGTGAAGAGATCGATCCACCGATAATCAATTGGAAGGAGCGTATTGATTGGGGCGGTGAAGAAGAGCGTGAAGCATTGGCAGACCTGTATTACCCTGAGAGCGAGCAGTTTTACCGCCGCAAGGAGGTTGATACGCGCAAACTGATGTTCGAGTACTACTGGATCGACCTGAAAGAAGCAGCGCGCAAGAGCGGCAAGGACTTGGACCTCAGCTACACGGACGTGAAGGGCGGCAACAACGCCATCCGCAGCCACAGCGATCGCAGCAAGTTCATCATCAAGGAAGTGATCAACGTTTACCCCGATACGTTGACCTGGGTGCACGACTTCACCTACGCCTACAATGAGCCGATGACGGAGAACTATTTCTGGCACCCGGCCTACGACGACTATCCCGTGGTGGGCGTTACCTGGAGCCAGGCCAAAGCTTTCAACGTTTGGCGTACGCAGAACATGATGAACGCTTGGCTGCAAAGCGAAGGTGAGGCTTTCATCAACCATTATCGCCTGCCTACGGAAGCAGAATGGGAATATGCCGCACGCGGCGGGCTGGACTTGTCCCCGTTCCCTTGGGGCGGACCGTACATCCGTAACCGCAGCGGTTGCTTTTTGGCCAACTTCAAACCCCTCAACGGCAACTACACCGATGACGGCGGCTTCCACACCGTGCCAGTGGACAGCTACTCCGCCAACGACTATGGCTTGTACAACATGAGCGGCAACGCCGCCGAGTGGACCAGCACGGCGTTCGATGAGAGCGTGTACGATTTCGACCACGACATGAACCCCGAGTATTCTTACGACGCCTTAGCCAACGATCCTCCTTCAATGAAGCGGAAAGTGGTGCGTGGCGGCTCGTTCAAGGACGTGGGCCTCTACCTCCAGACCGGTACCCGTGCCTATGAGTACCAGGATACCGCAAAATGCTACATCGGCTTCCGCAGTGCCTTAACCTATTTGGGGCGCGGCAAGGCAGTGAACGCCGAAGAACTTTGAGAATAGCTCCCCCGAAACCAGGATTAACCAAAAGCAAGGAACCACAACATGAAACCAGGCAGCAAAACGTGGAAGAAATTCATGGCGAAATTGTACGGATTGGGTGCCGCGGTGGTGCTCGTCGGTGCACTCTTCAAGATCCAGCACTGGCCCATGGCCGACTTTTTCCTCATCATCGGTCTCAGTACGGAAGCGGTCATCTTTGCATTCTCCGCCTTTGAACCTTTGCATGAAGAACCCGATTGGAGCTTGGTATACCCCGAGTTGGCTACAGCCGAGCACGCTTTGGGAGAAGACTTCAAAAAGGACGACCAGCGTTCGATCACTGAGCAACTGGACAACATGCTGGAAAGCGCCAAGATCGAGCCTGAGCTCATCGAAAGCCTCGGCATGGGCATGCGCAGCCTGAGCGACCAAGCACGTCAAATGGGTGAGATCACCGGGGCCGCTGCCGCCACAAGCGAATACGCCGAAAGCCTTAAAGGGGCTTCCAGCAAGGTGAGCCAACTGAGCGACAGCTATGCGAAAGCCAGCGAAAGCCTCGTGGGCCTTACCGAGAACGTGGATGCAGGCCGTAGTGCCGGTGAAAGCCTCGGCCGCATGAGCAAGAACCTCGGTGACCTTAACGAGATGTACGAGCTGCAACTCCGCACAAGCCGCGAGAAGATGGAAGCTGCGAACACGATGTTCGCGGGCATGGGCGAAATGCTCACTCACCTCCGCGACAGCGTGGACGACACCAAGCGCTACAAGGAGAATATCTCCGAGCTTAGCACCAACTTGGCCAAGCTCAACACGGTATACGGCAACATGCTTAACGCCATGACCGTTCGTTGAACGGCACCGGCAGCAAGCAACGTTTCATACTAACGACCAAAACCAGAGCCCAACATGGCAGGTGGTAATCTGTCCCCGAGACAGAAGATGATCAACTTGATGTACTTGGTACTGACGGCGCTTTTGGCGCTTAACGTTTCCAAGGAGATCCTCGACAGCTTCATCATCGTGAACGAAGGCTTGGAAAATACCAAGTCCACGTTCAAGGATAAGATGGACGCGACCTATGCTCAGTTCGGTGGCTTGGCCGCAGAGAACGAAGCGAAATACGGTGCGGCTTGGAAGGATGCCCAACAAGTGCAGGCATTGGCCTCGAAGCTTGTTTCCCATATCGACACGCTGAAGGGCATGTTGATCTCCAAGACGGACGGAGTGCCATTGGAATCCGTGCTGGGCATGGCCAACGGCGTCGACACCGTCCTGAACTTGGAGTTCGTTAACAGCAAGGATAACAACACGCACATCACCGAAATGATGGTGGGTTCGGAGCCCGCAAAACCCAAAGAAGGACCGTACACCGCCAAAGAACTGCGCGGCATGCTGGAAAGCTTCAGGGATAAGGTGAAAGAAGCAGCCAAGGGAAATCCCAAGTTGCAAGCCAGCGCTGACCGAATGTTCGATTTTGAAGACCGGAGAGATGCCAGTGGAACCTTGAACAACTGGAGTTCCATGAACTTCTACCACGTGCCCGTGGTGGCTGGTATCACCACGCTATCGAAGATCCAAACTGACATCCGGACCATGGAGAGCGAATTGGTAGGAGGCATGATGTCCGGGGTGGAATCGAAGACGTTCAAGTTCAATACGCTGGAAGCCATCGTGAAGCCCCAAAGCAGCTATGTCACCTCAGGAGGAACGTACCGTGCGAGCATTTTCCTTGGTGCGTATGACAACCAGAACGCGCCGGAAGTGTACATCTGTTTGCCCGGTGCACGTGTGGATACCACAGTAAACCCGCCAGTGATCGTGGGGGATTCCAAGAAACTCGACATGGATGGCGCCAAGGCCATACTGGAGGAACCCGCGACAGGTGCAGGTCTGAAGACCGTTACCGGTATCATCAAGTTCAAGCCTGTAGGTGGCGAACTTCAGACCCAGCCGTTCAAAACGGAATACGAAGTGGCTGCACCAAGTTTGGTGGTTAGTCCAACAAAAATGAACGTGTTCTATCGTGGCGTGGAAAACCCCGTGAGCATCAGCGTAGCGGGTTATAGCGCCACGAATATTGCACCCAGCATGAGCAACGGTACGCTTTCCCGTGCTAAGGACGGTTACGTTGTAAAGCCCGGACCCGGGCCAACGGCCACTGTG
>Ga0209480_10000717_pt1 | contig 26075 bp, 24 predicted proteins | sample JI61114C2DNA_FD_187501 | JGI IMG/M metagenome (GOLD analysis project Ga0209480, IMG submission 187501) | Wastewater effluent complex algal communities from Wisconsin, to seasonally profile nutrient transformation and Carbon sequestration -... | ecosystem: Engineered > WWTP > Effluent > Algae... | reverse complement strand
CCACGTCGGCCAATTGCTCGAAATGGCCATTGCCAACGACATCGAAGGCGCCAACCGCCTGCGCAAGCAGGAACTGGTCTTTGCGCTGCTCAAGAACCGCGCCAAGAAAGGCGAACCGATCTACGGTGATGGCGTCATGGAGGTTCTGCCGGATGGCTTCGGCTTCCTGCGCTCCCCCGACACGTCCTACCTCGCGGGCACCGACGACATCTACGTATCGCCCAGCCAGATCCGCAGGTTCAACCTGCATACCGGCGATACGGTAGAGGGAGAGATCCGGACCCCCAAGGATGGCGAACGCTACTTTGCCCTCGTCAAAGTCGACAAGGTCAACTTCGAGCCGCCTGAAGCCTCGAAGCACAAGATTCTGTTCGAAAACCTCACCCCGCTCCACCCCAACCAGTGCCTCAAGCTGGAACGGGATATCCGGGCCGAGGAAAACATCACCTCCCGCGTGGTGGACATGATTTCCCCCATCGGCAAGGGTCAACGCGGCCTGCTGGTGGCCCCGCCGAAGAGCGGCAAGACGGTGATGCTGCAGCACATCGCCCACTCGATCACCTCGAATCACCCCGATGTGGTGGTGATCGTGTTGCTGATCGATGAACGCCCTGAAGAAGTAACGGAAATGCAGCGCTCGGTGAAGGGCGAGGTTGTGGCCTCCACCTTCGACGAACCTGCCATCCGCCACGTTCAGGTTGCTGAAATGGTCATCGAGAAGGCCAAGCGCCTGGTCGAACACAAGCGCGACGTGGTCATCCTCCTTGACTCCCTGACCCGCCTGGCCCGCGCCTACAACACCGTGGTGCCGGCCTCCGGCAAGGTGCTGACCGGTGGTGTTGATGCCAACGCCCTGCAAAAGCCGAAGCGCTTCTTCGGCGCCGCCCGGAACATCGAGGAAGGCGGCTCCCTGACCATCATCGCCACCGCCCTGATCGACACCGGTAGCCGCATGGATGACGTGATCTACGAAGAGTTCAAGGGCACGGGCAACATGGAAATCCACCTGGACCGGCGCATGGCGGAGAAGCGGGTCTATCCCGCCATCAACGTCAACCGTTCGGGTACCCGTCGCGAAGAGCTCCTGCTCAAGGCCGACGTGCTGCAAAAGGTGTGGGTGCTGCGCAAGTTGCTGTACGGCATGGATGACATCGATGCGATGGAGTTCCTGCTCGACAAGATCAAGGCGACCAAGAACAACGGAGAGTTCTTCGACGCCATGCGCCGCGGGTAAAACCGTCGGCTCAGGCTGTCGCCCCGCCCGGGCTGCACACGGTGGTTTCCCCCCGCTGTGCAGCCCGGGCGGTTTCGTTTACCGCGACGAGCGCCTCCTGCGCGGAAGCCACCTGCACAAAAGGCTGGCCCTGGGGACGGGCTGCCATTACAATGCGCGCCGCTGGATGCGGGGTTGGCGGAATTGGTAGACGCACTGGATTTAGGTTCCAGCGCCGCAAGGCGTGAGGGTTCGAGTCCCTTGCCCCGCACCACCAGCGCACCATGAACACCCGTCTCGACGCCCCCGAAAGCAGCCGGGCCGGGCAGCAGACCTGACGAGTCGCGTCGGCCTGCGCCCGCAGCAGCTTCCTTCAGTCCTCGCCGTACCCCAGGATCGCTTTCACCTCGAGGAACTCCTCGACCCCAAAAGCGCCCCACTCCCGCCCCAGACCCGACTGCTTGTAGCCGCCGAAAGGCCCCGCCAGATCAATGGGCGCGCCGTTGAGATGCACGTTGCCGGTACGCAGGCGACGGGCCACCGAGCGCGCCCGCTCCAGGTCTGACGAGGACACGTAGCCCGACAGGCCATACACAGTGTCATTGGCAATGCGGATGGCGTCTTCCTCATCCTTGTAGGTGAGAATGGACAGCACCGGGCCGAAGATCTCCTCCCGGGAGATGGTCATGTCCGGCGTCACGCCGCTGAAGATCGTCGGTCGGGTGAAGAAGCCCCGCTCCACCCCGTCCGGTCGTCCGGGGCCACCAGTCACGCACTTTGCCCCTTCCGCAATCCCCGTCGCAATCAGCGCCTGGACCCGTTCGAACTGGGCCCGGTTGGCCAGCGGCCCCATCGTCGTGCTGTCTGCAGCCGGATCGCCCACCACAACCCGGGCCAGCGTTGCGGCGGCGATCTCCTCCACCTCGGAGAGACGCGACTCGGGCACCAGCATGCGCGACGGCGCATTGCAGTTCTGGCCGCTGTTGGTCATCAGGGTGAGCACGCCCTGCTTCACCGCGCGCGGAAAATCCGCATCGTCGAGCAGGATGTTGGCGGACTTGCCGCCCAGTTCCAGAGCAACCTTCTTGATGGTATCCGCGGCGCTCTTCATGACCAGCTTGCCCGCCCGGGTGGAGCCGGTGAAGGAAACCATATCCACGTCCGGATGGGCGCACAGGGGCGCACCGACACCGGGGCCATCGCCATTGACGAGATTGAACACGCCCGCCGGCACCCCGGCCTCGTCAAGGATCTCGGCCAGAATGATTGCCGACAGGGGCGCCAGCTCGGACGGTTTGAGCACCGTGGTGCAGCCGGCAGCCAGGGCCGGCGCCACCTTGCAGGCCATCTGGTTGGCCGGCCAGTTCCACGGCGTGATCAGCGCGCACACGCCGATGGGCTCACGCAGGATGCGCGTGGCACCACGACTGTGCTCGAAGGAGAAATCCGCCAGCGCCGCGGCCGCAGCCTTGAAGTGGGCCAGGCCGGAGCCCGACTGGGCGCTGCCGGCCAGATGCTTGAACGGCGCCCCCATTTCAGCGGATATGGCCCGGGCCATGTCCTCGTAACGCGCCTTGTAGGCAGTGCAGATGCGCTGGAGCAGCGCCAGACGCGCTTCCCGGGTGCTGGCGGAAAAGACCGGAAAGGCCGCCCGTGCAGCCGCCACGGCACGCGCCACGTCGTCCGGACCGCCCAGGGCGATGGTGCCGACGGCGGCCTCGGTAGCTGGGTTGATCACATCCAGCCGGGCTGTGCTGGTCGGCTCGACCCACTGGCCGCCGATGTAGAACTGATGATGGTGGGGCATGCTCTCCGTCCTCTGTTGTTATGGAAACGGAGAGAAAGTACAGGAAACAGGCAGGTGGAGTGAAGCGCCACTCAGCCCCGCATGGTTTCGGGGTGCCGCGGCGCCCGGTAGAAGGCCAGCACCCGGCGCACGTATTCCTGGGTCTCGGCAAAGGGCGGAACCCCCTTGTAGCGGGCCACATTGCCCTCACCCGCGTTGTAGGCCGCAGCGGCCAGGGCCACATCGCCCTTAAAGTGCTGGAGCAGCCAGCGCAGATAGGCGAGGCCACCCCGGATGTTCTGCTCCGGGTCGAGGGCATCACGGACGCCGAAGCGCTCGGCAGTATCGGGGATCAGCTGCATGAGGCCGAGGGCATTCTTGGGGGAGCGCGCCGACGCGTCGAAATTGGATTCAGTACGCACTATGGCCAGGGCCAGACGCGGATCCACGCTGAAGCGCGGCGCCAGCTTCTGGACCATCTGGGCATGACGGCGCTTGTCAGCCGGCAGCGCCCGGACAAAACGGTCCACCACGTCGTGGGGCACCGCTTCACCGCTGTCCACCGCCAAGAGCACCTCTGGCGCCTTGCCGGTGATGAGACAGTCGGGCAGTTTCTCTGCTGCAGCCAGGGGGCTCACCAGGCCCTGGGCCTTCTCGTGACCACGCTGGGCGGCAATGGAGAGTAAGGTCGTACCCACCTGGCTATCGCGGGCCACCCCCTGCCCCAGCAGGTACAGGCGCCCCAGGCGGTACTGGCCTTCGACACTGCCATCCCGCGCCGCGGCACAGTAGTGGGCAGCCGCCAGACCGGGCTGGCGGCCAGCTTCAGCGCGATAGCCACTCTCCAGCAGGCGCGCCAGGGCCGGCGGCTCGTCGCTCCACTCGGGCGCCTCCGACGGGCCGGCATCCCGCCCCACCGCCTGAACACCCGTCGCCAGCAAGGCCAACAGGGTGACAAGGACGAGGCGGCAATGACGGGGCAAGCGGGAAGCGATCATGGAGTACCGGGCAACATGGAATCAGAGCCCGCATCATGCCCGCACTCATGCTGCACAGCCGTGACGCACTCGCCCTTCACGGCCCGAAACCCACGCTGAACAAGGACTTCGAGGGAATAACGCGATCAAATTCACATTTGGCCCGGAACAACGACTGCCCGCGCCCATGCTGCCGGCAGGAACGGCATCCTGCTCGGGGCTCATCAACGCCCTCCGCGATCACGTGACCATGTTGGCCGCCAAGAAGGACCTGGAGACAAAGATCGCCGAGCGCACCCGCCACCTGCGCCAGCTGGCCTCCGACGCCACCACACCGGGGCGGGGCCTGGCCATCACCCGCAAACTCGCAGGGCTCATGGGCGGTACAGCCGGTACATTCTGCATCCCGGAGGCTGGTAACACCCATTGGCTGACGGTCTGTCTACGCATCGCCGAACCCCTTGCCACGGTGGTCACGGAACCGAAGTCCGGCGCCCTTCCCACCGACGCAGACGCAGAGACATGACTGCATCAAGGGCACGCAGGCAAACATGTACTCATCGTCGAAGACGACCTGATCAAGCAGAAGGTGTCCCTGGATCTGCTGGGCGCCGTAAAGTTGGTGCCCGAGCTGACAAACAACGGCGTAAAGGCGCTGGACATGACCCGCACCAGACGCTTCGACCTCATCCTCATGGACGTACAGATGCCCCTGATGGATAAGCTTGAAGCCACCCGCCAGATCCGGCGGAAATCCCTCAACCAGGACACCCCCATCCTGGCCATGAGTGCCAATACCTTCGACGACGACCGCAAGAATTGCACCCCCGCCGGCATGGATGCCTTTCTGCCCAACCCCGTCGATCCGGACACTTTCTATGCCACGCTGCTGGCCCGGCTGACGGACAGGCGCTGAAGAGCCCCCTCGCAGGGGTCCGATGTTTTTCCCGGAACTGCGGACAAGGCTATAGTGCCGGGCGCACTTCCAATCCCGCCCCGTATGGATGCACTGTCAACTCTCTCTTTCTCAACCCCCCTGACCGTCAGCTTGCTGCTCGCGGCCCTCGTCGCCAGCGCCATCGCGCCCATCTCCACCATTGCCAGGCTGCGCCGCGCCCGCGAGGAGATGCGGATCAGCAAGGAGTTCTTCCAGAGCACCTTCGACTCCGCCGCCGTGGGCATGGCCGTGGCCGATCACAGCGGGCGATACATCAAGGTCAACCGGGCCATGTGCAACTTCGTGGGCTACTCCGAGGCCGAGTTGCTGCAGATGTCCTACCACCAGATCACCCACCCGGATGATCTGGCCGAGAACGTCAGCGCCCGGAATCGCCTCCTGAGTGGTGAGCTGCCCACCTTCCAGCAGGAGAAGCGCTACGTGCGCAAGGACGGGCGGGTGGTATGGGCGCTGATGGTCGTCTCCCAGGTTCTCGACCAGCACGGCAAAGTGGCCTACTCGGTAGGCCAGATGCTCGACATCGACACCCAGAAGCAGATCGAACAGGACCTCCGCGCCAGCCGTGCCAGCCTGGCCCACGCCCAGCGCATCGCCCGCATCGGAGACTGGGAATGGGACACCGGCAGCGGCGCGCTGAAGTGGTCCGAAGAGACCACCCACCTGTTCGGCGCGCCCCCTGCCAAAGCGCCGCACACCCACGAAGCACTGATTGCCCGCCTCCATCCCGACGACCAGCCGGGCGTACACCAGACTTTCAAAGACGCCTTGCAGCGCAGCCAGCCCTTCTCGATGGACAGCCGCATGCTGTGCGCCGACGGCAGCGAGCGCTTCGTCTATCTGCAGGGCGAGCCCATCCCTGGCGGCCTCACCAACCCGGGCATGCGCGGAACCCTGCAAGACATCACCGAACGCAAGCGCACCGAGCTGGCCCTGATCGAATCACGCCGGCAACTGCGCGAGCTGTCCAGCCACCAGAAGACCCTCATAGAAGAAGAGCGCAAGCGCATCGCCCGGGAGGTTCACGATGAACTCGGCCAGCGCCTGACCGCCCTGAAGATGGAGATATCCCTGTTGCGTCTGGGCTTCGGCAACAACCCGGAGCTATTCCACATCGCAGAGGAGATGCGCACCCTCGCTGATAGCACCATCGACGTGGTCCGCCAGATTGCCAGCAACCTGCGCCCGGCGGCCCTGGATCTGGGCCTGGTGGCAGCCATCGAATGGCTTGCCGAAGATTTGCAGCTCCGTTCGGAGATCCGCTGCGAGCTGGAGATCGGCAGCGAGGAGATCCTCATGGACGAGCTGCCCGCCACTGTCGCCTTCCGGGTGGTCCAGGAGTCCCTCACCAATGTGGCCCGCCATTCCGGCGCCAGTGCAGTACGCATCGCGCTATCCGAGGCCGGCGGGCAACTGCACCTTTGCATCCACGACAACGGCAAGGGTTTCGACCCAGCCGCCGCCGCCCCTCGGGAAGGCTTCGGGCTGCTGGGCATGCGTGAGCGTGTCCTGGCCCTGAACGGCAGCCTGCGGGTGGACAGCGCCCCGGGTCACGGCACCACGGTGTCCATCGACATCCCGCTGCCCGCTACCGAGCAGCCATGATCCGCGTCCTCATCGCCGACGACCACGCCATCGTCCGCACCGGCCTGAAGCAGATCATCGCCACCACCCTCGACATCGTGGTGGTCAGCGAAGCCAGCCGTGGCGACGAGATCCCGGACCGCCTGCAGGACTGTGCCGTCGATCTGCTCCTCCTCGACATGGCCATGCCCGGTCTGGCCGGCATCGAACTCATCCGCAGCTTGGGCCGGCAGCACAGTGGCCTGCCAATCCTGATCCTGTCCATGCACAACGAGGAGCAGATCGTGGCGCGGGCGCTCAAGGCTGGTGCCCGTGGCTATGTGACCAAGGGCAGCGAACCGGAGGTACTTCTCGACGGCATCAGGCGAGTAGCAGGCGGCGGAATTTTCATCGACCCGGCTCTGACCCCTGACCAGGCCTTCGAACTGGGCGCCACCTGGGCGCCCCCCGACGATGCCCTCTCCGAGCGGGAGCGCCAGGTGCTAGAGGGCATCGCTGCCGGCGAGGCCCTGGGCGACATTGCCGACCGCCTCCACCTCAGTCCGAAAACCGTCAGCACGCACAAGATGCGCCTGATGGACAAGCTGCGCATCGACAACAATGCTGACCTCATCCGATACGCCATTCACCACGGAATCGGAAAGTCCTGAACCCTGTCGAGCCAAGTCCGCCGGTGAATTCAGGAAAACCTGACATACGCCCCAATCGGAAATTGTTATTTTGTTCGATGGGCCGGACTGTCCGGTTTCCGGTGAACGAGGGCTTCTCCGAGCCCCCTCCCCGACCTTGTCAAGGCTCTCCTCGACACGTCCGGGAAAATGAGAACCTTGGTCGCCGTGAAAATGACTCACTGAAGTCAAAGAGATTCATCGAAGGAAAGTCGTATGCGCAACATCACCCTGTTCAGCTCGGAACATCACAAGTTCATCCTGCTGAATGAAAGCGAGCCAGGCGAAGAAGACGGCATCCGCTCCAACCAGTACCTCGTTGCCCACGGCGAGCACGGCGTCCTGCTCGACCCGGGCGGCTTCGGCGTGATGCCGCGGGTACTGTCCGAACTGCTCCGCTACATCGGCCCGGACAGCCTGAAGGCCATCATGCTGTCCCATCAGGACCCGGACATTGTTGGTGGTATCGCCACCTGGCTCGAGCTCAGCAACGCGCCCGTCTACGTGTCACGCATCTGGCTGCGCTTCCTGCCCCACTACGGCCTCAGCTCCATGGAGCGTTTCGTCGGCGTACCCGACGAAGGCATGTGCTGCGAGGTGGCGCCGGGTTTCACCCTGGACCTGATCCCCGCCCACTTCCTTCACTCCGAAGGCCAGATCAACGTCTACGATCCGGTGTCGCGCATCCTGTTCACCGGCGACATCGGCGCCGCGATGATGCCGGTCGGAACGGACGATCCCTTTGTGGACGACTTCGCCGCCCACCTGCCCTACATCGAAGGTTTCCACCGCCGCTACATGGCCTCCAACCGCGCCGCCCGGCTGTGGGTCGAGGCCGTGTCGGCCCTGGACATCCAGATGATCGCACCCCAGCACGGCCCGGTGTACCGCGGTGCGGCCGTGCCGGCCTTCCTTGAATGGTTCCGCGAGCTGGAGTGCGGTGTCGACCTGATGGTCGCGGCCGGCCGCTTCCGGGAGGGTGTGCCTTCATGAAGCCAGCCCCTCTGCGGGTGCCCGACGGTCACGAGGAAATGCGCCAGCGTGTGCTGGAAAGTTTTGCCGGTCTCTTCGAAAGCCAGACTCGTACCCGACGCTTCGCCTCCAGCATCACCGAACTGACCCGCGACACCCACGACGAGCTGCTCAGCGGCCTACGCGACTCTATCCAGCGCATCGCCGGCCTGGACATCGCCCCCGACACCCGCAGCCACATCGTCTCCGGCCTCGAACGGGCGGTTGCCCGCTGCGAACGCCTCGACAAGACCCTCGACGTGCTGGTGGATGAACGTCGCCGGCAATGGCGCAAGAACGCCTCCGACCTCCAGCACGTGATGCTTGAGTTCAACCGCACCTCCCACAACCTGGCCGGCACGCTGATCGAGAAGGACCTGCTGGAGCGCCAGAGTCAGGTTCTGGAAACCATCGTCCTGTCCCACGAGAAGGTCACCCAGTGGAAGGCCTTCGTCCAGGAAGTGCTGCTGGGCTTCCACGCCTTCTTTCCCTTCGACGTGTTCTTCATCGCCTTCGCCGAGGAGAACGTGCTGTCCCTGTATATCTACTACATGGGCAGCTTTCCCGATGACGTGCGCTCCGCCGCCCGCAGCAAGCTGGCCCGGGACATGGTGACCCACCTGCGGCTGCCCGCCGACGTGCCCCTCGACATCGAGGAGTTCCAGGTGGCCCGCGACCCGAACCGCCCAGTGCGCGAGATCGACAACATCCGCATGATCACCGTACCGGTGCCCGACATCGAGGCCTCCAACCTGGCCGGGCTGCTGGGCATTGCCTATGCCTCCCTGGAAGACCTGACGCCCCAGGAGAGCAGTGTCATCCACTCCATCCTCGCCGTCATGGTGATGGTGGTGGGCTCCAGCAAGGCCCTCAACCGCACCCTCTCCGAGCTGGAGTATTACTCGACCCACGACCCCCTTACCGGACTGCATAACCGCCGCTACTTCAACGAGATCCTCGGTTACGAGGTCGGACGCTCCGAACGTCACCAGCACGAGTTCTCCATCCTTATGCTCGACCTGGACGACTTCAAGGACGTTAACGACACCTACGGCCACCCCTGCGGCGACCGGGTCCTGCAGCAGGTTGCCGACCGGATGAAGCAATCCATGCGCAATGGCGACCTGGCCACCCGCATTGGCGGTGACGAGTTCGCCATCATCCTCGTCGAAACGGGGGTCGAGGGCGCCCTGACCGTAGCCGAGAAGCTGCGTACCGAACTGCGCCAGATGACCTTCATCGGCGACGACGGCAAGGACTTCCACATCACCACCTCCATCGGCGTGGTCACTTACCCCGGCGACGCCCACAGCATCTCGGACCTGATGGCCGGGGTGGACCTGGGCCTCTACCGAGCCAAGGAGCTGGGCAAGGACGGCATCGGCACCCTCGAATCGGTGGGCGACCGGGTCAAGGCCAGCCGCATGACCCGTGACTACGCCGAGAAGCTGCGCGCGTCCCTGCGTGACGGGCGCGTCGTGCCTTACTACCAGAGCATCTTCAACTGCAAGACCGGCGAGCCCTTTGCCTACGAAACCCTGGCGCGCATCATCGAACCCGATGGGCGCACCCTGTCGGCCGGCGCCTTCATCGAGACCATCGAAAAGTACGGCCTCGGCCGCGACCTGGACCGAACCATCATCACCCAGGCCCTGCACGCCGCCCGGGCCCGCCTCGACGCCAACAAACCGCCCTTCCGCCTGTTCATCAACCTGTCGGCCCAGGAAATCCAGGGACGCGGCATTCTCGGCTATGCCGAGCAGCTGTGCACCGAGCTCGGCATACCGCCCAGCGTCATCGTTTTCGAGATCCTCGAACGGGACGCCATCGGCGACATGACCCACATGCGCAAGTTTCTCAGCGACCTGCGCAAGAAAGGCTTCCTGTTTGCCCTCGACGATTTCGGCAGCGGCTACAACTCCTTCCACTATCTGCGCGAGCTGAGCTTCGACTACGTGAAGATCGACGGCGCCTTCGTGAAGAACATCGTCCGCTCCAAGATCGACCGCACCCTGGTGCACAACCTCACCCGCCTGTGCCAGGAGCTGGGCATCCTCACCATCGCCGAATTCGTCGAATCCGAGGACATCCTGCAGGCCCTGCGGAGCATGGGCGTGGATTACGCCCAGGGTTTCCACCTGGGCATTCCGGCCTCGGCCATGCCCTAGCCGCCGGGGGCGGCCGGGGGTTCACAGTTCCTCGATCTCCAGGAAGACCTGGGTCTGGTTGAGGAGCAGGTAGGCGATCTCGCCAAAGGTCATCGGCCCGCCCGGGGCGGCTCCGCGCCGCCCCTCCAGCCCGCAGTAAAGGTAGTTGAGGATACAGTTGCACGACCATAGGGCCGCTTCACCGCCCGACTCGGCTTCGGGGTCGGCGCTGAAGTCCACCGGCGCGGCCAGGCGATAGGCCACGTCTTCGAACACCGGCGCATAGAAATCCACCCGCCCGGCAACCCGATCCACGCCCTTGATCGAGACGTTCACCGAAGCCCCGCCGTAGTCCGCCACCAGGGGCAGGCGCAGATCGGCCTGACACGCCTCCAGGTAGGCCGCCAGGGTAGTGTCCACCCCATCCACCGTACACCGGCCGGCCGAGAAGCCCGTGTCCGGAAAACGCAGCACTGCGCCCTCCCCCTGGCGCATGACGTTGGCGATGTGCACGTGGGCATAGCGGTCGGGCGGCAGGGGCACATGCATCACGACTGCCCGCTCCGCATCAAAGTCCAGCCCGGGGCCGCTGACCACCAGCGGCGCCACCCGGCCGAGGTCGTCCAGGTGACAGCCCGCCACCCACCCCGCCACCGGCTTGATGAACATGTCCTCGAAGCCCGGCGCCTTGCGGGCATACAGGGAATGAACCGCCGAGAAGGCTGGAATGATGATCAGGCTGAAGCCATTCATCGGGCCATCGGCACACACATGGTCGATGCTGGTGATGTCGTAGCTGCGGATCTCCGGCCTGCCGGCATCCACCGGAACGCGGGTGACAAAGAGCCGGTCACGGCTCACCTGCCCCCCGTCGCTGCCCATGAAGTAGGGAATCGTGCCCCCCATCCAGTTGCCGGCGGGCAGGCTGCGCAGCAAGGCCTCGTCGCCGGCGATCATCAGAAAGTGGCCGGCCTCGATCAGGGCCGCGGCATCGTCCAGCCCCATCAGGCCGTTCTCGAGGGCGCTCATGCGGCCTCCGGCAGCAGCTGGCGCAGCTCGTGGACCAGCATGCGCTCGTTCTTCACAAAATAGCGGTGCAGATCGCGCAGCTTCATCCGGCGTACTTCCTCATCGGCTATCAAGGCCACCTGGCTGCGGGTGCGGGACAGCAGCAGCTGCAGACCAAGCACCCGCACATCCAGCGCAAGGGTTCCATCCATGAGGCGCTGCCACACCGGGTCATCCAGGTCCGGCACCCGGCTGGAGATAGGGGCAGCGGGTGCTGCCACGGGTGGCGCGGCACCGTCGGGGATCACCACGGAGGCTGGCTGGGCTTCGGTGGATGTCACCGCATGACGACCATGGTCGAGGGCGTAGCGATAACGCCACACCTCGGCCACCGGCAGATCGAGAATGGCGCAGACGCCATTCATGCTCACGCCCTCGTTGAGCAGAGACAGGATCTGTCGGTCGAGGGCCCGGGTGAAGGGCATTCCTGCCTCGCCAGCCCAGGGATGACGCGGCATCTCGCTGCCGGTCGGCACCCGCACATGCACCTGGACCCGCCAGCCGCCGAAGCCGGTATGCCGCCAGGACGCTTCGGCACCCCCTTGCGCCACTCGCTGGCGGCCCAGGCCGAACCAGCTACGCGGCGCCTCCACGCCTATCAACACGGCCATGCAGCGGTTGAATTCGTCCGCCCGGCAGGCCTGGACGACCCAAGGCTCCTGCACCTGCAGCAACTGCTTCCACAACGCCAGCCCATCCACCATGCTCACCTCCTTCGGGAAACGCTCCCGGCATGGGGAGCGCGACCCGAAAGAGGCGCAAGGGCCGTGCCACCCCGCTCAGTTCAGCCCTGCCCGTCGATGCGGCAATGCACCATGTCCAGACTGTAAACAGGTGTCACATCACGTCCCGCGGGGGGCTGCTGCAAATCAGGGCACGACGGGTCCGGGCCATGGCGAGCGCAGCCCACCGGTCAGCGCAGCGAGAGCCGCAGCCGGCGGCTGGTCGGCGCGTAGGCGGAAGCTGTCGAATCCGCACTGGGCCATCAGGGCGAGCTGGTCCACCAGCACATCACCGACCGCCCGCAACTCGCCGGTGTAGCCGTGGCGGCGGCGCAGCAGATGGACCACGGAATAACCCCGGCCGTCGGTGAACACCGGAAAGTGGATGGCAACCAGCGGGATGCCGGCCAGCCAGGGCACCAATGCCTCGAGTGCGTCATCCGGGCCCAGCCACACGCTGGCGCGGAGTGGGTCAAGGCGGGCCCGGTGGGCGGACCACACCGCCAGCGGCAGCACCAGGTGCTCGCCGGCCTCCAGCCGTTCAACGACCCGGGGTACGTCTCCTTCGATCCATTGCCAATGATCGTCAGCCACTTTGCCGTGGCGGATCAGCGTGCTCATGCCGCCCCTCCATAGACCCGCGCCTTGAAGGCGTCCAGCCCGACCCGTTCGAGCGCGTCGATGAAGGGCTCCCCCTCGTGACGCACGCCGACGTACACCTCGAGCAGATCCGCGATCACGTCCGGGATCTGCCCTGCGGCAAAGGACGGGCCAATCACCCGGCCCAGCGCCGCCTGGCTGCCTTCCCGCCCGCCCAGGGTCACCTGGTACCACTCCTCGTTGTTCTTATCCACACCGAGAATGCCGATGTGACCGATGTGGTGGTGACCGCAGGCATTCACGCAGCCCGACATGTTGAGCTCCAGTGGGCCCAGGTCGAACAGGTAGTCCAGATCGTCGAAGCGCTGCTGGATGGCCGCCGCCACCGGGATGGAGCGGGCATTGGCCAGGGAGCAGAAGTCGCCCCCGGGGCAGCACACCAGATCGGTGAGCAACCCGATGTTGGGCGTCGCCATGCCGAGGGCGCGGGCGCCTTCCCACAGGGCCGGCAAATCCCGGCGGGCCACGTGGGGCAACACCAGGTTCTGCTCGTGACTGACGCGGATCTCGCCGGCGCTGAAGCGCTCCGCCAGCTCGGCGACCCCGTCCATTTGCTCGGCGGTGGCGTCGCCGGGGGGCACGCCGGTTTTCTTCAGGGACAGAGTCACGACCGCGTAGCCCGGCTCCCGGTGTGCCGAGACATTGCGCTCGACCCAGCGGGCAAAGGCGCGGCTGCCGGCCAGCGCAGCGCGGTAGCCCGGATCGTCGGCAGCGGCAGGCGCGTAGTCGTGCCGGGCGAAGAAGGCCTCCATCTCCCGGAAGGTCGCGTCGCTGATGCAGCCCGGGCCGCCCCGGGTCCACGCCCATTCGTCCTCCACCTCCCGGGTGAAGCCTTCCAGGGTGAGATCCTTCACCAGGATCTTGATGCGCGCCTTGTACTTGTTGTCACGCCGGCCATGGCGGTTATAAACCCGCAGGATGGCCTCGAAATAGTTGAGCAGCTCTTCCCGGGGCAGGAAATCGCGCATGGAGCGCCCCACCATCGGCGTGCGCCCGAGCCCGCCGCCGACGAAGATCTCGAAGCCGATGCGGCCATCATCGGCCACCCGGGCAAGGGCGCCAATGTCGTGAAAGCGCACCGCGGCCCGGTCTTCCGCCCCACCGGCAAAAGCGATCTTGAACTTGCGCGGCAGGAACAGGAACTCCGGGGCCAGGGTGGACCACTGGCGCACGATCTCGCAGTAAGGCCGCGGATCGAAAAGCTCATCCGCCGCCACGCCGGCAAAGGGGTCGGTGGTGATGTTGCGGATGCAGTTGCCTGAGGTCTGGATGGCGTGCATCTGCACGGTGGCCAGCTCGGCCAGGATGTCCGGCGCCTCCTCCAGGCGCACCCAGTTGAACTGGATGTTGCTGCGGGTGGTGAAGTGGCCATAGCCCCGGTCGAAGCGGCGGGCGATGTCGGCGAGCTTGCGCAGCTGGTAGGCCGCCAGGGTGCCGTAGGGAATCGCCACCCGCAGCATGGGCGCATGGCGCTGCACGTAAAGGCCGTTCTGCAGGCGCAGGGGGCGGAACTCATCTTCCCCGAGGCGCCCGTCCAGAAAGCGGGTCATCTGGTCGCGAAACTGGGCAACGCGGTCTTCCACCAGACGCTGGTCGGCTTGCTTGTATCGGTACATGGTGATCTCGGCAGTTCAGGTGGATCAGGGAAGAACGAAGGTGCTCTTCTCGGTGACCCGGGTTGACGGGTCGTCGGCGGCGCGCACCTGGAAGGTGATCGGCCGGGCGCCGGACGGGCCGCCGTCGGCCGGTGCCGCCACCGTGACCTGCACGGCGCGGATGCTGCCGGCCTCGCCGGCGAAGCGCCGGGTGCCGACCAGCTCGATACCCGGCAGGCCGCTGACCTCCACCTCGAAGTCCCGTGGCATCTCGGCCAGATTGGCCAGCTTGAGGGTGTAGGCGTTCTCGATGCGGCCATCGGTGGCCTCCCGGGCCAGGCTGCCCCGGTCGCGCAGCACGTCCACCAGCAGCAGCGAGCGCTGGGTCGCTGTCCACGCACCGAGGGCAACAAAAACGCCGATCAAGCCGCCATACACGGCCAGGCGGGGGCGCCCGCCCCGCCGCGGCATCCCCGCCAGCTCCTGCTCCGAGGCAAAGCGGATCAGGCCCAGAGGCTTGGCCACGCGGGTCATCACCTCGTCGCAGGCATCCACGCACAGGCCGCAGTTGATGCACTGGTACTGGAGTCCGTCGCGGATGTCGATGCCGGTGGGGCACACCTGCACGCAGATGCCGCAGTCGATGCAGTCGCCACCGCCCTTGCCCTTGCGGGGTTCGCCGCGGGTGGCGTCATAGCTCACGGTGCGGGTGGTGGCGTCAAACATCACCCCCTGGAAGCGGGAGTAAGGGCACATGTGCTGGCACACCGCCTCCCGGGCAAACCCGGCCTGGAGGTAGGTGAACAGCGCGTAGAACAGCACCCAGAAGCCCTCCCAGGGCCCTACGTTCCAGCCCGCCAGGGCCGGCAACAGCTCGCGGATGGGCGTGAAGTAGCCGACGAAGGTGATGCCCGTCCACCCGGCAAAGAGCAGCCACAGGCCATGCTTGGCCGCCTTCAGGCCCAGCTTGCGCGGCCCCAGGGGTGCCTGGTCGAGGCGCAGGCGGGCCAGGTGATCGCCCTCCACGCGGGTCTCGATCCACATGAAAATGGAGGTGTACACCGTCTGCGGGCAGGCGAACCCGCAGAACAGCCGCCCCGCCAGAGCCGTGACCAGAAACAGGCCGGTGGCTGCCAGGATCAGAGCGATGGCCAGCAGCAGGGCGTCCTGGGGCCACAGCACCAGGCCGAAGAGGTGGAACTTTTCGTGGGGGATATCGAACCACAGGGCCTGGCGTCCATCCCACTGGAGCCAGCAGGCTCCATAGAAAATGATCTGGGTGAACCACACCATGCTCCAGCGGAGCGTGTTGAAACGACCACTCACCTCGCGGGCGTGGATCTTCCCCTTCTTGCGGTACAACTCGAGTCTGGCTTCGCGGACCTTGCTGACAGGCTTGTTCATTCGGGTATTCCTCCTGGAGCAGGAGTAGATCACCCGGACGAAAATAGAAACAGATTCAGCCCGCTTTGTTTTCGATAGGAACAGATAAACCGCTTGCGGACACGCGCGCCTGCTCGCTGACCCAGCGCCCCAGACTGGCTACGGCATCCCGGACCCGCGCATCGAAGGGGTGGCCGAAATTGAGCCGGATGCAGTGACCGAACTCCCGCTTGGCCGAGAAGATCGGCCCCGGAGCAAGGCTGATGCCCTGGGCCAGGGCCTGGCGGTGCAGCGCCAGGGCGTCCACCTGGCGGGGCAGCTCGACCCACAGAAAGTAGCCGCCCCCCGGGCGGGCCAGGCGTGTGCCCGGAGGGAAGTGCGCTTCCACCGCTTCGACCAGCGCCGCCTCGTGGGCCGCCAGGGTGCGCCGCAGGTGGCGCAGGTGGTTCTCATAGCCGCCCTGCTTCAGGTAGTCGGCCAGGGCGATCTGCACCGGCACGGTAGTGGCCAGGCTGGTGGACAGCTTCTGGCGCTGGATCAAGCCTGCATAGCGCCCCGCCGCCACCCAGCCAATGCGGTAGCCGGGTGCCAGGCACTTGGAGAAGGACGACACATGCATCACCCGCCCATTGGGGTCCAAGGCCTTGCTGCACAAGGGCGCGTCGGCCCCGAAGTACAGCTCGGCATACACGTCGTCTTCGATCAGCGGCACATCGTGGCGGTCGAGGAGCTCGATCAGCGCCCGCCTGCGCGCATCCGGTACATGGCTGCCGGTGGGGTTGGCAAAGTTGAGCATGAACAGGCAGACCTTGACCGGATGGTGGCGCAGGGCATCCTCCAGGGCCACAAGGTTGACGCCCTCCCGGGGGTGGCTCGGAATCTCGATGACCTTCAGGCCGAGGCGCTCGCTGGCCTGCAGGCCCGCATAGAAGGTCGGCGACTCGATGGCGATCAGATCGCCCGGGCGGGTCACCGCCTGCAGACACAGGTTGAGGCCCTCCATCGCCCCCGAGGTGATGACGATCTCCTGGGGCGACACGCGAGCCCCCTGGGCCAGGTAGCGCAGGGACAGCTGGCGGCGCAGCTCGTCGTTACCCGGCGGCAGATCGGTGATGGTGGACATGGGGTCCAGATGCCGTGCCGCCGCAGCCAGAAAGCGCCCCAGCTTGTCCAACGGAAACAGCCGCGGGCTCGGGAAGCTGGAGCCCAACGGCACCACGGCCGGGTCCTTGACGCTGTCGAGGATCTCGAAGATGAAGTCACTGACATCCAGGGCCGTGGAATGGCCCACCGGGCGGCTCATCTCCGGCTCGGGCAGGCGCTGCCCCAGTCGGGCGCGGACAAAATAGCCGGACTTGGGCCGAGCCTCGATCAGGCCCCGGCTCTCCAGCAGGTGATAGGCCTGGGTGACCGTCACCGGGGCAATGCCATGGATGCGGCAGCTCTGGCGCACCGAAGGCAGGCGGTCACCGGGGCGCAGCACGCCCTCGGCAATCAGCCGGGCGGTGTCGTCGGCAAGGGTCTGGTAAAGACTCATGGGGGGCGATGGTAGCAGCCCATGCCGCGGGGCCGCCCCAAAAAGAAAAGGCCGGGAAGCCCCGGCCTTTCTGGCAGTGCGCGGTGTTCCGCTTACTGCACGCGCACTTCGACGCGACGGGCCTCGGCGGCATCGGTGCCACCCAGGGTCACGGCGGGCTTGCGCATGGCCACCTTGTCGGCCGGCACGCCGGCAGCAATCAGGGCGTCCTTGAGGGCCACGGCACGGGCCTTGGCCACTTCGGCGTTGATGGCGGCGCCACCGGTTTCGTCGTGGTAGCCGGAGATCAGCACGATCTTGCTGGAATCTTCCTGCAGCTTGGCGATGACCTTGGCCACTTCGTCAGCCGCATTGGCGGGCAGGTCGGCCTTGCCGGAATCGAAGTAGAGCTTGACCAGGGCCTCGCCGACTTCGGCGATTTCCGGTACTTCTGCAACCGCGGCAACCGGAGCAGCCTTGGCAGCGTTGGTCTGGCCGGTAACGTAAACAGTCAGGCCGATCACCAGGCCGATTACCAGGGCGATGATGCCGAACAGAATGCCCAGTACGAGGTTCTGGTTGTCGTCGTCTTCTTGCATCGGAAAATTCCTTTCTAGGTCAAGGTTGAAATCAAACCTTGCGAGTATACCGGCTTAATCGGGCGTACTTCGAAGGATGCGAAAAGGAAAGGTTAAAAAGCTATTCCAGCACACTGGTGCCGCCTATTGCTTGATGCCCACCACCATGGTTTCTGCCCCAGTCAATCTTTCCCGGTGGAGCGCATGAAAACCGGCATCCTTCATCCACCCCATGCAGTCAGCCGCAGAGTAGTCGAAACCGCCCCTGGTCTCTATCAGCATGGTCAGGCTCATCAACAGACCCTGTAGATTGCTCTCCCGCGCATCGTCGATCATGGCTTCATAGACGATCAAGGCCCCTCCCGGCGGCAACGCGGCATGCGCCTTGGCGATCAGGAATCGCTTTTCCTCCAGATTCCAGTCATGGAGGATGTGCCCCATCATGATCACCTGGGCGGACGGGATGGGATCACGGAAAAAATCCCCGGCGATGAAATCGACACGCTCAGCAACGCCAAGATGCGCCACATGCTCGCGGAAAATGGCACCTACCGTTGGCAGGTCAAATCCGATACCACGCAGGTGCGGATGTGCAATGGCCACCTGAACGGCAAGATCGCCCTGGGCAGTTCCAAGATCGACGAAACCTGTGTAGTTGCCCCACGGAAATTTCCTGGCGATGGCCCGATTGGCGCTCCGCGAAAGAGCGGTCATGGCGGTCAGGAACTGGCGATGCCGGACGGGATCTGCCGCGAGGGCGGAGAACAGGGTTTCGCCACCGCTCTTCAGCTCATTCTGTGGATCACCGGTCTTAAGGGCGTCCGTCAGGTCTGCCCAGTATCGATACAGACGCGCATTGACCATATCGAGCAGGGCTGCGATGCAGGCATCGCTCTGCCGATCAAGATAGCGGGCGGCCGGTGGCGTATTGATATAGACACCGTCCCTGCGTTCCAGGACGCCCAGGGCCACCAGGGCGTCCAGAAAGTCCCGGCTGGCGCGGGGATGCAGGCCCAGGCGCTGCTCCAGATCAACGGCGCTTCCGGGCTGACGGGCCAGGGCAGTGAACACGTCCAGCTCCACGGCGCTGAGCAGGGTCTTGGCCGCACTGAAGCCCGTACCAATGCTGAGAATGTATTCGGGACTGATGAAGTCGTCAGTCATGAGCGGTCTCCGGAGTTGAACGGGCCAGGTGCAGCTGCGCACTCGACGAGGCAAGATGGGTCACGATCGGATCGGCCAGCGCGTCGAAAACGCCGCTGACCAGAGTCGGCGCCGGGCCGGGCTCGGGCAGCAGGCGCAGCCACAGGCTGCGGCCCGGTCCGTCCTCGTCCACCCAGCCGGCCAGCAGGCCCGCCGGCCCCGCTTCGACACAGGCCAATTGAAGCGCCAGGGCTGGCGCACGGCAGGAAAGGCAGCGGCCCTCTCCGTGCCAGTCCAGGTAGCGGGCCAGGGCCGGCAGCACCTGACCCGGCTGGCTGGTGAGAAAGCCGATGGGCAGGGGCAACCCGCTCTGAGCTTCGGCCAGGGCCGCCCGCAGGGCAATGTCCGGACCGTGCAGGGTGGACACGCTGAGCAGGGCGTCGTCGGGCAGCCGGGTTTCACCGGCACTGTCCAGGCACTTGAGGGCACCGTAGAGGGCCAGCTCGACCCACGCCCCTACCCGCCGCGGGCGCTCGCCCAGGCGGCTGGCGAGGCGCTGGCGCCAGTCGGCGGGAGGCGGGTCTTCGAAATAACGGCCGGCGATACGCCAGATCCTCATGTCGAGCTCCCGTTGCAGTCTTCGAGCACCAGGGCGGCATGGCCGCCGCCAAAGCCGAGGATCTGGGCGAGGATAAAGCGCAGCCGCGGCGGGAAACGGGGCGCGAGGGCCACCTCCAGGTCGGGATCGGGCAAACAGGCCGGCGGAGCGGGCCACAGCCCGGCGTCGATACAGGCCGTCAGCAGGGCCAGTTCAGCCGCGCCCGCGGCGCCCAGGGTGTGTCCGATGCTGGCCTTGAGGGTGCTCAGCGCAGGCAACGGGGAAAAAACGGTCTTGATCCCGGCAATCTCTTCCGCGTCGTTGTGGGGGCTACCGGCGGCCTGGAGCTTGATCAGATCCACGTCAGCCGCAGCAATGCCGCTGTCGTACAAGGCCGCACGCACCATGCGCTCAACCGTTTGGCGGGAAGCTCCGGCCGGATTGCTGCCATCGACCCGATTCGCCCCACCGCGCAGCCGCCAGCGGGCCACACCGCGCCCGAGGTAGACCGCCGCCACAGCCTCGCCAAGCACCAATCCAGAGCGATCTGCCGCCAGCGGGCGGGGCGCCACGGGATCGAGGAGCTGCAGCGCGCCAAAGCCGGCGCAGCTGAAGCGGTTGGTCAGCTCCAGCCCCAATACCAGGGCCGAATCGGCCTCCCCTGCGCCGATCAGGCGATGGGCGCTTAGGAGGGCCACGAGCGACGAGGTGCACGCGGTGGAGACCCAGAACACCGGCCCCCGCCAGTCCAGCCATTCCGCCACATCTTCGGCGAAGCGCTGGCAATCGGGCAGGAAGGGCGACCCTTGTTCAAGCGCCCCGACATTGAGGGACGAGGAAGCAAGCAAGAGTGGTGCAGCACGGTCGACAACGCCACATTCCGCCACTGCGGCACCTACCAGGCGGCGGGCGCGAGCGTGCCAGTCAGGATCCGCATCAGGGATTGTAAAGACCGGGAAGCAGGCATCTGGCGCAAGCTGCATGGGCGCGGGGCGCACACCACCGGCCGCCAGACAGGCCAGCGCACGGGGCAGATCCAGTCCCAGAGCGCACGCCAGCCCACGGCCCTGCAGGTAACTGCCGGCAAAGCTCACGACAGACGTTCGCGCAAGTGAGCGGCAAGAGTGGAGAGGGACGCGAGGGCACGGCGGGTCTCCTTACTGTCCGGCATGCGCACGCCGTAACGCTTCTGGATGGCCATGGAGACCTGCAGGGCGTCGAGGGAGTCCAATTGCAGGCGGGAATCCGGACCGAAGAGGATCTCGTCGTCACCCAGGCCACCGGCAGGCTCGGTCTTGTCGGCAGCCTCCAGGATCAGCATCTTCAGGGCCTGGATGAAAGTGGGGTCTGGGGTGTTCATGGTGTGTTCAGGAGATGATTCTGCGGGAGAAGAGCCGGCTTGCCAGGGCCAGCCCCAGGATGCCGAAGATGGCAAGGCGCAGGGCCCAGGGCGCCGCCTCGGAAAGATCGCCGTGGCGTAACAGCACGGTGAGCAGACCCTCCAACCCCCAGTTCATGGGCGACAGGCGTGCCAGTTGCTGCATCAGCCCGGGCATGACGAAGGTAGGCACCATGATGCCGCCCAGGGCCGCCATCAGCAGGTTGCACAGGGGGCCGAGGGTATTGGCCTGGGCGTGGGTCCGGACAAGGCAGGCGAGCAGCAGGGCAAAGCCGATGGCGGCGAGACTGGTGGCCCCCAGCATCAGGATCAGTGCCGGCCAGTGTATGCCTGCCAGGGACAGAGCCTCGCCGCCCAGCAGCGGCATGAGGGCACATCCCACCGTCATCATCAGCGCCGCCTGGATGGCATTGACGCCGACATAAGGCAAGGCCTTCGCGAGGATCTGGATATGTTCGGGCACACCGAGCGCTGCCAGACGGGCCAGGGAGCCGTTGTGCTGCTCCTGCACGAAGAGGCTGCTGATGGCCGTGACCACGAAGAACATGCCGAAGACCAGCCACGCGGGCACGTTCTGCTGCACGGCGCTGACGGGACGAAGCGTACTGCCCAGTTGCTCGATAGACAGGAAAGGCAGGATGGACTGGCTGCCCCGGGGGCTCTCGCCGGTGAAGCTGGCCTGCAGCAGGGCCGCCCGCAGCTCACCCACGGCGCTGGCGAGTTCGGCCTGCAAGGTGCGGAAAGCGCCCTGGTCGAGACCCGGTTCGACCCGCAGATGCACCACCGGGGCGCGGGGAGGATCGAGATCGCTCAGGGCATCGGCCAGGCCCGCATCAAGGGTCAGCACATAGGCCAGGCGCCCCTGGCGCAGCGCCTCTTCAACCTCGCCGGATGTGGCGGGGAGGGGCTGTGCCCTACCCTGGGTCATCGCCCAGGTGGCACTGATGCGCCGGGCTGCGGGGCTGTCCGTGGCGCTGTCGATGGCGTAAGGAAGCTGCCGCACAGGCGGTGCATACAGGTTCTGCAGCGCCAGGGACATGATCACGATGAAAGCCGCGGGCATCAGGAACAGGGCGGCAAGCGCGTGCGGATCACGAACCAGGGCGAGGAGCTCCTTGCGGATCAGGGCGAGGAGCATCAGTGATCCCTCAGCCGGGTATCGGTCAGGCTCAAGAACACGCGCTCAAGGCTGTGACGCCCGAAACGGGCATCGCGGATGCGCCCGCCCCGGGCTTCGATGCACGCCAGCGCCGCCACCGGGGAAGCATCGGCCGCGAGCTCGAGTTTCAGGTGAACACCCGTCACCTTCAGCTGACCATCGATGTCACCCGCCAGGGCCGCCAGTGCATCGCCGTCGAGAGGCGCTTCAAGCTGTACTTCGACCTGCCCCCTGGCCTGGGCCAGGAGCTCCGCCAGAGGTCCCTCGCGAAGCACGCGACCGTGATCCACGATTACCACGCGATCCGCGATGGCTTCGATCTCTTCCATGTAGTGACTGGCGTAGATCACCGCCATGCCGGTGGCAGCCAAGCCACGAACAGTCTCGAGCAGAAACGCCCGGGACTGGGGATCGACACCCACCGTTGGCTCGTCAAGCACGATCATCTCGGGGGTGGGTAGCAGGGCGATCGCAAGGTTGAGGCGACGCTTGAGCCCACCGGAGAGGTATTCGGCGCGGGTACCGGCAAAGCCCTCCAGGCAAGTGGCGGCAAGGGTCCGGGCGATGGCCTGCCGGGCGGCGGCGCCGGAAAGGCGACTGGCGGCAGCGAAGCAGCGCAGGTTTTCGGCCACGCTCAGCATGGGATAGAAGGCAAAATCCTGGGGCGCAATAGCGATACAGGTTGGCGCGCGTCGGCGAAGCTGGGCGAGGGATTCACCATCAACCTCTATCTCCCCGCCATCGGCCTGGAGCAAGCCCGCCAGGTGGGCCACCAAGGTGGACTTGCCGGCCCCGTTGGGCCCGAGGAGGCCGAGAATTTCGCCACGCCGGGCCTCCAGGCTGAAATCGACGAGGGCCGGCGTCGCCGCCGCGGGATAGCGATAGTGGAGCCCGCTGACACACAGCATCAGGACACCGCAGCCTTGAGGTCGGTAAAGAAGCCCTTTTCGGCTGCAGCCAGGGCGAACAGATGCTCGGCCAGAGCGGGTGGATCAAACGGATCACGTACTTTCACCATACGCGCGGCAGCGAGCGCGAAGGCGCGCCAGGCATCACCGATGTCCATCAGGCGATCAGCGAACTCTGCAAGAGCCGGGCACTCCGCAGGCTGGGCCGCCTCCTGCAGGAAGGCTGCATAGAGAAAGCGGAAGCCGGCGCCGCCGGTGCCGATTTCCTCCTGCATCCGCACGATATGGCCCACCAGCCGCAGGTTGTCCGGTTTGGCAGGATCGGCCTTGCCCAGGCTGCGGGCCAGCCCGCGAATGCCGCCCGCGCCAAAAACGGGCAGCGGCGCCAGCATGCTCCAGGCAACCCGGTGGATGGCCTGGCGGATTGCCTTGGGCGGGATGTCGCGCCCGGGCACACCGGTGGGAAAGTACAGGGTGCCCTTGGGGGCCAGCATGCCCTTGGCGAAGCGGGCACGGTTGAGATCGTCCCGATGGCAGCGCACCGGGTGCTCGCCCACCGGATCACTGATCAGGTAGTCATCCCCTTCCCGACCATAAACCACCAGGTTGTGGGCATTGAAGTGAAAGCGCATGTCTTCGGGAAAATAGGGCAGCCAGTAAACCGAGGTTTGCAGGCCCACAACCTGCCCCTGGTCGAGCAGCGCATCCAGGCGCGCCTCACCTGCGGCCACGCTGGAAAAGCGTTCGATCCGGAAATGCACGCCCAGGGACTTGCGCACCCCCCGGATGATCGCCCGCGGCGGAACCCGGTAGGCGATCAGCGGCATCTCCTGGATGCGCACGAAGGGCAGGTAGGCGAAGCTCAGGCCGCCGCCGAGACCAAAAGCCATGGGTTCGCCAATGGGCAACCCGTGGTGATTGAGGAGATTGGCGACCGTGCCGCTTTCGCAGTGGGCGGCGTGGCGATGCTGGAACGCCGCGCTCATGGCAGAGTCCGCAGTGTTTCGGGCGCGATGCCCAGGGCGGCGGCGTAGCGCTTCAGCAGCTTCGGCGACAGTCTGGCAAACACGGCCGGGCGGAAATGACGACGGATGCGCCAGCGCCATACCCCGCAGCTCTGGGCGAAGGTGGCAATGTCCATGCGGCGGGCGTACATCCAGTACTCCAGGGGCGACGACAGGCCGGCCACAACCCGGGCCCGAGCCGCCTCGGCGTAGGCATCGAAGACATCCACAGCCTGGAGGGTGACGATCTCCTCGGCCTCCCAGCCGGCGGACTCCACAGCGACGATCGCCCCACCCGCCCCCCGCGCATAGACGGCCTTGCGATGGCCGCCGAGGGTGGCGTTGCCATCCTGGGGGACGTCCTGCGCATCCATCAGATCGCCTCCAGAAAGACGAAGCCGCTGGAGAAGCGCCCACTTTCCGGCACATAGAGCAGGATCTTCTGGCCCGGGCGGATGCGCCCGGAGCGCATCAGCTCATCAAGCATGATGTAGGGCGAAGCGGAGCCCGTGTTGCCCTTGTCCACCAGGTTGGTGAACCACCGGGACGTGGGGATGGGGAAGCCGATGTCCGCCAGGGTGCGTTCGAGGACAGGGGCGAAATACAGGGAAGAGATGTGGGGCAGAAACCAGTCCACGTCCTCGGGGCGAAGGCCGTGGCGGGCCTGGAGGGCATGGATGGGATCGGTGAGGGTGACCGGGGCGACGTGTTCGTTGAGGAGCCGGACATCCTGCTTGAGCGAGAAGATGGAGCGGGAGGCCCAGTCGGTCACCGGGAAGCGCACCCACCCGCGCAGACCGCCGTCGGACTCCTTCTCGGCGCCGGCGTACATGCAGGCGGGCAGACGGTGGGCGTTGGAGAACAGCTCGATCCAGCACACCCGGAGCGAAACCTGCCCCGGCCGGGGCGTCGGCTCCAGCAGCAGGGCCCCAGCCCCGTCGGACAGCATCCAGCGCAGGAACTCCTTGTCGAAGGCGATCTCGGGGCGCGCTTCCAGCTCCCGCGCCAGGTGTTCACTCTCGGCCTCGAAATGGCTGGCCCGCATGACCGGCGAGACCAGCTCGGACCCCGTGGCGATGGCACGCCGGGCACTGCGCGAGGCCACGCTCATGGCCGCGTACTTGAGGGCGGCGGTACCCGACAGGCAGATGCCCGCCAGGGACACCACTTCCAGCTGGGGCCAGCCCAGCTCGCCATGGACCATCACCCCGTGTCCGGGGAGGAGCTGGTCGGCATGGGAGGTGCCCGTGGCCAGGCAATCCACCGGGCCCACATCGCCAAGGGCGCGGATGGCCTCTGCGGTGAGCCGGGCGTGGGTCATCACCGGCTCGCGGGTGACGGGGTCGAGGGCGTAGTGGCGGGTCTTGATGCCGTTGTTGCGCAGCACGATGCGCCGCGCCCGGGAGGGCTTGCCGCCGACCATGCCGAGGATGGACTCGATACGTTCGTTGGGAACCGGCTCCAGGGGCAGGTAGGCGGCCGATCCGGTGATGAAGACGTCAGAAATCATAGTGGGCAAGGCGTTCAAGGCCGGAGCCCGAGGGCTGCTCGTAGGATGCCTTCACCGCGTCGAGACGGCGACGCAGGAAGGGGCGCAAAAAAGCCTGTAAGGCGAGGGAAACCGGTACCACCGTGAGGATGATGGTTACCAGGAAGACGAGGTAAAAGGCCAGCAAGGGCAGGCGCTGCCAGGTACCGGGCGGCCCCGCCCAGCACAGCAGCGTGCCCCACAGACGAAAACTGCGGCTGCCCGCCCGCTCGCTGACGAGCAGCTCTGGCTGGGCCTGGACAGCACCAAGCCCCGACAGCAGCGGTTCTGCGCCCTGCTCCCGGTCGTTCAGCAGTGCGTCGCGCAGTGCCCGGCCAAAGCGGATGCTGCGACGGATTTCGCCCTCAGCCACGCCGGCGGGCGGCAGGCCGGGCACCGGCTTGCGGCGTCCGGTGAGAAGCCACAGAGGTGTGGTGAGCAAGGTGGCAAGGGTGGGTGCGCGATCGGTGAGC
>Ga0209480_10000715_pt1 | contig 26090 bp, 19 predicted proteins | sample JI61114C2DNA_FD_187501 | JGI IMG/M metagenome (GOLD analysis project Ga0209480, IMG submission 187501) | Wastewater effluent complex algal communities from Wisconsin, to seasonally profile nutrient transformation and Carbon sequestration -... | ecosystem: Engineered > WWTP > Effluent > Algae... | reverse complement strand
GGCCCAGTTGGAGGGCAGCAAGTCCTTCGCCAAGGAGGTCATGGCCTCGGCAGGGGTGCCCACCGCATTGGCCCATGTGTGCACGACGATGGCCGAGGTCGAGGCCGCCCTCGATGCGCTGGGGGCGCCGCACGTCGTCAAGGACGACGGGCTGGCCGCCGGCAAGGGCGTCGTCGTCACGGACGACCGCGAGGCCGCCCTGGCCCACGCGCGCGCCTGCCTGGCCAAACCGGATGGGCGACTGGTTGTCGAGGAGTTCCTCGACGGGCCCGAAGTGTCGGTCTTCTGCATCTGCGACGGCACCAGCGTGCGGGCGTTGTCACCCGCACAAGACTTCAAGCGGGTCGGCGACGGTGACCTCGGGCCCAACACCGGTGGCATGGGCGCCTATTCGCCGTTGCCCTGGGCGCCGCTGCACCTGTCCGACTGGGTCATCGAGCACATCGCCCAGCCGACGATCGACGAGATGCACCGTCGGGAGACTCCGTTCGTCGGCACCCTCTACGTCGGCCTGGCGATGACGTCGCGCGGCCCACGGGTGGTGGAGTTCAACGCGCGGTTCGGCGACCCCGACGGGCAGGTATCGCTCGCTCGGTTGGTCACGCCCCTGGGCACGCTCCTGTATGCCGCCGCGACCGGCCGCCTCGACGACGCGGACGACCTGCACCACCGACCCGAGTCGGCGGTCGTCGTCGTGCTGGCTGCGGAGGGTTACCCCGCCGCGCCGGTGCCCGGCGGCACAATCGAGGGCCTCGATGCGGCCGCGGAGGTGCCCGGGGCCTGGGTGCTTCACGCGGGCACGCGCCGGGCCGAGGACGGCCGGATCGTCGCGGCCGGCGGCCGGGTGTTGGACGTCATGGCCGTGGGTGCCGACCTGGCATCGGCGAGGGACACGGCATACCGCGCGGTGTCCTGCCTTGAGTTGGCCGGTGGGCACCATCGCAGCGACATCGCGCTTGCTGCGGCGCGAGGCGAGATCCACATCCCAGGGAGTGACACATGAGCGACTCGACGGCCCTCGTCCTGCCGGGCTATGAGCACATCTATTCGGGGAAGGTCCGCGACCTGTATGCGCCGCTCGATCCGGTGACGGGTGAGCGCCGGACCGACCAGGTGCTGCTCGTCGCGTCCGACCGGATCTCGGCGTTCGACTACGTCCTGGACACCCCCATTCCCGACAAGGGGCGGGTGCTGACGCAGTTGTCGCTGTGGTGGTTCGACCGGCTCGTGGGCCTGGAGAACCATGTGGTCTCGACCGACGTGCCCGCCGCGGTGGCCGGCCGCGCCGTTCTGGTGCGGCGCCTGGAGATGATCCCCGTCGAGTGCATCGCCCGGGCCTATCTCACCGGCGGCGGCCTGAGCGAGTATCGGCAGTCCGGGGCGGTGTCTGGCGTCCCGCTTCCGGCCGGGCTCGAGGACGGCTCGCGGCTGCCGGTGCCGATCTTCACGCCCAGCACCAAGGCCGCGATAGGCCAGCACGACGAGCCGATGACCATCGAGGAGGTTCAGAGCGCGGTCGGGACCCAGGTGGCGGCCCGCATCGACGTCTTGACCCGCCGAATCCTGGCCCGTGGCAACGAGATCGCCGGCGCCAACGGCATCATCATCGCGGACACCAAAGTGGAGTTCGGCATCGACCGCTCCCGCGAGGACGACAGCGGCGGCCCCGTCATCGTGCTGGCCGACGAGGTCCTCACCCCCGACTCGTCACGCTTCTGGCCGGCCGATCAGTGGCAGCCGGGCCGGTCGCAGCCGTCGTTCGACAAGCAGTTCGTCCGCGACTGGCTGACCTCGCCGGAGAGCGGTTGGGACCGCTCGTCGGGTGAGGCTCCGCCCCCGTTGCCCGAACACGTCGTCGAGGCGACCCGGGCGCGCTATCTCGAGGCCTACGAGCGGATCACCGGGAACACGCTTCCCTGACGGGTCTGCCGGCTCTGACCGACGAGTCTGCCGGGTCTGACGGGTATGCCGCGTGGTCAGGCGTCGTAGGTGGTGATGCCTTCAACCTCGGGCACGGCGTGCCACTGGCCGTCCGCGGCCGACTCGACTGCGGCATCGGCGGCGGCCGCAGCCGACCAGCCATCGGCAGCCGACGGTGCCAACTGCTGACCGGTGAGCACCGAGCGCAGGAAGAGCTGGGCCTCGACCACCTTGAGGTCGTCGAATCCCATCGGGACGCCGGGACCGGGCTGGAAGCGGGCGAAGTCGCCGTGCTGCGGCCCGGCCAGCGACGTCGTGTAGCCGTGCTCAGGCCCGTTGCCGGTGGCGCTGACCAGGCAGGTCTGCAGTTCGTTGATCTTCTCGAAGTTCCAGCGCAGCGATCCGCCCGTGCCGTAGACCTCGACGGCATACTCCGAGCGCGGGCCGATCGACACGCGTGAGGATTCCAGCGTGCCGACGACGCCGTTGTCGAAGCGAGCGAGGATGCCGACGTAGTCCTCGTTGCCGACGGGTCCGCGCTCGTCGCCGATCTCGAAGCCGCCGTGCCCGACGCCCACCTTGGTGGGGATCGGACGCTCGGTGATGAACGTCGAGCTCAGCGCGGTGACCGAGGCGACCCGGCCGACGAGGAACTGGGCGAGGTCCAGCCCGTGCGACATGAGGTCACCGACGACCCCGGAGCCGGCTCGGTCCCGGTCGTAGCGCCAGGTGAGGGGCCCTTCGGGTGCCGACGCATAGTCGGCGATCAGCCAGACCCGGATGTTGGTGATCCGGCCGAGGGCACCGTCGCGGATGAGCTGCCGGGCGCGGGCGACCGCCGGCGCGTGCCGGTAGTTGAACCCGACCGAGGTGACCACTCCGGCCGCGGCGGCGGCGCGGGCGATGTCGGCGCTCTCGTCGGCGCTGACGCCCATCGGCTTCTCGATCCAGAACGGCTTGCCGGCCGCGGCCGCCGCGAGGGCGATCTCCTTGTGCAGGAAGTTCGGCGAGCAGATCGACACGACATCGACCTCGGGGTCGGCGAGCAGCTCGCGGTAATCCGCGCTGGCGCGGGCGAAACCGAGCTGCTCGGCGGCATACTCCCGCGCCTCCGGCACCGGGTCGGCAGCGTGGACGAGGCGCGTCCGCACTCCGAGGTCGGAGTAACGCAGCGGCGCGGCGAGGTAGGACGTCGAGTGCAACCGGCCCATCCAGCCGAGGCTGATGACGCCGACTCCGATGTCACGCATGAGGATTCGTTCCCTTGTGTCTAGGCGGGGCAGCCGGTCGGGTCACAGGTAGTGACGCTGGGCGGCCTGCTCGCGGACGTACTCGGTGTATGCCGTCTGGGTGCTCTGCAGGTCGCTCACCTGCGAGACCGGCACGTCCCACCACGCTGAGCCGGGCGGGTTGGGGCCATAGAGGTCGGTCTCGATATAGAGCACCGTCGTGTGGTCGGAGGCGGCCGCCGCGGCGTAGTTGGCCCGGAAGTCGGCAATGGTCGCACATCGCAGCACGTCGGCACCCCAGCTCGCGGCGTTGGCCGCGAGGTCGAAGGGGACATGCTCGCCGTCCAAGCGTCCAGAGGTCCGGTTGCGCATCCGGTAGTTGGTGCCGAAGCGCTGCGAGCCTCGCGACTCTGACAGCCCGCCGATCGACGCGAAGCCGTGGTTCTGCAGCAGGACGATGATGACCTTGACGCCCTCGGAGACGATCGTCGCGATCTCCTGCGGAAGCATCTGGTAGGTGCCGTCACCGACGATCGCGATGACCTCGTGCCCGTCACCGAGGGCCAACTTGGCGCCCAGGGCGGCCGGGATCTCGTATCCCATGCAGGAGTAGGCGTATTCGACGTGGTACTGCACGGGGGTCGATGCGCGCCACAGGCATTGCAGGTCACCGGGCATCGAGCCGGCGGCGTTGATGACGACGTCCTCGGGCCCCATCAACTCGTTGAGGGCTCCGAAGACCTCAGTCTGGGCGGGCAGCGGGGTCTGGTCGCGGTGGTAGCACTCCTCCACGGCCCGCTGCCACGCGGCATCGAGGTCGACGGCTTCCTGCCGGTATGCCGCGTCGACGCTCCACCCGTCCAGTGCCCCGGTGAGCGCCGTGAGGGCTTCGCGGGCGTCGGCGACGAGCATGCTCGCCGAGTGCTTGGCTGCGTCGAAGCCGAGGGTGTTGATGTTGACGAACCGCACGTCGGGGTTGGCGAAGATCGTGTGGCTGGCGGTCGTGAAGTCGGAGTACCGAGTGCCGATGCCGATGACCACATCTGCCTGTCGCGCAAGCGCATTCGCGGCCGAGGTGCCGGTCGAGCCGATCCCGCCGACGGCGCTCGGGTGGTCCCAGTTGATGGCGCCCTTGCCCGCATGGGTGTCGGCCACGGGGATGCCGGTCGCGGTGGCGAACGCGCGCAACTGCTCGGACCCATCGGCATACACGACACCGCCGCCGGCGACCACGAGCGGCCGCTTTGCCGATCTGATGACCTCGACCGCGCGGGCGAGCGCTGCGGCCTCAGGGGCCGGGCGGCCGATGTGCCAGACCCGCGGGCGGAACAGTGCCACGGGCCAGTCGAACGCCTCGGCCTGCACGTCCTGCGGGAGGCAGATCGTCACGGCCCCGGTGTCGGCCGGGTCAGTGAGCACCCGCATCGCGCCCAGCAACGACGGGATGAGTTGCTCGGGCCGGTTGATCCGGTCGAAGAAGCGCGACACCGGGCGGAAGACATCGTTGACCGACACGTCGAGGGTTCCGGGGTCCTCCAACTGCTGGAGCACCGGGTCGGGATAGCGCGTCGCGAACTGGTCGGAGGGCAGCAGGAGCACCGGGATCCGGTTGGTCGTCGCGAGCGCAGCGCCGGTGACCATGTTGGTCGCACCGGGGCCGATCGACGTGGTGATGGCCATCGTCTGCAGGCGGTTCTTGGTGCGGGAGTAGGCGGTTGCCGCGTGGACGGCGCCCTGTTCGTTGCGGACCAGGAAGTAGGGCAGGTGCTCGCCGGGCTCGCCCGCCTCGGCGGCGGTCTGGTCCTGCAGAAGCGCCTGCCCGACGCCGGCCACGTTGCCGTGCCCGAAGATGCCGAACATGCCTGTGACGAGCCGCTGTTGGACCCCGTCACGCTCGGAGTGCTGGTTGGCCAGGAACCGCACCAGGGCCTGGGCCCCCGTCAGCCGCACCGTCTCGGTCATGGTCGTCGTCCTTCTCACGTGGTCGGGGTGGTGCTCATTCGGAGGGTATGCCGCGGGCTCGCCTCACGGGGCGGGGAGGATGACCTCGCGGACCAGGTGGTCGAGTTCTTCGTCAGCGGCGAGGAACTGGCGCAGCGTCTTGCGGGTCGCGCCGAACTCGTCGAACTCCTCCGTCGTCATGCCGTCGGGCTCGTAGGCGCGACGGAACTCCGGGATCTGCAGGAGGGCGTCGAGAATGGTCGGGTCCACCGGGATGTCCATGCGGGGCGCCGCGTCCGCGCCGCTGGCCTGGATCTTCTGCTGCCAGCCGAACGGCGGGGAGATGACGACGTCTCCGCCGACAAACTCGCTCCACTGCAACTGGTTACGGAAGGCCGCCGAGAGCAGCCGGGACCGGAAGCCACGCTCCTGGAAGATCGCGTAGGCGTGCTTGAAGGCCGCGACCCCGGCCCACTCGAGGTAGCTGGGGTCGATGTCGATCCCGTCCCGCTTGACGACGTCCTTGAGCCAGTCGTCCAGGCGCCCGACCATGATCGTCACGACGGGGCCCATGTGCGACACGTCGTGGCCCGCCGCCTCCCGGGCAGCCAACCCGCGCTCGATCGCCTCGGCCGCCGCGACGGCCTGTGGGACGGTGAAGGACACGGTGACGTTCATGCTGACGCCGCGTGCCGTGGCATCCTCGATGGCGGCAATTCCCTTGTGGGTCGCGGGAATCTTGACAATGACGTTGGGCGCCAGGGTGGAGAACCGCTCGGCTTGGTCGGCCAGAGCAACCGCGTCGCGGTGCAGCCGCGGGTCGGTCTGCATCGAGAGCCGACCGTTGTGGCCCTTGAACTTCTCGAAGGCCGGTTCGAGCAGCCTGGCGGCCTCGATGGAGATTTCTTCGACGACCTGCCACCCGATCTGCGACTCAGACGCGGTCGGGCGCTGTTCGGCGATCTCCAGCATCCGGGCCGACCAGCGGGGCAGGTCGGCCTTCACGCAGGTGACCGCGATGACCGGGTTACACGTGGCCCCGACGGCCCCCCACTCGATGGACTGGGCGAGCTCGCGTGGGTCGGCCGAGTCGTTCCAGAGCGCGGTGGTCGTCGTCTGGGTCATCGTCTGCAGTGGCGATGCGTTGTCTGACATGGGTTCCTCCGGGGCGGGCGGCGCTGGTGGTCCGAGACAGCGGTGTCGCGGCGAACTCGGTGCTGGTGAAGCTCGCGGCTGGTGAGTCGAGACTAGCTCTCGCCCTGCCTGCCGTGTCAATAGCTTGTCCTAACATTCTCGCAAATTGTTAGCGCGAGGATGGACCGCTGTGCGGTGCGAGCAGGTCAGCCGGCGTGGTGCTTGGCGACGTAGCTCTGCATCGTCGCGAGCTGAAAGCGCGCCATGTCGCCGGCCGTCTCGTCCTCGGCAAAGACGCTGTTGCACATGACTGTTCCCGGTCGGTCGTAGAAGCCGATCTCGCCCAACCCGCCGAAGAAGTCGTCCCAGTCGAGGTCGCCGTCGCCGATCTTGAGGTGCTGGTGGACCCGGGCGGTGTTGCCGGGCGGGTTGGAGATGTAACGCAACCCATGCGAACGGTGATGGTCCATCGTGTCGGCGACGTGGACGAGCCGGATGAGATCGCCGGCCTCGCGCATGATCTCCCGCATCGGGTGACCCATGTGGTAGCTGTGGCAGGCGACGAAGACCATGCCGACGTTGGGGCTGTTGAGCCCCCGGATCACGCGGATGGCCTCGAGGCCGTCCTCGACGAAGTCGTCGGGGTGCGGGTCGATGAGCACGTCGATGCCCTCGCGCTCGATGATCGGGAGCAACTCCTCCATCGACTTGTAGAAGGCTGCCTCGGACTCCTCGGAGCGCTCTGGGCGTCCGGAGAACTCCGTGCCGATCACGCTCACGCCGAGGTCGACGGTGATCTGGACGATCCGCTTCCAGTTGCGCACGGCCGCCTCCCGGGCGACCTCGTCCGGGCCGGACCAGCGCTGCACGGGAAGCACCGAGGCGATGCCCACGCCGGCGTCGTCGCAGGCCTTCTTGAAGGCGCGCACCAGGGCGTCGTCGGCCTTCGGGTGGCGGAAGAACGGGATGAGGTCGCGGTGCGGGGTCAGTTGGATGTGCTCGTAGCCGAGGTCGGCCACCACCCGCGGGAAGTCGAGCAGGCGGTAGTCGTGGTGGAACGGAGTCGGATCCTGGGCGATCTTCATGGTGCCTCCTCTGGCGAGCCTGACGTCACTATGTCAGGACATTAGCGCCAGTGCGCCCGAAGCGCCATCCCCACTTTGAACTAGCGCTCGTGACTCAGCGCTCGTGAACGGTGACATCAAACGCGTACTGATCGAACCGGTAGCAGTGGTCACCAAATTCGATCGCCGTGCCGGCCGCGTCGTAGGCGCGACGGGTCATCGTCAGCAGTGGGTCGCCCGGCGCCAGGTCCAGCCGCTTGCGTTCGGCGCTTCGCGGACGGCGGGCCCCGATCGTCTGGTGGGCGACGACGGGGCGGACCCCGCGAGCCCGCAACACGGCATACAGACTGCCGGAGGCGAGCTCCTCCTCGGTGATGTCGGCGAACTGCGGCGGGAGCCAGTTGTGCATGAGCGCCGTGGGGATGTCGCCCGCCAGGCGCAACCGCTCGACATAGAACAGCGGCGTGTCCTGCGGCAGGTTCAAAGCCGCCGCAGCCCGGGGGGTGACCGAGTGGCGGTCGATGTCCAGCACTCGCGTGATGGGACGCTTGCCCTTGCGCTCCATGTCTTCGAACAGGCTCGTGAGCTCGTCGCGGCGGTGGATGACCTCGCTGGCCACGGCCGTCCCGACGCCGCGGCGCCGCACCAACAACCCGCGCGACACCAACTCGGCGATCGCCCGGCGAACCGTCGGCCGAGAGAGATCCAGCCGATCGGCGAGGGCGAGCTCGTTCTCGAACGGATCGCCCGGCTGCAACGTGCCGTCCTCGACGGCAGCGGTGAGCTGCTCGGCGAGCTGGTGATAGAGCGGGACGGGGCTCGCCCGGTCGATCATCACGGGGATCTGGTGCACGAAACCGAGCATATGTCAGGCACAGTGTTTTGTCGTGGATCAGCAATTGTCCTAACAAACATTGACAACGCAGGGGTCGGTCCGGCACCCTGGGAAAGCCAGCGCAGCGACGCACCCAGCGACAACGACAGCCCAGGAGGTGGACCCGATGATGGCCGGCCCGTCCTTCGACGTGTTGTGCATCGGAAGGGTCGGTGTCGACCTTTACCCCATGGAGGTCGGAGTCGGTCTGGAAGACGTCCGCACCTTCGGGAAGTTCCTCGGTGGCAGTGCCGGCAACGTCGCTGTGGCGGCCGCTCGCTACGGTCACTCGGCAGCGATCATCAGCCGCACCGGCGACGACCCCTTCGGTCGGTTCGTCGCGACGGCCCTGGGCGACCTGGGTGTCAACACCGACTACCTCGGGATCGACCCGTGGCTGCCCACCCCGGTGACCTTCTGCGAGATCTTCCCGCCGGACCATTTCCCGCTCTACTTCTACCGATACCCGCAGGCCCCTGACCTTCGCGTCGCCCCCGAACAGATCCCGCCGGTGGCGGTGGCCGACAGTCGGGTCTTCTGGACGACGCTCACCGGCCTCTCGGCAGAGCCAAGCCGGACGGCCCACGCGACCGCGTGGCACCTGCGCGGACGCACGGCGCACACCGTCCTCGACCTCGACTACCGGCCGATGTTCTGGGTCCACGAGTCTGATGCGAGTCGTGCGGCTAGCGACGCGCTTGAGCAATCGACGGTGGCCATCGGCAACCTCGAGGAATGCCGAGTGGCGGTCGGAGAGACCGACCCCGACCGCGCGGCCCGCGCCCTGCTCGACCGCGGGGTCGATCTGGCGATCGTCAAGCAAGGACCCAAGGGCGTTCTCGCGATGACCGCCGACGAGCGGGTTGAGGCACCTCCGGTCTGGGTGGAGGTCGTCAACGGGCTCGGAGCAGGTGACGCGTTCGGCGGTGCCGTCTGCCACGGCCTGCTCAACGGCTGGGACCTGGCCGAGACCATCTCCTTCGCGAGCGCCGCGGGTGCCCATGTCGCGGGCCGGCTCGAGTGTGCGACAGCGATGCCCGACGAGGCCGAGGTCCGGGCACTGCAGGCCCGAGCGGGTCGGTCGTGACGCCGCCCCTCGACCTGGCCTCGGTGATGCGCCGGCGGATGCTGGAGCCGGACGGCATACCTGCGGCGTGGGCGGCGCGGCGCGCCGGTGCCGTGCCCGCCGATGGTCGGTTGCTCGTCATCGCCGCCGACCATCCGGCGCGTGGAGCCCTGGGCGTCCGTGACGACCGGCGCGCCATGGCATCCCGCTCAGATCTGTTGCAGCGCTTGGCGATTGCCGTCTCCAGGCCGGGCGTCGACGGAGTGCTCGGCACCCCCGACATCCTCGAAGACCTGCTGCTCGCGGGGCTGCTCGACGGCCTCCTCGTCTACGGGTCGATGAACCGAGCGGGCCTGCAGGGGGCGGTGTTCGAGCTCGACGACCGGTTCACGGCATACGACGCGGCGACCATTGAGCGGCTGGGTCTGGACGGGGGCAAGATGCTCGCCCGCGTCGCCTACGACGACCCCGCAACGGCGCCGACGCTGGAGGCCTGCGGCCGGGCGGTCACCGATCTCGCCGAGCGAGGCAAGATCGCCCTCGTCGAGCCCTTCCTCTCCAGCCGCAGCGCCGACGGTTGGGTGCGCAACCTCCTGGACCCCGACTCCGTGATCACCTCCGTCGCGATCGCCTCCGGCCTCGGCGCAACGAGCGCCCACACCTGGCTCAAACTGCCGGTCGTGCCCGAGATGGAGCGGGTCCTCGACTCGACGACCCTGCCGACACTCCTGCTCGGCGGCGACCCGACCAACGAGCCCGCGCAGACCTACGCGACCTGGGGTCGGGCCCTGGCCTGTCCGCCCGCGGTGGGCCTCGTCGTCGGCCGCGCCCTGCTCTATCCACCGGGGGGCGACGTCGCGGCAGCGGTCGATGTCGCCGCCGATCTCGTCCACGGAGGCGCTCGATGAGTGATTGGTTGCGGCCCGCCGGCTCCAGCGGCGACGCCGAGTTCGACGTCCGCATCGCCCCCGGCGACCCCGGGTGGTCGCACACCGGCCTGTATGCCGTGACCCTCGCCGCCGGCGAGTCACGCACCGTCGACACCGGTGACTGCGAGTGGATCGTCCTGCCCCTCTCCGGTGGCTCGGCGGTCGTGGAGGTCGGCGAGCGGGTCTACTTCCTCACCGGCCGGGCCCACGTCTTCGCCGGCCCGACCGACCTGGTCTACGTCCCGCGCGATTCGCGGTTCACCGTGACGAGCACGGACGGGGGCCGGATCGCCTTCCCCTTCGCCAAGGCCAGCCGCGCCTTCCCGGTATGCCGCGTGGACAGTTCCCAGGTCCCCGTCGAGATGCGGGGGACCGGGAGTTCCTCCCGTCAGGTTCAGAACTTCGGGACTCCCGGTGTGCTGGAGGCTGATTCGATCATTGCCTGCGAGGTCATCACCCCGGCTGGCAACTGGTCGTCCTATCCGCCCCACAAGCACGACGAGGACCGTGACGGCGTCGAGTCGGCGCTTGAGGAGATCTACTACGTCGAGGTTCAGCGCGAGGGTGGTGACGGGAGCGCGGCGGGGATCGCCTATCTGCGCAACTACGGCACCGAGTCCGCGCCGATCGACACCCTGGCCGAGGTGCGCTCGGGCGACGTCGTCCTCATTCCGCACGGCTGGCATGGCCCGGCGATGGCGCCGCCCGGCTACGACCTCTACTACCTCAACGTCATGGCCGGCCCCGGCGAGACGCGGGCCTGGCTCATCTGCGACGACCCCGCACACGCCTGGGTCCGGGGCGCGTGGGTCGACGCACCGGTGGACGCGCGGCTGCCCTTCACGCAGGTGCCCTGACGCCGTGCGCATCGGAATCGTTGGCGTGGGCCGGATCGGCTCGTTCCACGCACAGACCCTCGCAGCCGACCCGACCGTCACCGACCTCGTCCTGCTCGACCCGTCCGCGACGGCGGCTGCCGCGGTCGCGTCCCAACTCGGTGCGACGGTCGCCCCTGACCTCGACGCCCTCCTGCGGCGAGACCTCGACGCCCTGCTCGTCACCTCGGCGACCCACACCCATGCCGAGGTCCTCCTCGCCGGCGTGCGGGCGGGCCTCCCGACCTTCTGCGAGAAGCCTGTCGCGGCCAGTCTCGACGAGACCATCGAGCTCGCGCGGCTCGAGGCCGCGTCCGGAGTCCCGATCCAGGTGGGCTTCCAGCGGCGGTTCGACACGGCATACGGGCGCCTGCGTGCCGCGATCGCCTCCGGTGAGTTGGGCTTCGTCCACACGATCCGCGCCGCGACGCACGACCAGAGCCCGCCGCACCCCGGCTACCTCCCGACGTCCGGTGGGTTGTTCCGCGACGCGGCGATCCACGACTACGACGTCATCCGCTTCGTCACGGGACGCGAGGTCGCGCAGGTGTATGCCGCGGGCGCCAACAAGGGGCAGAAGTTCTTCACCGAGGCGGGAGACGTCGACACCGCAGCCGCGCTGCTCACGCTCGACGACGACACCCTCGTCGTCACGTCGGTGACTCGCTACAACAGGGCCGGGCACGACATCCGGATGGAGGTCCACGGCTCGCTGGGCGCGCTCGCCGCAGGCCTGGACGACCGCTACCCGATGACCTCGGCCGAGCCGGGTGCGAGGTTCCCCGCGGGTCCCGCGCACCAGTCCTTCCTCGAACGGTTCGCCGCGGCCTATCGTGCGGAGATGACTGAGTTCGTCCAGGTCGCAGCCGGTGCGGTGCCGAGCCGATGCACGGTGGCCGACGCGCTGGAGGCGTTCCGGGTCGCCGAGGCCTGTGGGATCTCCCGCCGCGAGGGCCGCCCGGTGGCGCTGGCCGAGATCCCCGGTGCGTGAGTCGTCCGGCGTCGGGCTCCTGATCCGTCCCGTCCCATCCGAGTCTGGTGCCCAGCCTCGTCTTACGTTAATATGTTAGAACAAATGAGACCACGACCCAAGGAGCGCGCATGAGCACCCCCCGCCGCATCACCCATCTCATCGGGCATTCCGAATGGGACGGGACCGCCGAGCGGACCGGTGATGTCTTCAACCCGGCGACCGGCGAGGTGACCGGCAAGGTCGACTTCGCGTCGAAGGCACTGGTTGACGAGGTCGTTGCTAACGCTGCCGTCGCCGCTGCCGAGTGGGGTCGGGCGTCGCTGGCCAAGCGGACCCAGGTGCTGTTCGCCTTCCGCCAGCTGCTCAACGACAACAAGGAGCGCGTCGGGGCGCTCATCACCGCCGAGCATGGCAAGGTGACCTCCGACGCGATCGGCGAGGTGACCCGTGGTCTGGAGATCGCCGAGTTCGCCTGCGGCATCCCGCACCTGCTCAAGGGTGGCTTCTCCGAGAACGTCTCGACCAACGTCGACGCCTATTCGATCCTGCAGCCGCTCGGGGTCGTCGGCGTGATCTCGCCGTTCAACTTCCCGGCCATGGTGCCGATGTGGTTCGTGCCCATCGCCATCGCCTGCGGCAACGCCGTCGTCATCAAGCCGTCCGAGAAGGACCCGTCGGCGGTCAACGCGGTGGCGGCGCTGTGGCGCGAGGCTGGCCTGCCCGACGGCGTCATGAGCGTCGTCCATGGCGACAAGGAGGCGGTCGACGCACTCCTGGACAACACCACCGTCAAGGCGATCTCGTTCGTCGGCTCCACGCCCATCGCGCGCTATGTCTACGAGAAGGGCACGGCCAACGGCAAGCGGGTCCAGGCCCTCGGCGGCGCCAAGAACCACATGCTCGTGCTGCCCGACGCCGACCTCGACCTGGCGGCCGACGCCGCGGTCAACGCCGGCTTCGGCTCGGCCGGCGAGCGCTGCATGGCGATCTCGGTGCTCTTGGCCGTCGACTCGATCGCCGACGAACTCATCGCGAAGATCTCCGAGCGGATGGCCACCCTCAAGACCGGCGACGGCTCGATGGGCTGCGACATGGGTCCGATCGTCACCGGTGTCGCCCGCGACCGAATCGTCGGCTACATCGAGGCCGGGGTCGGCGCCGGGGCCGAGCTGGTCGTCGACGGGCGTGAGACCGAGTTCCACGGGGGTGCTGACGGCTTCTTCGTCGGCCCAACCCTGTTCGACAAGGTCAGCACCGACATGTCGATCTACACCGACGAGATCTTCGGGCCGGTCTTGTCGGTCGTGCGCGTGGAGTCCTATGACGAGGGCCTGGAGCTCATCAACTCCAGCCTCTACGGCAACGGCACCGCGATCTTCACCAACGACGGCGGCGCCGCGCGGCGGTTCCAGAACGAGGTCCAGGTGGGCATGATCGGCATTAACGTGCCCATCCCCGTCCCGATGGCCTACTACTCCTTCGGCGGGTGGAAGGCATCGCTCTTCGGCGACAGCCACGCCCACGGCATGGAGGGCGTGCACTTCTACACCCGCACCAAGGCGGTCACCCAGCGCTGGCTCGACCCCAGCCACGGCGGCCTCAACCTCGGCTTCCCGCAGAACAAGTAGCCCCCGCGCTACGCAGCCGCACCAACGGCGAGGCGCGCGGCATACCTCAGGGGTATGCCGCGCGCCCACGCACGTCTGCGGCAGGGTGCTTCCGCTCGCCGACGCGTCGAATGGATCACACCACTAGACCGATGACCTTGGTCTATTGACAGCACATTAGGACAGATCTAGGGTCAACCCAGAGGAACCCCCGCGAAAGGAACTGCCATGGCCGAGTCCAAGGCTCGCAACACCGACCCCCGCTACAGCAAGCTCACCATCGGCGTCTGCCCCGACCAGTGGGGCGTGTGGTTCCCGCAGGACGACAAGCAGATCGATTGGGACGTCGCCCTCAAGGAGATGCAGACCGCGGGCTTCTCGGTCATGGAGACCGGCCCGTTCGGCTACTTCCCCAAGGACCCGACGCAGTTGCGTGACGTCATGGACGAGCACGGCTTCACGGTCGTCGCCGGCACCGGCTGGGGGATCCTGCACAAGGCCGAAGCCTGGAACGACACCGAGACCTTCTTCCGCGCGATCGGCGAGACGCACGCGGCCGTCGGCGCGAAGTTCGTCGTCCACCTCCCCCCGATGTTCCGCGACGAGAAGTCCGGCGCCTACACCGACGACCGCACCCTGTCGACCGAGGCATGGAACCTCTACATCAAGAACGCCGACAAGCTCGGGCGGATCATGAAGGAGGACTACGGCCTGCAGATGGTGCTGCACCCCCACGGTGACAGCCACATTGAGACCCCCGAGGACATCGACCGGATCTTCCAGGCCACTGACCCCGAGTACGTCGGCTTCTGCCTCGACACCGGGCACATCGTCTATGGCGGCGGCGACCCGATGGAGCTGTGCCGCAAGTACCCCGAGCGGATCTCCTACGTTCACATCAAGGCGATGGACCAGGCCCTCGTGGCCCAGGCCCACGACGAGGACTGGCCGTTCGTCAAGGCCGTCCACGCCGGGTGCTCAGTCGCGCCGCCGGCCGGTCTGCCCGACATGGGTCAGCTCATCGAGGCGCTCGCCGACCTCGACAAGGAGCTCTATGTCGTCTGCGAGCAGGACATGTACGGCTGCGCCAAGGACTACCCGTTCCCCAACGCCGTCACCACCCGCGAGTACCTCGCGTCCCTCGGCCTCGGCCTCAAGTAGCAGCAGAAGGGTGACCCTCCGATGACTCTTCGGATCGGCATGATCGGCCCCGGCGGTATGGGGCAGGCCCACATCGAACGCATCCACACCGTCATCGCCGGCGGCCGGGTCGTCGCGGTCAGCGACGTCAACGCGGCCACCGCTCAGGCGGTCGCCGACCGGATCGGCGCGACGGCATACGCCACCTCGGCTGAGCTCATCGCGAGCCCGGACGTCGACGCAGTGATGATCTGCAGCCATGGGCCGGCGCACGAGCCGGACGTCCTGGCCTGCATCGCGGCAGGGAAGCCGGTCTTCTGCGAGAAGCCGCTCACCCCGACGGCCGACGCCGCTTTGCGGATCATGGAGGCCGAGCAGGCTGGCGGGCGCAGGCTCGTCACGGTCGGTTTCATGCGGCGCTTCGACGCCTCCTATCGCGAGATGAAGGCGATCCTCGACAGCGGCGACCTCGGTGAGGCGCTCATGGTGCACTGTGCGCACCGCAACCCCACCGTGCCGGACTTCTACACGTGGGACATGGCCATCAACGACACGGCGATCCACGAGATCGACACGATGCGGTGGCTGCTCGGCGAGGAGTTCGTGTCGGCGCGGGTCGACAAGCCGAAGAAGACGTCGCTGCGCTTCGAGCACTTGCAGGACCCGCTGGTGCTCGTGCTGGAGACGGCCTCAGGCGTGCGCGTCGACGACGAGGTGTTCGTCAACTGCCAGTACGGCTACGACATCCGCTGCGAGCTGGTCGCCGAAAAGGGCGCCGTCTCGCTGGCCGACCAGAACGTCGTCACCCGGCGTGACTCGGTCGGCCGCAACAACCGGATCTCCATGAACCACAACGAGCGGTTCTGGGGCGCCTTCGTCACCGAGGTCCAGGAGTGGATCACGGCCGCGGCGAAGGGCGAGCACTCGGGGTCGACCGCGTGGGACGGGTATGCCGCCGCCTGCGTCTGCGACGCGGGTGTCAAGGCGCTCACCGACGACGGGGTCGTGCCCGTGCAGATGATTGCGAAGCCGGACTTCTACGCCTGACGCAGGGAAGCGGGGCGTCAGTAGGTGAGGCCCGACCGAGACCCGTCTCGGTCGGGCCTCGACTGTTGTGACGGTTGTCAGGACATACGCGGTGGCAGATCAAGGGTCGATGGGGTCCTCCACCCCACGGGCTCCGGGGGCGCACAGGGCTGGCAGTGAGAGGGCCCGCGGGACCACTGCGGACGAAATGCATTGGGGTACAACGGTATCGCGTCGCTCTGAGGTCAAGGCGGCCCATACCTCAGAGGCCTGCCGAACCGGGTCACTAGTTTGTAACATCTTTGTTCGTATGTATTGACAGGAGGTTACGGCGGCAATAGCGTCTGACTTACCAGCTGCGACACGTAGCCGGTAGGACGGGTGGCTCACCGGCACCCGTTTGGGCTAGCCGCAGGCCCTGCGGGCCCTGTCCCACCCACAGAGAGAGGAACCATGGCTATCTCGCACGGACTCAAGGTGGGGGCACTTCTGCTCGCCACGACCAGCCTGTTCGCCGCTTGCTCTTCCACGGCCGGAACGACCGCCGCGACGACAGCCGCCGCGACCAAGGCCGCTGCCGCCACCACCACGACTCCTGCTGCCGCGGGCAGCTCCGCCGTGGTCAAGCCGAAGGACGGGAAGGCGCTCAAGATCGGCGTGACCTTCCCGATCCTCGACCAGTTCCTCCAAAAGGTCGCCGACGGCATCAGCGCCCGCGCGGCGGAGGCCGGCGTCGAGGTCAACATCCAGGCTTCGCAAGAGAAGACCGACGTCCAGTTGGCCCAGGTCGAGACCTTCATCGCCAACAAGGTCGACGCGATCATCGTCGTCCCGGTCGACACCGACGCGGCCGGCCCGATGACGGCCAAGGCCCAGGCCGCCGGCATCCCCCTGATCTACGTCAACCGCAAGCCCGCTGACCTGCCGGCCGGCGTCCCCTACGTCGGTTCCGACTCGCTCGTCTCCGGCAACCTGGAGATGACCCAGTTGGCCAAGTTGGCCAACGGCAAGGGCAACGTCGTCATCCTCCAGGGTGACCCGTCCAACGAGGCCGCCGTCCTGCGGACCAAGGGCTGCGTGGACGTCGTCGCCAAGAACCCGGACATGAAGGTCATCAAGACCCAGGCCGGCAACTGGCAGCGCGAGAAGGGCCAGTCGATCATGGAGACCTGGCTGCAGTCCGGCGACCAGATCGACGTCGTGTGTGCGAACAACGACGAGATGGCGCTCGGTGCGATCAACGCCCTCAAGGCGGCGGGCAAGCTCGACAAGACCATCGTCGGTGGGGTGGACGCGACGGGTGACGCGCTGGCTGCCATGAAGGCGGGCGAGCTCAAGGTGACGGTGTTCCAGGACGCAAAGGGCCAGGGCGCCGGTGGCGTTGACGCTGCGATCAAGCTCTACAACAAGGACACCGTGCCGGCCTACGTCGACGTTCCCTACGTCCTTGTGACCCCCGAGAACATGGCACAGTTCGCCGGTAAGTGAGTTGCCGGTCAGTGAGTTTGCCGGTCAGTGAGTGACCCGCGGTGGGCGGGCGACGAGTCGCCCGCCCACCGCAAACCCACAGCCACCAGTCCCAGGCACGCCAGGCGCGGCCGCGATCAGGGCGAGGTATCCGTGAGCGATGAGTTCCTCCTGCAGATGCAGGACGTGTCCAAGACATTCCCAGGGGTGAGGGCGCTCGCGGGCGTCAACCTCGAGGTTCGACCCGGAACCGTCCACGCCCTCATGGGCGAGAACGGCGCGGGCAAATCCACCTTGATGAAGATCCTCATCGGCATGTACCAAGCCGACCCGGGGGCCACGATCATCCTCGGTGGCGAGAAGGTCGACATCCCCGACACGGCCGCCGGCCTGGGTCTGGGTATTTCGATGATCCACCAGGAGCTGTCGCCCGTCCCGGAGATGACCGTGGCGGAGAACATCTTCCTCGGCCGCGAGCCCGTGGCCCGGTTCGGCCTGGTGAGCCGCAAGCAGATGGTCAGCTCGTGTCGTGAGCTGTTCCAGCGCTGGGAGATCGACATCGATCCCCGGGCCCGGATGCGCACCCTGTCCATCGCCCAGACCCAAATGGTCGAGATCGCCAAGGCGATCAGTTTCGACTCGCGGATCATCATCATGGACGAGCCCACCTCGGCCATCACCGAGCGGGAGGTCGAACACCTCCACCGGATGATCCGCCAGCTCAAGTCCACCGGTGCGTCGATCATCTACATCACGCACAAGATGGACGAGGTCTTCAACATCTCCGACTACGTCACGGTCTTCCGCGACGGCCAGCTCGTCAAGACCCTGCCGGCGTCCGAGTTGGACCGCGACAAGCTCATCACCCTCATGGTGGGGCGCGAGCTCACGGAGATGTTCCCCAAGGAGTTCGTCGAGATCGGCGAGGTCGTCCTCTCGGTGCGCAACCTGCACCGTGGTTCGGTCGTCAAGGACGTGAGCTTCGACCTGCGTCGCGGCGAGATCCTCGGCTTCGCCGGGCTCATGGGCGCCGGTCGGACCGAAGTCCTCGAGACCCTCTTCGGGGTGGTCGCGGCCGAGAGCGGCGAGATCGTCGTGGACGGCAAGTCCGTCCGGATCCGTCAGCCCAAGGACGCGATCGACGCCGGCCTGGCCCTGCTCACCGAGGACCGCAAACTCACCGGGATCATGGGTGTGCTGTCGGTCCGCGACAACATGATCATGGCCGCCCTGCCGAGATATAGCCCCGGCGGCATGCTGCAGAAGGCCCTGATCGAGGAGGTCTGCCAGGACCAGCGCAAGGCCCTAGCCCTCAAGACCCCCTCGCTCAACCAGCACATCCAGAACCTGTCGGGTGGCAATCAGCAGAAGGTGCTCATCTCGCGATGGCTCCTCACGCTGCCGGAGATCCTCATGATCGACGAACCGACCCGTGGCATCGACGTGGGTGCCAAGTCCGAGATCCACCGCCTCATGTCGGCCCTGGCCAAGACCGGCAAGGCCATCATCATGGTCTCCTCGGAGATGCCCGAGGTGCTTGGCATGAGCGACCGCGTCGTCGTCATGCATGACGGCAAGGTCAGCGGCATCGTCGACCGGGCCGACGCCACCCAGGAGCGCATCATGCAGCTCGCCACCGGACCCGCGGGCGTCACCGGCCCCGCTGACGCAGCCTGAGAGGTAACTCGATGTCCACCACAGCAGCAGCTGAAACCAGGACCAAGTTCGACCGCGGTGCCTTCGTCCGGCAGTACGCCATCGTCGGCATCCTCGTGCTCTTCGTCCTCGGTCTGTCCCTCGCCACCGGCGGCAAGTTCCTGCAGGCGCAGAACCTGCTCAACGTCGTGACTCAGGTCGCGGCGATCGGGATTATCGCCATCGGCATGACCTTCGTCATCATCACCCTGGGCATCGACCTGTCCGTCGGGTCCCTGCTGGCGGTAGCGGCGGTCGTCGCGACGAGTTTGGCTCAGATACCTTCGGACACAGCCAAATTCCCGAACATGTCGTTCTCGCTCATCATTCCGATCGTCGCTGGTCTGGCGGCCGGAGCGATCGGCGGGTTCACCAACGGCTTCCTCATCTCGGTGTTCAAGATCGCTCCGTTCATCGCCACCCTCGGCATGATGAGCGCGGCCCGCGGCCTCGCCCTCATCTACAGCGACGGCCGACCGATCTCGCGTTTGGACCCGGGCTTCAACTTCCTCGGCCAGGGCTCGATCATCGGCATCCCCGTCCCGATCATCATCTTCGCCGTGGTCGCCGTTGCGGCTCACGTCGTGCTCAACTACACGCGCTTCGGTCGGCACGTCTACGCCATCGGCGGCAACGAGCAGGCAGCCCGTGTCTCGGGCATCAACATCAAGCGCGCGACGATCATCATCTACACCCTCTGTGGTCTGCTCGCCGGGATCGCCGGCATCATCTCGGCCGGCCGCATCGGCTCGGGCAACCCGCAGCTCGGCACCGGCATCGAGCTCGACGCGATCACCGCGGCGGTCATCGGTGGCACGAGCTTCAAGGGCGGCATCGGCACGATCTGGGGCACGGTGATCGGCGCGCTGATCATCCAGAGCCTCAACACCGGCCTCGTGCTGCTCGGCATGAACGACTTCGTCCAGATGGTCGTCAAGGGCGCCATCATCATCATCGCCGTCATCCTCGACGAGCGTAAGAACCGGTGACCGACGTCGCCGGCCAGGGTGTGACGCTGCCGGCGCCGCGCACGCCCGACCCCCAGCAGGCCCCACCGCTTCGGTGGGGCCTGCTGGGCGCGGGGTGGATCGCCGACAAGTTCGTCACGTCCCTTCGCGCGCACACCACGCAGATCCCGTATGCCGTGTGGGCACCGCGCCCGCTCGCCGCCGCCGCGTTCGCGCAGGCGCACGGCATACCCCATGTCCACTCGAGCGTCGCGGACCTGTTGGCCGCCCCCGATGTCGACGTGGTCTACGTGGCCGGCCCCCACCACTCGCATCACGAGCTCACGCTGGCGGCCATCGCCGCAGGCAAGCCGGTCGTCGTCGAGAAGCCGCTGGCGCTCAATGCCGCCCAGGCTCGCGAGATCGCCGCTGCCGCCTCGGCCGCGGGCGTCTTCGTCATGGAGGCGCTCTGGAGCGTGTGCCTGCCCAAGTTCGACGTCGTCCGGCAGGTGCTCGACGCAGGCGTCCTCGGTCGCATCCACACCGTCACGGCCGACATCGGGGAGTACTTCGACCGCGACCATCGGATCCTGCGGCGTGACCTCGCCGGGGGCCCGGTCCTCGACCTGGGGACCTATCCGGTCGCCTTCGCCACGTGGATCCTCGGCGCGCCGAGCGAGGTCCGCGCCCTCGCGCAGCCCGATCCCAGCGGCGTGCTCAGCCAGACGGCCGCGATCCTGCGGTATGACGAGGGCGACCACGCCGGTGCGCTCGCCCTCGTGCACGCATCGCTGGCGACCGCGACGCCCACGGCCGGGGAGATCAGCGGCGACTTGGGCACGCTCTCTCTCGACCCGCCCTTCTATCAGCCGGGCGGGGTGACCCTGCGGCTGCGGGATGGCTGTGCCGCTCGATACGACGAGCCCCGGATCGCCCACGAGGGGCTGTACTTCGAGGCCGTCGAGGCTGCCCGATGCATCGCGGCTGGGCTGACGCAGTCGCCGCTGCGGCCGCTGGCCGACTCGATCGCCATGCTCGCCGTTATGGACGAGGTGCGCCGCCAGACCGGCGACGTGTTCGACATGGAGGCGGGCGGCATACCCGATCCCGCCTGACCGCACGTAGCCGCCGAGACTCCCGGGGGAGCCGCCCCGTCAGCCCGGTAGGCTCTGCGTGAGCCGTCGCCGACCCGGCGCGCCCACCCTTTGTTGAGGAGTCCGCCTGTCATGGGAGCCTCGCCCGCCCCGGTGCTAACGAGCTTCGAGGGCGGACGCGCCCTCTCGGACTTCCGGGCGGTGGGGCTGCTGCGGCGCCTGCGCGACCGGGTCCCCACCATCACCGGGGTGACCGCCCGACACGTCCATTGGGTCGCCAGTGCGACCCCTCTCGACGCCGACACGCACACGCGCGTCGCGCAGTTGCTCAACTATGGCGACCCGTATGCCGCCCCGGCCCCCGACGCCGGCGGTGCGGGCGACGCCCCGGTCACCGTCCTCGTCGTCGCGCCCCGCCTCGGGACGGTCTCGCCGTGGGCGTCCAAGGCGACCGACATCGCCCACAACTGCGGGTTCGAGATCCGCCGGGTCGAGCGGGTGACCGAGTTCCGGCTGGAGGGTGTCGCCCTTGCTGGCGACGACCTGGCCGCCGCTGCGGAGGTGTTGCACGACCGGATGACCGAGAGCGTGCTGCTCGGACACGACAGTGCCGCAGCGCTATTCGCCGAGCGTGAGGCTGAGCCGCTGGCGCACGTCGCCGTCCTCGAGCGGGGGCGCGAGGCGCTCGTCGAGGCCAACGCGACTTACGGGCTGGCCCTGTCCGACGACGAGGTCGACTACCTCGTCGAGGCGTTCCGCGGGCTCGGGCGTGACCCCAGCGACGTCGAGTTGATGATGTTCGCCCAGGCAAACAGCGAGCACTGTCGGCACAAGATCTTCAACGCCCGGTTCGTCGTCGACGGCGAGGTGCAGGACCGCTCGCTCTTCCAGATGATCCGTAACACCGAGTCGGTGAGCCCGCGGCATACCGTGGTCGCCTACTCCGACAACGCCTCGGTGATGGAGGGCGGGGTCGTCCCACGCTGGCTCCCGACCGAGCAGAGCGAGCCCAGCCGGTATGCCGCGCACGAGGACACCGTGCACGTCCTCATGAAGGTCGAGACGCACAACCACCCGACGGCCATCTCGCCCTTCCCTGGTGCGGCGACCGGCGCGGGCGGGGAGATCCGCGACGAGGGCGCGACCGGGCGGGGGTCGCGACCCAAGGCCGGGCTCACCGGCTTCGCCGTGTCGAACCTGCACCTGCCCGGCACCGACGAGCCGTGGGAGCGCGACCCGATCGGTCGGCCGGGGCACTTGGCGACGCCGCTGGAGATCATGCTCGACGGGCCGATTGGCGGCGCGGCATTCAACAACGAGTTCGGGCGGCCGGGGCTGGGCGGCTTCTTCCGGGTTTATGAGCAGACGGTGGCGGGCGTGCGCCGGGGCTTCCACAAGCCGATCATGAGCGCCGGTGGCCTCGGGACGATCTCAGCGTCGCAGACGCACAAGGTGGCCTTCCCTGCCGGGACGCTGCTCGTGCAACTCGGTGGGCCGGGGATGCGGATCGGCATGGGTGGCGGCGCGGCGTCGTCGATGGCGGCCGGTGCCAACGCTGCGCACCTCGACTTCGACTCGGTGCAGCGCGGCAACCCCGAGATCGAGCGGCGGGCCCAGGAGGTCGTCAACCACTGTTGGGCGCTCGGCGAGGACAACCCGATCCTGGCGATCCACGACGTCGGTGCGGGCGGGCTGTCCAACGCCTTCCCCGAGTTGGTCGATGGTGCGGGTCTGGGTGCGCACTTCGATCTGCGGGCAATTCCGTTGGAGGAGACCGGGCTTGCGCCGAAGGAGGCGTGGTGCAACGAGAGTCAGGAGCGCTATGTCGTGGCCCTGGCTCCGGAGTCGCTGGCACTCTTCGCCCAGTTGTGCGAACGCGAGCGGTGCCCCTTCGCCGTCGTCGGAGTGGCCAGTGACGACGGGATGCTCGTCCTGGCGGACGGCCCCGACGGCGAGCGGGCCATCGACATGCCGATGGAGGTTCTGCTCGGCAAGCCGCCGCAGATGCAGCGCGACGTCGAGCGGGTGGCTCGCACCGAGCCCGAGTTGAGCCTTGAGGGGATCGACCTCGGGGTGGCTGCTTTCGACGTCCTGCGCCACCCGACGGTGGCCAGCAAGCGTTTCCTTGTGACCATCGGCGACCGGACCGTCGGGGGGTTGAGCCACCGCGACCAGATGGTGGGGCCGTGGCAGGTGCCCGTGGGCGACGTCGCGGTGACGCTCGCGGCATACGACGGCTTTGCGGGCGAGGCGATGGCCAGCGGCGAGCGGATGCCCCTTGCGGCGATCGACGCCCCCGCCTCCGGGCGGATGGCGGTCGGCGAGGCGCTGACCAACCTGCTGGCTGCGCCCGCCGAGCTTGAGCGAATCAAGTTGTCCTGCAACTGGATGGCGGCCTGCGGAGAGCCCGGCGAAGACGCGGCGCTGTTCGACACGGTGGCAGCGGTGGCGATGGAGCTATGCCCCGCGTTGGGGGTCGGCGTGCCAGTCGGCAAGGACTCGCTGTCGATGCGCACGACGTGGACCGACGAGTCGGGGCAGGGGCGCAAGGTCGTCGCGCCGGTCAGCCTGGTCGTCACGGCGTTCGCGGCGCTGCCCGACGTGCGCGGCACGCTCACGCCGCAGTTGCGAGGCGGGGGTTCGGACCTCGTGCTCGTCGACCTCGGCGCGGGCCAGAACCGTCTCGGCGGGTCGATCCTCGGCCAGGTGCGCGGCGGCTTTGGGGGAGCGGTCCCTGACCTCGACGACCCGGCCCGGATGCGCGCCTTGTATGCCGCGATGGCCGACCTGCGCGAGCGCGATCTCGTCTTGGCGTATCACGACCGTTCCGACGGCGGCCTGTGGGCGACGGTGTCCGAGATGGCGTTTGCCGGTCGGGTCGGTGTGCAACTCGGGCTGCCGGCCGGCCTGTCGGATGCCGATGTCGTGCGCGCCCTCTTCGCCGAGGAACTCGGTGTTGTGCTCGAAGTGCCGAGGGCTTCGTTGGGCGACGTCGTCGCCCTGCTGCGCGAGCACGGGCTCGGCGACTGCGTGCAGGTCGTGGGTCGCACTATGAAGACGTCCGCCGTTGCGGTGACGCGGGGCGATGAAGTGTTGCTGCACAAGGAGATTCACGAGCTCCAGCAAGCCTGGGACGACGTCTCGTGGCGGATCGCCGCGCTGCGCGACAACCCCGAATGCGCCGATGAGGAGCACGCGGCTGCCGGTCACCCGGACGACGCTGGACTTCAGGTGGCCTTGAGCTTCGATGCTGCTGTTGACGTGGCAGCGCCCTACGTGTCGCTCGGCACCCGGCCCAAGGTCGCGATCCTGCGTGAGCAGGGCGTCAACTCGCACGTCGAGACGAGCTACGCCTTCGACCGGGCGGGCTTCGACACCTACGACGTCCACATGACCGACCTGCAGAGCGGGCGAGCCGACCTCGCGGCATACCAGGGGTTCGTCGCGTGTGGCGGCTTCTCCTACGGCGACACGTTGGGGGCGGGCGAGGGCTGGGCGCGGTCGGTGCTCTTCAATCCTGCTCTCGCAGAATCGTTCCACGAGTTCTTCCACCGGCCGGACACCTTCGCGTTGGGGATCTGCAACGGCTGCCAGATGATGGCTGCGCTTGCCGATCACATCCCGGGAGCGGAAGCGTGGCCGCGGTTCACCCGGAACCGGAGTGAGCAGTTCGAGGGGCGGCTGTCACTCGTCGAGGTGCTCGACAGCCCGTCGATCTTCTTCTCGGGGATGGCCGGCAGCCGCATCCCGATCGCAGTCGCTCATGGTGAGGGGCTGGCCGACTTCTCGCAGCGGGGCGATGCGGCGGCGGTGCACGAGGCGATGCGGTTCGTCGACGGGGCTGGGAGGCCGGCGACGGCATACCCCGCGAATCCCAACGGCAGCCCTGGTGGGCTGACGGCCGTGACGACCCCGGACGGGCGCTTCACCGTGCTCATGCCGCACCCGGAGCGGGTGCTACGCAACGCGCAGATGTCATGGACGAGCGGCTCGGTCGACGAGATGAGCCCGTGGCTGCGGATGTTCCGCAACGCGAGGGCTTGGGTGGGCTGAGCGCCGATGAGCGTGTCGGGCGTGGGCGTGTCGGGCAGGGGGCGGCTGGTCGTCTTCGACTGCGACGGCGTGCTGGTCGACAGCGAACGGCTCAACGTCGCGCTCGACGTGGAAGCGATCGGTGAGTTGGGCTGGGCGATCACGCGCGAGGAAGTCATTGCCAGGCACGTCGGGCTGTCGGAGGCCGACGCGACGGCCGATATCGAGTCGGTCATCGGCCGGCCCGTGCCCGCCGAGTGGGTGCTGCGCTGGCGAAGTGCCTATCACGCGGCATACGAGACGCAGCTGGAGGCCGTGCCCGGGGTAGGCGCGGCGATCGCCGACCTCGTGGCCGACGGTTGGGCGGTGTGTGTCGCGACGAGCGGCGAGCGCGCGACGACGTGGCGCAAGCTCGCCCGGTGCGGGCTGGCGCAGTGGTTCACCGAGGCGACCGTCTTCACCGCCGCCGACGTGGCGCGCGGGAAGCCGGCGCCCGACCTCTTCCTCTGGGCGGGCGCGCAGTTGGGCGTCGCGCCCGAGCGGTGCGTCGTCGTCGAAGACTCGCCGCACGGGGTGGCCGCCGCACGAGCCGCCGGTATGCCGTGCGTCGGCTTCGCGGGCAGCGTCACCTCGCGGGGGCAGTTGGTTGATGCCGACGTCGTCATCGACGACATGTCGGCGTTGGTCGCCGCGATCTGCGACCTGGTCTAGCTAACCCTGCGCTGGCCGACTGGCTGGATGGATGGCTTGGGCCGGGCGCCACATCGCCGTTCGAAAGGTCGACGACGTCTTCGTTGCTCGACGAAATTCGGTCGACCTGGCGAAAGATCGTCGACCTTTTGACACGAAGGCAGGCAGGGTGGGCAGGCAAGTCAGCGAGTGTCGACTTTCCGGCCGGGGTCGGGCTGGTGCTCGGAGGGAACTCACCGAGTGTCGAGTTTCCCGGCCGGAGGGGGGAGGCGCGGGCGAGGCGGATCAGCGTCAGCGGACGCGCCAGGCCCCGGGGTCGGGCGGGACGGGTGAGGGTTGCGCATCCGCGTCGGCGAATGGGCGCGCCCCTGCGATGAGTCGGGTCAC
>Ga0209480_10000714_pt1 | contig 26092 bp, 18 predicted proteins | sample JI61114C2DNA_FD_187501 | JGI IMG/M metagenome (GOLD analysis project Ga0209480, IMG submission 187501) | Wastewater effluent complex algal communities from Wisconsin, to seasonally profile nutrient transformation and Carbon sequestration -... | ecosystem: Engineered > WWTP > Effluent > Algae... | reverse complement strand
AATGGATTGTATGAAGGCAAGGGTCTGATTGGAGAAGATGGTATATTCACAAAATTGATGCAGCGCTTTATAAATGCTGCATTGGAAGGTGAAGTTACAGCGCATATTAAGGAGGATAAAAAAGTTGGTCGTCCCAATCGTCGTAATGGTTACACACATAAAAAAATTGATACAGATCTAGGAGAAGTGCACATCAGCCCACCACGTGAAAGGACAGGAGAGTTTGAACCTCAAATTGTTGGCAAATGGTCCAGACAATTGGGCGGAGGACTAGATAAGCACATTCTAATGATGTATGCACATGGTAATAGTTACTCGGATATTAAAAGACAAATACGGGAAATATATGGTGTTGACTATAGCGAATCATCTATTAGCGAGGTAACAGAACAGGTGTGGGGCGAGGTAGTGAATTGGCAGCAGCGACCATTATTGTCATTATACTGCGTTTTGTTTTTGGATGGCATGTATTTTACAAGCCGGGAAGGCGGTAAATCTACAAGAAAGGTATTGTATTCAATATACAGCATAGATGCCAATGGTGAACGAGATATACTAGGTATATATATCAAGGAATCTGAAGGGGCTCATGAATGGGGCAGAGTGCTTGAAGATCTGAAAAGGCGGGGCATTGAAGATGTGCTGTTCTGTTGTGTTGATGGACTGAAGGGCTTTTCTGAAAGTATAGAGCAAGTGTTTCCAAAAGCGATCGTACAGAGATGTATAGTCCATATGGTCAGAAGCAGCACCAAATATGTTTCCTACCAATATATAAAATCGGTATGTTCTGATCTTAGAAAAATCTATTCAGCAGTGGATAGATCAGGAGCGGAAATGGCGCTGGAAGCATTTAAAGAAACTTGGAATGCCAAGTATCCGGAAATTGCAAAACAATGGGAAGCAAACTGGACAGAGTTAATGGCATTTATGGATTATGGAAGCGGTATCCGTAAAATGATTTATACAACGAACTCAGTAGAAGCATTACATCGACAGATCAGGAAAGTAACAAAGACCAAAGGTTCCTGGGTAAACGACAAGGCGCTAATTAAGCAACTATATCTAATATTGATGTACGGAAGTAAGAGCTGGAATAAAAAGGTATTAGGGTGGTTAAATATATCAAAGGATTTGAACCAACATTTTGGGAAACGTTTTAGTGAGCATGAACTGGAATAAAACACAGAACTCGTTTTCAACAATTTTAACACCTTGAAAAAGCTTGAAAATCGAATTGGTTATTTTCCGCTTTTTAGGAATTAAAATATTGAAAACGGTGACTATAGAATTTTAAAACTATTTTTATAACATGACACACTTTTTTGAACATTCCCGTATATCAGTATGGCAGTACGATAGTATGATAGTTTATACTTACCGATTACCCATTATCCATTGCACCCATTACCAATTACACACTTCAAATATATCAGTACATCAGCAATGCTGAGTGGAGGGCAAAAAAAAAGGAGCCCTAATGCTCCTTTTAAAAGTACCGCCGGAGGGAATCGAACCCTCACGACCTCACAGTCACAGGATTTTGAATCCAGCGCGTCTACCAATTCCGCCACAGCGGCAATAAATCTTAATTGTTACGACTTCTCGTTTCAATGGGATGCAAAAGTATAAATACTTTCTTCAATTCGCAATAAATATTTCTCAATATAATGAAAATTCTTCAATTTACTCTTGGAATCATCATTCAATATTCCTTTATCATATTGATTTAGAATATCTTGTATGCCGGATAGTTGAAGTTGTATTTTATTTTCAATTTGGCTTTTAAGCGATTTTAACTTGGATTCATCTTTCAATTCTTTAGCCTCTTCAATTTCCATATTGAACTCCAACATTTCCATTAAGAATTCTTGAGGAAGAATCGGTTTTTCACCGGCAACTATTATATCTTCAAGTGTAAGGATGTAGGTAAAACGTTTACTTTTATCCTTTAAAGTGCTATATGCCAAATTGTTATATCCTGATTGTTCAGGTAAAGATTCATCTATCGAATTAGCTTTGTCAGGATGTAATTCCATTGATTTACTCAAGAATGACTTCCTAAGGTCCGCAGGATCAAGGTTAAACTTTCTTTCTACACCAAACCATTCGAAATAATTCATCTATTTAAGCGCTCTAAAGATATCCAAGCCATTGGCGTATAATAAAAGCCCTAATAGCAATACCATTCCAATTGTCGTCGCTACTTCCATTACTTTATCATTGACCTTTTTACCTGTTACAACTTCCCAAAGCAAGAACATGATGTATCCTCCATCTAAAGCCGGAATTGGCAATAAATTCATAAATGCAAGAATCAATGAAAGTATAGCTGTTATATTCCAAAATTCCCTCCAATTCCATTCGCTAGGGAAGAGCTTAGTAATACTTGCAAATCCGCCTAGGGATTCTGAAGCTTTTATATCACCGGAAAACATTTTTCCAAATGCAGATATTTGCTTAGATAAGAAGTCTACACCTTTGTGAACTCCGGCTGGCATCGCCTCGATCAATGAATATTTTTTTACATCATATTTATAATATTTGTCCGGGCCGTAAGGGTTGAATCCAACCACTCCCTTCTCATCAAGTTTAATATTACTAAGTACCATCGTATCTTTTTTACGAACTACTTCAAGTGAGATGGTTTTATTTTTAGAACTTTCCAGTTCCTTCATTAATTCGTGATAGTAAGGAACAGGCTTGTTATTGATCATCACCACCTGGTCACCTTCAGTTAAACCAGCTTTTCCACCTGGAGATTTTGGATCTACTTTTGCGACAATAGTCGGCAATCTTGCATTGATCATGCTCACTGCATCCTTTTGATTAGAAGTGATGGCAGCGGCAGCTTCATTAGATATTTTGACATCAATTAATTGTCCTTCGCGTTCAACCTTTACATCTCTAAGGTCATTAAGCATGATTTCTGTAACGAGAATTGGACCGCTAAAGTATTCATAAGGCTTACCTCCTAAAGAAACAATCTTATCACCATCCATAAATCCGGCATCATTAGCTAATTGGGTAGTAGATATTCCATACGTCATATTCTTAGCAGGCAATTTGGTCTCACCATAAAAGAAATACATCAATCCAAAAATAAAGAAACCTAAAATGAAGTTGACAGTGACTCCACCAATCATTATGATTAGACGCTGCCATGCCTTTTTAGACCTGAATTCCCAAGGTTCTGGTGCACGATTTTTGAATTCCTTATCCATGCTCTCATCAACCATACCGGATATTTTAACATATCCTCCCAGAGGCAACCAGCCAACACCGTATTCAGTATCACCTTTTTTAAACTTAAATAGTGAAAACCAGGGATCAAAGAAGAGATAGAATTTTTCCACGCGTGTACCGAAGAGCTTAGCTGGAATAAAATGTCCTAATTCATGTAAGATTACTAATATCGAAAGGCTCAATATCAGCTGGGCGATCATGATAACTATATCCATTTAATAAATATTATTTTAATTTTACTTTTTACAAACACAAAGGCGACTGATAAAGTTGCTTCTGAAAGTTGGCAAAGGTAATAGTTTATAATTGCTTTGCTAATATCATCAAAATTAATATATATACAAATGCAGTTGTTTTGGGGAGTTAAACACGATAATTCGACTATTATCATAGAAGGGGAAGAGGTCGTTCATTTAAACAAAAGTCTAAGAAAGCAACAGGGAGACTTAATTAATTTGATTGACGGTTCGGGTGTAATCTACAAATGTGAATTGGGGCAAATGTCAAGGAATCAGGCATTTGCGAGTATAGTAGAGATTGTTCAAAGTAAGAAGAAATGGCTTGGAAAGCTACACCTTGCAATCGCTTTAACGAAGAATATCGACAGAATCGAGTGGTTTGTAGAAAAGGCAGTTGAAATGGGTGTTGATGAGATTTCTTTCATTAATTGTGAAAGATCTGTCAAAACTAGTATCAAGATAGATAGGATCAAAAGGATTGTGCAGTCATCCATGAAGCAATCTTTGAACTGTTATTTAACATTGATCAATAATGATATTTCATTTAACCAAATACTAGAGAATACAAAGGATTATTCCACCAAACTTATTCCACATTGTGAAGATATTGAAAAGGTGAATTTGTCAAATGCATTCATTGGTGGAGGTAAAACTATTGTACTTATTGGACCTGAAGGAGATTTTACATCAAGTGAGGTAAATTTGGCCATTGAAAGCGGTTTCTCTCCAGCTTCTATGGGAGAAACAAGATTAAGGACAGAAACAGCAGGTATGATGGCTGTGGCGATTTATCAGAGTCAGAATTGGAGATAGAAGTTTACTAGTTAATTAATATAATAGTTAACCAGTAATAAGTATGACGGTCGCTTGTGACATTCTCACCTTCCTCACACATAGATTTATCATTCATAAATTTAATTTCTACCTTTGCGCCCTTATTTCAAAATATTTATGAGCAAAGAAACGGAAATCGCGAGACGCAGAACCTTTGGCATCATCAGTCATCCGGATGCAGGGAAAACAACTTTGACCGAAAAATTACTGTTATTCGGTGGAGCTATCCAGGTCGCAGGCGCAGTAAAATCTAATAAGATCAAGAAGTCGGCAACTTCGGATTTTATGGAGATAGAAAAACAAAGAGGTATCTCTGTAGCAACATCTGTCATGGGTTTTGAGTACAGAGATTTACAGATCAACATATTAGATACTCCCGGCCACAAAGATTTTGCAGAAGATACCTATAGGACCTTGACGGCAGTAGATAGTGTCATTGTGGTGATTGATGTCGCTAAAGGAGTGGAACCTCAGACTGAGAAATTGGTTGAAGTAAGCCGTATGCGAAAGACACCTATCATTGTGTTTATCAACAAATTGGATAGAGAAGGCTTAGATGCTTTTGATTTAATTGATGATATAGAACAGAAGCTCGGATTAAATGCTTGTCCTCTGTCATGGCCTATAGGAATGGGACAACGTTTCAAGGGTGTTTATAATATCTATGAGAATAAACTTTCACTTTTCGGAGCACATGGAAAACAAACTGAAGGAGAAACAATTGTCATCAATGACATCAATGATCCAACCATTGATAAGATAGTAGGGGAGAGTGCAGCAAAAGAATTGCGGGAAGAAATGGAGACGGTAAAAGGTATATACCCGGATTTTGATAAAGAGGCCTATTTGAATGGTAATCAGTCTCCAGTATTTTTTGGAAGTGCCGTAAATAACTTTGGAGTAAAAGAGCTCTTAGATTGTTTTGTGGAAATAGCTCCACCACCTTTGCCCCGAGAAACAGAAGAGCGCACTGTTAGACCTGAAGAAAATGCTTTCTCTGGATTCGTTTTCAAGATTCATGCCAATATGGATCCGAAGCATAGAGATAGAATTGCTTTTCTAAGGATTTGTTCAGGGGAATTTAAGCGAAATACCAATTATTTCCATGTAAGAAAGGGTGCGAAAATGAAGTTCAGTAACCCTACTACATTCATGGCATCGAAGAAAGAGTTGGTGGAAGAGGCATATCCTGGAGATGTTGTAGGTTTATACGATTCGGGTAATTTTAAGATCGGCGATACCCTTTCAGATGGTGAATCATTGCACTTCAAAGGGCTTCCAAGCTTCTCACCCGAGCAGTTCAGATTTGTAAACAATGCAGATCCAATGAAGTCAAAGCAACTTGCCAAAGGTTTGGAGCAATTAATGGATGAAGGTGTAGCTCAATTATTCATAAAAGAAGATAATGGACGAAAGATCGTAGGTACAGTTGGTGCGCTTCAGTTTGACGTCATTCAATTTAGATTAGAACATGAATATGGCGCGAAATGTACCTATGAACCTGTGAATCTGCACAAGGCATGCTGGGTAACATCAGAGAAACAATCTGACATGGATGCATTTGTCCAAAGAAGAAAAAAAGATGTAGCAAGAGACAAAGATGGCCTGCTTGTATATCTTGCCGAAAGTGCATGGGCATTAAATACTGCGAGAGAAAATCATCCGGAAATTGATTTTCATTTGACGAATGAGGGGTAAAAGAGATGCTAGACAATAGATTATAGACAATAGATACTAGATTGTCCACCCCCCAAACCCCCATCAAAGTGGGACATCACACAATCATATTTATTACTAAAAATAACAACTTTCAATTAAACAAAATGACCAATATTGAACTATAATATGAGGCCATACGGTTGTCCAACTTTGGAGGTGGCCAAGGGGGAGGACATCATCTACAGAAAGATATTTTTTATTTTTAAAATATTTGAAACTCTCATTTGAATAACACATTATCAGTTCTTCACTCATCACTCATCATTCATTACTAGCTTTTCGTCCATTTTTTACCTCTAAAACCTAATTTTACCAAACAGTTTGAAATTTCTGAATCAATTATTTTGAATCTATTACATATTAATAAATTTTATTATCTTTGTAATTGTATGTGAGCTTACTATGTAGCTTGTATTCAACATTTATTTAAGACAACTACAAAATTTATTAAGGTCTTATGGCAACAAGAAAGCCTAAGCAGGCGCCGCCTTCTTTTACAAAAAGAATCAGCAACATTCTAAAGGATGACAGGCTACCCAAGATTACAGGTTTGTTTTGTTATCTATTAGCAATTTTCCTTTTTATATCCTTTACCTCTTATTTATTTACCTGGAAAGCCGATAGTGACTTTTTGCAGCCGTTCAAATGGGACAATCTTTTTGAAGCTGAGAAGGTAGCTCAAAATTGGTTTGGTAAGCTTGGTGCTTTGGCATCCCATTTAATTATTTTTCTAACATTTGGTTTAAGTTCATTTGCTTTAATATTGTTATTAATTCGAATAGGCTATAGACTGATCAACGGTGAAGGATCAGCCTTGATTTGGCCAATGTTTAGAAACGTATTTTTTGCAATGGTTTTAGGATCAACTTTCTTCGAACTAATCCTTCCCACAGCTTCTTTTCCTTTTAGTGGCGCATATGGCAAGAGTATTGTTGCGCTTGGTAATGAGTATTTAGGAGCAGTCGGAACCTGGTTATTATTTGGATTCGTATTATTAGCTATTGCCGTTTGGTTTAGAAATGCCAATCCAGAAATGTGGTCTTTTAAAAAGTATTTTCCTGAATTCAATAGGAGCTTCTTCTCGTTTTTAAATTTTTCAGGTTGGATAGAGTCATTCAAGCGAAATAATTTGCACAATGATGAATACGGCGATGATTCTGAAATAGTTGAAGATGTCGATGAAGAAATAGTAGAAGATAATTCTTTAATTATAAACAAATCTTTTGATGATGAATTTGAGGCTGTTGAAACAACTTTTACCAAAAGAATCCCTTCTAGTTATAATCAGGATGTTCCTTTTGAATTGGAAGAAACTGAAACCAATGTTCAACCTTCTAACGGTCAAATAGCAACCCAGGAAGAATTGGGCTTTGAAATTGATGAAATTTTCTCTACAATGCGTCAGGATAAAGATACGGAGCAAGAAGCTCCTATCTATGAGTTGACAAAAGATGAAGAGGAATTACTAAAAGTAAGAGCTGAGCTTGACAATCCTGATGAACCATACAACCCAATTCTTGAGCTTTCAAAATATCAAAAACCTGGATTGGAGCTGTTGGATAGTTATGATGATCAGCAAGTTCAAATAGATCACGCAGTGCTGAATGCCAATAAGGATCAGATCGTTAATACACTATTGAATTATAAGATCGAGATCACTAAGATCCGAGCTACAATTGGCCCAACAGTAACTTTGTATGAGATCGTACCGGCGCCCGGTGTAAGAATCTCAAAAATTAAAAACCTTGAAGACGATATTGCCTTAAGTTTAGCGGCACTTGGTATTAGAATTATTGCTCCAATACCTGGAAGAGGTACTATCGGTATTGAAGTTCCAAATCAAAATAAGCAGATTGTTGGACTTAGAGAAGTGCTGGGATCAGAGAGATTTCAGGCAGCTCAAATGGATCTTCCTATTGCTTTTGGTAAAACGATCAGCAATGAAGTATTTGTAGCAGACCTTGCTAAAATGCCTCACTTACTCATAGCTGGAGCCACAGGGCAAGGGAAATCTGTCGGAATTAATGCTATTCTACTATCGATTATTCAACACAATCACCCGGCTTATGTCAAGTTGGTATTGATCGATCCTAAGAAGGTTGAATTATCAATTTATAGCAGACTCGAAAGTCATTTCCTTTGCATGCTACCTGATCAGGACGAACCAATTATTACGGACACTAAAAAAGTGATCAGGACGTTGAATTCATTGGTTATTGAGATGGATTCAAGGTACGACTTGCTGAAGAAGGCCGGTGTCAGGAATATTAAAGAATACAACCATAAATTTACTGAAAGGAAACTCAATCCAAACAAAGGTCACAAATTCCTTCCGTTTATAGTTTTAGTTATAGATGAGTTTGCAGACTTAATTATGACTGCAGGAAAGGAAATCGAGGCACCAATTGCAAGAATTGCTCAGTTGGCGAGGGCTATCGGTATTCACTTGGTAATTGCAACACAAAGGCCTTCAGTCAAGATCATCACGGGTATCATAAAAGCGAACTTCCCGGCTAGAATTGCATTTAAAGTATCATCAAAGATAGATTCCGGAATCATTCTGGATGCCGGAGGTGCCGATCAATTGATCGGTCGTGGTGACATGCTTTTATCCGCAGATGGAAAGATCGTAAGAATCCAGTCCGCTTTTGTGGATACGCACGAGGTTGATAAGGTGGTGAAATTTATAGCAGATCAACAAGGTTTTCCTACGCCATACATGTTGCCGGAAGTTCCGGATGACACTGCTGAGGGCAGTGGTAAAGGACAATTGAAGTTGGCTGACCTGGATGATTTAATTCAGGAGGCTGCTTTGTTGGTTGTTCAGAATCAGCATGGGTCGACGTCAATGATTCAAAGAAGATTGAAGTTGGGTTATAATAGAGCCGGAAGGATCATGGATCAGTTGGAGTCATTGGGCATTGTAGGAGGCAATGAAGGGAGTAAGCCGAGAGAGGTATTATTTCATGGGGAGATGGAGGTTAATTCATTTTTTGAGAATTTGAATGAGGGGGCGTTTTAGAAAGCAAACTTTATGAAGTAGGCGCATAGTTAACAATGTCAAAATAAGGCCTGGGCTCATGTTTTACCATTCGGGTCAGTAAATCATCAAATATTTCTCCTTTCATCAGGTGTCTGTTGTATCTGTAGCAATATTCATTTATGTAATATTGAATATACTTGACATTGCCATGAATTCCCGCAAACCAGGATTTTAATCCGTTAGTTGCTCTATTAATCTTATTGAATTTAATGATATTGGACTTGGTTTTTTTTATTCCAATTTTGTGGTTTAGTAAATCATCATGAGTAGTTAAAGTTGCTTCCTGATCTACTTTATTTTTGACAAAATTGTTTAGCACATTTTGCTTTAAATTTTTTAGGTGACAACCATACATTCTACTAATTCCTTTAGATTTTTTTTCTATTGCAAGGAGAATCTTATTCTTTTCATTTTTCTTTGAACCAGAGGTTTTGTTCAAATATCCAACATCAAAGAGTCCTAATTCTACTTGCCCCAATAATGGATGAATATTGCTACTTTCCATAGCCTGCATTACTTTTTGCTTGAATAACCAACATGTCTTTTGCCTAAGTTGTAATTTCCTACTGAGTTCAGTTGAGGCCATTCCCTTTTTGTTTGTTGATATAAAGTACACTATCCAAAAAGCCTTTTGTAGAGAAAATTTAACCTTGTGGAATAATGTCCCAGCCGTTGGGCTTTCAAGGTGGCAGCACTTCGTACATTGTCTGTCAAAATCCTTGATACCCTTGCAATATTTTAGATTACTGCATATCGGACATTTATATCCATCCTTCCATTTTAGTTCTGCTAAATATTTAGAGCAGCTCTGGATATCAGGAAATTTTGATTGAAATTCGAAGACGGAAAGTGATTTGAATTTTGATTCCATGGTAATTTGATTTGGGTTGTTCAAAGATAAGCATTTTTATTTATTGAAAAAGTGCCTAATTAAAAAATATCCCCCCAATTCACGCATTTCTCCCTCTCCTCCCATTTATTTCCTTCCTTTCTCAACTTAAAATGTACTTTTATTGACTTTATCTTATGTAATTATCAAAGTACATCTTTCATGAAATTTACTTTTACTTTTTTAATAGCTCTTTCAATCCTCCCTTGGGTAGCTCATTCCCAATCCTCTAAACTCACCATCCAAAAAATTATGCAGGATCCTAAATGGATCGGAGCCTCTCCCAAGCAAGTATACTGGGGCATTGACAATAAAGTCTATTTTATGTGGAACCCTGACAATGCTACATCAGATTCATTGTATAAATGTGATCCAACAGGAAAAAAAATCACCAAACTTACTGATCAAAATTCTCCAGCCATTTTAAGTACGACTGACATCTTTTACTCCAAACAAAGGACATCCTATTGTTACAATGAAGCAGGTGATATTTTCTATGTCAATGAAAAGAAGAAAGTACTTCGTGTTACTCAGACTGCCGAGTATGAAAGAATCGCAGGCTTTGACGACGATGGTTCGAAAATAATATATTTGGTGAATGATGAGCTATTTAGCTGGAATGTCACCAACGGGCAGACAACTCAAATTTTTTTGATAAAGAAGAATCGCACTGCGACTACCGATTCTAAAAAGTTAGACACAAAAGACGCCAAATTAACCAATGAACAATATCGTTTATTCCCAAGGTTTAAAGAGTTGAATGAAAAGAATGCTAATAGAAAATTAGCGAAAAAGGTTGAGAAAAATCTTATTCCATATGGTTTCCAATTAACTGATGATAGATTTGACAATGCAACTTTGAGCCCCGACGGGAATTTTATTTCTTTTCGTACTTCTAAGAGTAGACCATTAGGCAGTCTAACGATGATACCCGAATATGTCACTAGATCCGGTTATACAAGTAATATTGACGGCAGATCAAAGGTTGGAGAAAATTATTTTACCAATTTTATGCAGTTCTATGATTTTCAAAATGATAGTTTGTTTCATTTAGACCTGAATGTTTTACCGGGTATAAAAGTTATACCGGATTTCTATGATAATTATCCTACTTTAAAAGATTCTTTGGTAAAACTGAATAAAGCAAAGGAATGTAAAATAAATGATCCCGTGTGGAGCGCAAATGGACATAATGCTATCATTCAGGTGTATTCGTATGATTTTAAGGATAGATGGATCTGCTGGTTCAGTGGATTTAAAAACCAATTAATTACCCTCGACCATCAGCACGATGAAGCATGGATAGGAGGCCCGCTTTGTGGAAGCGTATACAATCCAGGCTATCTTAAATGGTTGGATAATGATAATATTATCTTTTCATCAGAGGTAAGTGGCTATTCGCATTTGTATTTGATCAATGTGAAAACCGGGATAAAGAAGTCGTTGACTCAAGGTTCGTATGAAGTTCAGCATGTCTTCTTGTCTATTGATAAAAAGGACCTTTTCTTGGTCACCAATCAATCTGAACCTGGAAGCCACACTATTGTAAAATTAAATATCGCTTCCGGAAAAAATGAAATTATAACTAATCTTGGCACTGGTCTGGAGGATGTATGTTTTTCAAAAGACTTTAAATATGTTGCCTTTTTAAGCTCTTCTACCAATATTCCATGGGAATTATATATTCAGGAAGCTAGGACAAATGGAAAACTGACTAGAATTACAGATAAGTCCCGTTCAGAGGAATTTTCTAAATACCCTTGGCGCATTCTTGAAATAGTCAAAGTTACAGCCCGTGACGGTAAGGAAATTTATTCCCGACTTTATAAACCAAAAGTTCAGGATCCTCTGAAACCTGCCGTCATCTTTGTACATGGAGCCGGTTATTTGCAGAATGCGCACAAATGGTGGAGTTATTATTTTAGAGAATATATGTTTCATAATATGTTGGCCGACCTCGGTTATACAGTTTTGGATATGGATTATAGGGCAAGTGCAGGCTATGGACGCGATGTAAGGACTGATATTTATAGATTTATGGGTGGTAAAGATTTGACAGATCAAGTCGATGGAGCAAATTATTTAGTAGCCAATTGTGGTGTCGATGCCGCTAGAATAGGCATTTACGGAGGTTCATATGGCGGCTTTATTACTTTAATGGCTTTGTTCACTGAACCTGATATTTTTAAGGCAGGTGCAGCACTCAGACCTGTGACTGATTGGGAGCATTACAATCATGGATATACGGCGCAGATTCTCAACACGCCGGTGCAGGATAGCATCGCTTATGCTAGAAGTTCTCCGATAAATTTTGCCGAAGGGCTCAAAAATAGGCTTTTGATTTGCCATGGTATGATAGATGTCAATGTGCATTTTCAAGATGTGGTGCGCCTCCAACAAAGACTTATTGATCTTGGAAAGGACAATTGGGAAGTAGCTGCTTATCCTACTCAAGACCATGGATTTACCCAACCGGAATCGTGGACAGATGAGTATAAAAGGATATTTAAGTTGTTTGAGGAAGAGTTGAGGGGAAAGTAATGATGTTTAAAGATTATTGTAATGGCTGCAGGCATTTGGCGGTAGGCATTAAGCTATAAGCCGTAAGTCGGGATTTGACTTTATTTTATACTTTTATTAACAGTGATTTTACAAAAATATGAAATTTGTAGTCGTAATGTTTAATCCTAAAGGTGCAATGAGTTGATTTCCCCCTTTTGAGGGGGCTAGGGGGAGTCTTTAACGGAATCACGTATTTGGATTTTGTCTGAATCACGCTTGCCTGCCAAATAAGGCAGGCATTTAAAGGGATTACACGGATTGCACGGATTGTGTCGATTAAATTGGAATTTGCTTCATTTATTCGCGAGCAGCTTTCGCAATTCGCCATGGGATGCGACCTTTCAGGCCTTTTCTAGGCTGTAAGCTATAGGCAGTAGACCGTAAATTAAATACTATTCTACTCTAATACTTTTAAACTATAATACTATGCTCCTTTTTTACCTTTTTCTCTTTTTCCTTCCCTCCCAACAAGATGACTATTTCTCCTTTTTGTGGAATCTTTGCAGTATTGAGTTGTGACAATAATTCTGAAAGTGACGCAGTAACTGCTTGTTCATGAATCTTAGAGATCTCCCGAACTATGCACGCCAAGCGCTCTTCTCCGCAATGAAGGATGAGTTCTTCGATACATTTCTGCAGCCTGAATGGTGACTCATACATGATTACAGTGCAAGGCAATTGTGATATTTCAGTCAAACGTGTTTGTCTACCTTTTTTGTGGGGCAGAAAGCCTTCGAAAAAGAATTTATCGCTAGGCAATCCACTCATTACTAGTGCGGGAACAAATGCAGTTGGCCCGGGTAAACAAGTTACTTTGACGCCTGCTTGTTTCAATGCCCGAATAAGTAAATAACCGGGATCTGATATACCGGGCGTGCCGGCATCCGATATCAATGCGATATCCTGGCCTGATTGGACAGTGGAAAGTATGTGCTCGACAGCCTTGTGCTCATTAAATGAGTGATATGGTCGCAGTTGAGTAGTAATCTCATATTTTTTCATGAGATGGCCTGATGTCCTCGTATCCTCGGCATAAATCAAAGAAACAGACTTTAGGATTTCAATAGCCCTCAAAGTAAAATCACCAAGATTGCCAATGGGTGTTGGCACTACATGCAGTTGTCCGGCAAAAGTAGAATCCATTATGCGACGGAGATCGTAAAGGTGTAATACTCCATGATCTTATTAGCTAATAGTTTATCACAAGCTTCTGTAACGAGATTTTCAGCACTTGCATCATCAGCACTTTCGAAAGTCATCGTCAAATGTTTTCCAACTCTAAGGTCTTCCACGCCGTGTATTCCGATATGGGGAAGGTTGACAGTGATGGTCTTTCCTTGTGGATCCAATAATTCCTTAAGTGGCATGATATTTATCTCTGCGATATACTTCATTGTATTTTGTAAATTTTATTTTTAGACTGTATAGCGGGTAATCAAATTTTCACAAAGTTAGAAATTATTGAAAGACATGAATACAATAATATTCCTGCGGAGAGTGAAATTACTGGGTAGAAAATGACTAAGCCTACAATTGAACCCAATAAAAGGATAATAAACGGTTGAGTGAGAAACTCTTTTGTAGGTTTTATTTTAAAATGATCGAATTTACTATTCATTAAAAATGAGAAAATAATTACACTTCCATACAAGAACCATTTCTTTTCAATGATTTCAATAAGTGCAATATTTCCATCTTGTTGGATTAAAAGTAGTCCCGCAAAGAACATCGCCATGGCAGGTATGGGTATTCCAATAAATTTATCGCTTTGCTCTGTAGATATATTAAATCTGGCTAATCTCAGACCTCCAAATACCGCCAACAAGAAGGCAGGGTAAAGATACATTCTATCACTTAATGTACTCATAGCTGGATCTATATCCCACGATTGAGCCAAGAAAACGTAAACAATCGCAGATGGGAAAACTCCAAAAGAAACGACATCTGCCAATGAATCCAGCTGCACGCCTAACGGACCATCCACCTTTAATTTTCTTGCTAACAGGCCATCAAGAAAATCAGCAAGCAAACAAATTCCATGCAAAACAAGTGCTTCTTCAATATGTAAATTCAAGATGCTTACCACAGCAAGTGCTCCACAAAATAAATTCAATAGGGTAAGAGCGTTAGGAATATTTTTTATCATGCAGCCTTTTTTGTTTTAAAGCACAAATTTGCTAAAACAAATTCTAGTTAACTAACATTATAAGTATTTTATTCGTTCTTTAAGTTGTTTAGATATATCTTGGAGTAATTCAGAGAATCTATATTATTTTAAATTATCATATGAGATTATTTTCTATACTTGTCTTGATTACTTTATCATTTCGAGCCAACGCACAGGCTCCAAACGATGACTGTATCGACGCCATTAACATTTCAGACGTTACCAATTATTGTTCAACTTATGGTGCTTTTAATACTTTTGGGACTACTCCTTCTATTCCTTCTGAATATACATGTATTCCGAATGATAAAACAGCCAGGGATGTGTGGTTCAAATTTACAGCAGAAGCAAATTTTATAAATCTAAAAGTTACAGGAGCTGCTATAGGCAATGATAATGGTACTTTGAAAAATCCACAAATAATTCTATTTTCAGGCCCATGTTCAGCTCTGGTTGAAATTCAATGTTTTTCAGATGCATTTGATGAACATAAAGTAGATGCTTATGCAGGGCCATTGACAATAGGGCAGGAGTACTATATTAACGTCAGTGCCAGAAATGATGTCACGGGTAGCTTCCAATTGTGTCTTAACAATTACAATTTAACTTATGTGCCTGATGGTGACTGCCCAACCGGTAAGATACTGTGTGACAAATCATCTGTCTTTATTGCCAATTTATTAGGTACGGGCGATCTAAATAATGAGATCCCTCCAGGAACTTGTTTAAATTCTGAAAATGCTTCCTCTTGGTATCGCTGGACTTGCAGTAAATCAGGTACTTTGGTTATAAAATTGACACCTTTAAAGGAAGAGGACGATCTGGATTACGCATTATTTGAATTGCCGGGTGGTTTGAATGATTGTCCAAATAAAAAAACATTACGATGTGGTGCAGCAGGGGAAAATGTTGGCGCTCCTAAAGCCTCATGGATTCAATGCACAGGGCCTACTGGATTAAACTTTACTAGTGGCGATTTGGTCGAGTACCCCGGTTGTAATGACGGGAATGATAGTTGGGTGAAATATATTGATATGGTTGAAGGAAAGAGCTATGCTTTTATCGTCAATAACTTTTCTCCTTCAGGTCAAGGCTTTTTTATGGAATTTGGTGGTACTGGGGAATTTCTAGGTGCTAGAGCTGCCTTTGACATTGAACCCGAAGGTACTTGTTTTGAAGATTCATTGACTTTTATTAATTTATCCACAGCTCCTACTGATCCGATAGTTAGTTGGAATTGGAATTTTGGAAGCAATGTGAATCCCAGTGTTTTTACTGATCAGAATCCACCCAAGATCAAATATAATACTCCCGGATATAAATCAATCAATCTGACCATTACTTCACAAGATGGATGTGTGCATACGATAAATAAAACATTCATAGCTAAATGTTGTGAATCACCATTGGAAGTAGAATTGCGTGCCTTACCTTCTGCTCTTGTGGAGTTGGGTGATTTTATTGATCTGAAGGCTATTACCTCGAATGCTTTTGGTCAAACGACTTTTGAATGGATCCCTGCTGATTTGATCGAAGATTGCTTCAATTGTTCTGAGGTAAATTTCAGACCTGCTAAAGATGGGATTTTTTATGTCAAAGCTCAAGATGAGAAAGGTTGCATTACAAATGACTCTTTGGAAATAAGGATTATTGACAATTTCAATGTGTTCGCGCCAAATGTCTTTAGTCCTAATTATGATGGCATCAACGACGGATTTACGATATTTCCAAATCCAGGCGCTAAAAGTATAAAGAGATTAAGAGTTTTTAATCGCTGGGGTGCATGCGTTTATGAAGGTAAAGATCTAACGCCCGGGGAAACATCAGAAGGGTGGGATGGGACCTTCAAAGGTCAGGAGTGTAATCCGGATGTCTATGCTTTTTATGCAGAAGTGGAATTTTTAAATGAAAGAATTCAAGTTTTAAAAGGCAGCGTAACCCTTGTAAGATAGAGAGTTGTGTTTTTTTGTTTAACAAAAGACAAAAAAAGTAGAAAAAAATATTTAATATTTCTTGCAAATTAAAATTAACCTTTTACATTTGCATCCTTATTGCGGGTGTGGCGAAATTGGTAGACGTACCAGACTTAGGATCTGGCGCCGCGAGGCATGGGGGTTCGAGTCCCTCCACCCGCACTTCTTTTTACCCTGATGTCTTCAAAATCTATAATTTCCTTTTCTAACATTTATGTCCAACGACTTTCGTTGCGAATACGTTTATTTAGAAATCAATATCAGCGTTACTATGAAATTTGTGCTCTTTATAGCTTTGACTATTTTGTCCGGATGCTGCTTGGTTTCTTCACAAGATTGTGGATGCAAACCTCCAGAACCCGAACTTTTAATTGAGGCAAAATCTTGGATTGAATCCTATCAGGAAGACGCACCCTTTGTTTTCAAGAGTGATAATGGAATTTTAGATACATTCACTATCAGCAAAAATTCAACAACAGAATTTTGCGGTGGTGATGAATGTGGAAGTAATTGCAAAATCGAATCTGCCACATTAACCTCTTCATCGAATCCAGTAGTCCAATTTCAAATATCTGCTCACGACAGACAGTTTGTCGATTTTAGAGGATCGAATTCTGCTGACTTTGGGCTTTACGCATCATTGAATGTTTCGAATGAGAAAATAAGTTCGCATTCCGGAGGATCCGCTGATGTTTTAAAAAATTATAAATTTTTAGGAGATAGTACTTTCGTAGTTTATGTATATGATGATCAGCCATCAGGAAAGTTTGAGTTTTTGAATTATACTGTAGCCAAAGATTTCGGTTTAATAGAGTTTACCAGGAAAGATGGTCAAGTTTGGCGCAGGGAATTTTGATATTTCTATCAATATGAATTTTCTAGTTTTGTAAATCAAGTAATTAAAATAAATAGCAATAACTCCCCCTTGGCCCCCTCAAACAAGGGGGATATGTTTTCACCTCTTATTCCTCACTCTTATTGTCATCTTTTTGATTTTGGAATCATAGTATTACATTGGAACTTATTTATGAATTCCAATTTGCATCTTAATTTACTTTCAAATATTTAAAACTTTTGTTTTGGCTGTCAATTTGCAGATGAATTATGTAGATGCCAGATGGATAGTTTGAAATATTAATTACATTCTTAGCTTCAGCTGAGCTGATTTTTTTGCCAAATAAATCATAAACACTAATTGCACCAATTCTTTCGGATCCAATAATCTCAATATTTCCATCACCTGGATTAGAGGATACCATAATTTTGTCATCAAAACCAGAGGTTGAAGTACTAGAAAGACAAGCTTGTTTCACTTCATTTTCATTGTTGCAACCGATTGCATTGTCTGAAAATACGAAAAAAGAAGGAGGAGCGATTAAATAATTACATATTGCTTCAACTGCACAAGTAGTAAGTAAAGGATTGAAATTAACAACAAGACTTGAGGTGAGTAGGGCTTCATTATTAAGCCCTTGGAGTGAATTTATAGTATTATTTTCATAAACCCTCATGGAGCCGTCAACTTGCAATAGTCCGCCTAACCCTGATAAGTTTTTTAGATTATTGTTTCTAAATATAGCAAAATCATTAGCGACATATTTAAGACTTTCAAGCCCTTCCAAGCTAGTCATTTCATCCATACCCCAAACTTGGAAAATACCCATCACTGAGTCTAGTTTGTTCAATCCATTTAGATTTTTAATCAAAGGCGACCCTTCCAAATAACAATATTCGCCCGCTACGACCTTTAAATTGTTAAGTCCCTCATAGGAAGTAAGCCCTTCGTTGCTCTGAATTCTGACTGCGTCTCCAATGCGTTCTAATTTTGACAAACCTTCAAAGTTTTTTAGCATGGAGCTTCCCGTAACGAAAAACGTTCCCTTCACTGATTTAATATTATCCAGACCAACCAGGTTTGTAATGTCGGTTGCTAAGACGCTGAGATCACCTGCTATTTCTTCACAGTTTGGATAATTCAGTTTGAATTCATCCAATGAAGCTTGAGAAGTAATATATAAATTTGAAGGAGGACATTGACTTAGGGATAAGTTATGGATCAAAAACAATATTAATGTTATTATAGTAAAATTTATTTTCATGATATTTGATTTATTGACCGTTCCGTCATATTTAACTTAATTTATAATTTTTGTAATTATAGAAATGATTTAGTTCTTTAATTTACAGTAATCATAATATCGAATAAAGTTAAGCTCAAAAACTTTGCTTAAATCATACTTTCGGGTGAATTATCACATTGTATTACAGATAACTTTGAATTTTAATTCTAAAATCTGTAAAAACATGAAAAGATTCTTAAGTATTTTATCAATTATATTTCTTTCACTTAATGTAAGCCTGGGACAACAATCTTTCAAAGTAACACATCTGCCTTTGGATGCAAAAATGGATGCCGGCATTCCTGGAAACCTAAATACCGGTCAAAAGATGAATGACCTTTCCTGGGCATGGCAAAGCAATGTAGCTTGCTTTGTTCAAACTCAGCAAAAGAAATTTACCGGAAATCATGTTTTGTATTCTATAGATGTACCTTCCGGATACGAATATGAAATTACCGTAACACCAAAAGATCCTTCACTCAACCTTAGTCTCTATGGTTATATGGTAGGGGAGATAAGCGATAATAATATTGTGCCACGTTTAAGTTCATGCATTCGATGCGAAGCTGATTTTAAGTGGGATTATAAAAAGCGTGGGCTGGTCCAGGATCATAGCAGAACGATCAAATATATTCTGGCCACCACTCAGCCTTACAAGGCAATCATTGGTGTAGTGGGTGCAGAAGGACTCGCAGAAGGAGATTTTGTATTGAGATTTAAGCGGAAGTGAGGGAGGTCAGAAATGTTGAATGTTGGATTTTAAATGTTGAATGAGAGAGTAGTCGGAGTCGTAAAAACAATAAGGATGGCGATTTTAGGAAGGTTAGAATATGGAATTTGGAGTGCAGCGAAAGCCCCGCTCTTGATTTGAAATAGAATTTTAGATCTATGTGAATAGCATTCATTTTGTTATAAGGATTAATATTTAAATGAAGCTAAATTCTCCGCTTTCAATAGCCCATGATTTTAATCAGGGGTAAATGAGGTTAGAAATGTTGAATGATTAATGTTGAATGAGAGAGCTGGCGTATTCGCAAGATATTTAAAGTAGGCGAGTTTTGGAATTTCGAATTATAGTTGTTGGAGTGCATGGAAAGCCACACTCTTTGTCGGGAATTGAATATTGAATAATTTAAGGGAATTGAATCTCTTGGATTATGAGATAATGACTGATTATAAGTTGAGTATATGCAAAATAAATTTTGCAGACACCATAACGCCCACAGTCCCGAGAGATACGATTCGGGATAGGTTAACTTACGCTCAGCCCTTCATAGCGAATTACGAATAATAATTTAAAGTTAAAATATGATCGTGAATGTTCGGCGTAGGATAACCTACGTCGGGGTGTCACCAAGGTTTCACTTTGAAATAAATTAAATAGATGATTACAAACCCAAGCTTTGGAGAGGATCGTAGGATGTTCCTCATTTTCACAACAAATTTTTATAAAAAAGTATAACCATTGAAATGATTATCTGTGATCAAAATCCAAGCGCCAAACATCAACCCCCAAATAATTTATTTCAATTTCCTCACAAGCCTCTCAATAGTCATTCCTTGCACCAAAATACTAACTACCACGATCACATAAGTTATCAATATCAGCAAGTCTCTTTGTGGACTAACGGGAAGTGATAAGACCAAAGCAATGGAAAGGCCACCTCTTAATCCTCCCCAAATGATTATTTTTGCTTCTGAATTCGTTATTTGTACTATACGAGGCAATAGTAATTTAGGTAGAAATACGACTATAATCCTTGACAATAACACAATAAATATCGTAATTAGAGAGATAATCAGATAAGTAACATTGATGTCTATTACTATGATTATAAAAGCGATAGTTATGAATAGTAATGCATTCAGAATGACATCAAATAATTCCCAAAATTTACCAATGTATTCCTGGGTAACGTCGCTCATTGCCTTACTTTTCTTATAATTTCCTACTAATAGCCCCATGATTACCATCGCTAATGGTCCGGAAATATGAATGAAATTACACATCCAATATCCACCCATAACAAAGGCTATAGTTAGTAAAACTTCCGTTTCATAATCATCTATAGATCTCAACAATCTGTGCAATGTAAAGCCTAGTATAGCTCCTATGATTCCACCACCGAGAGCTTCTTGTGCAAAAAGTTTACCAAAAAAAACAAGATCTATTCCGTCTGATTTATGATTTAAAGTGTGCAACAGCGCTACGAATACAACTACTCCAATTCCATCATTGAATAAGGATTCACCCACTATGGTAGATTCAGTTTTTTGTGAAACCTTAGCTTTTGTCAAAATTCCAAGGACCGCAATAGGATCAGTAGGTGACACTATTGCTCCTAGTATTAAGCAGTATATAAGTTCTATGTTAATCCCAAACCAACCGCAAAGGTAGTAGAATGAATAGCCTATTAAAATAGTAGATAAAATTACTCCTGGAATAGCAAAAATTGCAATAGGCTTTATCTGACTTTTTATATTAGCCCAATTAGTATGTAAAGCGCCGGCGAATAATAGAAATCCAAGTAAAATATCAAGTATAAAATCGCTGATTTCTGCTTTTTCTATAAAATCATGAATTTGAGTATAATGTTGGATATCCCAAAACTTTAAACTAATTATTCCTAATGATAAGATAGTTGACAAGAAAAACAGCCCAATGACAAAGGGCATCTTAATAAACCTATGGTTGATATAGGCGAAAGCAGCTGAAATAATGATCAGTAAGGATATGATGTGGTATAAACTCATTTTTATTCTTTAATTATAACAAGGGTATCAAGGTTGAATTTTTCTATTGTCCAATTTTGCAGTTTTAATTTATCCACATTAGATAGGTCCACTTTAGATTTATATATCAAAATAGGTACTCTGATCGAGCTATCTTTTTTAATGAAATATTCATGATTAGCAATCGACAATAAAGTGAGTTGCGGAAAAAGGCTGTTGGCTTCTTTCATGAATTTTAAATTGTCATAATTGTTCTTTTTGATTTCATTTTCTAGAATAGAAACTCTCGTGTCATTTTGAAGATTTGTAGCACCCTCATTTCTGATTTCATTTAAAATTGAACTTTTTATTTTTTGTAATTCATCCTCTGAATCCTGTTTTAATACCAAAATTGTATTGCTTAATTTATATAGAGGCAATCTATTACATAGGTCTTCATTTTCAACAGAATCTAACCTATGATCGAGCAATGCAATTTCAATAGTTTTGGGGTTTGAATAGTAATTTGTTTTTTTATACAGAATTGTTTCTCCTTTACTTATTAGTTCATTTGTTATAAATCTATCTGCTGATTCTTGAAATTTTTGTCGATTATAAAGTCTGTACGCAAAAAATGTACTTGGTATCAGCAAGGCTAAGGTCAAAATAGTCAATCCGTACCTCACATGTTTTTGGTCCTTTTCATTAATTAATTTTGTAGGAGCATATTTCATGTATTTGACAACAGCATAAGTTGAGATACAGATAAAAACTGAGTTGATGCAATAGAGAAAAAGTGCACCAAAGAAATATCTAAATTCACCTGAAGCAAGTCCATAACCTGCAGTGCATAAAGGCGGCATGAGTGCAGTTGCTATGGCTACACCTGGGATTGGATTGCCTTTTTCTTTCCTAGTAACAGCTATTACTCCTGCTAAACCACCAAAAAAAGCAATTAATACGTCGTAAATATTTGGTGAAGTTCTTGATAGAAGTTCTGATTGAGCAGTTTTAAATGGGCTTAAGTAAAAATAAACAGTAGAAACCGCCAAACTGACGATCGTAGCAATAAACAAATTTTTTAAAGCTCTTTTCAAAAGTTTAAAATCAAAAACACCTAAGGCAAACCCGGATGCCACTATAGGCCCCATTAAAGGAGAAATAAGCATGGCACCAATGACAACTGCTGTGGAATTCATATTCAATCCAACAGATGCAATCAATATAGCACAAGCCAGAATCCAAAGATTTGGGCCCGAGAACGAAATATTTTGCTTTATATTTTCAAGCGTTTCTTCCTTATTGGCCTCGCCTTCATGCAAGTTAAAGATATTGTAGAGCTTTCTAATCATTTAGTAAAACTACAAAAAATCATACTTTCAATTTTTAGAAAAAATATAAGTGTGTATAATGAATTGTAAAAAGCCAAAAAAGAAAAGACTTAGAGCATAAAGATTCCTCGCTTCGCTCGGAATGGCGTTATGATGATGGGATGGGGGTATAAAGATTCTGTCATTCCGACTGAAGGGAGGAATCTGTCAAATAAAGGTCAACTACTATATTCATATCCATCTTTTTATAAATTATTTATTAAAATATATAAGTTGGTGTGCAATTTTTTAATACACACAAAATATAGCGTTCTAGAATTTATGTTGATAGATATTTTGAGGTTATTTAAAGTTCTATGCTCATGACATTTGAAAATCCTGACTTTCTCCCTTTAGAGTCTTCAGCTTTTATCGCAAATTGATATTTTCCTCCGGTAATAATTTTTTCTGAGTACTTTAAACTTCCATCTATCTTCTTTAATAGCTCAAATGGACTCTCGTCTTTTGCTATATAAATTAAATACTTTGTCTTCTTATTATTTCCTGGTTTCCACTCCAGTAAAAGATCATTTTTTTCATCGATTATACATTTCGTTAGAATTGCCGGGACTACTTTTGACTTATCTATTACGATGAAGCTGATGTGTGCAATGTCTTCTGAGATAAGTCCGGCATCGTCAATTGCTATGATCTTGTAGGTATATCTGTTTCCAAATTTTAAATTTTTTTCAAGTATAATTTCATCGATCTTTAGTTTTTTCACTAAAGTAAAAGCTTTACCGTTTTCACTCTTGAATAATTGATGGTCCACGACATCCTTACTTCTGCTTGGCTTCCAATTAATATAGACGGAGCTGTCACTTACTGCATAATCAGTAATACTTGGCGGCATAGGTGGAATCTTGTCAGGTCTTTTGACCATTTTTGATTCGGAAAACTGTGATACATGTCCGTTATGATCTACAGCTGTAACCTTATAATATACCTGTTCTGTGAGTGTTTTCATAGTTACTGTATCGATGTAGTTATTTATACGTATAGGTTTTTGCAATATATTTGTGTATAAATGATTATTACTATTCGCTCTATATATAAAATAGCCAGCCATATCATCCTCCTTGTTTTTGTCCCAACTTAGCCTGACAATACCGTTGGAATCTATGCTTGCTTTAATATTTAAAGGTGCTGAAGGAGCTATTGTATCTCTAAATGCAACAAGCTTTGGAGAAGAGAACACTTCGTTGCCCGCAGTATCAATGACACTTAGTCTCAAGTACATTTTTTCATTGATATTTTTGGCTTTTTGTGTTAATATCGTTGTGTTAGGGGGGATGATTTTCTTATTTGTTTTTTCAAATGACCCATCACTTCTATATCCCTTGTAAATATTATATCCAGAAATATCTTTTTCTAATCCTTTCTTCCACTTTATTGTGTACTGCCCATTTTGAGCATTTGTAGTTATGTCAATAATTTCAGGGACTTGAGGGCCTGTTTTGTCTCTTCCCATCGCTTTAATTGACTTGGAGGAAGTAGATAATTCCCCAAAAGGTGTTACACCAATTAATCTGTAAAATATTGGTTTATAATTAATTACCTTTATTGAGTGCGAGAATACATCATTTGAAAATTCTCTGGATTCACCCCCTACAAATGGAATTTCCATCAGTCTTTTAAATGATTTATTGTCTGTTGAGCTTTCAATGAAGTATGCAGAAAAATATTCTTCATGATATTCCCGATCCCAAAATATATTAATTTTTCCCTCAAGTTCGGAAATATTACTTATTGTAGGAATTGGTAAATTCTTTTTTAAAGTTTTTAGAATTATTACACCGTGGATGACATTTGGGTTATTGATCGCACTTACTCTGTACAGGTAGCTTTCCCCGGCTTTTATTCCTGTATCTTTGTAGAACAATCCAGCCGATCTAGCTGCTTCTTGACTAATATCAGACATGAGCATTGTCAGTGAATATTTATTGATGAGATCTTGTCTTTTACTACCAAAGTTCATAACAGGATCTATTTTATCATCAAGATCTCCGTACAAACACTGTGCAACTGTCAATTCTTCTTTTGAACAATTTAGAATATTTCTTTTGAATTCAGCCGCTGATCTTGATCTAATTACTATAGTATCTCTGGATGCCAACAAAGGCAACTGTAACAAAGTGTCTATCAAATACCTTTCTATGAGATATCCTTTGAAACTCTGGTCGTACCATGTTTCTGAATTATTAACTCCCCATCTGAGCAATACATTAGATCCATCATATTTAGCTATGACTTCAATTCTTGAAGTTGTATCTGCTTTAATCTTATTGTTGAAACGTAAAGTATCATTCTGAGCTATGATACTTTGGGGATATAATATACCATTTAGGGCAATAACAATTGCTAAAGTCAAAATTTTGTAAAATGTCATCACACTTTTAATTTTTACGCAAATTATAAATTGAAGTATAGGATAATTAATTCTTTTGGGTGAATTGCAAAATGGTTTATTTCTCTGCATGCATTTTGAGATTGGTGGAAAGTAAATTTGTATGACAAAATAGTTGCCGAAAAAAATGTAAGCGAGCTAGTATTTCTATTTTATTTAAAAAGGATAGTGTAAATTGCTGAGTACTAGATTTAGTTATTTTATAAGGAATGATTTGCATGTATTTTTGTGCCACCTTATATAGGGGACACATTTACAAACTTGCTCCAATAAGTCAACGTTTAATACTCATTTGCATTTTATTTGCTTGTTTAGGTATGGTTCATAGTTACTGCCAATCCTTTCCTTTTATTGGGCTTAACTCAAATAATTGTGGGGATGAAGATCCAATTATTTATTAGCAATCCTTGGTTTAAAAAATTACGAGAAAGAAATTTTATTTAAGAAAGTTACTACTGAATAATTTTTTGTAAAAATAGAATAGAAGATTTTAAATAAACTTTTAGTATGTCAATTACTCAAGTTTCGGTAGTCAAATTTTCTTTTTTGAAAGATAAATTTAAATTTTTATAAAATGTTAGATGTTAGTTCTGATGTAATTCATTTTATTCCAAAATCAAAAGATAACTTAAATAAAGTTGAACGCAGATGCCGTTGATATTTATGATATAGAAAGTTGTTTAGTACAATATTCCCTTCTGCAAGAGGGTGAACGACGAAGAAAAGGTGCAAAAGCGACCTTTTCAAGGAAGTGAAACGAAACGAAGTCCCACGATAGAGGGACAAAGTGTAGTCAGAACATCTTAAGTTTACC
>Ga0209480_10000713_pt1 | contig 26100 bp, 22 predicted proteins | sample JI61114C2DNA_FD_187501 | JGI IMG/M metagenome (GOLD analysis project Ga0209480, IMG submission 187501) | Wastewater effluent complex algal communities from Wisconsin, to seasonally profile nutrient transformation and Carbon sequestration -... | ecosystem: Engineered > WWTP > Effluent > Algae... | reverse complement strand
GGCGCATTATCGCCATGACTTTTAAGGCAGTTCTCAGCAAACGCGGAGTCAATTAAAACAGAGGGGACGTATGAAAGGTTTAATTCTGAGTGGCGGCAAAGGCACACGCATGCGCCCAATCACACACACAGCGGCGAAACAATTATTACCAGTCGCCAACAAACCCATTCTCTTCTATGGCGTAGAAGCTCTAATTGACGCGGGCATCAGAGAAATAGGCATTATCGTTAGCCCCGAAACTGGCAAAGACGTTCAAGACTGTGTTGGCGATGGCAGCCGCTGGGGAATACGTATCGAATATATCCTACAAGACCAGCCAATGGGCCTGGCCCACGCAGTAAAAACCGGCCGTCCCTTCCTTGGTGATTCACCCTTTGTTATGTACCTGGGCGACAACCTCATTAAAGACGGTGTGGGGCCATTGGTAAAACGCTTCGAAGAGGAAGGCCCTGACGCCTTTATCTTGCTCAAAGAAGTGGCCAACCCTAGCTCATTTGGCGTGGCTGTATTAGATAAAGATGGCCGTATCAACGGCCTAGAAGAAAAGCCAGCCAAACCGAAATCTAACCTGGCCCTGGTCGGCGTTTACTTGTTCACACCCAAAATTCACACCGCCATCGACCAAATCAAACCCAGCAAGCGCGGGGAGCTTGAGATAACTGATGCCATTCAACAACTGATTACAACTGGCAACCGGGTAGACAGCCATATTTTGCAGAGCTGGTGGCTAGACACCGGGAAAAAAGACGACATGCTAGAGGCCAACCGAGTGGTCTTAGATGAAATGACCGATGTCTCTATGCTTGGCACAATTGACGATGATTCAAGAGTCTCAGGGCGCGTGCACATTGGCAAAGGCAGCAAATTGATCAACTGCACCGTGCGCGGACCAGCTGTCATTGGTGAAGACTGTGTACTCGAACACACATATGTCGGACCCTTTACCTCTATCGGTGATGGCGCCAGAGTGAGCCATGCCGAAATCGAACACAGTATTCTTAGAGAGAAAGCTCAAATATTAGATTTTCATGGCCGTATCGCTGATAGCCTAATCGGCGTTGGCGTTGAGCTAACAAGATCGACAGGAAAACCACAAGCGTTCCGCCTCATGCTGGGCGATGATTCAAAGGTCGAAGTTGTTTAAGGCAACTGTTGCCTAGCTCACCGCCACAGCGTAAATAAAACAATATTCATATACCCAGCCCCTAATATGAAAGGGGTTGGGTTGATCCAAAGCGGCCAAGAGAGGGAAAATCTAGGCATAGTCATGTTTTGAGGAAATTGTCCATGAGACTTCTGATCACCGGCGGCTTGGGATTCATTGGTAGCAACCTGGTACGCCACTTGCTCACGACCTATCCTGATTACGAAATCATCAACCTTGATGCTGAAACCTACGCTGGTCACAGAGAAAATCTCGAAGATGTAGCCAAAAATCCAAAATACAAATTAGTTGTAGGCCGTGTTGAAGATGCCGCACTAGTAGACGAAATTGTCTCAGGCAAGAAGTTTGGACCGATCGATGGCATTATCAACCTGGCGGCAGAAAGCCATGTTGACCGCTCAATTGAAGACTCTTCTGTGTTCGTTAAATCGAACACACTAGGAACACAAGTTTTATTAGAAGCCACACTCAAATATGGCCGCAAAGATGGCGCTCAAATGCCATTCAAGCCCGAAGACTACAAGATTCGCTATACCCAAGTTTCAACCGACGAAGTTTATGGATCTCTTGGACCAACCGGTCTCTTCACAGAAGAAACCCCACTGGCACCAAACAGCCCATATTCATCAAGCAAAGCCAGCGCCGATTTGTTCTGCCGCGCTTACTTCCACACCTTCGGCATGCCTGTAGTGATCACCCGTTGTTCCAATAACTACGGTCCCTACCAGCATCCAGAGAAACTAATTCCTCTATTCATCACCAACCTTCTCAATGGCATCAAAGTGCCAGTCTACGGTGACGGCCTCAATGTGCGCGACTGGTTGCACGTCGAAGATCATTGCAGCGCTATTGACCTGGCTTTCCATAAAGGACAACCGGGCGAAGTTTATAACGTTGGCGGCAACAACGAACGCACCAATATGCAAATCACTAAGCTAGTTCTAAAAGAGCTAGGAAAAGGTGAAGAGATGATCAACTACGTGGCCGATCGCCTTGGCCACGATCGCCGCTATGCCATTGATTCTTCAAAGATTCAAAAAGAATTGGGCTGGAAACCGAAACATACTTTCGAAACCGGTATTCACGAAACGCTAAAATGGTACACCTCAAATACAGCCTGGGTAAAGGCTGTAACCAAGCCACACAGTTCTGATCTAGCTGCAAAAAAAGAATTGGTAGCAAACAAATGAAGCTCCTTGTCACCGGGGCTGGTGGCATGCTTGGGCAAACACTCAGCCCGTACTTAGCCAAGCGCGGCCACGATGTGGCCGCCTTTGGCAAAGAAGAATTAGACATTACTGACGGCGACTTGGTGCAACAAGTGCTAGCCGAACAGCGCCCAGATCTGATTGTGCACTGTGCTGCTTACACTCAAGTTGACCAGGCAGAGACCGAGCAAGAAACGGCCTTTGCTATTAACGAGCGCGGCACAGAAAACGTGGCACTAGCCGCCAGCAGACTCAATATTCCCATGCTCTTCGTCAGTACCGACTATGTTTTCGATGGCAGCAATAACAAACCATACAAAACTGACGACCCCACTGGGCCAATTTCAGTTTATGGGAAATCGAAATTAGCTGGCGAATTAGCCGTGCAGCGGCACTGCCAGAACTACTACATCGTTCGCACTAGTTGGCTCTATGGCCCCTATGGGCGCAATTTTGTTGACACAATCTACAAATTAGCTCAGGAGCGCGATCAAATAAAGGTTGTAGCAGATCAGGTCGGGTCGCCAACCAGTACTGCCACACTCTCTGAAATGATTGCCGACCTCATTGCTAGCGGTCGCTACGGTATCTACCACGCCACCGACGAAGGCATAACTAGCTGGTTTGACTTCGCCCGCGAGATAGTCAAGGACCTAGAAGCCAAAGGCAAGAAAGTCGAAGTAGTGCCGATCGAAACAAAAGACATGCCAAGACCAGCGCCGAGACCAGCTTATTCAGCCCTCGATAAAAGCGATTTGATTAAAGCGCTAGGAAGACCCCTGACGCCGTGGCAAGAGGCCTTACATCAATACATGCAAACACAAAGCGTTAAGGCCCCAGCCTGAGACTGGGCCATTTTAAGCTCAAATCTGTTATTCTTAAGGCCATTCAGTACTATTAATTACAGCTCCACAATAGAAACACCTCAAAAACGTGCCTCAATCAATGACAATTTTGAAACCACTAACACCTGACGCAATCGGTCAAGAATACAAAAAAGAATTGTCTGTTCAAGACTATTCAAAGAAAACCGTTATTGACGGTGTGCAAATTATCAATTTGCCCATGTTCTACGACGATGGCGGCTCGCTGGCTGAAATAGTGCGTTTAGACGACAATGGTTGCTTGCAAATTTTGCCTGAGTTTAAAGTGCGACAAACCACTTACTCGCAGATGCTGCCAGGCACAATCAAAGCTTTTCATCTGCACTACAACCAAGAAGACGTTTGGTTCGTAATGCCCTACGACAGACTTCTAATCGGTCTATTTGACGCTCGCAAAGAGTCACCAACCTACAACAAAAGCATGCGTTTCATTCTTGGTTCAGGTCGGGCCCAAGCTCTTTACATACCTCGCGGCGTTGCTCATGGCCTTGCTAACGTTTTCCAAAATCCAGCTAACATGATCTACTTCGTCAATCAGTGCTTTGATGCTAACGAGCCTGACGAAAGAAGACTGCCATGGGATATCCTTGGCGAAGATTTCTGGACAATCAAAAAAGGCTAAAGCCTCAGTCCGAGGTATGTCCCATGAGAATTTGCATAATATCGCGTGAATACCCTCCGGAAACCGGCTGGGGTGGTATTGGTGCATATAGTTATCAACTAAGCCACGAACTTGCTAGATTAGACAATGATGTCCACGTCGTCTGCCTAACAAAAGCAACAACTAGTGGTGAAAATCCTGAGGTCTTTCTGGACGGGAAGGTAAAGGTTCATCGAGTAGTCTGGGGTGAACAAATCCATCTAGCCAGCTTAATTAACAAAACACAACCGAATACGCACCACCTTTTGCGGGCAGCTATTCCTATGTGGAAAAAGTTTTTAGAACTGCACAAGGTCCGGCCGTTTGATGTAGTAGAAGCACCGGACCACCTAGCGGAAGGTTTTTTTATTGCACTCACGAGAATTGCACCTCTAGTAGTGAGATTGCACACACCATTCTCTAAGCTCGTGGCGGAAGGTTACCACAACATCAAACCCGATTTTGATAGCTATAGCGTCTCGCTTATAGAACGGCTCGCAATGTCGCAAGCCGATCTACTTTCGTCTCCAAGTGTCAATTTAGCGCAATATGTTGCCTCCGATACTGGCGTTGAACTAGAGCAAATCCAGATTGTGCGCAATCCGGTAGACACCAAGAAATTTTCACCAGAAGGAAAGAAGGCAAACCTCGAAATCCCCCCCAACAGCAAAATTGTTTATTTTGCTGGTCGACTGGAAGGCCGCAAAGGCATTAACTTTCTCATTGATGCGGTACCAGACGTAGTCAAATCGATTCCAGAAGCATACTTTGTCGTTGTTGGAGCCGACACCAATACTGGTGCTAATAAGAGCTCAATTCTTCAATCTCTAAAAGCAAGCCTTAGTCAAAAAAACGTTCTTGATAAAGTAAATTTCGTATCGCATGTCCCGCTCAATGAGATGCCTGAGTACTATCGGCTAGCTGATGTATGCGTAGTTCCATCGCTCTTTGACAACGCTCCTTATACTGTACTTGAGGCCTTAGCCAGTGGGAAGCCTGTAATTGGAAGTACTGCTGGTGGCACTCCAGAATACATTCAGCCGGGTATAACGGGGATGCACGTAGAGAAAGCCAACTCCCGAGCATTGGCAGCGGCGATAATAGAACTGCTGAAGGATGACTCTAAAAGGCATTCTTGCGGAAAGAATGCTCGATTTGTAGCAGAAAATAGTTATGCCTGTTCAGTTATTGCTTCTGAAGCTCTGAAAACTTACTCACTGGCGATCGAAAGGCACAGCCGCAGGAAAGACGATCCAATATACAAACACTCACCAGAAAACGTAAGTAAGGATACTATTCAATTTATTCGTGGCTACAACGGCCTGCTGCATACTTTTGGAGAGCAGGTCTCAATTCGCTACCGTTCGGGCTTAAGCAAAAAATTGTTCACGACGAGACCAAAGTTGTTCAGCGCTAAGGTCGCGCTGATATCGGCCAAAGCGGCAAAAGTGCTAGCCGGCCAATCCAATAGCCTAAACGGCCTAATCAAGCACTTAGAAAAATCCATCGAACAAAAGAGTCCAGAAAATTGGGACTAGCAAGTTAACTCACTTTTTGAACAATTTCACGATTCTTCGTGCTGGTGCAGTTGCTTTCCATGTGGTGCTACTTTTCAATTTTTGAATCTCGCGCGTCAGATTATTTATCTTGTCAGCAGAACTGCATTCAAGATCATTGAGCTTAGCCAGAGTTGCAGTTAAATACTGAAGGCTAACAAAGGCAAGTGTTTTGGCTTCCAAAAGTTCACGGCGCGTCTGCGAACTATCTACATAGTCGATAGTAGCGGCAAGCATATCTTCGCAGCTGTAATCACCGGCCCTTCCCATCCAAGCTATATTCAAGGCAGCTCTTTCTGCCACGCGCCTATAAAAGAAATCTTCGGCCTCTCCAAACTCTTCTAACACGTGTTTGTACTTCTTACTAATCTGAAGCATGTCATAAGCGAAGTAGAGACCCCGCAGATTTCTAGACGTAGTACTCTCGGGGTGCCGTCGAAAACTAGCAAGCGTTTGATTCAGGTAGAAATAGTCGTTATCGCCAAGAATTCTGAACCAATATTCAATATCGCCGAAGTGATAAAAAGTAGATGCGAAACCACTACCAATGGCGCTTTTGCGAAACATCACGATGCTAGGCTCACCCACCCAATTAGTTAGATTGAGCAAGTTATAGAGCACTACTCTTTTTTGCCGATAGAAGCAAATCACTATCAAATAACTTAAACCTATCAATTTCGAGGCCTTTTTCATCAATCCAGCGGCGACCACAACTAACGAGATTTACGGCGGGCCGTTGCTCTAGGACAGCCACCATTGATTCAAGACACTGGGACTCTAGTAAATCATCCTGAGCAAAGAGTTTTACAAACTGACCACTGACGTGCCCAAGGCAAACGTTGTAATTTTCAAACAACCCGCAATTTTTCTCATTCTGAAAGAACTTGATTCGTGAGTCTTTTTCCGCAAATGCTCGGATTAGAGAAACTGAGCTATCGTGAGAACAGTCATCGCAAATGATTAACTCGAAATCTGAAAAAGTTTGGCTGAGCACAGACTCAATGGCTACACCAAGAAATCGCTCTCCGTTAAACGTTGGCAAACATATTGAAACCATTGGGTTACCAACCAACGTCACTGCCCCCGACCACTGAAGAAGCGGAATGTGTAATAGCTAAAGACTGGTATAGCACCAAGTTTTTGCCATGTTTTATGAACAGCAGTATTAGGCAATTGTGTTCGAATATCTACCCACTCCACTCCACTCAACTTAAGTTCATCCAGTGCCGTACCTACCAGGCTGCCATAAATTCCTTGACCATGATGCTCAGGCGCAACAGCATTCAAAGGAATACTGGCTAAATTCAAGCTTGACACAACATCATAAGGAGACGGCTTATCTATAGTGATAAAACCGAGCGGCCCATTCCCATTGTCAAAGACTAGGGTTTGATGAGCCATTTCGCCAGTCACTGATTTTTGTGCCCAAAGACTGTAGAGTTCAGCCACTTTTTCAGGTGCCAGTAAGGGGTCACAATTAAAACGATTGGCATTCAAAGAAGGGTCGCTAAAGCAAGATCTGGAAATCTCAGACAAAGCTGGGATATCACGATCGCTAGCCGAACGAACCAGCTCCGCACGTTCACTGACGTGTGTTCCTAGGTTCAGAAGATAACAAACAATGGTGTCCAGCATGATAAATCCATCGAGCTGCAATGCCGCTACCAAAAGAGCATCGGCGCTGTCCACCTGAATAGTCAGATACTCAATCTCTTGTTCACTCGCGAAATCTTTAACATCCTTAATAAAACTCCTGGCCGATTTCAAATTACCAGCATCCATACGATAAGAACTGGAGCCAAGGTATTCAATACGTCCTACATTTAGGCCAAAGAAATCACTGTCCCATGAAAGCTTTCGAAGTGCTGCGTGCCAAGCATTACCATCTTTCTTCTTTACAAAGCGATGCAATCCTTTTTCTGTCAACCCATCCATCCGACAGGCAAAACTACGCCTCGAAGCAACTGGCTCAATTCTTCGCATACTATGGAGTGGATAGGGCAGAAGGTTACAGACCCTGGTCGAATCTTCTTGCATAAAGTAGAAGGTGAGCCTCGCTAAAATGGATGTTGGAGCAGGATAGCCAAAGCTTAGAAGTTGCCAACATGGGCAAAAAAGCTCCGTGGACAACATACAATAGAAGCCTTCTCAAGGCCAAATGATGAAATTATCAGTAATAGTACCTGTATACAATAGCCAGCAAACTCTCAAGCCCCTAATGAAAGGCTTGTACAACGTTTTGCACAAGAACTACACAAGCTTCGAAATAATTCTCATAAACGATGGCAGCACTGACCGCAGCTGGCAGCTAATCGGACAGTTAGCACATGAATATTCAGGCATCAGAGCCTTAGATATGATGAGGAATTATGGCCAACACAACGCTTTACTAGCTGGTATTAGGGTTGCTACCGGTGATGTGGTTGTAACCATTGACGATGACCTGCAAAATCCGCCTCAAGAAATTCCCAAATTGACAGAAATGCTTTCTCGTGGCTATGACGTCGTTTATGGCAAGCCAAGCAAAGCAGAGCACGATCTTTTTCGCAATCTTGCTTCTGACATGACCAAGTTTGTGCTGGCTGGCTCTATGGGGGCCGATACCGCTCGTAGTATCAGCAGTTTCAGAGCCTTTAGAACTGAATTGCGAGAAGCTTTTGTTGGCTACCGCAACCCTCATGTAAATATAGACGTGCTATTAACGTGGGCTACTACAAAATTCACACATGTTGAAGTTGAACATCAAGCTAGAGTCTGTGGAAAATCAACTTATACGCTCACAAAATTAATCAACCATGCATTAAACATGGTCACAGGCTTCAGCACCGCACCACTTAGGATAGCTAGCCTAACTGGTGTCATATTTACATTTATTGGAGCCTGCTTGCTCGTTTACGTAATAGGTCGCTTTCTCATTCAAGGTGTTGCTGTACCTGGTTTTGTGTTTCTAGCATCTACCATTCTGGTGTTTTCCGGAGCTCAGATGTTTGCTCTAGGAATCATGGGAGAATATCTTGCACGCATTTTTGTTCGCAACATGGACCGCCCAATTTACTCGGTCAGAGAAGAACTCGAATCATCCCACGTGCCTCAAGGCCTAGCATCCAACTTAGCCATCAAACAATGAAAACGACAGAAACCAAGGAAGATACGAGAAGAATAAACACAGCGTTTCGAATTCCCTTTAACAAGCCCTACTGTGGCGATGAAGAGCTAAGAAACATAGCTGAAGTTCTAAAGCTTGGTCACATTTCAGGCGATGGAAAATTTACAGCGGCCTGCTCAGCCCTCCTTGAAACAGTATTAGACCGAAGCGAAGTATTTCTGACCACATCATGCACGCATGCCCTAGAGATGTCAGCGCTGTTGCTGAATTTGCAACCAGGCGACGAAGTTATAGTGCCTTCTTTTACCTTCGTTTCAACCATCAATGCCTTTGCCCTGCGCGGCGCGGTACCCCGTTTTGTAGATATTCGGCATGACACGCTAAATATGGACGAGAAGCTAATTCCATCTCTCATTAACGAACACACCAAGGCTATTGTGCCAGTTCACTATGCTGGAGTCGGCTGCGAAATGGACGAGATTTTAAGGCTCGGACAACAACACAATATCAAGATAATCGAAGACAACGCCCACGGCCTGTTTGGTAAGTACAAAGGGCTATCGCTTGGTACTTTCGGCGATATGTCTACTCTCAGTTTTCACGAAACAAAAAATATTTCGTGTGGTGAAGGTGGCGCCCTTGTCATCAACAATCCAAAATATAGCGAACGTGCAGAAATCATACGAGAGAAAGGAACAAACAGAGGCCGGTTCTTCCGAGGCCAAGTAGACAAATATTCATGGGTTGATATTGGCTCAAGTTATCTTCCATCCGATATGCTTGCCGCCTTTTTATATGCCCAACTCGAATCAAGAGAGAAGATTCAAAAAATTCGCAATGGTATCTGGAACAGGTATTTCACTTCGTTAGGCGAATGGGCATCGAAAAATGGTATTCGACTGCCATATATCCCTGAACATTGTGAACAGGCCTATCATATGTTCTACTTGATTATGCCCAGCCTTACGGCAAGACAGGCCTTAATCACGCACCTCAAAACTCGAGGTATTCTCTCTGTCTATCACTACGTCCCACTTCACAACTCCGAAATGGGTTTAAAATTCGGTGGTGATCAAGCTAACTGCCCAATCACCGAATTTATAAGCGATCGCTTGGTTCGACTGCCGTTCTACAACGATCTAACAGTCAACGAACAAGATGAAGTAATCGAAGCTGTCATGCAATTTAGCTGTTAATTAGTTCTGCCTATATAGATGGATAGATAGACCATCTGGGGTCTTATAGCTCCAGAGCAACTTAAAATGACCACTATGAGCAACGTAATCTTTTAGCTTGTTGTAGTTTCTCTCAGATTCGGCGTCAAGAAATTTAAAGCCGTGCGGCCCATCGCGCAATAAATACCACTTGTAATAAAGAGCACTTTCAGGAGAAAACTCTACTTTGTCGCCAGTCAGCGTCCAATGCAACGAAGTGGTCGGCTTAACGAGGCTATGTTTCTCGGCAACAAGCAGCTCAAATGTATGCGCATTAAGTTCACCTTGGTTGGACAAAACGTTGAACCAAGAAGGTTCGCTCTTCTCAAAATTCTCGATAAAATCAAGCGCTTCTTCTGTCCCCCACTCATTTTTAATCACAGGCGGGCTAACAAACGGCCTGCACCAGCTGGGCAGCTGTTGCTGCCGTAGTACTCTGAGTACAGCAGAGTCAGGGATAGGCACTGGGCTGAAATTCAACGCTAAATACTGAACAAGTGAACCGCCAACAACTATAATCGTGAGCAAAATACCTGCGGCAAACGATCTAGAAACAAGCAGCTGTAGCCCCAAACCAGTGTATATAGCAATAGCAATCAACACAGAGGCGACATATCGATCTTGCAACTCGCACCAGTTGCAGGTACTAAGCAAGAGCATGCCGAAGACAGCCGAAACACTCAATGGAAGCAACTTAACCTGCCAAGCTTTCGGTGTTGCGAGAGCAAAAAAGGAACCAAGCACAAACAAAATCAATGACGAGTTACGCACCACGCACTGACAATATGTAAATAGATTACCTAAGAAGCTGGTTTGTACAATATTTTGAGATTGGCTCATAGCCTCTCGGTTAGCCTGTGCAAGGCCTGTGGTCACCCCGATGTTGGTCACCAACCAAGGCAAAACAACAGCGACGGCAGTTGCGCTTACAATGGCACACGGCTTTATCAGCTCCTTAACACCAAGTCTTCGAAGAAGAAATAAGAATACAACCACGGCCTCTGGCGCCAAGTAGCAAGCTACCAGCTGCTTTGTCAGGCAGGCAAAGCCAAGCCCAAGACCGACTAAAAGCGACCGCTTTGCAGTTGGAGAAGCAGACCACCACAATATAAGCAACGAACCAAAAGCGACCATGGAAACCAATGGCAGATCCAGCATATAGTAATGATTCAGCACAACGGTGCCTGGATACAAGCCAATCAAGAGACTAGAAATAGCTGCGCCAAAAATGGAAAGGCCAACCAATCGAGCACAAGCATACGTGCTCAAGCTCAGTACAGCGCAATATATACACTGCAACAAGACATCGGCAAAGCGTGAGTGAACAACAAAAGCCTTGAGAAGACCACCAAGCAAATAAGTAGCCGGTGGGTAAAATGGACTAACTGTTAAAAATTTGTGCCACCAAGAAGGGCTGATTGGGCGACAGTGCAAATACAAATTGGCGTAGTCAATACTGCGCAGTACGTGGCCAGCTTCATCTGTTGTTGGAACATGATGGTCGAAGCAAAACCAAACAGCAAGAAGCGTAACAAGAAACGTGGCCACCAAAGTGGCCACTAACCAGTCGTAAATACCGGGAGTAATACCCTTAGGCCTTTCGCGAGTGGCTACACCCTGCGAATCTTGTTGTGGTTTCTGCAGAAAATTATTACTCATGGGCACCTAATGGGCGTATTCATTGTAAGCCGTTCAATGCTTGCATGATTACTAATTGGCAACTTCTAAGCATAATTGGCAGCTTGAGACCGCAATTTCTAAAACATAACTTCATTTGCAGTTTACGCAAGCTCTAAACGAAGACCGCTATTATGAAGTTACCTCAGAAAGGCTGGCACAACTAACAGCTTTTATGGCCCTATCAAACCCATTATTTCGGTATCGACGACTAGTATGAGCCAAAATCGCCGCCCCTTGTCAATTATCCTAATAAGCGCAGCAGCCGCACTAGTAACCTTCGTGGCGTGTATGTATCACAACTTACTTGTCTTCGACAACCGAGTCATCCTAATCTTTGACTCAGCCCACTACATTGTCACCGCAGAACATTTCGTACTTTTCATAACTGCTTTAACTAGGCTCGATGTGCCAGCAGCACTGGCTGCGATTTGCTCGCCGTCAGCCATAACCGATTTACTTATAGATGGACCCATTACGCCATTTCTCGCTGCTCTGGCATTTTGCCTCAGCGGCAATCATGCAAACTCGAATCATTGGCAAGCCATCGCCGTACTTTTAAGTTTAACTTCTGGCGCCAGCGCCTTTTTCGTCACGACCATAACTTCAACACTGACCAGAAATAAATTGAGTTGCTTTGCCGCAGGCTTACTATTCGGCCTATCACCAAGCACGATACTAGCCTCAAACAGATTTTACACAGAACCTTTTGCGGCCGTCTTCATCGCCGCCGAGTTGTTCTTAACACTATGCGTAATGTCGACACGGAACTCAATTCAAAGAAAAATACTAGTATTTTCGCTTGGCCTTACCGCCTCATTTGGTTTTTACCTAAAACCTGCACTCATCATGATCTGGCTGGCACCAATGGTTTGCTTGCTCTGTTTCTTACTAAAACAACATCGGCTTAGAAAAGCTTTTAAAGTACTACTACCAGGCACAATCGCTTTCTTGCTACTTCCTACTATTTGGACAGTTTTTATCTTCGAGAACACTGGCGCAATCAAAATAGTGCCAGAACGAATGCCAGCACATAACCTAGCGAAAGGCAATGACTATCGCAGTGATTCCTTTGGCGCTGTGCCGGAATTACCATCGGCGAAAGCATTGGAAAAGATTGACAAACCTTTAAAAATTTTGAGAACGGCCTGGCTGTCAAACCCGCTTGAGTTAGCGTGGCTTTACGCGAGGAAGCCGATAAAACTGGTTATGACACCATGGAATGACTTCTTGCAAAAACCTTATGGTTGGTCATACGACTTGCAAAACTTCGTATACACAAGCACCATGTATTTTGCACTTACAGCAATTCTATTGTGGCTTATTAACTTCAAGAGAAACAATAAATTTCACGAAAATCTATTTTTCGGCACACTCGTGACAATCTTCTTCTTATCCACGGCAACTTATATTCCCTTCGAAGGTATCTCTCGTTATGGCTACCCTTCATTCCCATTAGCATGCTCTCTAGCTGTCATAGGCATCTCAAACGCCTTTTCAGATACTCACAAAAAGGTTGCTACAAGCTTTTGGGCGTTCTTAATTCTGCTGGCTGCATGGTATTCAACTCAATCAACCAATTTGCTTTGCTATTCAGACCTTACTTTGGCAGACGCAATAACCCACAAAGTAGTTTTGAACTGTTTTGTCTTCATTGCTATTTGCATAGCGTCAATTTGCTTAGTCAGACGTGCCGACAAATTAAAAGGCGGTCTATCCTCATTCAGAAAAATTTCGGTTTGCATTCTAGCCCTAACTGGATTTGTCATAACGGCTGCCGGTTCGGCTTACTATCCAGACTATCAAGACTTCAAAATTCAATTAAATCCAAAGCAATGTTTCTCCAGAGAATTTTCTCTCGCACCGAAGAAGAATGACAGCTTCATTCTGGTCGCCGATGTAGACAAGCCTGAGGACTGTATTTTTTCAATCAATCGTAAGTGCTTAACCGAATATGTGCCACTGTTAGCTCTAAATAGAAATGACTACCACTGCATTGAACTGCAAAGACGATTCGCAGAAGCGCTTGATACACCACTTCAATCATTTAGAACTTGGCGGGCCTGGCCAGTTAACGCGGAGCTATTGAAAGGAAAAGCCGCGATTACCTGCACAACTGTGGCCAACTCAAACGCGGCGATTTGGTGCGATCGCTCAGACTCTACCGCCGGTGATACCAGACTACCGCATTGGTATTACTTCAGCGCTGGCCGCCTAGCCAACTTCCCCAAAAACCTGGACGGCAGGCTGCCTAACATGATTTCGGATCAAAGCTCCTTTCAGCTGAACCGTTTGATTGCAGATGGTCAACAAACAATCAAAACGAACGGAAAACCAAGAATTTTTCTGCTTCAATTAAGCGGTGCTCAACCTCAACCAAACATTCACATACCGCCATTCACCATTCAACTTCAGAGTGATAGCTTCGACAAAGTTTTGCGACTTGATGCCAACAACATAGCAATAGACAGATACCGACTCAAGGCGACTTCAAGCCTTGGCACTTCGTTTAGCTTGCCTAAGTTGATAATGAGCAGACCTCTTGCAAGAATCACAATATCGGGCAAAATCAAAAGTAACCGCAGAGCAGCAAAGGGCTCTGTACTTTTCACTCTAGAAAATTCAACCAACCACCATTTTTTTGTTATTCCAGATACACCGCCGTACATTGAAGCTTCCAACGAACCAAGCAATTTCACTTTCACAAGTTACGTAAACCTAAGTGGCCTCCCCGACCGATATGATTGTGCCTCATTGTCTGTATTCCCTGGACGCTGGCCACAAATTACACAATATGGCGTGGATAATTTTTCTAAGCAAATTGAATTTAGCAATCTGCAAGTGACCATCGAAGAGATGACCTTGCCTGAGCTTACAGAAACTCATCAATCACTATCAAAATACCTTTAATTACTTAACTGTGTATTCCGGTAAAAATGGCCACCGGTGTCCGACCGGAAAGTGGCCAACAAGAGCGGAGCAATTTGGGGGGAGCAGGTCAGCAGCTCACCCACATCATGACAGCATCATAAGCAGAAGATTGCCGTCCTTATGCTTTGCCTGAAAACCGACAGACTCGTATATCCGGATTGCGCTCTTGTTATCTGCTTTGACTTCTAATTTAAATGATTTCAAATGGTGCACTTTTCGAAAAAATTCTAAAAGTGACTTGGTCGCTCGTGCTGCATATCCTTTTCCTAGCGCCGAATCTTCGCCAATCATCAATCGACCAAACTCTCCTTCCATCTTTTCATAATCGATATCATAAATCCCAACTTGACCAACGGGTTTGAAAATCGAATCCTCTAAAACTTCAATAACAAAGAGAAAATCGTTCTCGCGCTGTTGATAATCATGAAACCAAATACTGTGATTTTCAAACTCAAGCAAGTTTGAGCTTTTAAACCAAACTCTAATTCGCTCTTTGTTTCTCCAGCCTAACGTCATAGGCAGGTCCTTTTCGAGAAGCAATCTCAAGCGAATACCCTCACCATGAATTGGAGCTATCTTCACTTTAGGCACCACTCACACCCGCAAGCTTTTTTCGATTGTGAGTGACAGCCGATATTACTGACTCAGCAACACGCTTCACATCAGCAAAAGAAAGCTGAATATGAAGAGGTAAGGAAATTATCATTTCACTGGCCTTAGCAGCGGCTGCGACAGCACTAGCCCCCTGCCTGTACATAGGATAGACGGTATTGTCCCTATAGTGCACCCCAGGGTATACACCCTGTTCATTGAGTGCAAGCATTATTTCATCCCTGTTCTCAACCAAAATCTGATACAGATGTCTTGAAGATTCGCAGCCTTCAGCAACTGGAACGGATTCGACGACACCACTCAAAAATTCATCGTACCATTTGCAAATTTGACGCCGATAACTATTATCTGGATCAAGATACTTGAGTCCCACTAATCCCAATGCTGCCATTACGGAATTACCGTGGTACTTATAGCCAGGAAAATCAACCTCATAGTGCCACTTATAAGCTCCTTGAGACATGGTTCGGGAAAAGGTGTCCTTGTTTATTCCTAGCCAAGACCACTGACGCACAAGCATGTCTAATTCAACATCAGCGAAACAAATCATCCCTCCATCGGCTGTCGGCAAATTTTTGACTGCGTGAAAGCTGAATACTGTTACATCCGCTTCAGCGCCCACATGTTCTCCATTTAGCCGTGTGCCAGCCATATGCGCAGCATCAAGAATCAATTTCAAGCCGCGTGAACGGCAAAGTTCTGCAATTTTCGGTAACTGCCCACTATTGCCACCCAAGCCAACGAACATAACGGCACGAGTTTTATTTGTAATTTTTGATTCCACCGATAGCGGGTCAAGACAAAGGTATTGATCAACATCAGCAAATATTGGCACCATGTTTTCATACAAAATCGCGTGATTACTGGAGACGAAAGTAAGCGCCGTAGTAATAATCTCGTCACCATCCTGCCAGTCGCCTTCAGCTTTAAGAAGCTTAACAGCAAGATGAAGCCCAGCTGTGGCAGAAGCTACAAAGTGCGCATTTGGAAGATTGGTATATTTCATCCAAGCTTGTTCAAATTCTACTGTCTTGAACCCAACACCTGTCCAACCTCTTTCCAAGCAAACTCGTATTTCTGAGAGACATTCTTCGACTCTGTAGGTCGGAACAAAAAGTTGCACTGGCTCCATACTTCTATTCCTCTCTGTTTGGGTTCCATAGTGATTTTACTGTTCTTAGTGGCTTAGTTAGCCGCCAAGATAAGCTCCGCAAGTTCCTGTGATAGTCATCCTTGAGTTCACCAAGCTCACTTTGAGTTGTATGTATCGTTGACTCATGCTGCTGTAAGTTTTCGCGCAACGTATTTAACTGATTATTGTAGTAATGAACGAGACCAAAGAGCAAAAGCGATTCCTTATTGGACCGCTTTTCGCGCTGCGCCCTGTTCAGCCTGGCCCAAAGAAGTTGACAATCTTCGGAACCCGACTGAAGTAGGTTCTCCGAAAATTCGATTATCTCCTCTGAATCTAATGTGCGAATGGCGTTTTCTAGGGCGCAATACAGTCGCATTTGCTCTTCGGATGGTGTAAGCACGCAGGGCGCCTTAGTTATGTCCCAATCGCCAGCAGCTATCAATTCCGGCCTGAGTCCGGCATTACGACTGGTAGCCATATACTTGCGAACCAGCTCAGGGAAAATGAAGCAAGAACGTCTGAATGAATCAGTTAAACTCTGTCCTAATTCTTCAGATAGAATTTCAGGTATGTAGCCTACAGATGCAGACTCAAAGGCCCGGAGCCACAAATCCCAGTCGCAACAGCGTTTCAATACCACATTAGGATCGTACCAACCAATTTTTGAAATCAGCCGCCTACGAAGCATTACTGAAGCATTGCCAATGAAATTCACCTCTCTGAGACGTTCGAGGCTTACAGGTTCGCCATCTACGACTTTTCCGTCAGGCATATGCATAAGCATCTGACCATAAGCCATATCAAGCTCCGGCTCATTTGTCAGCTTCTCAACCAATTTGGCAATACAATTGGGTCGCAGCACGGTATCGTCGAAATTGAAGGCGATTAGCTCACCTTTGGCTTTCAAAAACGCATGTGCAAGAGTAATTGCTGGCAACCCGACGTTTTCCTCGAAGCGTAAATGTTTTACTTTTGTGTCAGAAACGGCTAACTCTCTTAAATACTCGCATGTACCATCAACGGAAGCGTCATCAACAACAAGAAATTCCCAATCGGTGTAGGTTTGCTTCAAAACCGATTCGACAGCCTTCTGTAATAGGCCTTGGCGATACCTCGAGTGAGTAGGCATTAATATTGAGACTAGTATGCTGTATTCTCCCGCAAATATGCCAGAAAGCCCGTGGCCGAGGCACCTACAATGAAGCTAAGTCTAGACAATGGCTTATAGTTTAACTCAATGGCTTCCTCTGATCAACGACAATTAGAACTGAGCAATTTAATTTGACGCCAATCACCAAATTCTGGGCGAAGATAAGTGCAAAGAAGTCATTGAGAGAATCCAGTCACAGCGCTTTGCCCTTGATTCAGCTGCGTCCAATAAACAGGTGTTTTTCTTCAAAAGAGAAGGGAATGTTTAAATCTCTAGAGTTCGAGTAAGTCTTACCGTGGCAGATTTTTTCTCTTTGGACACTTGCAATATCGAGGGCGAAATACGGTCAATCAGAAGTCTCCCACCCCTCGCATTTACGTGAGCAGTGTCTCGATAGCAACTTCGAGAAAACTGAAGATCTGTTTGTAAATCGCAATAATCAGCAGATTGCTGCTGGCAAATCGCCTTAGTTCTAGTCAAATATCCATTATAAAAGCCATCAGGCAACAAACCAATGTTTGCTTCTCATCAATGACTATATATCGAAGAGAGTACTGCCACAAACTCGCCAGCCAATCTTTGGTTTCTCTAGCTGCTTTACTTACGATCTCACCGTTCTTGCTTTGCTGACTTACAAAAAGTACCTTGCTTCGAGAATCCGCTTGGAAGCTACTAGTAAGTTCTGAAACTAGCTTTGCAATTCGCTCATCTTGATCTACCTTTGGTGGCACCATTCAAGCCGCTCAAGAACAGCGATAACGGCAGAACTTGGTAGGTTGTTGCGAGAAACCTCGATTTCAATACACTCGCGAGTACAGTCGTCGATGATATTCAGCGTTCGGAACTTTCCACCACGCGAGAATGAGTCGCTAGTGAAGTCCATCGACCACCTATCATTCGGTTCTACAGGCAGCTCCTTTGGGGTTTTACGACCCCAGAAGTATTTCCGTCTACCGCGCTTGCGAACTGCCAAATTCTGGCCTCTGTATATGCGGCAAACCCGCTTGTGATTCACCACTTCGGTGCTATAGTTGACCAGGACTCAAATTCGTCTGTAGCCAAACCTTGGCCTCTCGCCTGCGATTTTTTTGATCTTCTCGGCCAAGGCCGCGCCTGGGACTAGCCTGTGCTTGTAGCTTTCAATAGAGCGTGGCAAGTTCACCAGCTCGCAAGCTTTCCGCTTGCTGATGCCGAACTGAACGAGATGGCAAGCCATTTCTCTTTTCTAGTTCGGCGGCAAAACTTTTTTTGAATCAGATCCTTCATGGCTTCGTTTTCCAGAGCCATGTTTGCCACCATCCACTTCAGGCGGGCATTCTCATCTTCTAACGATTTCAACTTTTTGACGTCGGAGCCTTGCATGCCGCCATATTTTCCCTTCCACCGGTAGATGCTCTGTGGCTGAAGGTTATGTTTCCGAGAAAGCTGGCATTTTCGTTCTAAAGACCTTAACGGCCAAGCTATCAGACAACTCGGCCATTTCTAGTCCGCACTGAGGGCATCAAAACTGCCCAGAGAGAGCCCGATACTAAATTATCCAAGGGCCAGAGTAAAGAGACCCAGGCCATAACTAAGACTATCATGGCAGACGAACGGTGATTACCGCTGAGTGACTCCCATCACTCAATCACACGTAGATGAGGCAAGGCCGCCCGCAAGCGCGCCTCGCTGGCAGCAGGCAAACGCCCAATTACAAGCCGCTCCAGCTTATGAAGCTTGACCAACGACTCTAGACAGCTTCTGTCAACATTGGTCAATCTGATATCGAAATCTCGCAAATTACTCAATGCAGTGAGCACTTTCAAGTCACCATTAGTGAGAGGAATATTTTTTAGACAGAGAGTTTCTAGTGAACTCATTGAGGCCAGAGTCTTAAGATCGTCTTTTGACAAGACAGCAGAACTAATAGTGAGTGAGGTCAAACTGCGGTTTCTGGCTATCACCTTTAGTTGTTGTGAAATCTTTGGACCACCGTCAAAGATTAAGGTCTGCACTCTGGTCACGGGTAAAAGCTCATTAAATACTACAGGCTCAATCTGGCACTCACTAAGAGTCAGTAAGTTGAGCTTAGTCAGGCGATTAAGGTAGCTAGGACTTTTCGCATTCAACAGCAAATCTTGCAGTTTAAGACCTTCTAGCGATGTTAATCGAGAAATTTCAGCCAACAGAAGATCAACTCGAATTGGTTCTGTCGAGAGTGCAAGTGAATTCAAGTCTGTCGAGAGAACAAGTGACTTCAAGTCGTCGCTACGAAAATAGCTCAGAAGCTTTGGTTGGAAGTGCAACAGGGCACTGCCATTCAAAGTCACCTTCATTTTTGTGGGCACGGTAACCGTGCCGGTAGCTTCATAACTGACTTGGCTAAAACCCATAGAGCAATGAAGTTTACCGAGTGAAATGCGATCAGGAAAAGTGAACACTCTGTACTCTTCACCATTCTTGGTGATGATCTGCGAATAGTACTTGAATGGTTTGGCAAAGAAAGTTTTGATCTTTACATCAACAGGGGTTTTTCCTTTCCCAGACAGCTCCTCGGCTACGTCTGTCATGCGTGGCAAGTTTCTTTGACCGACCGTCAAAAGAGTTTTGTCCACTAGTGGTATGGACTTTGGCACAATCGGCTGAAAAACAATGACAAAGACTGCTACACAAATCAAGCTCAAGGCCACGAATGCCAGAAGCCCATAGCCGAGCCATCCTTGCCCCCAAGCCCCACAAGTTCTCCAGAATCGACCTCTTCAGCCCCTAACTCTCTTGTACTAGCTCTAACCGCCCCAGCATAAGCCTCTAGATTTTTACCTTCCTTGATGCGAGTCAAATCTATCGCTATCTCTTTGGCTGACTGATAGCGGTCTTGGGGCAGCTTGGCTAGACACTTCGCAATCACCACATCGAGCGAAGGCGGAAAGGCAATATCACAAACATCAGATAACAACGGAATCTCGCCCTCTTCATGCAGCATGGCAATTTCTAAAGAATTGCCACTCTCAAAAGGCACATAGCCAGTCAATGTCTTAAACAGCGTACAGCCCACTTAGTAGATGTCCGAGCGGAAGTCTATCTGTTCACCCCGACACTGCTCTGGGCTCATGTAATAGGGGCTGCCAAAGACCTCGCCAACAGCTGTGAGTTCTTGGTTGCGCTTCTCACCCACAAGCTTTGAAATACCAAAATCCAGGACTTTAATTTCTTGATTTCGGCACATGAATATATTGGCGGGTTTAATGTCGCGATGCACAACATTGTTGCGATGGGCATAGGCCAAGGCATCTAAGACTGAGATAAAGATTGAAATAGTATATTCAAGCTCTTGAGGGCCTTTTCGCACCAGCAAGTCTTCTAAGGTCTCACCCACAAGATAGTCCATTGAGTAGTAAGGCACTGAGTTTCCATGAATACCAAGATCGTAAACTTTAACTAGGCCGGGGTGATTTAAAGCAGCAAGAGTCTTGGCTTCGGCCTTGAAACGCAACCAACTTTGCTCGCTAACAATACTGGGTTACAAAACCTTCAAGGCATACAGTCGATTCAAACTGAGGTGCTGAGAAAGATAGACAATGCCCATACCACCTTCGCCAATTAGCGAATCGATCTTAAAGACGCCACCAATAACAGTGCCCGCAGAGAAGTCAGGCTGCGGCAGCTTGCGACCAGACTCGGCGTCGGCCTTAAAATTAGCCGTATAGCCGCGCTTCTCGGCCAAGGCCTGACGTCGCACTTGGGTATTTGTGCGCGCCAAACGCTCTCTCTTTGGCAGCACTGGCTAAGCACAATGACAGCGTAATTCTTGGATGAGAAATGAAGTGAATGAGCCAGCTCGTCTCGTAGCCACAGACTTGCCGCAGCGGGTGCCGACTAGACTTGCTGATTGACCTTTGAGACTGAAGTTGATGCTGCCGGCCCGAGCTTGGTCAGCCGACCTGCTTTTGGCGCCGGTCTCACTTTGGCCCCTGGCGATGGCTTTATTGCATTGACAATAGTTCTGCTGAAACAAATACGACGTAAACGAGCCAGCACGCGTGTTGACTAGAGACTTTCCGCATTGCTTGCATTTACCACTCAATAGCTAACCTCTATTTAAAATGCTTTAGATGAGGCAATCTCTGAGCCAAGAATTTTTCATAACCATCGGTGAGCAAATCATCGGGGAGAATTAACACTTCCAAATCCTTAAACTTGGCCACCGAGTCAAGACAGCCTTGATCTAATTTGCCGCACTGATCTAAATTCAGCCTTTTGAGCTTTTGCAAAACAGTTAGCTGCTCCAGTTCATCATTAGTGAGCGAACAATTATTCAAAGACAAATCCAGCAACTGCGGCATGGCAACTAGGTTAGCAATATCGACTGCTGACAAAGTATTATCGGTTAGAGAGAGGACAGTAACAGTTTTGGATTTTTTCAAGACTTCTAACACGCCAGAAATATCTTTGACACCATCAGCCCTATATGAATGCAGTTGCTCTAGGAATTTCTGCTCAGCCAACAGCTCACCAGAAACGTGACAGTGGCGTATATCTATGCCTGTCAGCTGAGGGAAGCCGTTTAGAGCGACAATATCTTCAGGGAGAAGACTGGCTCGGTTAAAAGCAATATGCTTAAGTGCTGTTAGCTGATGCAAATTGGGAAGCAGTTGGCGACTAACAGGCGAAACATCGTCTAAATAGAGGGTGTGCAAATCATCCGGGCGAAAATACTTGAACAAAGCGGGATACGCCTTGACGGCCTCTCCGGCACTCAATCGCAAAGCGGTGCCGGCTAATATCATCACCTCCCCCTGAGCAGGTAGTGTAATATTCTGCCCCCGCTTATCAACGAATGTCAGCACACCAAGCGAAAAAGTCTTAGGAAAAGAGAATAGGCGTCCCCGGCCTGCAGGCGCAAGTACAACATTAGAGTAGAAGCCTGGCTTTGCTGCTAAGAAGGTTTCTATCGCCTCCTTCTTCTCGTCACTAAGCTCGTCGTCTAACGGACCAGCGCCGATATACAGCGAGGCCAGCGATTTCTCGTCATTTAGATTGAAATTTTCTTGGGCTTTAGTCGCCGCTGAAGGCAGGCCAGAGGTTGATGACACAGGCGAAGATAGAGGCGAAGTCTGCAAGGATTTATATCTAGAATCGAGCAAGACATATAGCCCGCCGCAGCCTAGAAGCACGACCGCCAGAGAGAGGGCTAGCAGTAAGGGTAAATGATAGGCCTGCTTGCCTCGACGCCCCAGCGAAGCTGACACTACAGCTGGTGCAATAGGTGGTGCAACAGTTTTACCAGCGCGCACGCGCTCTAAGTCTAACGCCATTTGCTCGGCCGATTGATAACGGTCCTGCGGTTGCTTAGCCAGACATTTGGCTATTACGGTATCAATAGAGTCAGGCAAATTAGCCGCTATTGATTGATTGACGTCGCTTAGCAGCGGAGGCTCAGCTTCTTCGTGCAGCAGCGTTATATCAAGAGATGTTCTTCCCTCAAAGGGCACAAAGCCTGTCAATGCTTCAAATAAGGAGCACCCGACAGAATAAATATCAGAGCGACCGTCAACTTTATCACCACGACACTGCTCCGGACTCATGTAGAAAGGGCTACCAAAGATTTCGCCAACAGCAGTTAGCTGCTGGGTTTTAGCGCTGGCATCTACTAGCTTTGAAATGCCAAAATCAAGAATTTTCACCTGCAATTTCTTACTCTTCGCTCTTTCAGATGAGCTGCCATTGCTGCAAACAAAAATATTGGCTGGTTTGATATCGCGGTGAATGATGTTGTGGCCATGGGCGTAGGAAAGTCCATCCAGAACGGCCAGGAACACTTCTATGGCAAAAGCAAGAGGCAATGAACCTTTTTCTACCAGCAGCTCTTCTAAGGTAGAGCCAACGAGATAGTCCATCGAATAAAAGGGAATAGACTTTTCGTGTAGGCCCAAGTCGTAAACTTGAACTAAAGTTGGATGTTTGAGTCGAGCCAAAATTTTGGCTTCGGCTTGAAAGCGCAACCAATTTTGTTCATTGACAGCATCTGGGGACAGCACTTTTAGAGCATACTGCTGCCCCAGGGACTGATGCTGCGCCAGATAAACGACGCCCATGCCGCCCTCGCCAATGGGTCGAATAATCTTGAAGACCCCGCCGACCAAATAACCTACGGGCAATTCTCGCATTGCCTCGCTTCCATCGCCCCAGATCTTATTGGCGCTACTAGTTAACTGTTTGCGCTGAGCAAGACGAACCGAGGTTTTCGAGCGCGTACTGGTCATTCACTAGCCCTGGCAAAAGTGAAGCTAATTTTGACTCAAATACACCGCTTTAGCAACCGCATTAGAGACACTTTCGTGCACTTCGCGATCAAGAATACTGGGCACGATATTATCCATTTTGGTCTGGCCACAAATGGCATGAGCAGCAGCCAACTTCATAGCATCGGTGAAATGAGTGGCCTGGGCACGCAGAGCGCCTCTGAATAGGCCTGGGAAAGAAAGAGCATTATTGATGGTACGTCCATCGGCTGCAAACAAGGCCCCGCGCTTCATTGCTTCTTCTGGCTTAATTTCAGGGTCTGGGTTAGAAAGAGCCAAAATAACTTGACCGGGACGAACCATCTCAGGGGTGATTAAACCGGGCTTACCAGTGGTGGCGACCACTACATCACAATCACTCATGATTTGCGCCAATGGCACCGGAATGCCACCCAGGCTAGCTAAGCGATTCATAGCATTCTCGCGAATATCAGTGCCAAGTACCTGCTTAACACCGTAGCAAAGTAGAAGTTGAGCAATGCCAGAGCCAGCGGCACCGAGGCCGATGATACCGACTTTACTGGCAGTCAGATCGACACCATTGCGCTGAGTGATGGTCATCAAAGCGGCCAACACCACCACCGCTGTTGCATGCTGATCATCATGCAGAACGGGTATATTAAGCTCTTCTTGCAAGCGTCGCTCAATCTCAAAACATTCAGGGGCAGCAATATCTTCTAAATGTATGGCACCAAATGTAGGGGCAATTGCTTTCACCGTAGCGACAACACTTTCAACATCAGTGTTATCCATCAATATAGGAATGGCGCTGATACCAACCAGTTGCTCATACAAGACCGATTTGCCTTCCATCACCGGCATACCAGCAACAGCACCAATATTACCCAAACCAAGCACCGCCGTGCCATTGGTAACAACCGCTACTGAATTACCAATGCAAGTGTAGGTGCGGCTGGTGGTGATATCTTTCTGGATTAGCTTACAAATCTGAGCAACACCAGGAGTATAGATTTTGCCCATCTCGGCAATGCTAGTCAGCGGCGCCTTGCTCTTAATACCAATTTTGCCACCTTCGTGAGCCTGTTCTACCGGGTCGATTACCCCTTCTAAGCTGGCATTTGAAAGAGTTTTAAAGCCTTCAACAACTGCCTGCAAATGCTTCTCATCATCAAGATAGAGAGTGATGTCGCGCACCAGAAAATCGGGGCCTTGGGCCACAATATGAATTTCGCCGATGTTGGCACCAAGCTCACCCAGCCGTGTTGCTATCTTGCCTAAATAGCCAGGTTTATCCATTACTCGCACACGAAAAGTGCGGAGAATCTTAGCTTCGGGACGGACTAAAGATGTCATAACCATTTCTATTGCCTAGGGTACCTACAGATAGAAGAAGTCTAACTGCTCAAGCAGAGCCAGTTCACTCTATTTGGTATTTCGTAACAGTGATAGTTACTCACCTTTATGTTCTTCTATTTCTGTCCATGTTCCAAACCAACGAACGACCTCGCCCTGGGAGTCTTTCAGCGGTACGGCCCGACAAAGGTGCCAGAGGTAGTCACGTCGGCCTTCTTTAGCGGTAGCGGCCTCAGGCTTGCCAAGCGGCCCGGTGCGCCTTAGCTTTAGACCAAGGGCGCGCTTGAGGCGAAAACGCAGTTCAAATGGCTCGGCGTTAGACACCGCTTGTCGCCATTTCTGATCATAGGCCCCAAGATCTTCAGTGTGAATTAACAGGCGCCAACCACCATGCAAGCTCTGCTGTGCAGTCAAACCAGTGTATTCAAACCAGCGATAATTCCAAAAATCAATGGTTCCCGCACTGTTGGCAGTCCAGACTATTTGAGGCATGGCATCAGCTATGATGCGCAGCTGTTCTTCACTAGCAAGTAGTGCTTCAGTAACACGCCGCTGGTCATTAACATCAGTGGCAATCACTAGCCAGCTCATTGAGGCTTGCCCGGGATTAAAGAAAGGCACCACTTTTAGAAGATGCCAGCGGTAAAGACTCTCATCATAAAGATCAACTGAATTTAGGGCTTTAAGTGCAGAAGACTTGCCACGCAAGCGCACTTCACACTGAAAATCGGCATAAAGCTCGCCCACCGAAAAACCACTAACATCGAAATTTAGCTTATCAGTTGGATGCAGCAGCGATGTCCAGTTTAGAGGGGTGTCCAGATTCAAACCAGTAAAGTCGAAGAATCCGCCATTGCCATAAGTTACCAGACCATCGGCGCCACAAACCCAGAGCAGTTGTGGAATTGCTTCAGCCAGAGCATGAAGGTTCGACTCTCTTATAGCTAACTCTTTTTGCAACTGTCGTCGCGCACTCAAATCAAAGAAGAATAATAGCCAGTCATGGTCTCCCGGCCCATTTTTAGTCAAACCGGCAATCACGGGTCTGCTTTCACCATTCTTAGCTAAGACTTCGGTCTCCCAGGGCTCAATGGTGCCGGCTGAAGAAAGATGCTGTTTGGCCTTCTCTAAATGCTTATGCGCCGATTTAGGGAAGAAGAAACGCATATCAGCGCCCATATTGAGCTCAGCAAGAGAGTAACCGCTCAGAGCAGCAAAGGAGGGATT
>Ga0209480_10000712_pt1 | contig 26117 bp, 24 predicted proteins | sample JI61114C2DNA_FD_187501 | JGI IMG/M metagenome (GOLD analysis project Ga0209480, IMG submission 187501) | Wastewater effluent complex algal communities from Wisconsin, to seasonally profile nutrient transformation and Carbon sequestration -... | ecosystem: Engineered > WWTP > Effluent > Algae... | reverse complement strand
CAAACTTGCCTTCTGGTGTGCAGTTATCTCCTTGCTGTAATTTATCATCTACAGGGTTACCTCCCAATACTACAGGATATGTTTTAAGTAGTTGATTGTTTGCATAAAGTTTTAATACCCGCTCCGATTTATCAATATAAATACGGGTTTGTGTTTTATCCAACTTTAATGAATCCATAATTTCACCTAATGGCATATCAGGCGATGCAGTTCTTTGTTGTGTTTCGCTTTGAAGTTGTTCGTTATTGGGTTGGAAGGGCTTACAGGCATAACAGACAAAAAATACAATTATTGCAACCGCGGTTTTCATGGTTGCAATAACGTATTGTTTTGACAATTTATTTTGTTGACTAGAGTGTATGAAAAGTCTCAGTCAAAATGCCTTTAAGTAATGGCTAACTTAAAAATTGGTCATAAATATTTTGATGGCTAATGCCAAAGCAATCACACCAAAAAATTTAGTGATGGCATGTAAGGCAGTCTTGCCGATTTTTAATTCAATCCAGGTGGTTGAACGCAATACAAAGTACATAATAATCGAATTAATGAGTACTGCAATTAATATATCATAAATAGAATACACACTGCGCATACTAATTAAAACAGTTAAAGTACCTGCACCAACTAATAATGGAAATGCTATCGGAACTAAACTGCCGGATGCAGAACCTTCAGGGCTCGACTTAAAAATATGAATACCTAAAATCATTTCTAATCCCAATAAAAAAATAACAACCGAGCCGGCTAATGCAAACGATTGGGTATCGAGGCCAAGCAAGGATAAAATGGTATCACCTAAAAATAAAAAGGTAACCATTAAAACCCCGGCAAAAATGGTAGTCTTAACAGGTTGTAATACAATTCCTTTATTTTTCATAGAAATAATAACAGGAACATTACCCAACACATCAATAATGGCAAATAGGGTTAAACTAATAGTAATAATATCAGTAATGCTAATAGCAATCATAACAAAAGCTTAAAAAAGGTAATAAAAATGTGGATTGGTGTGTAAAAAGGAATACAATAATTAGCAGCAAGCTAATGCAGACGAAAGCCAGGGATACTCATGAATCCCGATAGCATTGTTGTAGATATTTAATGTGAATTTCATCGCTGTAACAAAGGTATGAAGGAAAATCGGGACTAAAAAGTTCCCGATTTTCAAAATATTGTAAGTTTTATAGTACAATCAGGTTGATATCCTCGTTTTTAACCCATTCCGATGTCATAATGATAGCCAGATTGATTATTCCTATGATATAGTGTTGTTCCGTTGATTCGTATTTTTCTATTATTTCTATGAAGTCTGTTAATGGAACAATTGCCTGGTTTTTGCAACGCACATATACTTTTAAATATAAATTGTTGTCGAGTGCTAAAACATCCGTTTGCAAAAATTCCTTTTGAGCTTGTTTGGCAAGCAACTGACTTGTTTTTCGATATTCATACCGATAGTCATAACTCAACGCAGAAATATCGCTCAAAACGGCAGAACCGGTGGGTGTGCTTCCAGCGCCTTTGCCTACAAAAAATTGTTTATCCGCAAATGCACTTTCAACAATAACCCCATTGTATTCATTGTGAATGTTAGTGAGCTGGGTATTGCCATTTACAAAATGGGGTAACACGTAGGCGTAAACGGCGTTATCTACTTTTCGGCATTTGGCTAACAATTTTATACTACTGTGTTTTTCTTTGGCATAATTAATATCAAAATCATTTATTCTGTTGATGCCAAAATTAAATATGTGCTCAGGTTGAATAAACAACCCAAATGCATGTAATAATAAAATACACAACTTAAACTTGGGGTCAAAACCTTCAATGTCCATTGTCGGGTCTGTTTCTGCAAAGCCTAATTCCTGCGCTTCACTTAAAGCCTGAATAAAACTTTTATTTTCATTAAATATTTTGGTTAAGATGTAATTCGTAGAACCATTAAAAATCCCCTCTACACTATTCAATAAATCGTTGTCATAATATTCTTCCAGGTTTCTGATTATGGGTATACTCGCACAACATGCGCCTTCATATAGCAGCGGCACCTGATACTGCTGTTGCAAGGCATATAAAGTACTTAAATTATTGGCAATCATTTTTTTGCTTGCACTTACAACTGCTTTACCATTGCATAGAGCCGTTGATACTATTTCAAATGCAGCATGTTCATCATTAATTAATTCTACAACAACATCTATTTCAGGATCAAACAAAATTTCATCTCTGTTGGTGGTGAAATAGTGAGCAGGTAAATTGCGGGTTTTGGTCGCATCTTTAATTCCTATTTTTTTGATATGTACTTTTAGCCCTTGTGTTCGACTTAATACATCGTACAACCCTTGTCCAACACAACCAAATCCAAATACACCTATGGTTAAATTTTTTCTTTGCATGATAATTATTTTAATAAGTGAATTTATTTTGTTGCACTGTGCTGAAACTCTTTTCAAAAGCCAGTTGTAAATCCTGCACCAAATCTGCAGCCGCCTCAATTCCACAAGAAAGCCGAATTAATGAATCCTGAATCCCAGATTGTTTTCGTTTTTGCTCCGGAATTGATTTATGTGTCATACTTGCCGGATGACATATTAAACTTTTTACGCCTCCTAAACTTTCTGCACATTTAAATAAATGGGTATTGCTGCAAAATGTATTGGCATTGTATACTTCATCATCTTTTAAACTAAAACTCACCACACCACCAAAATGCTGTTGTTGCCGCGTAGCAATCAGATGATTTTTGTGTGTTGGTAAACCTGGATAATATACTTTATCAACTAATTCATGGTCGCTTAAAAACCGCGCAACAGCCAGCGCATTGGCACTTGATTTTTCGATACGTAATGGCAATGTTTCTATACCTCTGATGGTTAACCAACTGTCAAACGGACCTAAAATTCCACCGCTGGCATTTTGTATGAATTTAATTTTTTCGGCTAGTGCATCTGTTTTTGTAACTACTAATCCCGCAATCACATCGCTATGTCCTGCCAGATATTTTGTACCTGAATGCACAATTATATCGGCGCCAATTAATAAGGGTTGCTGGGCAACAGGTGAAGCAAAAGTATTATCGACAACCACCAATGCACCGTACTGATGTGCGATATTGCATATAGCTTCAATATCCGAAATTTTTAAGGTAGGATTGGTTGGTGATTCTAGCCATACGAGTTTTGTATTAGCCGTGATGTTGTCAATTACATTGATAATTTCCGTTGTATCTACATAAGTTACTTTGATACCGAATTTTTCATAAACATGTGTAAACAAACGAAAAGCACCACCATAAATATCGTCTACTGCTAAAATTTCATCCCCGGTTTTTAATAATTTTAAAACAGCATCAATGGCTGCTAAACCACTGGCAAAAGCAAATCCTGCAGCACCATTTTCCAGTGTTGCTATTAAATCTTCCAAAACTTTTCTGGTTGGATTATTACTGCGAGCGTAGTCGTATCCTTTGTTGATGCCCGGACTTTCCTGCACATACGTTGCAGTTTGATAAATGGGAACTGAAATGGCTCCGGTAAGTTCATCTACCGGAATGGCATGAATAATTGTTGTTTCTTTTTGCATAATAAAGTGTTTTTTGATTTGAAAAAATTGTTTCAATCAGAAAACACTTATCAAAAATAATTTCTACCGGAAAGCTTCACGCACAGAGGTTCTAGCCTACAAATTAATTGTATGGTTCACCGATGGGCATAAAAAAAGCTCACCGATAAATTGGCGAGCTTAAATATCTTTTTTATCTCTCCAACTTATCTGTCTGAAATTAGCACCTTCACAACAACGAGTTAAATTGTTATGGGTTGCCAAGGTATCGTAGGGTCAGTCCCTCCACCTTTCTTGATAAGTAATTTCTAAAGAACGTGATGCAAAGATATAATCAGCAAACTGACAATTACAAATTTATTTTTAAAAAAAGTAAATGCGACAACTTTTTCACAATAAAAAAATACCGTAATAATCTGACACTATATTAAGCTGTAAGTCGCGATAATACGCTCTTGTGTGTATTAATATTGCGATAATAATACAACTGCCCAGGCACCTAAAATAATTTCAAGTATCGCTATAATGTAGGTGTTATTTGAAGCAACTCCTTTTTGAAAAATGGAAATCCATCTGCCAATTACCACTCCGGCATATAAAAAAACGGAATAGAATACACCTGCAAATTGCAAATCATCGTTGAGGGCACAAACTATATACATAACTGCCCATGCAGCCTCGAGCCCAACATAAATCGCAAAATATTCAGCTCGTCCCGATACATTTAAAAACGACAGGCCTGAAAATGTAGCTGTTGTGGTTGGCTGAATCATACACCAAAGCGCAAATGCGGCGTATAAAAAAGCATTGATCCATAAATATATTTCTGCATTCATGCTATAAAATTGGTTTTAGACCTTAAATATAGGTTATTTTTGGACGCAGATGGAAAAACTACCCATATTATACGAGGACAAACATTTAATGCTGGTGAACAAGCCGGCAGGTATTGCTGTTGAGCGCGACCGTTACCGCAACCCAAGTGTGGAAGGTCGTATTGGCGACTATTTTAATGCCCAGAAACTTCCGCATAACACCATCATAGGTATTGCACATCGCCTCGATAGGCCTGTTAGTGGAGTTATGTTGGTAGCAAAAAAGAAATCGGTTCTGGTGCAAATTAATCAGCAATTTGAAGCCGGGTTAATTAAAAAGATATACTTTGCCATTACTGAAAATAAACCTGAAAAATTAAAAGCAACTTTAAATCACTTTTTATTTAAAGATGTAAAAAATAAAAAAGCAGTTGTTTACGATAAAATTGCGAAAAGTAGATTGCCTTGCTCATTAGATTATATTTACAAAGGAGAAAATGCATTTGGCCATTTAATTGAAGTGCACCCGCATACCGGAAAATTTCATCAAATACGCGCACAACTCGCATTTATTGGATGTCCCATTATTGGAGATACCAAGTATGGTGCAAAAAAAGCATTTGCTGAAAATGAAATTGGCTTACATGCCTTTTCACTCCAATTTTTTCATCCGGTAGAACAAAAAGAAATGATTATTCAGGCACCGTTATTACCAGCTTGGGAAGTAAATACAGAGTTATAACCAATAAAATTATTCAATATTATCAGGAATAAATTCAAGTTTCCTGGTTGCCAAATCTGCTTTTTGAACTTTAATCCGAATTTTATTCCCCAATTCATAATTTGTAGAATTGGTCAAACTTACTAATCTGCGTCGCGCTTCATCGTACATTAATTCATCGCGAATATTATCTACGTGAATCATGCCTTCACATTTATTTTCTACTATTTCAACAAAAACACCCCAGGTAGTAATGCCCGAAATTACACCATCAAAACTTTCGCCAACATGTTTGGTCATATATTCAACCTGCTTGTATTTTACACTTTCGCGCTCAGCTTCCATGGCTTTGCGTTCAGTAGCTGATGAGTGACGGCATTTATCTTCCAACTGCTCTCTGTTAGCATATAATAAGGTATGATTATCCAACACATTTGCCAATATGCGATGCACCATTAAATCCGGATACCTGCGGATAGGGGAGGTGAAATGCGTATAATGTTCAAATGCAAGGCCATAGTGCCCGATATTTTTTGTTGTATAAACTGCTTTGGCCATACAACGAATGGCTAAACTTTCTAAAATATTTTGCTCCGGTTTACCTTTTATATCATTCATCAAGCGATTGAGTTCTGCAGATATATTTTTCGGTGAATCTAATTTCAATTTGTGGCCAAACCGCTTGGCATTTTCACCAAACTCTTCCAATTTTTGAATATCCGGTGTGTCGTGAACACGATACACAAACGGAACTTTTGTGAAATTTTTCGATAAATGAAATGCTACTCTTCTATTGGCTAATAACATGAGGTCTTCTATCAGCATGTGCGCTTCTTTTCTTTCCTTCACATATAAACCGGTAGGGACAAAATTTTCATCTAAAATAAATTTCACTTCCTGCGTTTCGAAAGAAATTGCGCCACTAGCAAATCTTTTTTCACGTAATAAAGTGGAGATTTTATTGATAACTAAAATTTCATCCACATATTCGCCTGATTTACTTTCAATAATTTCCTGAACTTCTTCATAGGTAAATCTTCTGTCTGAATAAATTACAGTTTTGCCAAACCATTCGTTAACAATATGGCCTTTATCATCCATTTCAAAAATGGCGCTAAAGGTTAATTTCTCTTCGTGTGGTCGCAACGAACATACATTATTAGATAGTTTTTCAGGTAACATAGGTATAACTCTGTCAACTAAATATACAGAGGTGCCGCGTGAATAAGCTTCTTTATCTATAGGTCCGTCAGGAATAATATAATGCGACACGTCAGCAATATGCACACCTATTTCGATAAATCCATTTTCCAGTTTTCTATATGAAATTGCATCATCAAAATCTTTAGCATCATAAGGGTCGATGGTGATAGTGAAAATATCGCGCATATCGCGACGGCGTTTTATTTCCGCTTTGGTTATTTCTGTTGGGAGTTCTTCTGCCTGTTGCTCAACCTCTTTTGGGAATATATAGTTGATACCTGTTTCAACTAAAATGGCTTCCATATCACTTGAGTGATTACCTGGTTGTGAAAGTTTGCTGACAATTTGAGCAATAGGATTTTTCATAGTTGGCGGCCAGTCTTTGATACGCATAATTACGCGGTCGCCACTTACTATTTTATGTTTTTTTATTTCTTCGTTGGGGATGTAAAAATCATAATTATTAAAACGGTCATCTGTAATACCAAAAGCGAATTTATCGTTGATATCAACTTTACCAATAAATAATTCTTTTCCGCGTTTGAGAATTTCAACTATTTCTCCATCCGGTTTTTTCTTTTTACCGAGAGCTGTAATTTTTACACGAACGGTATCACCGTTAAATGCTCTGTTGGTTTTGTGAGATGGGACATAAACATCGTATAAATGTCCGTCGATAATTACATAAGCACTTCCGCTTTGTGTCATATCAACAATACCAACCATGGTATTTATTGCTGCTGTTTTTTGTTTAGCTCTGAAAATATCAGGTGCATACTCCTCAATTTTCCCTTCTGAGACTAAATTTTCAATTGCGTCAAAAACGCCATCTAATTGCCCCGTTTTACCGGCCCATTTAAAAATTACTTTTAACGATGCTCCTTTTGCCGACTTATCAATCAGAAAGGAATATAACTCAGCCGCAAAGTCACGCCCTGCCTTAACTAAACGCGTATTTTGCTTCTTTTTTTTCTTTGACATATGGTAAAGATACACTTATGCCACGAAATCATTTCGTAATTTTCCACCGTCAAAGTATGCGTAATCTGAAACCGTATCTCATTATCCTGATTGCAGGCAGTATGTTATTTTTTCCATTTTTAGGAAAATCGCACTTGTTTGATTGGGATGAAATAAATTTTGCTGAAACATCGCGTGAGATGGTGCTTACAGGCAATTATACCCAAGCTCAGGTCGATTACCAGCAGTTTTGGGAAAAACCACCCTTATTTTTCTGGCTGCAAAGTTCATCTATGCGCATTTTTGGTATCAACGAATTTGCTGCGCGATTCCCCAATGCCGTTTGCGGTATATTGACATTAATGTTATTGTTCGCCATTGGCAAAAAGTTAAAAGACGAAAAATTTGCCTGGCTTTGGGTGTTAGCTTATGCAGGGAGTATATTACCGCAGTTTTATTTTAAATCAGGAATTATTGATCCTTGGTTTAACTTATTCATGTTTATTGGGATTTATGCTTTTGCTGAATACGCTCAAAATAAATTCCAGCTGAAATGGTTATTTATTTCAGGGTTAGCTGCCGGTTTGGCGGCACTTACAAAAGGTCCTGTTGGTATTGGTATTGTTGGGCTGACTATCGGAATTTATTATATCGTAAATAGATTTCGGAATTTTCCACCGATATTGCATATTGTATACTATGTATTTTTTATTGGGTTGAGTATATTGCCTTGGGTGGTAATTGAAGTTGCTCGAAACGGGACTTGGTTTTTATCTGAATTTTTTAAATACCAACTGCGCTTGGCCACTACTGAAGATGCCAGTCATGGAGGGTTTTTTGGTTATCACTTTGTAGTGGTATTCTTTTTATGTTTTCCGGTGTCAGCTTTTGCAATCAGGCCATTATTTCAAAAAACAGATGCGTCCACCCATTACCTGGATTTTAAAAAATGGATGATTATAACTTTTTGGGTGGTAATGATTGTATTTTCAATTGTGCAAACCAAAATAGCGCATTATTCATCTATGGCTTATTTCCCATTTACGTTTTTAGGCGCTTATGGATTATATGCAACTGTCGATAAATGGAAAAAATGGGAAGTAGCCATTCTTATATTTACGGGAACAGTGTTTATCAGCTTAGCTTTGCTAATACCTTATGTGCTCCAACATCCATCGCTAATTACGGAATTTGTTACTGATGAATTTTCGAACCAAGCTTTATATGCTGAAAGTAATTGGAATGGGTTAGAGATAATTCCTCCGATAATGGTATTAATAGCACTTATTGTTGCCCTTTATTTCAATAGCCGAAATATGGTTCAAAAAGCAGTATGGGTACTCTTTATTTCTGCGGCGGTTGCTATTAATCTATCAACTGTGTTGTTTGTGCCTAATATCGAAAGATATTCACAAGGAGCTATGATTGATTTTTTGAAAGAAAAAACCCAGGAGGATTGTTATAAAGAAGTAATCGGGTATAAAAGTTATGCGCATTTATTTTATGGGCAACGAAAACCAACCGATAATATTAATCCTACATTTTTGACATGGCTAAAAACTACACACCCTGAGGAGGAATACACAGCGGCTCGTTATAGAAGTTTATTTTCTTTTTGGCTGGTTTACGGTAATATTGATAAACCGGCTTATTTTGTAACTACTGTCCGCAAAAAAGATGGATTTGATCAAATGCAGGGTATGGAATTAATTGGTGAGAAAAATGGTTATGTATTTTTTAAACGTCTACCGACCAAATGAAAACGTTATATATCATACGACATGCTAAATCCGATTGGGCTGAAGCAGGACTACACGACATTGAACGCCCATTGGCAAGCAGAGGATTACGCGATGCTCCAATTATGGCAGGTGTATTGAAAAAACGCGGAAAAATTCCGGAAATCATGGTGACTAGTCCTGCCCTTAGGGCTTTTACTACCTGCCGTATTTTTTGCGAGCAACTTGACTACGATACCGCCAATATTGTTATCCAACCTGAATTGTATTTCGGTGAAATCACACTAATTGAAAAAATGTTACAGGCAGCCTTCACAGAAACGGATACTGTTGCCATTTTCGGACATAACCCCACATTTTCGGAATTAGCTAACCATTTTGCTCCGGAATTTGGAGGCGAAATGCCTACCTGCGCAATTGTCGCTATTAGTTTTGACCCCAAACAAAAAACAAGCGAATTAGTCGGTAAAGGCAAGCTATTGTGGTTTGAATACCCTAAAAAAAATCGTTAAAATTTAGGCGGAATACAACCTAAACTGGTTTATTCTCGTTTATAGTATATCATCAAAAACACTACATTTGTATGTCTAAAGACTTCGGAATGCCAGAATTTATGGTTGATGTGAACTTACACGATGTGAACTCAGATGAGTTTCTTAAACTCATTCCGAGCCAGCGTGCTATTGTAAACGACCTGATGTTTGAAGGAAAAATTACCAGCTATTGTGTTTCGGTGGACCGCTCTAAACTTTGGATTACCATGGTAGCCAACGACGAAGAAGATATCATTGAACAACTGGCTAAATTCCCGCTAATTAACTTCATGGATTGCGAAATTGCACCTTTACTTTTTTATAATTCAAGCTATCAGACTTTCTCTCATATTTCATTGAATTAACCACTTATTGTAATAATTACAATAAGTATAGCATTATCCTCCATAAACTTTGATGGATACATTACCTTTTTTATGTCCTAAGTCCACATATTGATGTGCCTCAACTATTTGTTGCAGACTAAATGTTTTATCAATAACAGTTATTATTTTACCTTGCTCAACAAGTGATTTTAATTGTTGCATTTGCGGTATACCTACAGCAGGATTTTTTCCGGTAACTATTATTTTTTGTTCTAATCTTGCAGCTTTTTTCATAGCCGATGTTTTAAATGGCGAAGTTACATTGATATACATCCCTTTAGGTTTTAATACGCGATTGGCGATTTCAAACGGCAGTTTATCGACAGCAACAAATACAACATCGTATGATGAAAGTTGTTGCTCAAAATCAGGCGCATTATAATCCAACCAGGTATTTACACCTAATGTTGTTACCATGTCTTTATTTGACTTGCTGCTAACACCTGTAATATGTGCACCTGTTAATCTGGCAAATTGCACTGCAAAAGAACCTACACTGCCTGATGCACCGTAAATTAATATATTGTGTTTTGGTGTTAATTGCGCTACACGAATAAAATGTTGAGCAGTTAATGCGCCAACCGGTAAAGTTGCAGCTTCTTCAAATGAAATATTTTCTGGCTTTAATGCGATGGAAGCATTTTCGTTCAGACAAACATATTCGGCATAACCACCAAACTTTCCTAACGTTAATGCAAAAACCGGATCACCTACTTTATACTTAGTTACTTTATTGCCGACGGCATCTATAACCCCTGCTACCTCAGTACCTAAAATGGGTTTTCTGGGTTTGTTGAATCCAAGTGCAAGTTTTGCAAAAAATGCATAACCTTTTGGAATACTAAAACTCCTGATTCTAAAGTCGGCTGCAGTAACTGAAGTAGCATAAATTTTAATACGTACTTCATGTGCTTTGGGTGTTGGTGTTGGCACCTCTTTTAATTGTAAAACTTCCGGAGCACCATATTGAGTGCAATGAACTGCCTGCATAATAATTATGATTTTTCTGATGGAATAAATTGAAATTCAAAAACCTGGTCTAATGGTGTTTCAAATACACGTGCAATACGAAATGCTAATTCCAGTGTAGGGAAATATTTTCCATTTTCAATGGCAACAATTGTCTGCCGTGTTACACCTGTTTTATCTGCAAGATCCTGTTGAGTCATTTCATTAGCCATAAAACGAAGCTTGCGGATATTATTGGTGATGGCACATTTATCGATTTTTATTTTATTGCTCATGTTATACGCCTTTTCTATAAAAATAAATTTTAGCTGATTCGGATACAATGCCGGAAATAAAACCGGAAGCAACTAGTGTAACAAACATTACCCAGGTTTCCATACCTAATGCCTGCGAGCCCATAGCTAATAGAAATCCGAATGTAAATAACCAGTGAGAAATTCTGATTGCTTTTAATTCGATTAATTTATCCCGTTCATCGGTAATAATGTCCATCGTTTCTCGGGTAAGAATACCATTAATGATAGCAAAAATGATATGTAAAACAATTTGTGCTAATATGGCTACCGGTATAAGTACCAAAAATGTTTTCCCCCAAAAACTGCTGTCATTGAGTAATTCCGGATTGTCAATCAGGTAGCGGTCATATACATAATAGGCATAAATCGCAAAAATCAGGATGGTATTAACGATGGTTACAAGTATTTGTTTCTCTTTGGTGTCCATATAAATGTATTTAGTGTTTGTATAGTTATAATGACACAAAGGTAAAAATGTTTTACATAATGTAAAAAATATTTGACATATTTTAACAAATTTATTACGGAAACCCCAATTTTACTGACTTTCAAAGGCTAGAAAGTTGCTGTATTAATGCTTGAAACCTTAAAAATGGAGGAAAGGACGACCAAAACCTGCTGCTTTTGCCATCCAATTGCCACAAAGTGCGGTGTTGCGACAGCAACTTTTGCCAGTAAATGTGGAGCATGTCACTTGATTAGGTAGGTTAGTCATAAACCCATTATTGTGTTAGTGACGGTTATTTTTCAAATTATTGGCCACTAGTAGTTCTATATAACTTAAAATAAAAATTATCACAACTTCAGCAAAAAAATAAACATAACCTAAGGGTTGAACCTGTCTGCAATTAATGAGCAGGATGAGTAACGTTAATCCGCAATACAATAAATTGGCGTATCCGATAATTTTTAAAAATACCGGTTTTACCTGCTTCAAAAACACATAACAAGAAAAGGAATAAAAAGTAAATATAATAGCAATTACCGCTAATTGAAATAATATGATTTTTAATAATCCAATCAATGAGGATAGTTGTGTTAAAACAACACCAATTAATATTGCAGTTAACAAGGCACCAAAACCATCTATTAAAAATAGTTTTTTTGGCTGTTCCGAAAATTTAGTTATTAACGCATTAACATTTTTAATCATTGGTCGTTATAATTCCTGTAAAATTACATAAATGGAAGTTCAGCTACACCATAACATTTATGTGCTAGATTAAAGCTGAATAATCATACAGTTATTTAAAAAATTATTTCGGAGCCGTTGTAAAATCCAACAAATAAGGTTTTAATCTATTACCCTGAGCATCGCGGAAATTAGTAGATAATACATATTGATAATGTTTGCCAGGTTCTAAGTTGAGTCTGATAGTCCATGTTTTTCCGTCAGGTGAAAAGTTGCGATTTTCAATTGGAATAGGGGTAAAAGCAGCTGCTCCGAGAGGGCCGTAATCTAATCCCTGACAACAAACATCAACAGGTTGCGAAAATGTAAATACTATATCAGTCATACCCGATTGCACATTTGTCGCATTATTTTCGAATGGTTGTAGTCCAATTACCTTAGGTCGCGATAACTCAAAATCCGCCCATAAATTTTCTAACGTTTTCGGCAATAATTGGGTTTGGTCAACAATATTTTCTACTGCATCTTCATTTGTATAATCCAGTTCAATCAAGTCCTTTATTGCCTGTTGTTTATCTGTTGCGGCTTTGTAATATCGTTCGGAAATTTCATAACCAATAAAATAACCCAAATCGCGTATTTTTAATTCATTCGAATTTTCGCCCCACATCCAATCGTAGATATTGCCGTTAAACATATCGGCTGCAAATTTATTGGCAACAAGTGATGTATTCGTTTTACCAAAAGCAATGGCAGGAGATGTGGATGGTTTGCCCGTTGCCAAACATGAAACAAATTCGGCAATGCCTTCATAAATACAATAGGATAATAAATTATCAAGCGGTAATTTTTGTTGGGTATGCACATATTCATGGGTACATAATAATGCGAGGTTTTTTTTGGGCTCAAATACCTTGAAATACTGTTGACGATATTCAGGAAATTCGGATATTACTGTGGTAGAATCTCCAAATGCCAATTCGCTGCCTATCAATACATGATTATCGAGAATAGTGCCATTACTGCTAAATGCCCCTATTGTAAAATAAATGGTAGATGGCATTAATGATGGATATATAGCTTTTAACTTGAAAATGTTTTGCACAATTTCTGCATAAGTATTTTTATATTGTTTGGTATTTTCACGCATCGAAGGCCAAAAAAGCGGGTAATTATTAATGGCATCCAAATAATCTTCAGGGGTATAATTCCTAACGGACATCATATCAACTAAGCCGGGACTGCCCTTACTGATGTATAAATCATTCAAATATTGATATTGTAAAACAGTATCTGTTGTGCTTACTATTTTGTCGTAGGCTATCCAAAAATTATCGATATCCGTCCCAACAAATGTTTGTTGCTGAGCATGTAAACCTGTTATCCCTAAAAGGAATAGGGAAGCAATTATCAATTTTTTCATACTGAGGAGCAGTTGGATTGAAATAAAATAAGTTGAATGTATATTACCCGATAAACGCAAATATATAAAGAGTATTTTCAAGCTTCAGCAAAAAATGATAACTGTTTATAGTTAATAAATAATCGAGCCTGCCTGCCTGCATCCGTTGCCCAATTCCCTGTCAATTGCCGGTATTGATTTGTATTCAGCATCCTTTAATTGCTAAGGGTTTGCATAGCCTTCTGCCTCATTTTGAATGTTTTGGTTTTAATGCTTAAATTTAGGGTTCAAATAAATGGCATGAATCAATTGTATCGGGTATTTTTTGTAATAGGAATAATGATTTTGGTGGTGTATATTCACAATCGACCACAATCAGCAACAGAGGAGGTGGTAAAACAAAAGAAACTCGCCGAAATGGTGGCTAATGCCGATTATAATTATTTGAGAACAGCCGACCCTGTCTCAGGTAATATTCCTTCAGGTGCATTGATGCGCGCATTTTATTCATTAAAAGATAAAGGTTATTATCAGCCACAAAATTCCGTTTTAAAAACAACAGAAGAAACAGGATGGCAACAGGTAAATGATTTTTTTCCAAGTTTGGCTGTTACCAGAATTACATACGACCCATCAAATACCCAAATATTTTATTTCTGCACCGGCGAAGGTTGGTTTAATGCTGATGCGGTTAAAGGAGCAGGTGTATTTAAATCGATAGATGGTGGTGCAACATGGGCACAATTAGCATCAACTTCGAATAGTAATTTTGATTATTGTCAGGATATAGTTGTGCACCCAACCAATGGTGATGTGTATGTTGCCACTCGCGAAGGCGGTTTGATGCGTTCACAAGATGGTGGTAGCAGTTGGGAAAAAGTGTTAGGTGTCGGCGTTGGTTCAACAAGAAATTCTATTTGCGATATTGAACTTACTGCTACCGGTGAAGTATTTGCGGCCATCGGAATTTTTGAAACCGATGGTATTTATTATTCTGCAACAGGTGATATAGGAACATTCGTAAAACAAACAACCGGATTGCCGGCTTCGGGATTTTTTAGAATTGAAATGGCTACCGCACCTTCAGATGAAAATGTTGCTTATAGTATTTTTTGTAACTCATCAGATTATCGCGTAAAAGGTATTTATAAAACAACAGATAAAGGTGCAACATGGGTAGAAATAAATCGTCCGGAAAATAATTACGAATTTGCTGCGCGACAAGCATGGTACGATTTATCGCTTGCAGTGGACCCGAGTAATGCCAATGTTGTGGCGATGGGTGGATTGCACTTGTGGCGTTCGCGCAATGCAGGTGATACCTGGGAGCGTATGACAACCGGTGGCTTAGATAGTGTGCTGATTAGATTTATGCATGTTGACCAACATGAAATAACTTTCCGTAATTCAGATGAAGTGTATTTTGGCAACGATGGCGGTATTTATCGAACAACAAATTTCACTGCGGATCAACCGTTTATTTACGATAGAAATTATGGATATAATGTAACCCAATTTTATTCCGTTGCTGTGCATCCTACTGAAGGTATTTCACAATTGATGGGAGGTACACAAGATAATGGAACACCCTATACTTACGACTCAGGAAATGCGCCTTTTAAAATGGTGTCAGGAGGCGACGGTGCTTTTACAGCATATGATCACGAAAAACCGGAGGTATTTTACACTGCATCGCAACTCAAAAGATTATTCCGATTTAATAATGGTGGATTCGAATTGCCGGACACAATTACGAATCCGAATTTAGAAGATTATAATACTTTATTTATTAATCCATTTGATATTGATGCCAGCGACCCGGAAGTTATTTATCAATGTTCGAATATCGGATTAATGCGTTTAAAAAATGCATCAACTGCTGATACTGGGCAATGGCTAAAATGCGTAAATCTAAATGGTGTACTTTCAGCAATTGCTTCTTCACCCGCTGCTCCCGGTTCGTTATTTATTGGTAAAAGTTCTGCTTCGGGCGACATATATCGTTTAGATGATTGTTATAATTCAGATGCTACGGTTGTGCCATTTAATTTGGACCCATTTGATTCATTACCGGATGCCGGATTTTTAAGTACAGTTTATTGTAGCAGCATTGTTGTTGATGTGCATGATGCTAATCATGTTATTGTTACGTACTCTAATTACAATGTAAAAAGTGTTTGGGAAAGTTTTAATGCGATGGCTTTTGAACCAACCTGGCATTGTATAGAAGGCAATTTACCGGATATACCTGTTTATTGGAGCGCTATACATCCTGACTTTCCGAATATTGTTTATCTGGCAACAGAATTAGGTGTATTTTACACAAATAATGTCAACGGATATTCAACTGTGTGGATACCTTGTATTGATTTTCCGATTGTTCGCACAGATATGCTTCGAATTAAATATTCAGAAAACATTTTGGTGGCAGCAACACATGGAAGAGGATTATGGCAAGCTAAATTGTTAATTAATGTGCCAATAAATAATCTGAGATGGGAGGAGAGGGGGCCTAATAATTTTGGCGGCAGAACACGCACCATTATGATTGATCCAAACGACCCATCCGGAAAAACAGTATGGGCCGGTAGTGTTGGCGGCGGATTATGGAAAACAACTAATATTGATGCTGTGCCAATTGTACAACCCGACATAGTTGAATCAATTTCATTACAAGTATATCCCAATCCTGCCGCGGATTATATCAATTTGCATGTAACATTTGCGCAACCTTCAAATTCAACGATTAGTTTATTGGATATGCAGGGAAATAGTATTGCGGAAATACCATCTGTAAAGGGTACAACTGAGCAGACAATCAGATGGAACATTCCGGCAAGCCTTGGCGCAGGCAATTATTTTATTATGGTGCGTTCAGGTCAACAAAAAATGGTTAAAAAAATTATTATCCTATAAACCCTTGACCATGAAAAAATTCATTTGCATTGTTTTTGTTATTGCGTCATCAACAATTTTCGCTCAAGACTGGATGCCTTTTATTCCGAATGCAAATCATTTTATTTCACATGAATCTGTATATAACCTTAATCAGGACTCCACGGTGATAGCAGGCGACATTACCCAATATTTTTTTAACAGGCATTTCCCGGACCCTGCAATGGAGGTTTGTTTTGATTCAATAGATGAAAATGGAGAAGAGTATTTTATAATTGACAGATGTGATGTAATTGCTGACACCTTTTATTTTTATTCTGCAGCTACCCCCGGATTTAAGGTTAAATTTATTAACCCTCAAACGTTAGGTTATTCATGGGATGTGCCAAATACTAACCCGGTTTCGGACTGGCCGTTTGTAACAATTGCATACGATTCAATTGGTGTTGAAACTGTTTTCGGGACTGAGGACAGTGTGAAATACTTTTCTGTTAACGTAGGTGTTGAATTGCCGGATGCGAATGCTATCGATAAAGTGGTTATTAAACTGAGTAAATCAAATGGATTTATTCAATATTTAAACTGGTACAGATTTGAAAATCCACGTTTGATATATTATTATAATATTGAGTTATTGGAGGGTTATACCGTTGATGGGATGAATAAAGGGTTTGTTGTCCCCGAATGGGATGATTATTTTCATTATGTAGAAGGTGATGTGTTGATTTGGAAAGTAAAATTTCCTAACGGAAGTATAGACTATTATATTGACACTGTATTGAATATTTATAAAGATGATGAACTAGTGGAATTATCAACAAAATACTATGACTTTACTTTTTATAAAGAGGCGTATCAATATGTGCTTGGAGGACCATTGAGTCGTGTGATGTATGCTCCTGAATCTTTAAATGATGAAAGTTTTGAAAATTCGGAACTTTACTCCTTAGGTTATGTAGATAATTATTTAGACAAAAGCGGATTAAATACCCAAATTAATAAATACGTCTATAGTGATAGAATACAAGAAGTTGAAAATTGTGATTATCATGGAATTATAATGTACGGGGGTGAAAGATATTCATTTCACTCATTTTTAGGATTAACATCCTTCTCTGGGATAACTATCGACAACGATCATATTGGATATTATCTTGTTGGTGCTATAATCGATGGGGTTTCATGGGGAGACCTTACGCATACAGAAATAACATCTGGAAATAACAATTATACCAATACATTTTTAATAAAGCCTAATCCGGTTGATGATGATATAACAATTCCTTTTAATGAGGGTAATTACCTAATTTTCAACCTGAATGGTCAATTGGTTCAACAGGGTAAATGCACCACATCAAACATTTCAGTTATGGAATTAGGGTTGGGATTTTATACCGTGGTTGTAATGGCAAATGGCACAAATTACCGCGCTGTTTTTGTGAAAAAATGATTGCAATAATTACTTTTAAATAAAACGGCACGATATTGAACTTTTGTTTAATCCGGAACTTTTTAAGGCAATAAACAGTTTTCTTACAATGAACGATTACACGCCAATCAGCTGTAGTTTTTACGACATCTTAGAATCAATTGCTACCAAACGAGAGCTTGCTATAATTGAATATTTTGATGAGGCTAAGCAGCAGATGTCAGTTACCGGTAAAATTCAAAATTTGTTTACGCAGGAAAAAGTGGAATACATGCACTTAGAGCAGGGTTTGCTCATTCGCTTAGATAATATTATTGCTGTAAATGGTATGCGCGCCGGTAATTACTGTTAGTCGCTTATACGTTAAAACGGAAATGCATTAAGTCGCCGTCCACCACAACATATTCTTTACCTTCCACATTCAGTTTACCAGCTTCTTTACACGCAGCTTCAGAGCCGTAATGAATAAAGTCGTTGTATTTAATAACTTCAGCACGAATAAATCCTTTTTCAAAATCTGAATGGATTACGCCTGCAGCTTGCGGAGCCGTCATTCCTTTGTGAATAGTCCATGCGCGAACTTCTTTCACACCGGCAGTAAAGTAGGTGATCAAATTTAATAATTTATATCCTGCGCGAATAAGTACGTTTAAACCACTTTCGGTTAATCCCAAATCTTCAAGAAATAATTGTTTGTCTTCGAAACTTTCTAACTGGGCTATTTCACTTTCAATATTAGCACTTACTACAATTACTTCAGCATCTTCGTCTTTTACAGCATCACGTAATTTGCGAACAAAATCATTTTCTGTTTTTAAATCTTTTTCTTCCACATTACACACATAAATTACCGGCTTAATTGTGAGTAAAAATAAATCGGCAATTAATTTAGTGCCATCTTCATCAATAACTAAACTACGTGCACTTTTACCTTGTTCGAGATGTGCTTTGTAGGCGGCAAGTACTTCTGTTAATTTTTTAGCATCCTTATCACCAATACTTGCGGCACGCTGACTTTTACTCAAACGTGTTTCAATTGTTTCGAGGTCTTTTAATTGTAATTCGTAATCAATAATTTCTTTATCGCGAATGGGGTCAACATTGCCATGCACGTGTACAATATTAGGGTCGTCAAAACATCTAACCACATGAATAATGGCATCCGTTTCACGAATATTAGCTAAAAATTTATTGCCTAAACCTTCCCCTTTGGATGCGCCTTTTACTAAACCTGCTATATCAACAAATTCGATTGTGGTAGGTACAACACGTTCAGGGTGTACAAGGGTTTCTAATTGGGTTAAGCGATTATCAGGCACGGTAACTACGCCAACATTGGGCTCAATGGTGCAGAACGGAAAATTAGCCGCCTGTGCTTTTGCACTTGAAAGTGCATTGAATAAAGTCGATTTGCCCACATTCGGAAGGCCTACAATTCCGCATTTTAAACCCATGATGATAAATTTTGAGGCGGCAAAGATACGGATTTGTTGCAAGAAACTCAGCAGATATAGGGAAGTTGCTGTTACTGTTAACTGCCATAGTGCGTGGTAGTGCTGTTTTGATAGGCTAAAGCATAAAAAAAACCGCCTCTTTCGAAGCGGTTCTGTGTATTGATAGTTGGTTTGGAAATCAATGTTGAATTACAATAGGTTGTATGCCTCGTGCATTGTCAGTTTGTAGTTGAATAAAATACAAACCGGAAGCATATTCGCTTACATCCAATTGAGTTGTATGATTGACATCGAAGGTAAATAATATTTCTCCAAGGTTATTCATCATTACAGCTTTGCTTTGTTCTGCTGATGTTATGGTAACAAAATCTTTTGCCGGATTTGGTGTCAGAGTAAAATCTAAAGTCACCAAATTGCTAACACCATTAAAATCAACTAATTTACAAGTGAAACTTTCACCGGCTACATTACCTGCAGTTAAACAAACAGTATAAGCTTCAGGTAAAGGATAAAAGTGCGTTGGATTTTGTTCTGTGGAAGTTCCAGCATCTCCAAAATTCCACGCCCAGTAATCAGGTGTATTAGTAGATAAATCGGTAAAGCTTACAGTTGTTCCTGAAATTGAAAAACTAAAATCAACTACAGGCGTTTTTGGTGTATTACTAATTGTAACCATTTTACATTGTGAATCATCACCTTCTGAATTGGAAGAAGTTAAACAAACATTATAAGTGCCATCGACAAGGAAAGTATGCGTAGGATTTTGTTCTGTTGATGTTCCACCATCATCAAAATCCCATTCCCATGCTGTTGGTATATTCAATGATAAATCGGTAAAGTTGACTACCGGGTCACCAGTATATGAAAAATCGGTAACAGGAGTTAAATAATTATCAATTACAACAAATTCACAATGTGTTCCGCTGCCAATTGCATTAGTTGCAGTGAGGCAAACATTAAATGAACCATTGCTTAAATAATTATGTGATGGATTTTCTTCTGTGCTTGTACCGCCATCGCCAAAATCCCAAAACCATGAGGTAGGGTCATTAGTCGACAAATCGGTAAAACTAATTAAAGGCTCAGCAACTGCTGAATAAGCAAAATCAACTTCAGGTGCTCCTGTGAGTTCAGATGTTACTACTCTAAAATGAAAATCACCTGTTAATAACGACCATCCGAAAGCTGTTTGCACATAGCTGCGATCGGTTACAAGTGTGTTGGTATAGGATGTCCAGGCTAAACCACCGGGAACAGTATAACCAATATATACATCACCATAAATACCTTCTAATTCCGGGATACCACGCAAGTCAATACGAGTTCCGCGATTAGGTTCATCTAATGTTGGTTCAGGTGTAACATAAAAAGGTGGAATGATATCATCACCCGGTAATCCTGTGCCATCATCTGCCCAAATATGAAATTGTATATCATCATTTGGTCGCATGTAATCGGTATAATTTTGAATTATTGCTGTAACAACATCTGTTTCTCCGGTGAGTGTAATTTTTACTGCAGCTGAAACATAACCTGTTAAACTTAATGTACCAATGTCAGATACAAAATCAATTATACCATCATCATAACCAATATAATTACCTGCAATTATTTCATAATTAGGTGAAGTTGCAGAATTTGGAATTGCATAAGTATCAGTTGCTTCAATATAATATGTTACCCATGTGCCTGGTGTTAATTCAGGAATTTCATAAGCATATAAATCACCAACAACATTTATCCCTGAAACTGCATTAAATGGTCCGCCATCTTCATTGTAATATAAAGTGGTAGATGCAATACCGGAGGCATCAATTAATTCTGCCTGCAAGGTATTTGCACCTAATGTGCCTTCATATAAATTGGTAGGTGTATGTAAAATTAAAGGTGCGGCACCATCAATATTATATTTAATAATTTGTATGTCATCTATGTATAACCCATCAACAAAATAGGCGGCATCACTTTCAAAACGAAAACGAATACGCACTGTTTCGCTTCCCACAAATGCACCCAACGGTATATCGTATTCAGTCCATGTAAACATGTCTTCACCATTAAATACATAAATATTTGTCCAGTCACCTCCACCATCGGTAGAAGCATCCAAATACACATAATCGAAGCCGGTTTCCAAATCAACCAGAGCCATAAGTTTTATGTCGGCATCGAGTGCATCTGATAAATCAACGTCAACTGCCAGGGTAGCTTCTGAACTGAACACATCCGGATAATCGCCATCGGGACTATCGGTAAAACAATGAGTAGGACTGAACGACTCACTCGTAGTGGTATTCCACAATCCGGTGTAAGTCCAGTTTCCAAGTCCGCTTTCAAAATCATCACTAAAGGCTACAACCTGTGCTGAGGCCTGAAATGTTATTAAAAAAGCGAGGAGAGACAAGTAAAATGTTCTTTTCATGATTTGTTTAATTTGGTTAATATCATCTAAATTAAAACAATTTTACCATTTTGGCAGGCATTTCGCTGTAAAAGTTTCGCCTTGGCAATCGCAATCGGGGAATTCTTGGTTAACTTTGCCCAAAAATTGGCACAACCGGCATGAAGAAATGGCTATTTATTGTTTTTGTTATTAATTCGGTAGTTACGCAGGCTCAAACTGCCGATCAATGGTTTGAGATGGCTTACGACAAGTATGAAAACCACGATTATGCTGGTGCAATTTCCGATTATACGGAATGTATTATGCTTACGCCGGAATTTCCTGAGGCCTATTTCAACCGCGGTTTAAGTAATTTTTTTGCTGGATTTTACGATGCGGCCATTTTTGATTTTAATCAGGTGGTGATGTTAAAACCCGGTGAAGCAAAAGCTTATTATTGGAAAGGTTTTACCTACGGCGAACAAGGTAAATTAGAGGATGCTGAAAATGCATATACAAAAGCATTGTATTACGACCCCTATTATGTTGAAGCATTTTTTGCCCGTGGTAATATCCGTTACAGCCTGGGTAAATTAGATGAATCGATAGAGGATTTTAATAAAGTAATCAGCCTCCAAAATAATTTTGCTGATGCTGTTTATAACAGAGGATTAAGTTATCTCGCGAATAAAAATTATACATCAGCTTTGCAAGATTTTTCGAAAGTGGTGGAATTAGACCAGGAAGACGCTGATGCCTGGTATTATATCGGATTTATTTACAACCAGACCAACAATTACGAACAAGCAGTTATCGCACTTACTAAAGTAATTGGCATGGAAGCAGATGCCGGTGATGCGTATTTTGAACGCGGCATAGCATGGTTTAATCTAATGAAAGATGAAGATGCCTGCACCGATTGGAGTGAAGGAATTTTAATCGGAAATGAAATGTGTAAAAAAATGTACGACGCTGAATGCGTGCAATAATTTAATTGTCAAAACCATTACAATAAGTAGCAATAACTGCAGGCGCATTTTCATAACCGTATTGGTCTGCTTTATTTAACAATTCGCAAGCCATTTCCTGTTCGCCCATTTGTAATTTTAAAATGCCATAATTGTAATTGCCCATTGCAAATGTCGGGTCGTATTTTAGCATTATTTTAAAGTCCATTTCTGCATCCTCTAATAATCCGGAACGCGCCTTACATAATCCACGTTGATTATAAATATCTTTATTTTCAGGGTCGTAATCGGCAGCTGCATCAAATGTTTTAATGGCTTCCTCAAATTTTTCTAAATAATATTGTGCTAATCCTAAATTGTATAATATTTCAGCATTCTCTAAGTCATATAACAAACCAACTTTGAATTTACTTTCAGCACCTGTATAGTCACCTTCAATTGCAGAAGCTATGCCTTGCGATAAATAATAAGCAGCCATGTCCGTATTGGCAATCGCACTTGTTTCACCATTTACCGTATAAACAATACTATCCTGCTGAGCGGAAACCGTGATTTGCTCGGTGGGTTGAGCGAATGCACTGATACTCAGCAATATGCAGATTGACATGGCTAATCTTTTCATTTGGTTTGTTTTTGGTTGAAACAAATAAACGGATTTTACCCGAAATTATTTGATTTTGACTTCGAATTGGGAAATAAGTTGTTGTGAAAATGGTATACAACGGACTACGAAGTGCCAAATTAATTTCATTAAAACAGCACCTATTTACAATTAAATGTAAACCAAAACATACTCAATACATGTCGAAAAATAGAAAATTACAAGCGGTTAATTTTCCACTTACTTCGTTCTTCATTTACTGCATGAGTTGCAATTGTTGCAGTGCCATTTTCTTCAAGTACTTTAATTGCCATTAATGCAGCTATTTTTTCTTCCTCAACATTTTCACTTTTTAATTGATCGGGAGTGAAATACGTTTCAATAAATTTTGTGTCGAATTGTCCCGATAAAAATGCATGATGTTGCATAACATATTTACCAAATGGCAAAGTAGTAGCTACACCTGAAATTTTATAATCATCAATTGCACGAATCATTTTTTTGCAAGCCAATTCTCTTGTTGCTGCATGCACAATTAATTTAGATAAAAGCGGGTCGTAATAAATTGGAATATCCATTCCTTCTTCATAACCATCATCAACTCTGATGCCGTGACCTTGTGGTCGGCGATAGGTGATGAGTTTTCCAATATCCGGTAAAAAATTATTAGTTGGGTCCTCCGCGGTTACGCGTAATTCGATGGCATGACCATGAATTTTTAAATCTTCTTGTGTAAACGAAAGCGGTTTACCTTCGGCAATTAATATTTGTTCGCGCACTAAATCTAAACCGGTAATAAATTCTGTAACCGGATGTTCTACTTGTAAGCGCGTATTCATTTCGAGGAAATAATAATTCAAATCGGCATCCACTAAAAATTCAACAGTCCCTGCTCCGCGATAATTACATGCTTTAGCTGCATTTACAGCACTTTCACCCATTGCTTTTCTCATTTCTGGGCTCACTACTGATGACGGCGCTTCTTCCACTAATTTTTGATGGCGGCGCTGAATACTACATTCTCTTTCAAACAAATACACCACATTGCCTTGTGTATCTGCAAGCACCTGAATTTCTATATGTCTTGGAGAGGAAACAAATTTTTCGATAAAAACAGCATCACTGCCAAATGCAGAAAGTGCTTCACTCATTGCACGATGCATTTGTTCTTCGAGCTCTTCATCATTATTCACTACACGCATTCCTTTACCACCACCACCAGCGCTGGCTTTGATTAATATAGGATAACCGGCTATTGCTGCAACAGATTTAGCTTCGGCAACATCCACAATAGCATGGTCGGTTCCGGGAACCATTGGAATATTAAACTTTTTGGCAGCTTGTTTTGCAGAAAGTTTATCGCCCATCATATCAATACTTTCCGGCGTAGGGCCAATAAAAATAATACCGTTGGCTTCTACTTTTTGTGCAAACACAGCATTTTCACTCAAAAATCCGTAACCCGGGTGAATAGCATCGGCACCACAAGCTTTCGCTACCTCAATTATTTTATCCATTAATAAATAACTTTGGTTAGAGGGTGGTGGCCCAATCAGATAAGCTTCGTCTGCAAACTGCGTATGTCGCGCATTTCTATCGGCTTCAGAATAAACCGCAACAGTTTTAATCCCCATTTCTCTGGCAGAGCGCATAACGCGAATAGCTATTTCTCCGCGATTGGCTACAAGAAGTTTTGTGATTTTCATCGCCCAAAGTTAATTGAAGATTTTAAAGCTGGTGAACACAAAAGTCACCAATTGTGTGTTTAAACTAAAATGAGCCAGAACCAATTAATATTCCCTAATAATGGAATTGCTCAACTGTTGATTACGACTATTGTCCTAATTACTACCTTTGCCCCATGGCGATTTTCACATTATTGAAAAAAGACCTCCAAATGGAGTATCGCAACAAGTATGCAATTTCAGGCATACTGCTATACATGGCTTGTATAGTCTTCATCATTTTTATGACTTTCGGACAGGATTTACGCGGACCGGTTTGGGTTGTGCTATTTTGGATTATCATGTTATTTACGGCTGTGAATGCAGTAGCTAAAAGTTTTATGCAGGAATCTGCAGGTCGTCAATTGTATTATTACACATTGGCAAACCCTCGTGATATCATGCTTTCAAAGATTATTTATAATATTTTTATCATGCTGTTTTTGGCTGTGATAGCCTTATTGTTTTATTCCGTTACCTCCGGTTACCCAATAGTGGATAATGCCTCGTTTTTGTTGTCATTATTGTTAGGTGCAATGGCATTTGCTACTACGTTTTCAATGATTTCTGCTATCGCCTCAAAAGCTAGCAACAGCGGCACTTTGATGGCTATTTTATCTTTCCCATTACTCATCCCGATTATCATTATTCTCATACGGATTTCACTCAATGCCATTCAACAAAACAATTTGGACATCAACCTGCAGGACCTCCTGTATCTTGCTGCGCTAAATGTGATGATAATTGCACTTGCAATGGTATTATTTCCTTATCTTTGGCGCGATTAACAGTCCGGCGATTTTGCCGATTTTTTTTGTGATACTGATCAATAAAAAATGCTGAAACAGTTGCATACCAAATGGTGGAAGGTGCTTTGTGTGTTATTGCTCGGATACACATTTATCTACGGTTTACTGGTCGAAATACCCAACGTAGCCTTATTACA
>Ga0209480_10000711_pt1 | contig 26125 bp, 20 predicted proteins | sample JI61114C2DNA_FD_187501 | JGI IMG/M metagenome (GOLD analysis project Ga0209480, IMG submission 187501) | Wastewater effluent complex algal communities from Wisconsin, to seasonally profile nutrient transformation and Carbon sequestration -... | ecosystem: Engineered > WWTP > Effluent > Algae... | reverse complement strand
AAAAAATACATTCTCCTTTTCACACTAATATTCCAATTTGTTTTAGCTAATGATTCAAATGATGCGGTTTTCAAAAAAGCTAACGATTTGTATAAAAAAGAAAATTATGAACAAGCGTTACAAACTTTTGAAATCATTTTAAAAAGCGGCAATGAATCGGTAGATTTGTATTTTAATATCGGCAATTGTTATTATAAATTAGGAAAAGTGGCGTCTTCAATTTACAATTATGAAAAAGCGTTACTTTTAAATTCAGACGATGATGCGATAAAAACAAATCTTTCTTTTGCCCAAAAAATGGCTATTGACGACATAAAAATAGTTCCTGAAGTTGGTTTTAAGAAAATGGTAAAAGAGTTTACTTCAAAACTGCATTATGATTCTTGGGCTTGGATGGCAGTTTGTATTGCGTTTTTGAGTCTGTTTTCTTTTTTAGGGTATTATTTTGGAAATACAGTATTTTTAAAACGCACATTTTTTACCTTATTTCTATTGTTTTTAGTTGGAATTGGCGTTACAGTTTCAGCCGCTTTTTTACAGAAAAAATATGATTCCAATTACAATCCAGCTATCGTTTTTGCAGAAGTTACAACCTTGAAATCAGAACCAAAAAACAGTTCTGAAGATGTAGTAACTCTCCACGAAGGAACAAAAGTCTTCGTCTTAGAAGAATTAGGCAACTGGAAACAAGTTGAACTAACAGATAAAACCAAAGCGTGGATTGACAAAGAAGCAATTCAAGAAGTGAAGAAATAATCTTTATAAGTATGAAGGATCTAAAATTAAAAAACAATTGTGTTTTAATTTTTTTTATTGTCCTTGTTATAGCATCTTGTAGTGAAAATCAACTTGACACAAATAATCAAAATAATTTACAATCTGGTGTAGTTATTACATTTGATGACGATTATATTGATGAATGGCTTGAAGTAAATTCTATATTACAAACCTATGCTTGGAAAGCAACTTTTTTTGTAACAAGATTTAATCAACTATCTCCTCAAAAAATTCAAAAATTAATAGATTTAAAAAATGAAGGTCACGAAATCGGTGGTCATGGTCTGAATCATTTTAATGCTCCAAATTATATCTCATTAAATTCGCAAAATCAATATTTGGATAATGAAATAATTCCAATGAAAAATTTAATGAATAATTATAATTTATTTCCAACTTCTTTTGCTTATCCATATGGTGAAAGAAATTCTATTTCTGATAATTTATTATTAAATAATTTTGAAATAATTAGAGGAACAACTTATGGAAATATTCCACCATCTTCTCATAATTGTTTTTTTAATGGGAATAGATTGGTTTTTGCATTAGGAATTGATAAAAACTATTCTCATTTTAGTATTCCTTATTTCTTAAATCTACTTGAATATGCAAAAAACAATAATAACGTTGTGGTTTTTTATGCACATAAACCAGTAGCAACGTTTCAAAATAATTATGAAACTGAATATCAAACATTAATTGAAATATGTAATTATGTAAAAAACAACAATATGAAATTTTATACGATTTCTGAGTTAAAAAACTTAATAAATTAACGGTATAATATTTATCAACAAGAAGAAAAAATAAAAGATTTTTTAAATATTTCTACGACAATTTGCGTTTGTTGCTTTTTTACCTTTTTTCAAGTTGGAAAATAACCAAACAAATTTCAAGAAATAAAAACAAACAACTTGCGAAGAAGCAATTATAATTTATGAAGGCGTTTAAACTTTTATTTTTTTTAATTCAATTATTATGAATAGATTTAAACTCTGCCAAAACAATTAAAATAATTAACTCTATATCAAATAGTTTTGGATTTATTGGTTTAAAAGAAAAATCTCAGTTCATGAAATTTTTCTTATTTCTTTCAAAATTAAATTTGACTCTAGACCACTCATAATTTTATGTGTTTGTAAATCAATACAATATACTAATTTTTAAGCAATTGAGAAATCTTTTTATATAAGGGTACACTATGATAAAAAGTATGTAAGTTAAAAATATAAAGGGTCTACTTTTTAAGGTATGGTATCATCTTAGCCATACTTGTTTAAAAACCTGCAAATTTTCAATAACGTTGCAGGTTAATATCTCTATTATAAATCATTTAACATTTTAGAAATCTCATCTAACTTAGGTGTTAAGATGATTTCGATTCTTCTGTTTTTTGCTTTTCCTTCAGCTGTTTCATTACTCATTAACGGCGCATATTCACCACGACCTGCGGCCATTAAATTTTCTTTTTTCACTTCAGCATTCGTAGATAAAATATTTACAATTGCAGTAGCACGTTTTGTAGATAAATCCCAATTATTCTCGACGCCACCACCAATACTTCCTGTGATTTTATCATTATCGGTATGCCCTTCAATTAAAACTGAAATATCCGGATTATCTTCCAAAACTTTCCCAACTAAATTCACCGCTTTTTTACCTTCAGTACCAACTGTCCAACTTCCCGATTCGAAAAGTAATTTGTTTTCCATAGAAACATATACTTTTCCATCTCTTTCAGTTACAGTTAAACCTTTTCCTTCAAATGCTTTTAACGATTTTGATAAAGTTTCTTTTAATTTTTTCATAACTGCTTCTTTGTCGGCCATCATTTTTTCTAATTCGGCTAAACGAGTTGAAGATGCTTCTAAATCTTTTTTTAATTTATTCAAACGATCTTGTTCTGCAGTCAACGCTTTTTGTTTTGCTTCTAATTCGGCTAACAATTGTCTGTTTTTATTGATGTTTGCTTCTAAGGCATCGTTACTATCTTTTTCAAGCGCTGCATAAGATGCCTTTAAATTATCTAAATTCTTTTTTGTAGCAGTATAATCCGCGACCAACTTATCCCGTTCTGCTTTGGTTTTTTCTAATTCTGTTTGTAGATTGTTTCTATCTAATTCTAACTTATTTTTATCGGTTTTTAACAATCCGTTTTCATCTGATAAAGCATTGTGTTCTTTTTTTAAATCGGCATATTTGTTTTCTAAATCTTGATAAATTTTCTTAGAAACACATGAAGTAGTTAAACTTAAAACTACACAAGCAAGGGCAAATTTTCTAATCATTTTATATTCGTTTTTTACTTTTTATTAGATTCGTCTTTATTATTTAATTTCTACTAAAACCGGGCAATGATCTGAATGTTTTGCTTCAGGTAAAATTAAAGCTCTTTGAATCTTATCTTTCAAAGATTCGGCAGCCAAACAATAATCTATTCTCCAACCTTTATTGTTATTTCGAGCATTGGCCCTGTAACTCCACCAACTGTAATTATGTGGTTCTTTGTTTAAATAACGAAAAGTATCTATAAATCCACTTTTCATAAAACCATCTAACCAAGCGCGTTCTTCGGGTAAAAAACCAGAAATTTTTGCGTTTCTAATCGGATCATGAATATCAATTGCCTGGTGACAAATGTTATAATCGCCACAAATAACTAAGTTCGGAATTTCTTTTTTTAGTTCGTCAATATACAAATTAAATTCTGCCATATATTGAAATTTATAATCTAATCTATCAATATTTGTACCAGATGGAAGATATAAACTCATTACTGAAAGTTCTTCAAAATCTACACGTAAATTTCTTCCTTCAAAATCTATGTGTGGAATTCCAATTCCAAAAATTATACTTTTAGGCTCAATTTTTGACAAAATAGCTACACCACTATATCCTTTTTTTTCTGCTGAGAAGTAGTATTGATAAGGATAACCTGCAGCTTCGATTTCTATTTTTGCTATTTGATTTTCTGTTGCTTTAATTTCTTGAAGACAAATTACATCGGGATTTGCTTGTTGTAACCATTCTAAAAAACCTTTGGTCATGGCTGCTCTAATTCCGTTTACGTTGTATGATATAATTTTCATAAATATATGTAGCTTTTGACCAAATATAGGAAAAAGGTTTTAAAAGTAAAGTGCAAAAACGACTCAGTTTATAATCTATTAATTATCAGAACACTAAAAAAACACAACAAAATTGTGATTTTAATATAATACCAAATAGTACTCAATCCAACAGAATTGTTATCTTTGTTTCTTGCTCAAAAAAACAAATTATAAATGGGTTTAGTTACTGCTAAAGAAGTTGCAAAAGCTATTAACGCTGACAAATACGGAGTTTTCGGAACTTTTTTTGGCTGGTTATTGATGAAAGTGCTTAAGATATCAACCTTAAATAAAATTTATGACCGAAATAAGCATTTAAGTGAAGTTGAATTTTTGAATGCTATTTTAGATGAATTTAAAATTAAATTTGAAATTCCAGAAGAAGATTTAAAACGTTTACCAAAAGAAGGCGCATATATAACAATTTCTAATCATCCTTTAGGAGGAATTGATGGTATTTTACTATTAAAACTAATGTTAGAAAGAGAGCCTAATTTCAAAATTATCGCTAACTTTTTATTACACAGAATCGAACCGATGAAGCCGTATATTATGCCGGTAAATCCGTTTGAAAATCATAAAGACGCAAAATCTAGTGTTGTTGGAATTAAAGAAACGCTACGCCATTTAAGCGACGGAAAACCATTGGGAATGTTTCCTGCTGGAGAAGTTTCTACTTATAAAGATGGTAAATTAGTAGTAGATAAACCTTGGGAAGAAGGCGCTATCAAAGTCATCCGTAAAGCTCAAGTTCCGGTTATCCCTATCTATTTTCATGCTAAAAACAGTAAATTATTTTACTTCTTATCAAAAATTGGTGATACACTTAGAACTGCAAAATTACCAAGTGAATTATTAACTCAAAAAGATAGAATAATTAAAGTTCGCATAGGAAAACCTATTTTTGTAGCAGAACAAAACGAATATCAAAATATCGACACGTATGGCGAATTCTTGAGAAAAAAGACTTACATGCTATCGAATGCTTTTGAGGATGATGATAAAATTCAATTACCAAAGTTAAGTATTCTTAAACTTCCTAAACAAATTGCTAAACCAGCAAACCATGATCAAATTTTAGAAGAGATAACTTTTTTAAAAAATGGCGACTACCGTTTATTGCAAAGTAAGAATTATGAAGTATATTTCGTTACTGCTGATAAAATTCCAAATATTTTGCATGAAATTGGTCGTTTAAGAGAAATAACATTTAGAGAAGTTGGAGAAGGAACTAATGAATCATTAGATTTAGATTCTTACGACAAATATTACCATCATATGTTTTTGTGGGATGAAGATGCGCAGTCTATTACTGGTGCTTATCGTATGGGATTAGGTTCTCACATCTATCCTAAATATGGAATTGATGGTTTTTATTTGCATGAATTGTTTCGTTTCGAACCAGAATTATATGAGATGATGAGTAAATCTATCGAGATGGGTAGAGCATTCATTATAAAAGAATACCAACAAAAACCAATGCCATTATTCTTGTTATGGAAAGGAATCGTTCATACGACCTTACATTATCCAGAACACAAATATTTGATCGGTGGAGTAAGCATTAGTAATCAGTTTTCAGATTTTTCAAAATCGTTGATGATTGAATTTATGAAATCACATTATTACGATCCATATATTGCACAATACGTTCACCCGAAAAAAGAATACAAAGTAAAACTTAAAGATGCCGACAAAGATTTTGTTTTCAATGAAACTGAAGCCGATTTGAATAAATTTGACAAAATAATTGATGAAGTAGAACCAGGAAATCTTCGTTTACCGGTTTTAATTAAAAAATATATTAAACAAAATGCAAGAGTGGTTGCTTTTAATGTTGACCCATTATTTAATAATTCTGTTGATGGTTTAATGTACATCAAAATTTCTGACTTACCTGAAAGTACTGTAAAACCGGTTATGGAAGAATTTCAGGCGGAATTAGAACGAAAAGAAAAATGCTAATTGATTGATTTTTATAACTATGAAACTACTAAAAGTCTACCAAATAAATCATTATTTAGAATAAAAAAGTACAAATCATACAAAGGCGAACTAGGTAAAATTGTTGCTAATGTTTTGGAAAGATATTTTAAAGCAACAGCGTCGAATTAAAAATGGCAACTGATATAACCGAGTTTAATGTCTCTAGAAATAAACTTTATTTATCGCCAATAATTGATTTTGTTTAACCAAGAAATAACCAGCTACGAACTAACGAAATACCCAAGTAGTTATGATGCTCAAAAAGCATTAAAAAAACACCAAACAATGCTATATAATACTCCATTCAGACCAAGGTTTGCAATATCAACATTTATTAAAATAAAAAGGAATAACGCAAAGTATGTCAAGAAAAGGAAATTGTTTAGATAATGCTATTATTGAAAACTTCTTTGGGATATTAAAATTAAAACTAAACATAGTGACTCCGATAAATTATCGAACTCATTAATTATAAATTTATGTACTTATTTTAATCCTTTGTAATCCAATGTGTTTATGATTCATCATTCTTGTAATTAGGTTGTTAAAAATACTTTGCTTGTGTATTGACCCTGTTTAAACGATAACTATATTCGTCTAAATACTTTTCTATGTTTTGTTCGTACATCCAAGAATATACACTTCTCAACCACGATTTTATTTGAATGAATTATAGTATTCATTTGAAAAAATCAGAAGTATTACTCTTAATTTGTTCAATGTTGTATTCGTTCTTTAATGGTTTATAACCCGTCCATTTATCAGTTTTTATATTTGCATATGTTGAAATGTGGCTTTCAAAAATTTTACCAAGTTCACCAGAAGAATAGTCGTCATTTTTTTTAAGTAAGCTCTTTTTACTCCGCCTTTATCATCATTTTTACAGTAGCTACCATCTCTTTTTCTTACTATCATTACTTCTGTGGATATACTGAACTAAAGTTAGAAATGTTTTTTTCTAAAATTCTAGTTTTAAAACTTTCTTGTTTAGATTTTTACTTTGTTTTCTGTCAATTTTGGTAAAATTTTCTTAGATTTGTTGTATGCTTTTTAAAGATATTTTAGGTCAAGATCATATTAAAAATCACCTTATAAAAAGTGCCGAAGCGGGCAGAATTCCACATGCACAATTATTTGTTGGCCCTGAAGGTTGCGGAACACTTCCTATGGCGATTGCTTATGCACAATATATTTTGTGTGGTAATGTAGGAATAGAAAACATAGGCGAAAATACGACTTGCAATCTAAAATTCGAGCATTTTTCGCATCCCGATTTACATTTTGTTTTTCCAGTTGCAACTACAGATAGCATAAAAAGTCATGCAGTTAGTGATAATTTTATGATAGAATGGCGCCAATTTTTAACCGATTCGTCTTACGGAAGTTTGTTTGATTGGCTTAAAAACCTTGGAATTCAAAATAAGCAAGGTTTAATTGGTGTTGATGAAGCTACCGAAATCAATAAAAAATTATCGTTAAAAGCCTACGAAGGTGGTTACAAAGTAATGATTATTTGGATGGCCGATAAAATGAATGGTTCTTCGGCAAATAAATTATTGAAATTATTAGAAGAACCACCAGCCAAAACAGTTTTTATTTTAATTACAGAAAGCATCAGCGATATTTTGCAAACGATTTTATCACGCTGTCAAGTGATTGATTTTATTGGTTTAAGCGAAAGTGTGATTGCAGAAGCTTTGGTTTCACGTGAAAATTGCGATACTATTATTGCTAAAAAAATAGCACACCAAAGTGAAGGAAATTATAACAAAGCATTACATATTTTACGAAAAGAAGACGATGAATTTCCATTTGACGAATGGTTTGTAGAATGGGTGAGGAGTGCTTTTAGAGCAAAAGGAAATGCCTCTTCCATAAACGATCTAATTACTTGGAGTGAAAACATTTCGTCTACTGGTAGAGAAACGCAAAAACAATTTTTACATTACTGTATTCACTTTTTCAGACAAGCTTTATTGCTTAATTATCAGGTAAATGACTTGGTTTTCTTGGAAACAAAAGTACCTAAATTTGAATTGGAAAAATTTGCACCATTTGTAAATGGCGCAAATATTATAGATATTTATAAAGAATTAGAAGACGCTATTTATCACATTGAACGTAACGGAAATAGTAAGATTATCTTAACGGATTTATCTATAAAATTAACTCGATTAATCCATAAAAATATATAATTATGACACAAATAGCTTCACTTTTAGTTTTAGCTTTTTTAGCTATTACTTTTTTACAATCTGGATATGATAAAATCAAAGATTGGAAAGGCAATGTAAGTTGGTTAACAGGCCATTTTGCTAATACCATTTTAGAAAAACAAGTCCCACTGGCTTTAGGCGCTATTTTGCTTTTAGAAATTGTTTCGGGCGTTTTGTGCGTTTCGGGGATTATTCAAAATTTGATGCAAGATGTAGTGATAAAAGGGTTAGGTTTCTATGGTGCTGTTTTATCTTGCATTACGCTTTTAATGCTTCTTTTGGGTCAACGAATTGCAAAAGATTATGATGGTGCTAGAACTATTGTAATTTACTTTATTCCTGCAGTTATTTTGGTGAATTGGTTAAGTTAGATTGATTGTTTTAAGGAGTTTAATTTTTTGTGCAATATTATTATGCAGTTGCTACCTTTGAGTGGATGAAATATTTAAGACCTTCTGCTGTAACTTTGAAAAATGGAAAGACAAAGAAGAATTTACGGTTTAGAGTTTAAGTTAAAATCAATAGAATTGAGCAAGAACTTATTTTGTTGTGTAAAGAATTAGCTGATGTTAAGATGGAACGAGATATATTAAAAAAGACAGTTGGCATCTTTTCCAAGAGCGACAAGTGTAAATCGTTAGAAAAGAGTGGACTGATTTTGTTAAAAGCTAAGAGAGTTTTCAAAAATTATAGATTAGGGTCTATGAAAAATTGTCTACTTTTTTCTAGGAATTTGCATTATGGGACAGTAAACGTTCTAAAATTAATTGACGTACTTGTTGTTTAAGATCGTTTTTATCTTCTAATGTTTTGCCTTTTGTCTCAATTATTGGATAAATTTTAGCGCGCATTTTACCTGGACTACCACTAAAAAAAGTATAGGAAAAGCGTTTTTTATTATCAAAAAATACCATTGGAACTATTGGTAAGCCGTGTTCAATTGCAATTCGAAAAGCGCCATCTTTAAATTCATCTAACACAATATGTTCTTCGGGAACACCTCCTTCCGGAAAAATACAAATACTCAAGCCTTGATGAATTCTTTTTTGAGCAAGTTCAAAAACGGAATATCTACTTTTACTACTGCTTCTATCTACTAAAATACAAACCCGTTTATAAATAAATCCAAAAATTGGAATATTAGCCAATTCTTTCTTTCCCACAAATACAAACGGATGATTTTTAACCGCAATCAACATCAACATAATATCCGTCATAGAAGTGTGATTAGCAACCAATATATAACTTTTTCCATCTTCAAAAACTTCATCACCTTCAATGGAATAATTAAAACCCATGCCCATTAAAATAACCTTTGACCACAACCTCGCAATTTTAAAAAATAACGGATACGTTTTCTCGCTTAAAATGGTAGCTAAAATAAAAGGAAATAGAACAATTATTAGAACTAAAATCAAGATGTAAAACCAAATACGATATAGAAGTGTAAGCGGATATTTTAAAAATTTCATTAAGCATGATTATTTAATTTCCAAAAGTAATCATTTTAATAAAATTTATCTCTTTTTACTTTACATTTGTATTTCAGAATACTAATTAAAAATTTCGTGAATATATTTGCGTTAAAAAATAAAAATGGCAAAAATCTTAACAGGAGTTCAAAGTACAGGAACACCGCACTTAGGTAATTTATTAGGAGCAATTTTACCTGCTATTCAAATGGCAAATAATCCTGATAACGAGTCTTTTCTATTTATTGCCGATTTGCATTCGATTACTCAGATCAAAAATGGAGCAGAATTAAGACAAAATACGTATAGTGTTGCAGTTTCATGGCTCGCCTGTGGTTTAGATACGAATCGTGTGGTTTTTTACCGCCAGTCTGATGTTTCTCAAACTACAGAGCTTTCTTGGTATTTGAGTTGTTTTTTCCCGTTCCAACGTTTAACATTAGCCCATTCTTTCAAAGATAAAGCCGACAGATTAGACGATGTAAATGCAGGATTATTTACTTATCCAATGTTAATGGCAGCTGATATTTTATTGTACGATGCCAACATTGTACCAGTTGGAAAAGACCAAATGCAGCACATTGAAATTACAAGAGATGTTGCTTCACGATTTAATAATCAAATGGGCGAAACGTTTGTATTACCAGAAGCGAAAATTGATGAGCAAATCATGATTATTCCAGGAACAGACGGACAAAAAATGAGTAAGTCAAGAAACAATTTTATTAATATTTTTTTAGATGATAAAGCGTTACTCAAACAAATAAAAACAATTGAAACCGATAGCACACCGCTTGAAGAACCAAAAAAAACAGATAGTTGTAACGTGTTTGCATTATACAAATTACTAGGTTCTACAGAACAAGTTGCAGATTTACGCGCCAAATACGAAGCTGGAAATTACGGCTACGGTCACGCTAAACAAGACCTATTTGAATTAATCGTTGAAAAATTCAAAACCGAAAGAGAAAAATATAATTATTACATCAACAATTTAGAAGAAGTAGATAAATTATTGCTTGAAGGTGCTGCAAAAGCAAGTGCTGTAGCGAATGGTGTTTTGAAAAGAGTTAGAGAGAAGTTGGGATATTAATAAACATCATTTACAGATGAACGAAATTCCAGAAAACTTTTTAAACACCGTGAGTTTTGTAAAAATAAGGCATTTAACATGGAAAGGGCGTGTTTTCAAATTAACAAATAAATACCCTGACTTTAATCTAAAAGAATTCCCCGAGGCTCTGCCTCGTGGGTAAAGTAGAAAGTTTGAAAACCTTATGTTTTCATATGCTTTTAAAAAGCATAACTTTTTAAAATGGGTGAACATATTTATAAAAATCACAATAAGACTTTTGTTATTGTATCATTTGGTTTTTTCTTTGAAGTACAGAAAAAATATTATTACAGAAGAAATAGGAGAGGGATGGAAAGAAATTCGTATTGATATTAGTGAAAGGTGTGAGATTAATTTTATTGAGATTGGTTATGAGGAAGATTACGTTCATTTTTTGATACAGAGTGTTCCTTCAAATTCAGTTGAGAAAATAATTAGGAGAATAAAAAGTATAATAGGAAAAGAACTTTTCAAAAAATTTCCAGGAATAGAGCAAAAATCATGAGGAGGTAATTTTTGGCCGAGTGGATATTATGCAAAAACAGTTGGTCAATATGCAAATGAAGAGGCAATTAGAAAATATGTTGAAAATTAAGGTAATCCAAAAGAAAGATACAAGAAAATTTACTCAAATCAATTAACACTGTTCTACTACCTCGTGGGCTCTGCCCTGAGGTAGTTTATTTTGAAAAAATTATTTATTTCCCATTGCTTCCATTTCTTCGTAGAAAGTTTCTTTAAATTTTTCGTAGTTATAATCTACTTTTAATCTTTCGTCGGTTGAAATTCTGTTATTTAAAGTAGAAAGTAATGCGCCATTATTCAATTCAATTGCAATATATGTTTTGTATTTTCCTGTTGCAGTTTTAGTCAATTCTTCACAAATAGTTTTAGTACCTGAAATAGATTGATTGATAACCTCACGACTTAAACCTTCATATTTTGCAATATATTCTTGTTTCCCAGCTGAATTTATATCGTTAAAATAGTTATCGATAACTGCTTTTAAGGTTACTTCAATTTGTCCAGCCAATTCTAAACGCGCATTACTTAATGCCATTCTTTTTGAGTTAGCTTGATCAGGGCTTTCGCCTACGCTATTTGCTCTGAAGAAATATTTATCTGTAAAATATTTTGGACCACTACACAAAACTTCTACTTTAACTTCTCCTTTAGGAGCATCTACTGATTTTTCTTCTTTTTTACTTTTGCAAGAAGCTGCGCTAAGCACTAATAAACCTACTAAAATTGTATTTCTCATGATTGTATTTTTTTTCATTTTCGTATAATTATTGTTAAACATGTATTTTTGGTATCAAATTTGAAATATTTGCCAATATTAACAAAAAACAACTAAAAAAACGTTTGTTTGTTATTTTTGTTTTAAAATTGTACATTAATCTATGCTTTTACAAAATACGTGCCAATTTATGAAATTGAATTTCACTCCAAAATATTTTATTATTCTATTGTTTCTGATTCTTTTTTCTTGTAGTGTAAAAAAATCAACCTTAAAAAAAGGTTCCGAAATGGAAAAAGTAGGCAATTTTAAGCAAGCTTCTGAATTGTATTTAAGCGTTTTATGTAGAAAATCAAATTTTCCAGAAATTGAAAATGCTTTGAGAAGAAGTGCGCAATTACACATTTCAGAAACAGCTTTTTCTATTGCAACAAAAAATGAAAAAAATGATAAAGAAGGAGTAGTAAATGAATATAATAATTTGAATACTTTTGTAAATCAAGTTAACGCTTTTACAAAAAACATTGATATTGATCAGCAAACTAAAATAATCTACACAAAAAATTTAGACCAATATTTAATTGGGCAATATGATTTAGGCATTAAATATCTTTCCGAGCAAAAATTTACTGAAGCCGAAAGTGTTTTTAACACAATTTATCGTTTTAACACTAATTACAAAGACACTTCAAAACAACTTAGTACTGCAATAAATGAACCTATTTATCTTTCTGGAATTCAGTTTTTTGGAGAAAAAAGATATATGACAGCATACCATAAATGGAATGAAGTTTACACACGTGAACCCAATTATAAAGATGTAAAAAACAAATTGCAACAAGCACTGAACGAACGTTATAAAGAAGGAAGTTACTATTTAATACAAGAAAACTTCAAAGAAGCTGCAATGGCTTTTGAGCAAGTAAAAGATATTAATATTAATTATTTAGATGTAAAAAATCTTTACAAAGAGTCTTCCTGCGAGCCTATTTATCGAAAAGCTGTAAAAGCTTTAAAAATTAAAAAATGCCGAACTGCTTTTTTTGACTTAGATAAAATGATTCAAAACTTTGATGCCTATAAAAATTCAGATGAATTAAAATATCAAGCTTTGGAATGTGCGGAATATCCTATAATTGTTGAATCGTATCACGCTAGAAATTCGAACGGATTTGAAAATAACATTCAAAATGCTGTAATTGAAGATATCTTAGCTAGTAAAAACCCTTTTGTAAAAATCATTAAAGGAAGTAACGACATTGCATCACCATATTATAAAATTGGAGAATTAAATATAAACAATTCTAAATTAATACGTTACATCGCTAATTCATATATAAAAACTAATGCTAAAGCTGTTTTAACAATTCACATCAACCAATACCAATTTGAAGAAGCGCCTGTAAGAAGTTTTGATGTAAATGGAATTGAAATGAATAAGATGAAAGCAAAAAACGGAGCCGATTCGTTAGTAGAAAAAGCAGTAGTTTACAAAGAGTACCAAAAAAGAAGTACGCTACAATCAAGTATTACTTATCGTTTAGTAGAAATTACTAGTGGTAAAATTTTACTGCAAAAAACGATTCAGAAAAGTGAAATACAAGAATTGCGCTATGCTCGAAACAATAATTCAAATTTCAAAATGATTTATCCAACACGAGTGAATGCCAATCAAATTATTAGAGACGATTCGAATTATAAAAAATTACAAACATTATTTCAAACTAGCGAACAAATTAATAACCAGCAACTCGTTGATAATTTATTAAACGATTTTAGAAAGCAAATAGTTACTGAAATTTTACTTTTTAATCCTGAAGAATAATGATTAAGCCTATCGTTTTATTGGTGAGTTTTTTTCTTTTTTTGGCTTGTGGAAGTTCTAAAAATAATTCAACTGTTTTAGAAAATGCTCCAGAATGGGTAGTAAAAACACCTGTAAATAATTTTAACTATATTGGCATTGGAATGGCATCAAAGGCATCTTCCGATTACAGAGAAAAAGCTCAAAAAATGGCGTTAACCGAAATTTCAAATAGTATTTCGGTTACTGTTTCCACTAATAATTCATTAAACGTTTTTCAATATGATGATACTTTTAACGAGTTTTATCGTATGAATAGTATGGTTTCAAGCGCTTCTTTTTTAGAAGGATATGATGTAGTTGACGTTTTTGAGAATGAAAATTATTATTACACTTATTTAAGTTTGTCAAAACAAAAACACCAAGAATTAAAAAGAGCGCGCATCAATAAAGCGTTAGAATCGTCTTTATTCAGATTTGATTATGCCAAAAAATTAACTCTAGAAAAAAACTTCACGGAAGCTATTAAGCAACAAATTTATGCATTGGAAGACATTAGCGAATTTTTAAGTGAAGATTTACGTTATAAAGAAAATCAAATTGAAAAACCCTATGTGAGCTATTTGATGAATTCTATTTTTACAAGTTTAAATCAAATTGAAATACGATTTCCTTCAAAACAACTTAACATAAAACACGCTTCTGACCCAAAAGAAATCCATATTCAACCTATTACTGTTGTATCGCAAAACAAACCACTAAGTATGATTCCTGTTTCAGTATTTCACTCTTGGCAACCAGGACAAAAACTAGATTTAATTACAGAAAGCAATGGTAATATTACTTTAATTGTACCTAGAAATTGCAGTAAAAATAATTTGGAAAAAATCAACATTCTATTGGACACCTATTCTTTAGTTAAAAACATAAGTCAAAACCGTGTGGTGCAAAAAATATTTGAAAATTACCAATTAAAAAAATTCGAATTAACCGTTAATAAAAAGTTACCTACTGTTGAACTTAATATTTTTTTAATAGAAAAAAATAGAAAAAACCTAAATGCTTTAGAAGACGAATTATTTCAATTGTTCGCAGCAGATTATTTTACTTTAGCTTCAAAAAATGCTAAGAAAGATTTTACAATTACAATAGAAAACAAAAAAGTTGAAAACTTACAGGTAAACGGTAAAATCTCTACAAAACTAGAAAGTAGAATAAAAATTACAAATAAAAGCGGTCATATTGTATATCAAGAAACAATTCACAACGTAATTGGAATTGGTTCCAGCACAGAATTAGCTGAACAAGATGCTTTACAATCGCTTATGGATAAAATCGAAATGGTTAATTACAGTGCTATGGTTCAAACGATGTTATAGTATTTGCAACGATAAAACCTCCTGTCCAAGCGTTTTGAAAATTGAATCCACCAGTAATTGCATCAATGTTTAAAATTTCACCTGCAAAATAGACATTCGGTAAAAATTTACTTTCCATAGTTTTGAAATTAACTTCTTTTAGATCGATTCCGCCAGCAGTAACGAATTCTTCTTTAAAGGTACTTTTTCCATTAACGTGAAATTCAGCATTAGTAAGTTGTTCAATCAATAAATTGACTTGCCTTTTGCTTATATCTGCCCATTTTAGTTTTTCTGAAATACCTGACGCTTTTATTAGATTTTCCCAAAGACGTTTTGGTAATTCAAAATGTGCGTATCTTGAAACTAATTTTTTAGCATTTTCTTCTTTGATGTCTTTCAACAAATCAAGTGCTTCTTCAAAAGTAGTTTCGTTTAACCAATTGACTTGAATGGCAAATTGGTATTTTTTGTCAGCTAATTCTCTTGCTCCCCAAGCCGAAAGTCTTAAAATCCCTGGTCCGCTCATGCCCCAATGCGTAATTAACAAAGGCCCTGAAGCTTTTAACTTAGATTTCTTAACCTTTACAGAAGCAACCGTAGAAAGTCCCATTAAATCTTTAATTCGAGGATCTTTGATGTTAAATGTAAACAACGATGGAACAGGTTCGATAATTGAATGACCTAAATTTTGTAAAAGCTTCCAGATTTTTGGATTATTTCCGGAAGCCATTACTATTTTTTCGCAAGTAAAAACTTCTTGAGTTGTAGTTACTTTCCAATGGGTCTCCGTTCTATACAATTCTTGAACGCTGTGATTGGTTAATATATCAATTTTTAGCTTTTTAACCGCTTCTTGAAAGCAATCAATTATGGTTTGAGACGAATTAGAAACTGGAAACATTCTTCCATCGTCTTCGATTTTAAGTTCTACTCCATGTTTTTCAAACCATTCAATTGTATCACCTGAACAAAATTGATGAAATGGTCCTTTTAATTCGCGTTCACCACGAGGATAAAATTTCACTAAGTCATTTGGCACAAAACACGCATGTGTAACATTACATCGTCCTCCTCCAGAAATACGTACTTTTTCTAAAACGCTTTTTCCTCTTTCAAGAATAGTCACTTTTAAGTTTGGATTCTTCTCTACAATGTTGATTGCTGTAAAGAATCCGGCTGCACCTCCACCAATAATAATAATGTCGTACTTTGAGTTCAAGTGATTTGTTTTTGCAAAGGTATAATTTTAATAAATAACCTATTTAATAAAAAAACCTGCAATTAACACAGGTTTTAAAATTTTATATTAAGAAAATGACTATTAGTAAATCGCTTTTTTAACAATTTGTTTTCCGTTTTCTAAAGTGATGTAAATAATCAATCCACTATTTGTTTTTTTAATCGAATTAACAATTTGTGATTGTGTATTCACATCTTTATTTTGATATAATTTTCTTCCCAATACATCATAAATTTCGATTGCTGCGATATTTTCTTTTAAAGATGAAACCGTTAAGCTTTCGTTTGAAACAACAAAAATAGTGCTTGAGTCATCAATAAAGTCTTCATTTCCTAAAACAGAATTCGTATATCTTAGTTTAAATCTTGTATTATGAATACCTTGAGTTACATTAAAACTATATGGATTTATTCTTAAATCATGAATAATTCCGAGTTCTAAATCTTCTAAATAAATATCTTGAGTTGGTGATGCAAAAAGTCCGTCAACAGCTCCAATTGCAATTGTATAATAACCCGTTGCAGGGATTTTTACTCCCATTGGTACTTTATCTAAATTATCAAAAGGCACAGGTCTTCCCTGGATTGCCATAAGATCTTCATTGATGGTTGAATAGAAGTTTTGAGCGATTTTGTAATCTGTTATTGCGTCAAACATTCTATCCTTATCATAAGTTGCATCAGTAACATAAGCTACTAAAGTTCTAGTGGTTTCATTTGTAGGACTTACTAAATCTAACCAAATTCCATGTCTTTCAGACGAAGCAATTGATGTTGATTTGTTTGCAGCATTTATTCTATAAAACTGACTGTTTGAATGGGTTTTATCTCGCATTGAATTATTAAATAATGCTGTTGATGTAGTTGCAGATCCAGCGTCCATTAAAACAAAGAATCCTTGACCTGCACCAATTACGCTTAACGTTCCTGGTCCACTTGTAGCTCCTGCTCCATTTATTGCTATATAATCTGCAGCAGTATAGTTAGAAACAAAATTATCATAAAATGGATTTGCTATAGCTGTACTTGGTAAAGTACCATGTGTCCAAAGTCTAACAAAACCATATAATTGTGTATTAGCTGTTAAGAATGAATTGATACTAATTGCAGATGGATACGGATTTCCTAATAAGTTCCAGTTATCGTCAGTATCCAATCGCATTATACCATTCGGTCCTGCAGAACCTGCTCCTATGTCGCTTCCTCTTTCAATTGTAGGTGTAAACACACCATTTCTAGGTAAACCAATAAAGTTTCTGCTTGACACACCTCTCATAATGTAACCTAAAGCAGGTTGCATTGCAGTATTTGTAGCTGTTACCCAATTACCTTGTCCACCATTTGGATTTGCAATAGTTGTATCCCAAGTGTAATTATATCCTGATGTTGGTGTAGAAACTCCATTAACTGGTGAAGACCAATATACATAGTCTAAGGCTACAACATCCGTAGTGATTCTTTCGTATGAAATGTTTCCAGTGTTAACACCTAAATCGTTTACTTGAACTAAAGAACCATCATCAAGCACATTTAATGTTCCATTTATTGTTAAGTCATTTTCAATAACAACATAATCATCGGCTTGTATGTTTAATGTAAAAGTTAGATTAACTACTAAACTACAACATTCGAAATTACCATGAGATGTTGTGTCATAGTTACCGTTAATGATTGCTAATTTAGTTAAATCTGGAGCTCCATTTGACCAAGTTGTTCCATTCCAAGTTGTTGCACTTTTTTCTGTAATCTTTATAGCATTACTTGCTGTATAACAACTAGTTGTATTCTCTCTAATTTGACAGTAATATTGATAATCTATCACTCCAACAATCGAAGAAATAGTCAAAGAAGCAGTTGTTGCACCACTATAAATTCCACCATCTGTTACAGTTGTCCAAGTTGCGCTACCTGATGCTGCATAAAACCACTGATAAGCTAGTGCGTTTCCACCTGCAAAACCTTCAGAACCGGCTGTAGTTAAAATTACTGATGTTGCACTACAAGATGGTGTGTATGATGGATGAGTAGTTACACTTGGCGAAACACCTACAGTTGGAAGTGTTAATCCTGCACTAGGAATGCATTGACCCGCAATTAAAAGTGTGGTACTCCAGTCTGCGGCAACGTAAGATGTTCTTGCGCTTAATGCTCCAGTATTTCTCACCATATAAAATCCTGCATTAGTTGGATACGCGTGTACATCATCTACTACAGCACCACCCGATGTTTGTAATTGAATTTGGTCATTCGCATTGAAACCAGTAGTTATATCTCCATTGTTATTGGCAACATCATATCCACAACTAAGGTTATCAACAGTTACTATTCCTAAAGCTCCTGAAGTAATTGTTCCTGTTAGTGTGGCATAATTTCCTAAAGTACCACCATAATCACCAGCTCTGAAAATTCTATAATTTGTTAAATCTACGGTTACTGCTGTTCCATTATACAAAGTGATAAAACCACCATCTCCCGATAATTCATCATGTAATTCATATATTATCAGGTCTGTTGTGGTTGTTCCTTCACACGAAGAATTATCAGTATCGATTAAAGTAAAAGTGGCTGTTGCATCACAAGGTTGACTATCTGTAATTGTTATTGTTCCATATGGCACTCCACTTGGAACGACTACCACCATTGTTGTACCATTGTTTGAAATTACTGTAGCGCTAGTTTCTCCAAAAAATACTGATGCACCTGTTAAATCTCCAGATAAAGCTGCAATTGTTACCTCTGTACCCACTGGACCAGATATTGGAGTAACCGTTACAACAGCTGGTGTACATGCTGTACCACAGAAAACTTGAATATCGTCTATTCTCCATGGTGATGTTGTAGAAGAAGATTTTCTAAATCTTATATATACAGTTGAGAAAGATGTATATGCTGATAAATCTACAGTACAATTGGTAACACCTCCCGAAGTAGTATTTGAATGATTATATGTTGAAACAGTTGTGAAACCCGCTACCTGACTTGTTGTTGAAACTTCTACAATTAAATCTTTTGCGGTTGTGTTTGTGGTTCTAGCCAAAGTAAAAATCAAGGAAGCAGGATTCGAAACCGAAACGGTAGTTAATTCACTATTATTTCCTCCAAATTCAACATAATTAGTGGTAAATGTAATTGTATTTTGAATCCATCCTGAAGGCAATGCATTAACAGCAAATGCTTCACTTAAACAAGGACCTGTTCCTAAAGTCAAAACTAACGTTTGATTATCAGAACCTATTCCATTTGTCGCTGTAATTGTAATATTAAAACTTCCTGTAATCGTTGGTATTCCAGAAATAATTCCTGTAACTGTATCTATAGACAAACCTGCAGGTAAACCTGTTGCATTATAACTTGTTGGTGAATTTATTGTTGTAATTGTATACGTAAAAGACAAACCTTGATTTCCAGAAGCCATTAATGGGCTTGTAATAACTGGAGCACTAATCCCTGTTCCTTGAATAGCGAAAGTATATGGATTTTCGTTACTATCATTGTTTGTAATACTTATAGTTGCTGTTCTTAAACCATCAGCTGATGGGTCGAAAGTTACTTGAAAAGTTGTATTTCCTGAAGGTGTAATACTATTAGAAGGAATTGCTGTAACTGTAAAATCAGCTGCATTAGCTCCTGAAGTAGTAACATACGGACTCGCTCCTGTTAAACTTAAAGCTGCAGCTCCTGTATTTTGAATGGTAAATGTTCTTGCAATTGTTCCTGAAGCTGTTGAAATTGCACCAAAATCCGTATGATCTGCTGTATCTGGCGTAGTATCTCCTGAAACTATTGAAACTGCATTACCTTGAAGATTGATTTCTGGTGAAGCGACCGTTGGGGTTACGGTTCCTGTTAATGTAAAATCATCTATTCTGAATGTACCAGTTCCAGATGCACCTGATAAATTTATTACAATAGTTATTATCCCTGTTAAATTATTAACTGCATTAGATACATTTGTATTACCTATAGCTGCTCCTGTTGTCGGAACTGTCCCCGAACCTACAGTTGTTCCATTAATAGTCATCGACCAATTCTGCGCTCCAGAAGTACTTCTCTGTCTCCAAAAGTTAAATTGAGTTATAGAAATCTGATATCCTGCGGCAACATTAAAAGTTAATGTCAACGTAGGTGTTCCTGCAGAATTATTTAAGGCTATGGCTTGTCCTGTAGAACCAGCAAAACTTGCCCATGTGTTTGTGCTATTTATCCACGATGAAGAATTCAAATTAATATCAAAAACATCAGGAGCAACTGTATATGGATGAGTACTAATTGCTGTTGTCCCAAAATTATGTTGATAAATTTGCCCCCAACTTACAATCGAATAAAATAACGTGAAAATAATTAATTTTAATTTCATAGATTTGAATAAGAAATTTTATTTTTATTGAACTATTTTTTTAGTAAAAATAAAAAATAATTTATTGATTATAAGACATTTTTCTCATTATTAAATTATTAATAAATTGAAGAGTATAAAATTCTCTTTTTCCTTGAAAGAAATCTACCACAAGATGGAATATTTTTGTGCTTATCAAGAACGTTGTTACAAAGAAGTAGAAGAAAAATTGTATTCGTTTAAAATTTCTGCTGTAGAAAAAGAACAAATTTTAATTTATCTTATCGAAAATAATTTTATTAACGAAGAGCGTTTTGCACAAAGTTTTGTTCGTGGAAAACACAATTATAAATTTTGGGGTAAAAACCGCATTGTAAACGAATTGAAGTTTAGAAATATCTCTTCAAGAATTATCGAAACGTCTTTAAAGGAAATTCCTGAAACTACTTATTTAACAAATTTTCATGCATTGGCGGAGAAAAATTGGGAAACTATTAAAGAAGCAAAAGGACAAAAAAGAAACAAAAAATTTGTCGATTTCTTACTTCGTAAAGGTTATGAAACGAGTTTAATTTATGATAAATTGAATGAATTGAACAAAGATTAGATTGCTTCGTGACACGCAATGACTATCTTTACAAAAAAATAATCCATGTTAGAAAATAAAGACCAAGCCAAAACCAGTTTGTCGCAATTAGGCGAGTTTGGCTTAATCGATCACTTAACAAAACATTTTACCATTAATCAAAAATCTACTTTAAAAAGTATTGGTGACGATGCAGCTGTGTTGGATTTTGGTTCAAAAAAAGTAGTAATTTCAACCGACTTATTGGTCGAAGGTGTTCATTTTGATTTGGCTTATATGCCGTTGCGTCATTTAGGCTACAAAGCTGTAGTTGCAAACATTTCCGACATTTGCGCAATGAATGCAACGCCAACGCAAATCACCGTTTCTATTGCTGTTTCAAATCGTTTTCCGTTAGAAGCTTTGGAAGAATTATTTGACGGCATCACTATGGCATCAAAATATTATAATGTTGATGTAATTGGTGGCGATACAACTTCTTCACAAAAAGGATTAATTATTAGCATCACAGCCATTGGTGAAGCAAATTTAGAAGATATTGTTTACCGAAATGGTGCAAATTCAACCGATTTATTAGTGGTTTCGGGCGATATTGGTGCCGCTTACATGGGATTGCAAATTTTAGAACGCGAAAAACAAGTTTTTCAGGTAAATCCAAACAATCAACCTGATTTAGAGCCGTATACATATTTAATTGAACGTCAGTTAAAACCTGAAGCTCGTAAAGATTTGAAAGAATTGTTTGAAAAATTAGAACTCAAACTAACCGCCATGATTGATGTTTCTGACGGATTATCGTCGGAAATTATGCATTTGTGCAAACAAAGTGGTGTGGGTTGCAATTTGTATGAAGAAAAAATTCCGGTTGATCCGCAGTTGATTAATGTGTGCGAAGAGTTTAATTTAGACATCACAACCGTTGCTTTAAGTGGTGGCGAAGATTATGAATTACTTTTTACTATAAAAATGGAAGATTACGATAAAATCAAAGGCAATCCAAACTTCACGGTTATTGGTCACATGACGCAAGCCAGCGAAGGAATGCACTTAGTTACTAGAGCGAATACAAAAATTGAATTGAAAGCACGTGGTTGGAATGCTCTGGAAGGTTAGAAACTAATTTTATTCCTGCAAGGTCTTTTTTGACCTTGTGGATTTTAAAATAATCGTAAGGGTAGAAAGGGCTTATTCAATCTTAGGTAACTTCTATTTAATCTAAACCAAATTCTTGTTCTACATCCCAATTGGCTCTTACCTCAACTTGTTTTTCGAAATAAATAATTTCTTCAGCTTGTTTTTTGGCTAAATAATCACCTGTATCCCAAATTCCATTAGCATTATCGTCATAAATAATACGCAAAGTGTACAATTTTGGTTCAATGGTTTCAAACACAAATGAAGTTTCCTTAATTGATACTTGCGAATACAAGACCTCTCCTTTATTATCAAGGATTTCCAAAATTAAAGGAAATTGTTTTACCCCAATTAAATTGACTTTTAAATTCCCATAATCTGAGAATAATGGCGTGCTAAAATCAAATTTTAGCGAATCATTAGAAGCGTTATAAAAATCTGTAATTGCACTTGGTAAAATTTCCATGGTATATTTCTGACCTTCTTCTTTAGTGAAATCAAAAGCAATTTCTTGATTGAATTCGTCGTATTTTGAAGTGAATTTTACAAAAGTAGAATCTTTTTTACGAATAAAAATATTTGATTCGTTAATAGTGTTTAATGGTGTTTTTGTTCTTAAAACAAAAGGATTTCTAAACGATAAAACACTTCCAGTTTTGTTTTCAATAGAAAGAGAATCGGCTTCTTTTAAGTCTTTTAATTTAGTAGCAAATTGTTTGTTATAGTTTCCGTTTTCAATTGAAATATTGATAGAATCAATAATTGTTAATGGAAAGAAAATTTGTAAACTATCTTTATTTTTTTCGGTGAATTTAGTTAGTTTAATTGGAATCTCTTTTCCTTTATTTTTTGCCTTTATTTTTGTATTTTTTGCATCACCAGAATAGCCTAAAAACAATTTGTTATTACTTTCTTGTGTTAGTTTTTCTGCTTTAAATTTTGGTTTTTCTGCAAACAATTCTAACTCATACATTGTGGTTGTAGGAACTGTAATTGATTCGTTAAAAAAGGCAATTTTATCACTTTTTGGATCAAATTTATTGTTTCCAGCTTTGTCTTTTAATGCAATAATTTGATATTGACCTTCTTTTAAATTTTCTAAAGAAAACACTTTCAAACTATCTAACGTATTGGTAATGTATAGTGGTGTTTCTTTATAAACTGTAGAATCAGTAAAAGTTTTCGCATCATATAACAAAACTGAAACAAAATTATCTGATTTTTGATTGTAAGTATCTTTAATTTTTCCAACAATAGTTAATGAATCTATGTAACTTCCTGTCGAGAAAACATATTTGAATTGCGAGTACGGATTATTCTCATTATTATCTGAAATACTTTGTCCAAAATTGAAACTATATGTTGTGTTTTTTTGTAAAGTATCTAAAATTTTGATAGAAATAAATTTACTTGCGCTTCCTTGAGGTACAATTATAGGTTGTTTTTTCATTGGTGGAGAAATAATTAATTGTTTAGTTATGTCTTTTACCTTAATTAATTCATTGAAATTGATTTTTATCTCGTTTCCTTTAAAGTTTGTAGTAAAATTTTGAGGAAAACTTCCTACTATTTTTGGAGCTATCGTGTCTTTTGGACCACCAGAGATTGTTCCTCTTTTTGCACAACTTGTAAAAAAAGAAGCAAGGATAAATAGAACTATTATATATTTTAATTTTGTCATTAGTGATAAAGTAAAGAGTTATAAAATGCCAATTATAATTGGTACAAACATACAACTTTTAGTTGCTTTTTATTAATCAGTGTATGCAATTGTAAGTATACTGATTTTTGCATTTGGAATTTTTAATAAGGCTTTTGCACAAGCTTCTAATGTAGCGCCAGAAGTTATTACATCATCAACTAATAAAAAATGTTTGTCATAATCGGCTTCAGTAAATGTAACATCAAAAAGTGATTTTGCAAATTCATTTCGCTGTTCTCTATTCTTTTTGGTTTGTGTTTTTGAATAAAAATTTTTAAAAAGTAATTTGTCGTTATATTTAATTTGGAAATTTTTAGAAAGAGCTTCACAAAATGTTGTAACCTGATTGTATCCACGTTCTTGCAATCTTTTTTTATGCAGTGGAACAGGTATAATTTCAGAGAAATTGTTTTTATTGGCTATTTCTTTCAAATCTTCGGCATACCAATTTCCTAAAAAGCTACCAATTTCTTGATGATTTCTGTATTTTAGATTGTGAATCAAATTTTGAACAATTCCTTCTTTATGAAAAAACAACATCGATGCAGAAAATTCAACAGGAATTATGCCATAAAACTTTTTTGCCGTATAATTATCTTTTAAATTATGATGTTGAGTAAGTGGCAAACCGTGTCTACACGTAGAACAAATAATTATTTCATTTTTAAGCAGCAGAGAATTACAACCATTACACAATTTAGGAAAAAATATGTTTAACAGATTTTTTAGCATTTCGTCGATTTATCAAACTTAAATTAACAGATTTGTATAAATTTACAAAAAAAGCAAAACAAATGACAATAAAAAAGAATAAAATTACAAAAATTAGTATCTTTATTTTGATGCTACTTTTGTTGTTTTTTAGTGTCAAATATTATAAAGTAAAAAAAGAATTTGCTCAATTCAAAAAAACTTCTGAATTAGAAATAGAAATTTTAGAATGTCAGTTGGGTGAGATCCTTCATAAATATGACTCTTTGAGTGAAGAATCTAAACGCAATGCAGAATTAATGGTGTTAAATGTAAATATGCGTTCTCTTAATGATGGATCTGAAAATCAAACAAAAGTTGACGTTATCTCAGTTAATGATTCAATCATTTATTATGCTAAACGAGCTCAAGAAATAAATACCAAAATTGCTCAAAAAACACAAGCTATTTCAAAAAAAACTAATTTAAATAACCTTAAAGAAACTGATTTAACTAATCCACATCATTTATCAGCAGTAAATATTAATGCTAAAGGTGTGAAAATTTATTCAGATTTGTATAAATCTTCCAACTCTCAAATTCAACAGTTAAGAGTTTGTTATACCTTACAAAAAAATGAGGTTTTAAAAGCGGGTTCGAGAAAAGTATACATTCAAGTTGTAAATCCTAAAAATCAAATTATCTCTAAAGGAAATACATTTGTGGAAAATGATTCGGGCACGAAATTACAATTTAGTGCTCATTCAGAAGTTAACTACAACAAAAAAGATACTGATGTTTGCGCTTATGTAGATTTAGAGCAAAGTAAAACTATAGAAGGAAACTATATCATTAATATTTATAGTGATTTCACTAAAATTGGCTCTACAATTTTTGAATATAAATAATTTATATTTAATTCTTTAAAAATTTTTATTTATTCCATTCCTATTTTTACTTTTGCACTATGGCAAAACAAGATGATATATTTAAAAATGTAATTTCGCATGCAAAAGAATACGGATTTATTTTTCCGTCAAGCGAAATATACGACGGACTTAGTGCAGTTTATGATTATGCACAAAATGGCGTTGAATTAAAAAAGAACATCCGCGAATATTGGTGGAAAGCAATGGTGCAAATGCACGAAAATATTGTAGGTTTAGACGCTGCAATTTTGATGCATCCAACCACATGGAAAGCTTCGGGTCACGTAGATGCTTTTAATGACCCATTAATTGACAATAAAGATTCTAAAAAAAGATACCGTGCCGATGTTTTAATTGAGGATTATGCCGAAAAATTAAATCAAAAAGCACAAAAAGAAATTGACAAAGCACGTGAACGTTTTGGAACTT
>Ga0209480_10000710_pt1 | contig 26173 bp, 21 predicted proteins | sample JI61114C2DNA_FD_187501 | JGI IMG/M metagenome (GOLD analysis project Ga0209480, IMG submission 187501) | Wastewater effluent complex algal communities from Wisconsin, to seasonally profile nutrient transformation and Carbon sequestration -... | ecosystem: Engineered > WWTP > Effluent > Algae... | reverse complement strand
AGGGACATGCCCGGCCTATCTGCCTTTTGGCCTTTCCACCCGCGGCAAAAGCTGAGGCCCATCCACCCCCAAACCCCTAGGACTTCGCCATGCCGTTTAAGCAAATCTCGCCGGAATTTTCGGTATCCGGCCAACTGACCCTTGATGATGTGCGCGAAGCTGCTGCCCAGGGATTCAGGACGATTATCTGCAATCGTCCGGACGATGAGGAACCCGGGCAACTTTCTTCAAGGGCTGTGCAAGACCAAGCCGAAGCGTTGGGAATGAAATTCACGTACATTCCCGTTTCGTCCTCGGGCTTGGTGGCGGGCGATGGCGTGAAGATGCGCGCTGCACTCGAAACCCTGCCATCGCCCGTTCTGGCCTATTGCCGGTCTGGTGCCAGGTCTGGGAAAGTCTGGAATTTGGCCGCCGAGGCATCGCGTCCAACTGCTGCGGAACATGCGTACGATATCGTGATCGTTGGTGGCGGAAGCGCGGGGATCGCGACAGCGTCGAGCATGCTGAAGCGGAATGCGAAGTTGACAATTGCCGTTATCGACCCCGCAAATGTCCATTATTACCAGCCAGGCTGGACGATGGTCGGAGCAGGCGTGTTTTCGGCAGAGTTCACGCGGCGGTCCGAACGATCGGTCATGCCGCGCGGCGTTGAATGGATAAAGAAAGCCGTTACCGGATTTTTACCGGAAACCCATGCCGTGATACTCGAAGACGGCAGTTCCGTCTCTTACCGCGTGTTGGTGGCCTGCCCCGGAATCAAGCTCGATTGGGATGCCATTGAGGGCCTGACCGACACACTCGGCAAAAACGGTGTAACGTCCAATTACCGATATGATCTGGCGCCCTATACCAACCGTCTGGTCAAAGACATGAAGAGCGGACGCGCCTTGTTCACCCAGCCTCCCATGCCGATCAAATGCGCAGGGGCACCGCAAAAATCAATGTATCTGTCCTGCAGCAATTGGGAACGGGCAGGCGTGCTTGGCGACATCGATGTGCAGTTTCATAATAGCGGGGCCGTCCTGTTCGGCGTCGCCGCTTATGTGCCCGCGCTGATGGAATATGTGGATCGCTACAACGCACATCTCAACTTCGAGTCCAAATTGGTCGCAGTCAACGGCGCCGCAAAGGTCGCCACGTTCGAACAAAAGCGCGGAGACTCGGTTATCCGGGTCGAAGAAAAGTTCGACATGATCCATGTCGTCCCGCCGCAGGTTGCACCCGATTTCGTGCGGAACAGTCCGCTGGCCGCTGCAAATGGCTTTATCGAAGTCAATGAAGCCACCTTGCAGCATGTGCGCTATCCAAACATCTTCGCACTGGGCGATGCGTGTTCGGCTTCCAACGCCAAAACAATGGCCGCCGCACGCAAACAGGCACCGGTTGTGGCCGTCAATGCGTTGGCGGTGCTCGAAGGCAGAACGCCAGTCGCGGATTATGACGGTTATGGCAGTTGCCCCCTTACAGTGGAACGCGGCAAAATCGTACTGGCCGAGTTCGGCTATGGCGGCAAACTGCTCCCCAGTTTCCCAAACTGGTTGATCGATGGCACACGGCCCTCACGACTCTCATGGCTGCTGAAGGATACCATTTTACCGCCCATTTACTGGTACGGGATGCTTAAGGGACATGAGTGGATGGTTAAACCGCATAAGATCGGGGCGGCGTAACCCATATGAAATTGGCGCGCTATCTGCCGATATTGGAATGGGGACGCGGCTATGGCGGCGTAACGCTGACCAATGATCTGGTAGCGGCCGCTATCGTAACGATCATGCTGATTCCCCAAAGCCTTGCCTATGCGATGCTGGCGGGGCTGCCGCCCGAGATCGGCCTCTATGCATCGATCCTTCCTATCATAGCTTACGCCCTATTCGGCACGAGCCGTGCCTTGGCTGTCGGGCCAGTAGCCGTCATATCGCTTATGACCTTGACCGCGGCCAGCGCGATTGCACCGCCCGGCTCACCGGACTTCATCGCGGCAGCTCTTATTCTCGCATTTCTCTCAGGGCTGATCCTGATCGTGATGGGCGTATTGCGTTTGGGCTTCCTCGCCAATCTCTTGTCGCACCCTGTCGTTTCCGGTTTCATCACGGCAAGTGGCATCATCATAGCCACCAGCCAATTGAAGTCTGTGCTGGGTATAAAGGCATCCGGTGAAGCAATGCCGGAACTTGTCCGAACATTGGTCGAGCACGCCAAGGATACTAACCCCTACACATTGGCTATTGGCCTTGTTTCGACAAGCTTTCTCTTTTGGGTCCGCAAAGGGCTGAAGCCTCTGCTCATCGGCTTTGGCATTGCGGCACGCCCCGCAGATCTTGTGGCGAAGGCCGGACCGATTGTCGCGGTTGCATTATCAATTCTCGCCGTCATTGCTTTCGACCTGGAAGCAAAAGGCGTCAAAGTGGTGGGAGACATTCCCCAAAGCCTCCCCCCGTTTACAGTGCCCGTATTTGATCCCGCATTGTGGCAGCGTTTGGCCGTTCCGGCCTTGCTGCTCAGTATCATTGGTTTTGTGGAGTCCGTTTCGGTCGCGCAAACACTAGCGGCCAAGAAACGGCAGCGGATCGTCCCGGATCAGGAATTGATTGGCCTGGGCGCAGCCAATGTCGCTGCTGCATTTTCCGGAGGCTATCCGGTGACGGGGGGCTTTGCCCGCTCGGTTGTCAATTTTGATGCCGGTGCCGAAACACCTGCAGCCGGGGCATTCACCGCCATCGGCATATTGCTCGCCGCGCTTTTTCTGACGCCATTGCTCGCATCTTTGCCGATTGCCACCTTGGCCGGCACGATCATTGTCGCGGTCCTCAGCCTCGTCGATTTCAAGACGCCACGCGCGATCTGGCGCTATTCCAAACCCGACTTCATGGCGATGGCCGCGACGATAGCCGTAACCTTGCTCGTCGGCGTTGAACCCGGCGTTATCGCAGGCGTTGGCCTTAGCCTCGCCCTGTTTTTGTGGCGCGCCTCGCGTCCACATGCCGCGATTGTCGGGCGCGTTCCGGAGACCGAGCATTTTCGCAATGTCAAACGGCACAAGGTGTTCACCGACCCGCGCATATTGACGATCCGCATCGACGAAAGCCTGACCTATCTCAACGCGCGATGGCTGGAAGAATTCGTATTGGAGCAGGTTTCGGAACATGCCGATCTGCGGCATCTCATTCTGATGTGCTCGGCAATCAATGGCGTCGATGCTTCGGCACTGGAGAGTATCGAGGCCATCAATCACCGGCTGGCCGATGGCGGAATCAAATTGCATCTGTCCGAAGTCAAAGGACCCGTAATGGACGCGCTCGAAAAATCGCATCTGCTTGATGATCTTAGCGGCAAAGTCTGGCTTTCGCAGAACGAAGCGTTTCAATCACTCATCCGCTCGTCCGATGCAGAAGATAACGCGCCTCAATCGCCTGACATTATGGGTCCAAGAGGAATGATATGACGCCGCGCGCCTCAGGTCATCGCAAGATGCAATCAGCTATTCTGCATATGCAATTGCTGCGCCTTGATATGAAGCCCAGTGCATCACCCATTGCTTAGCAAAGAGAATGATCATGATTGAGCAGGAATGGGCCATAATACTCGCCCGCATTCAATTCGCCTTCACTGTCAGCTTCCATTTTTTGTTTCCGGCCTTTTCGATCGGACTGGCCAGCTATCTGGCTGTACTCGAAGGACTTTGGCTGAAGACCAACAAGGGCGTTTACGCCAATCTATATCGGTACTGGCTCAAGATTTTCGCGGTCGTTTTTGCCATGGGTGTCGTGTCAGGGATCGTGATGTCCTACCAATTTGGCACCAATTGGTCGGTGTTCTCGGATAAGGCAGGCCCGGTGATTGGCCCTTTGATGGCCTATGAAGTTCTCACAGCCTTTTTCCTGGAAGCTGGCTTTTTGGGCGTGATGCTGTTCGGTATCAACAAAGTGGGTCGCAAATTGCATTTCGTGGCAACTTTGGCGGTCGCCGTTGGAACCTTCATTTCCGCATTCTGGATTTTGTCGGTGAACAGCTGGATGCAAACACCTGTCGGCTATGAGATTGCAGCAAACGGCCAATTCATGCCCGGCGACAGTTGGTGGACAATCGTCTTCAACCCAAGTTTTCCCTACCGCCTGATCCACACATTATTGGCAGCCTATCTGACAACCGCCTTTGCAGTAGGCGCGGTCGGTGCATGGCATCTGCTCAAAGACAAAAGCAATTTGGGTGCGCGCAAAATGTTCTCCATGGCGATGTGGATGGCCGCCATCGTTGCCCCTCTTCAGGTGGTCGCAGGTGACTTTCATGGGCTCAACACGCTGGAGCACCAACCAGTGAAGGTGATGGCCATTGAAGGCCATTATCAGAGCCACCCCGAAGGCGCACCTCTGATCCTTTTTGGAATTCCGAATAGCAAGGAACAGCGCGTGGACTATGCGATAGAGATTCCGAAAGCATCGTCCCTGATATTGAAGCACGATGCCGATGCGCCGATGGCAGGGCTGGATACTGTCCCCGACGCAGACGAACCGCCCGTCGGGATTGTATTCTGGGCCTTCCGCATCATGGTCGGTCTGGGCATGGCAATGGTGGGCATCGGATTGTGGAGCCTGCTCGCACGTTCAAGAAAGCGGCTTTATGACTGGACACTGCTGCACAAGGCAGCTGTTGCGATGGGCCCATCCGGCTTTATCGCGGTGCTTGCGGGTTGGGCGGTCACGGAAGTAGGCCGTCAACCCTTCACGATCTATGGTGTTCTGAGGACGGTCGATAGTGCTTCACCCCTTGATGCCCCAGCCGTTGCATTTTCGCTTCTGGCTTTCGTCGTAGTGTACTTTGCGGTGTTCGGCATGGGCATCTGGTATTTGCTGCGGTTAATGAAGAAACCGCCAGAAGCACATGAAGCGCCGCCGAGCGATGCACCAATCCGTAGCGCCGGGATCACTCCAGCACCGCAAGTGCTGTCGGGCGATGGCGTTCCCGGCGATGCGCGAAGCGGGGAGATCGTATAATGGACCTGACAGTCATCTGGGCCGGCATCATCGGCTTCGCTATCATCGCCTATGTCATTATGGATGGCTTTGATCTGGGCATCGGCATTTTGTTTCCCTTGTTCAAAGTGGGTCAGGATCGTGACACCGCGATGAACAGTATTGCGCCGGTATGGGATGGAAACGAGACATGGCTGGTGATGGGCGTCGGGGGGTTGCTCGCGGCCTTTCCGCTTGCTTATGCGATCATATTGCCTGCGCTCTATGCCCCGATGATCGCGATGCTATTGGGACTGGTGTTCCGCGGCGTCGCCTTTGAATTCCGCTGGCGCGACCCGGAGCATCGCGAACTTTGGGACCGTGCGTTTACAACGGGTTCGTTCATTGCAACCTTTGCGCAGGGCATTGCGCTGGGCGCCTTGCTGCAGGGGATCACGGTCGAGGGTCGCGCCTATGCTGGCGGATGGTGGGAATGGCTTTCGCCGTTCAGCATATTGACCGGCTTTGGATTGGTCGTGGGATATGCGTTGCTGGGCGCGTGCTGGCTGAACTGGAAAACCGAAGGCGGATTGCAACGGCAAGCTGTCACTTATGCCGGAAGGCTAGGCATTAGTTTGCTTGTCGTGATCGGCATAATCAGTCTCGCCACGCTGACGCTTGAGGCGCAATATCATAACCGTTGGCTCAGTTTCCCGGGCGTGCTGGCAACCGCGTTGGTTCCGATTGCAACGATCGCTGTGACAATTTTCTTCTACCGCAGCCTGCGTCAGACCAAAGATGCCCAGCCGTTCTTTTGGGCGCTCGCCCTTTTTGGCCTTTGCCTGATCGGTTTGGGAATTTCGATTTGGCCTAATGTCATTCCGGCACGAGTTACGATCTGGGAAGCGGCTGCACCCTATCGCAGTCAGCTTTTCATGCTGATCGGTGCCTCGATCATGGTTCCCATTATCGTCGCTTACACAGCATGGTCCTATTGGGTTTTTCGCGGTAAAGTCGGGCATGACGGGTACCATTGATGCCAAATGGTAAACAGATTGGCTGGTTTGCCGGCATTTGGGCGCTGAGCGTTGCGGCATTGGCGATAGTGGGCGGTATAATCCGCTGGGTACTAGTATAAGTGTCTGCCAAGGGAGAGGTATAACATGACCAGTCAGAATGAGAGTAATCCAGAAGCATTGAAAGGCGAGGACTGGGCAGGAGAGATGGGCGCCAAATGGCTTGCCAATCTGGAACGCTTTGAAGGCATGATTGCTCCGATTGGCGAGGCGCTCCTTAAACAAGCAGATTTCAAACCTGGCGAACGCGTGCTCGATATCGGATGTGGCGGCGGCGGCACCACGATTGCTATTGCAGAGGCAGTGGCACCTTCAGGTGAGGTTCTAGGTATCGACATTTCACCTGACCTGACAACCGCATCGACGCAGCGCGCGAGAGATGCCGGTGTTAGCAATATTCGCTTCATATGCGCCGACGCGGCGACCATCCAGCTCTCTGATGCGCCTTTCGACCGGCTCTTTTCGCGCTTTGGCAGCATGTTTTTTGCTGAACCGCACAAGGCCTTTGCAAATTTGCACAGCCTGCTGCGTCCCGGCGCGCGCATTGATCTGGCTGTTTGGGGTCCGCCGCGGGACAATTTGTGGATGATGGAAATGATGGGCGTTGTCCGCCGCTATGTTGAAATACCCCCGGCGATTCCTCGCGCGCCCGGTCCGTTCGCGTTTGAAGACATCGACTATTTGAACGAAATACTTGCAAGCGGCGGCTTTTCCCGAGTGAGCATTATCCCTTATCAAGGCTTGCAACCGATTGGAGGTGTGAATGTCGAACCGCAGGATGCGGTTTCATTTGTGCTGTCTTCAATGGCGGTTGGACGCGCGCTGGACGAACAAGGTGCAGATGTTCGAGCGGCAGCTGAAGCGGATTTGGTTAAGTTATTCAAGAGTCATTATGTCGTTGAGCAAGGCGTGATGATGCAGGGTAAGGCTTGGCTCGTGTCCGCGACGGCTTAAAGGTGGTCCCCTTTATCTGAAGTTATGTTTTGGCCAACCGGAATGAACGGCTTGTTTTGAAGAGGAAATTTGGTCGTTTCAATGGGGGCTATTTTAGAGAAACCCGTCGCTAAACATCACGTCCGTTGTTGCGCTCAAACACCCATTTGGCGTTAGCTCAAATAGAAGGACCGAATTTGCCGAAGAGTCGGCGCAGTTGCGGGCAAGCACGCCGCAGCAACTGGCAAACAAGATGCTGTTCATCCTTTTGACTTTGGCTCTAGTGTCGATTTTCGACCTCGACCGTCCCGCAACAGGTGCGATCAGCAGCCAATGGCCGAATTGATAGCCAGTTTTCGAAATTAGGAGCCATATCCCGATCGCTCATCACGGGCGCTGCTTTAGAATATTCGAATTTAGGAACGTGGGCCGATGAGACAATCCCCGAATAACGAACTCTACAGTCATTCTGGCCAGTCAATTTCTCCAGCGTCGGCCAGAAGTTTTAGCATGACGGCTGCGCCGCATTGTTGGGATTTTGCCGTAGCGCTCCATTTTCGGTCAGCGATATATTTGCCGCGCTCATAATGGTTGGAAAAGCTCCATAGATAGGGGGACGCGACCCCATATCGGCGATATCCAAATCCGTTATACGCTTCCAGCCGATACAAGGTTCGTTCTAGCGACCAGTCTTTCTGGTCTGCAAATCCCAAAAGACGCAAGGCATCGCGCGCGCTGGATTCCCAATCGGATGGAGGCAGCCATTTCGTCGGACGTCCGGCTGGCACCTGACGCGTGCGGGCGGTCAGCGGAAAGTCGCCATTGTGTAAATGCGCCCTGAAATTGAAACTCGATTCCAGCGCATGGCAAACCGCAATAAAATACCAGGGCACGCCAGTATTGTCCGAAACAGACTGGTAGCGCGGCTTTGATTTTTGCATCATCTCACGATGCCAATCGGTACTGTCACGATATTCCGACCGCACCGCAGCGGAATGGAACAGGCGCCTATACTCGTCTTTCAAGCTCAAAAAATCTTTCGATTTACTGAGTGGTGCGTTTGTATCGGTCTCGCTTCGCTCCTCCGACGGTTTCACCAGTTCAGGAAGCGGGACTCCCTGGGCCATAGACAGATGACTGTGCGCAAATCGCCCTTCCGGTTGTGGAAGCGAAATAGTGATCGGCAGGTTTAGCAGCGCCTCGGGCAGTTCATGCTGTGTTGCATGCAATTCGGCGAGCAAAGAGCCTGCTTCGTCTGCAAGTCCAAGATCAACCAGTTCGCTCCGGTCAATCAAGGCCACCAGTCGCGGCAATACAAGTTGGTAGATTGACGTTTCTGTGGCGAACACCCTCTCACCTTTGCGGCGTTGTAACGGCGACTCTGCAAGCCCTTTTCGATCGGCATCGGCTTCCAACCGTATGATCTTTTCGACCGTGGTTGCGATACTCAACGGCTTTGCGGGAATGAACTGCATCAGGGCCTTTGGAACCTTAATACCGAATAGGTCCTGATCCTGCGCAAACACAGGTCCCCCGATCGCACCGAGCATCGCGGCTTTCAAAAAATCGCGTTTGCGTAACCCGTTTTCACCCATCGAGTCGCTCCCAAGCCATTCTTTTACCAAGAAGGACTGCACCGGTCGAATCAATCAATCTCACTTCCTTGAAGCGAAGCCCGAAACGGTGCGGGGAGCCTGCTCGTCCCTCTAACTGCTTTGGGGAGCCTTGGCCTCAGGAAATAGTGGCCACGCCAATTGCTGCCCTAATGTCGCCTCCGGTAAATTTTCTACGCCATAGCTTTGCGGATAGGTTCGCGTGATTTTTGCGGTGCCAAACAGCACATCCCAGAAGAAGAGCAGATTTCCGAAATTGCCTTTATAGTTCACTGCTGGGTCGCTGTAGTGACGGCCATGATGGGCATGATGGGTGGCAGGTGTCGAAATTGTCCGTTCGACCACCCACATGACTGGGGAAAACCACTTGATTTTGAGTAGCTTCGCATCCCACGCAACATCACTATGCGCGCCAATGATAACCAGTTGCTTGACCACAACATAGCCCGCATAAACCCATCCCAAGCCCATGTAGACCAACACTGCGGAGAACCAGATACTGGGCATCAGCGCATAGTAAAAGACGTTGTTCCGGTAGACCAAGCGCACGCTCATATAACGGGCATTATGGTGTGCACGGTGCATATTGTAGAGCCACGAAAAGCTGTGCGATGCACGGTGCTGCCAATATTGCATCATATCGTCGAGGATCAGAAATAACCCGATCGCCAGGAATATGTTTATATCAGACAACATACCCCGCCACTCGGGCCGAAGCGATCCGAGCGCATAGTCGACAAATATGAGAATGGTCGGCTGAGTAATGACCAGAAGCAATATTGTGCTGATAATTTCAACTAGGCCATCGTCCCGGGTTTGCTCCATCTTCGAAAAAAGACGAGTGCGAAACAGTTCAAGAATCCCGAAAGCGACATAAATGGCAATAACAGCATAGGTTGAAGTAGGCATCTCGGTCGTCACTCTCTCTGTTTAGTTTTTGTCGGACGTCTGCAGCTTTAACGATCGGTCAAATTCAAATGCTGCACCCCCGACTTCCTCCCTAATTCGCGCGATTCAGATGCCTGAACAGCCCAAAGCCGCTTTCTGATAGATCAAAGGCGCGAAACAATATGTCATCTAGATTACATTTGGAGAAACGAAGCTCGATGCCGGTTTTGGTCAAATGGCATAATAAAGTGACTATGCGAGAACGAGCACATTGTCCTTTCGTGTAAGCGCACGTTCGGTTCTTGATGCCAACATCGCACGCCCCCCGGTGCGGTCCAGAAGTTGGTCAAGCCGATTAGCATCAGCGCCCGAGAGTCCATCGGCGAGTGTCTGGGCGCGGCTGAAGTGCCATAGCGAGTGGGGATTGCTTGCACGCTCCATTACAACATCACGCCATGGGTAGCGTATCCATCCCACAGTGGGATGGACACTTCGGCTGTCATTATACGAAACCAGCGTACCGGGCGCGGGGTTGGAGTGGTCATTCACCCATGCGTTGAAGCAGGCCGTATCTGCCGTAAAACCCGGCGTCCAATGAGCAAATATGATGGCGAGGATGGCTTCAAGCGTTGGGGGGATATGGTCGTCGGTTGGAAAGCTGTCGGAATATCCGGCATATTCCCCGTCAATAATCTCGGGACTGTTCATCCGCTCGGTCCATCGAAAGACAGAGGGTGCCGTCGTCTTCATCAGATACGCCGGCACAGGGTCACGTCCCAAATGTGCGTAAAGCGGCGCCATCATGCCAAAGTCGGCAAGGCTGGGTCGCCCGCCCAGCAAATAGGGGTGGAGCCGAAAATGCTGCTCCAAAGCATCAAGCAGTTCTACGTAGCTTGCTTCCATCGCAGGAATAACAGCGGGGGTTACGCCAAGGCCGGGAAGAAATCCCGAAAAGCGCGTCATAAGCTTACCGGCTGTTTCCAGCCGTTGTTCATGCTCCATCGGCGGTACTGCCCGCGCGAATTCAGTGCGCAAGAATAACTCCTGCTTTTCGCGATAGGACCATCGGTAATGCATCGCCAATGGCATCATATAATTCGACCCGAATGCATCGACGAGATGCGCTACGAACTTCTGGACGGGACCGGGTGGCGTGAAGTGGGGCCCTGTTTCGCGGGATTCTACCAGATCGATGATGGCCGTGGTATCTTGAACAAGCTCTCCCTCCGGCGTTTCCATCACGGGAATTACCCTGTGACCAACCCTTTCCGTAACATCCGATAGGAAGCGGGCGTCGGACGCCATGATTTCCCTGAAGGACACGCGCTTTTTGATCAGATAAGATCGCACCTTACCTGTGTAGAGCGAATGCGGGGTTCCCCAAATGATATATGTACCTGTCATAATCCCCGCCTACCCCTGATTTTATCTGTTGGCTTTCGTTAAAGACGCCTGCCCTACCCTTCATACTGCGCGGTTTTGAGGGAACTTGACATCGCGCGCCATTCACTGTTTGCTCTTACCTAATGGGGAGGGAAATATGGCAAAATGGGTGTCGAGCTCAGCTCTTTTTGGCGCGCCTGATTTGGTCGCGAAACTCGTGGTGACTGGGCGGCGCTTTCGGCGGCCGCCGAACTGGACATAAGCGAAAATCTCGAACCGGCCAAATTGATTGAAGTTGCTGGATTAGCACGCTTTCTGGCGCTTGCCGCGGAGACACTGGAATGCGAATGCTTCGGCTTGATGCTTTCGCAATATCAGGGTTTTTCCGTTCTGGGGTCGCTGGCTCTGCTGCTCGAAAGTGCGGATACGATCAGGGAGTCTCTTCAGGATCTTGCCGCCTATTTCCCTGTATTTACGATGGGCGCGTTGATCGCTCTCGTTGAAACAAAGGGAGGAATAGAGGTCAATTACGAGCTTGCCGCTGGCACCGGTTTGCCACACCGGCACATTACCGAGCTTGGTTTCGGAATCCTGGTGAAGGAGATGCGTCGTCATATTCCCGGATGGGAACCGGAATATATCACGTTCAGACATGCCCCGCCCGAGAACAGCACCCAGCACCGGCAGTTTCTGGGTAAAACAATTCATTACAACGCCGATCGAAATTCGATTTTCATTAATCACGAAGACTTGGCGCAGCCGACTTGTGTGCGCAGCATGCAGGTGCATGGCGAACTGGCGGCGCAATATAATGTTCTTCGCGAAGCAACGCCCGGCACCGTCACCGCTGCTGTGGAAACAATTGTCCGCGCTTTCATGGCGCATGAGACAATCCACCTATCCAAAGCGGCCACTCTGTTGGGCATGTCGCGCCGGACATTGCAGCGCAAGCTTGCTGAAGACGGGACAAGTCTTGCGGAGATAATCGATGCCGTCCGTGCCGATCTTGCACTTTCCTACCTACAAGAGTCGCGGTTGAAAGTTACGGAAATTGCCGAGATTCTGCAGTTTTCTGAAACAAGCGCCTTGTCGCGCGCGGTCGTCCGTTGGTACGGCCAATCGCCCCGCGCCATCAAAGACGGGGTCTCCATTTCGCTGTTAGCTGCGTCCCAAAAACCGGACCGCAAACGGGGCGCCGGAAGTTTGGCGCACTAAGTCAAGTTTATGATTGCGACATCGCTAACATCGATAATGTCGGGAATCTGATAAAAACTCAAAGCTCCCGACAAATGGCGGTCAACGAACCGCAAATCGAGGGAGAGAGATCATGAAGAAGTTAGGATTTTTGGCCGTCTCGACGCTTGCCGTGATAGCCGCAACACCCGTGTTTGCGCAGACGGAAAGTGCCGAAAGCGATTCCGGTGAGGAACCCATCATTGTTACGGCGACATTGCGCGCCATGGATGTCCAGGACATTCCATTGGCTGTTACCGCAGTCGCGCCTGAGGCACTTGAACGTCAGGGCATTAACGACATTAAGAACCTGGCTTCTATTTCGCCGAGTTTCAACATCCAGTCCTCGCAGACTGAAACGCAAGGCACCTCCATTAAGATCCGCGGTGTTGGCACCACGGGCAACAATACCGGTTTGGAAAGCTCGGTCGGCGTCTTCATCGACGGCATCTATCAATCACGTCCCGGCGTTGCGCTTGGCGATTTGGTCGACCTTGAGCGCCTCGAAATTCTGCGCGGGCCGCAAGGCACATTGTTTGGCCGCAATACTTCGGCAGGTGCGCTTAACGTCACAACGAAGCGCCCTAGCCTGTCCGATTTCGAAGGCTTTGTGAATGCCAGCTATGGCAACTACAACTTCATGAATGTGCAAGCAGGCGTAAGCGTTCCAATTGCACAGGATGTTGCAGGCGTCCGGCTTTCCGGCACATGGCGCAAGCGTGACGGCTACCTAAAAACACCCGGCGGCATCGAAAGTAATGATCGCGACCGTTATATGCTACGCGGTCAGCTTTACATTGAGCCGAATGCCGATGTGAGCATCCGTCTTCTCGCCGACTATGCAAAAACCGATGAGCAATGCTGCCAGGCAGTTATCGTTCGCGAGACAGAACTCGCTCCTTTTTCGGCTTTTCACGGCCTCGCCAGCGACGGTGTCGACCAATCGGGCATGAGTGCGCTGAACAATCTTTCTGTTAATGCAGGAACCTATTTGAACGGTTCGAAGCAATGGGGCTTTTCAGGCGAATTGAAATGGGATCTGGGCGGTGCCAAGCTGACCTATATCGGTTCCTATCGCAAATTTGACTCCAGCTCGACGACGACGGGTGGCTTCACCGCCAACGATACCTACACCGTAGGCAATGGAGCAACGACTTCGCGTCCCGGTATCTTGCCCTCGGGCGACCATATCAAGACCATGACGCACGAGCTGCGCCTTCAGGGCACGGCATTTAACGACAAGCTGGATTGGTTGATCGGTGGTTTCTACGGCGACGAGAGCATTCGTGCCGACCAGACCATGACTTTGAATGCGGATTTCCAACGTACAGGTGGCGCTTTCAACTTTGGAAGCGCGGCTGGCGTAAACCCGTTGTTTGCGCTGACGGCATTAGGCAATTTGGGTGTTCCTGTTAACGCCAATGGCAATTATGCCGAAAACCGCTTTTTGCAGGATGCAAAGAGCTGGTCTATTTTCACGCACAACGTGTTCAACATCACGGACCAACTGAGCCTCACTTTGGGCGCACGCTATGTGAAGGAAAACAAGGACGCATCCTTCAACCAACTTGGTGCCACAACCGGTGCCGGAGCCAGTGCTTGCCAAGCGAGTGTGAATGGCGTTTTGGCAGGAACCGTTCCCGCGCCGCTGCGCGCAGGTCTCATCGGGATCAACTGCTTCCCCTTTGCAACCTCGGTTAATCTGACGGCACCAGCCGCATTAGGTGGCGGATTGGCCAGCCGTTTGCTGCCATTGCCACGGGTGTGGTCGGACACGTTCAAGGATGACGAAATCACCTATACCGCGCAGGTAGGCTACAAGCCGAATGAAGATCTGCTCTTCTATGCTGGATATAGCCATGGCTTCAAATCCGGTGGCTTCAACCTCGATCCGCAATCGGCAACGCTGCAGAACTCGGCTGCCATTCTGGCTGGTTTGGCGACAACACCAACGCCGGTCATCGTGGCACCGGTCTATGCTGACCCCAGCTTTAAGTCGGAAAAGGTCAACCAGATCGAAATCGGTGTGAAGGCAACATTGTTCGGCACGATCAAAGCCAACCTGGCCCTATTCGACATGAAGATGAGCGATTTCCAGGTTCTTGAATTCACTGGTGTCCAGTTCCTCACGTTTAACGTTAATTCGGCGCGGTCAACAGGTGCCGAACTCGAACTATTTGGGAAGCTGAGCGATCATATCTCGGCGAATGTGTCAGCGACCTATGCCAATGCACGCTACCCCAAAGACTGTAATGTAGGCGTCGTTGCGGCGGCGCTTGCTTCGGTTAACCGTCTTTGTGGATCGACACTCACCAACGCACCCAAATTCGCCGGTGTAGTCGGCCTGACATATGATGGACCGCTCAACAGCTCCGGCTGGGGGCTGCTGATCAACGGCAACATCAACTATTCGGATCGCCGCCGGACCAGCACCATTCCCTTGGATACCAACAACCTGCCGATCCCGCTGGATTATCAGAATGCCTATTTCAAGATGAATGCGCGTATTGGTCTGACCACACCTGATGAACGGTTTACGTTTGAATTGTGGGGCACCAATCTGAACAACGAAATCACCCGCGGCGTAACCGCCAACACCCCGCTTCGCGGCGGTGCCGGAACACGCTCACGCATCGGTTTTGTTGAAGAGCCGCGGATGTATGGCCTGACCGTACGCGCGAAATTCTAAAGCGTGTAGGACCGAACTTACAGTAGTTCGAATGACTCGGTGCGGATTTGAAAGGGAAGGAATTTCTTCTCTCCTCGTCCTTTCAATCCGCCAAAACTGGACGCCATTTTCGTTCGCGAGTGGCGTCCCTTTTTTATGTGGTACCGCTCCCAACCCTTCGGTCAAACCTGTCTATTTTGTCCTATTGCTTCGATGTAAATCGCGATATCAATTGGGAACAACGGGAGGAACTACCATGCGCTTATTGATTGCCGTCGTCCTGCTTTGCACGACATCTCCACTTGCCGCTCAGATCGCCACGCCGGACAGGCCAGTGACCGATCCGAAAAGCCTTACTTCGCCAGCCAATCCCGATGCGCGGGCGGTCCCGTTGGACGATATCGGAAATTCACGCTCGGTGGGCAGCACGACATGGAGTGCGGATGGAAAGCATGTTTATCTTTCCACCAATTTAACGGGGCGGTTCAACATCTGGCGCACCGACGCCGACGGCAGTTGGCCGTTGCAAATGACCCAGTCAGACGATTCCCAAGGCGGCCTTGCGGCGTCGCGGGACGGCAAATGGATCTACTTCACCCAAGACAATGGGGGTGACGAATATTATGATATTTACCGCGTCCCGACGAGCGGCGGCGCTGTCGAGCGTGTGACCAATACGCCGACCTTGAGCGAACGCGGACTTGTGCCTGGGCCGTCCAACGGGCTCATGGCTCTATCGGTAAAGAAGAAGAGCGAAGCGCAATCCAATATCGCAACAATCGACAGTCAGGGAAATGTGAAGGCTCTGACGGCCGAGACCGATCCGCAATATGAGTGGTCCCCGCGTCTTTGGGCAGATGGCGGCAAAACCCTGTTCGCGAACCGCGAAAAAATTGATTCCACCAGCACCGAGATCTGGCGCATCGATATCGCGAGCGGGAAAGCAATACCGGTCCTGTCGAAAGCAAACACCATCTACCGCGTCCAGGATCTCAGCGCCGACGGCCAGTGGCTGGCCGTCACGACCGATGCGGATATCGGACGTCCAAGGGCGGGTCTTTACAATATTGCCGCCAAAAAATGGAAGTGGCTGAAGCCGATCCCGTGGGACCAGCAGGCCATCAGATTTACCCATGATGGTAAGTCCCTGATTGTTGAAAGTAGCAACGATCTGCGCACGATGTTAGTGCGCTATGATCTGACGACGGGGACGGAAACTCAGATGAATCTTCCGGCCGGTTTGAACTTCTCCACGGGGAATGATTCCCGTTCTCCGGATGGGCGCTCGCTACTGGTTGTCCATATGGGCGCTAATGTGGCAGGCGAACTTAATCGCTACGATCTGGCGGATGACACTGTGCGTCCTCTTACGCAGCTTTCGGTCGCTAGTTTGCGGCCGGAAGTTTTGGCGAAATCGGAAATGGTCACCTACAAAAGCTTTGACGGCACTTTGATTAGCGCACTGGTGACCATGCCGGCCAATCTAAAGCGTGACGGCAGCAACCCGGCCATTGTGCTTCCCCATGGTGGGCCAACCGGCAAGACGGAGGACTATTTCGATGATATTGCTGCGGCACTCGCCAGTCGGGGTTATATCATCATTGCACCCAATTTCCGGGGATCGACAGGCTATGGCAAGACCTTCCAAACCGCCAATTATGACGATCTGGGCGGCGGTGATCTGAAGGATACCGTTGCGGCCAAGAATTTCTTGGTCGAAAGTGGTTATGTCGACCCAAAACGCGTCGGTATTTTCGGCGGATCCTACGGCGGCTTTATGACACTGATGGCGGTCGGCAAAACACCGGATGAGTTTGCCGCCGGTGTGCAATGGTTCGGCATTATCAACTGGCGTACCATGTACCGCGACATGGACGAGGTCTTGAAGGCGTATTTGCGCAGCCTGATGGGCACGCCCGAGGAAAATCCTGCAGGCTATGACCGTGCGTCGCCATTGACCTATATTAAAAACGCCAAGGCGCCGCTGCTCACCATTCAGGGCGAAAACGATATCCGCGTCCCGCGCGGGCAAGCGCAGGAGGTGCACGACATTTTGAAGGCGAAGGGCAATATCGTCGAAACCGTCTACTATCCCGCCGAAGGGCATGGTTTCCGGAAAAAGGAGAACCAGATCGATTCTCTGCGCCGTACGGTTGAATGGTTCGACAAATATCTGAAACCGAAATGAAGGCGGACTCCGGCGATATTGCGAAGGAGTATGAGATGGGGAAAATTGACAAGCGGTTCCTAGGTGCAGGCATTGCTCTCGGTATGGGGATGGGCGTGACAACCGGCAATACCGCGCTCGGCCTATGTTCAGGTATTGCGTTCGGATTGGTTGTTGGTCGCTTTAAGGCAAAAAGCGAATCCTGACGGGTTCAAACCACCTCAGCGCGTCGCGACCCAGTTGAACAAGAAGTTGCGATGCTCGGCCCATGTCTGACCTTCAACTTTGTCGCCAACCAGACAAGCTGCGCTGTGATAGGGCCCGACACCGTCGGTGGTACGGAAACTGACGCAGGTTCTGCCGCGATCATTTTTCCAGCGGCCACCTTCTATGGTGCTTTCATAAAAGCTGCCCTGCACGCTGCCATCGGCTTTCAGATCCAGAACCATAGGTTTGGTGTACGGCTTGCCCGGTTCCGATGAAAGATCGACCGTCCAGTTACCGCTCAATTGCGGCGCATTTGCGGACGCGGCTGTGGCCAAAAGGCAGGCTGAAACAAAAAGACCGAAAACGCGCATCAACATTCTCCTCAACGGCTGCATGCTGCGTTAACGCTAGCCACGCAGATAGGTAACGGTAAATGCAGTTACGATTTCCGATTTGATTTGGATGCACGGGCCCGTTCCGGGCAAAACAACAAAAAATAGGGGTGGGATATGCCCACCCCTATTTTATTTAAAGGCCATCGAGCCCTTTGCTGACCAAAATATTCACCGACACTCGGCGATTTTGCGCCTTGCCTTCTTCGGTGTCATTGCTTGCCAGCGGGTCGGATTCAGCCATCCCGGTCGGTGTCAGCATACGATAGGGTTTCCAGCGACAGGCCTGCTGCAGATAGTTGATAACACTGCTGGCGCGTTTTTCACTCAGCGTCTGGTTATATTCTTCGTCGCCAACAGAGTCTGTGTAGCCCACGACCAGCATCAACGCGTTGTCGGTTGCTTCAGCAGACGCGGCGGTCGAGCAAAGCTCTTGCTTTGCGCTTGGTGACAAAGAGTATTTGCCGGTATCGAAGTATACGTTGGTCGTACCCTTGATATTGTACTTGTCGATATCGCCCATACGGCCGCGCAACGCTTCGGTGGCGGCTGTCTGTTCTTCAAACTGCTGGGCTGTGCCGTTGCGGATCATGGTGGCGGTTTTCAGATCGTTATTGCGGAAGGTAATCTGGCTCGCGATCAGACCGGCGCCTGACTGCCATGTCTTAATGGTCACCGGCAAACCGTTCAGCAACGCGTTTGATGTCAATTTGTTCTTGCCGCTCAGAAGACCGCCTCCAGTCTTGATTTTTGTTGCTTCATTGATGGAAATGACGGTCGCACTGCCATCTGCCGTCGTAATCTTCAGTTTGTCGCCACTGCGGGCTGTAATGATACCCTTAACGTCGGGTCCCTTTACCATCACCGGCATTTCCTGTGTGACAGGACCATCGACCACAATGGTGGGGTCGTTCGACTGCGCAGACAGACTACCCGATGCAGCTAATGTTGCCACGGCAAGCAGGACGGGAAATCCCGTCCTATTAGAAATCACGTTCATGTATTCACTCCTTCAAACGGCTAATGCCTCATCATACCCTTGGATTTTACCTGTTGATTCCATCCTTTCTGTCGGATGAACACGATTGCATTTCGCACCGCCTTTGCGGTCAGCATGGCCTCATTGTGCGACGAACCGTTGCGTCCAACCGAAGCATGGAAGCGCATTACGCTACGAAAAGGAGAAGATTTCCGGTTGGATTCGATGCTAACTTCAAACTGAGCAGAGCGATTTCTACGCATTGGGGGGCTTATTAAAAGTCCAAACCAAGCTGCACATTGACCCGCGGATCGTCGCTACTGGAGATCGCGCCGGAGGTGTAAACCGGGGCGGCAGCTTCGACTTGCAGGTCGAACATGCCCAATCCGGCACGAATGCCTGTACCGGCCGAAACCAGGGTGCCAGTGCCATAGCCATTCCGGAAATTGCTCACATATCCGCCATCTATAAAGACATAGGGTTGCACCCTTCGGATCCAGCTTTTGGATTTTGTGTATTCATATCCAAGTTCGGCCAGCGCCAACACACCGTTATCACCCGAACGCTCGTAAAAATCAAAAGCACGCCCCGTATAGGCGCCACCCAATCCCATTTCTTCTGACGACAGAAGAGGGTCGGCGGAATATTGCCCCGAAACTGCCACCCTTAAGGTCGCGTTGCCCGAAACATAGCCAGACCAGTTGGCCCACGCGCGTGCTAGAGTAAACGAGCCGTCGGCATCCGCACGTGAAGAAAATATATCACCCCGCCCATTCGCACCGAAAATGCCCATACCTTGCCGCAACTGGGCACCTGTCCGCAGCCAACCATTGCCCAACCGGTATGACGATGAAAGCCCGACCGACAAGGTAACGACGGTGTCGCTTTGCAGAACTGCACCAAAGCTGTCCTGATCGACCTTGAGATATTCGAACTGTCCCTCAGCCCAAAGATTGGCCGTGCGCGACCGGTGGACCGGATGATTGACCGAGAGCGAGGCGTAACGGCTGCCAGCATTACGCTTGCCGAAGCCGGAACTTGGATCGATATTGCTATCGCTCCACGCAGTCGCGAATTCAGCCCGGGTACCGTTCGTGCCCAATCCAACACCGTACAAAACACTTGCCGCGAGAAGTTCCTGCGGTTCGGCGGGATTAGTCCTGAAGGTCACGCTCAGTGAGTCAGAATCTTCTAACAGCGCCACAGCCTCAACACTGAGGCGTGCCCGCAATGGTCCGATTTTGTTGGAACCGAAATTGTCCACGACGATTTGGCCGCTGGTGTTTTTGCGGTGTTGAACGCGAACAACCAGTATCCGCGCCCCGTTTTCATTGACCAGCTCAGTCTGCTTCACAATGATTTGCGGGATGTTATTTGCGAGCATGAGACGGCGTTCCAACTCGTGCTGCATAACGGTCTGACCTACGAGCGGTTCAAGCAATTGGCGCAGTGCCTTATTGGAGGAACCCTCAATCCTGACCTTATCAATCGAGCCGGCATCGAGCTTGATCCGGACGATCCCCAACTCGATTTGTTGTTCGGGGACATAAGCATTGGCGAGAACCATGCCCTGCGAACGGGCTATCTCGGCAATCTCCCGCGCCAATTTGGCAAGATCTTCGCTTGTCGCGCTGCTGCCGAGATAGGGTTCGATGACCTTCTCAAACATATTGTGATCGACGCTTCTATCGGTTTCAATCAGTACGGAGCCGACACGAATGCCCTCGCCGGATTTATCCGCCGCAGGTTCCGGCGGGATCGCGGCTGTTTCTCTGCGGATCAGTTGCGGGGCTTCAACATTAACCTCGTTCCGGTCGGGTCGGTCATCTTTGGTAGCTGCCGGTAGGAATGCGCGCCATTCCCCCTCCCCTGCCCCATTCACTTGCGCGCAGACGGGCGCAGGCGCAAGCATTGCACCGCCTAAGGCCAAGTAAAAAGAACAATGAAATCGCGTCATTTAGCTTCGGATTAGCCGTGAATAAAATATTGTGTGGCGGCTATTCTTAAAGCCAACATGTTGCGTAGCCGTTAATTGCGACACCCTGGATGTTTACCAGTTCTTAGGCACTTCTCGACGGAGTTTCGTCAGATTTACTTGTTACAATCGGGCTCTGAAATCCTATCAATGGGGCAAAGCCAGTGCGTAAATATCTCTCCGTCATCCAAGCGGTGATTATGGCAATAGTTGCACTCTTCGTGCTGTCGACCCCAGCGGCGGCGAGCACGAAGGCGTGGCAGATCTCGGAGAGCACCGGATCCGTCTCGGTTGAATCGAACGGTCAAGTGCGCACGGGCGCCCGTGGAATGGCTTTGAAAGCAGGCGATGCCGTCTCCACAGGTTCCACTGGTCGGGCGGTCATCGTGCGCGGCGGCGAATATGTCATCGTCAGCCCCAAAAGCCGCGTCCGCATTACCAAGCCTGAAGAAACAGGCGCGATAACGCAGATATTCCAATCGATCGGAAGCGCGCTGTTCAAAATCGAGAAAAAGGAAACGCCGCATTTCGGTGTAAAAACCCCATATCTGGCGGCTGTGGTGAAGGGTACAACCTTTAACGTGACGGTTACTGCAAATGGTGCGACCGTTCAGGTTACCGAAGGCCGTGTCGAAGTGTCGACACTGGATGGCGGCGCCTCCGATCTGATTGTGCCTGGCCGGATTGGCCGGGTCGACGCCAATGACATGAAGCTTTTGAAGGTCATGGGCATTGGCGCAACCGCCGTTCGTTCGGAATCTTCCGCTGTAATAGCCCCAGCAAACGAACAGTCAGCGACAGAGACAGAGGCGACGAGTCAGCGGGATGGAAACGAAGAAACTTCCGGCGGTCAGTCGGAAAGTGACAGCGAGAATGGCAGCAGCGTCGTTGGAGATCGCAATGCGAACTCTGAGTTTTCAGGCGAAATTGCATCTTCTATTGCCAGTGATCCAGTTAGCCTCGCCCTTGCCACTGGAGGATTGATCTCGGGCAGCCAAGGCATAATTCGGGACACCGGCAACCCCATGCGGAATGGCGGTTCGACGGGCGAAGGTAGAAATAATACAGGCGGCAATGCTGGCGATGCCGCGGTAGGCGCTGTTTCGGGGAGTTGGGACAGCGGAGTCGGAGATAGTAATAGTAACGCTGGTGGCGATAATGGAAACGCCGGTGGAAATGGCGATGCGGGCGGAAACGCTGGTGGTGATAACGGAAACGCCGGTGGAAATGGCGATGCGGGCGGAAACGCCGGCGGTGATAACGGAAACGCCGGTGGAAATGGCGATGCGGGCGGAAACGCCGGCGGCAATGGTGACGATAGACCGCCGCGCGCGTAAATCCTACTATCTTGTTAGCGAACCTTCAACGCATTGGCGCTACAGTGGGCTAAGTGATGCTGCATTCATGGCAGCTTTTTGACGAAAAACAGGATTAGCTGCCGAAATGTCATTCCGGTCAACATTGAAAAATGGTCTGACCAAGACGGGCATTTCGGCGCGTTTCGCGCGCCCATTGGCCGTTGGCATTTCGCTTCTTCTCGCCATCATTCTCGGACTTTATAGCCCTGAAGGACCGGTCGAACAACTGCTGCATAATGCCCGGGATTCCATCAATTCAAAACCCGCCAGTGGCCGCGTTCATATTGTCGAAATTGATGCAAAATCGCTCGCCGCTTTGGACAAATGGCCTTGGTCGAGAGGTTATCATGCCCAGTTGGTCGAGGAACTGGACAAGGCTGGTGTTGCCCAAATAGTCTTCGACGTCGATTTTTCCTCTTATTCGACCCGCGATGGGGACCAAGAATTCGCTGCGGCAATTGAACGAGCCGATGGTAAGGTTGTGCTTCCCACATTCCGCCAGCCGCAAAGCACCGGTGAAATTCATGCCGATCTGGAAAATCTGCCAATACCGATATTGCGGGAAAAGGCATTTCTGGGATCGGTTAATGTACGACCGGATGCCGATGGACAGGTGAACGACTATCCCTTCGGCACGATAACCGACTCTATACCTAGGCCGTCAATTGGCGCATTGCTGGGTGATGCCAGCGGACCGGTAAATAAAGAATTCAAGATTGACCAAGCCATCGAGATTTCGTCGATCCCCCGACACAGTTTTGTCGATGTGCTGGAAGGCCGTGTGGATGCGCGCGAATTGAAGGGAAAGAAAGTCGTCATCGGCGCTACTGCCATCGAGATTGGCGATCGATACGCGACCGCTCGCTTTGGTGTGATTCCCGGAGTCGTGGTTCAGGCCATGGCAGCTGAAACGCTGATAGCTGGCACGGACCTACCCGAACTTGGTCCATGGCCGATGCTTGCGTTGACGTTGATCGCGGTGCTGTTCGCTATCCATTGGACGGATCGGCGAAACACAACCGGCGTGGTGCCCTCTCTCCTTATAGCTATTACGATCTTGGTTGTTCCCTTAATCGCTGAACGATACTCACTCGCGCATTTGGATGTCACTCCGGCATTACTGTTGCTGGCGGGTTCCATGGCCGCCCAATATGTGATCGGCATAACAAAACAAATTTCCTTAGAGCGTCGCGTCGACAGGGCGACGGGCCTGCCCAATCTGGCGGCATGGCAAGAGCGTATGGATTGCAAAGGCAACCACAATGTGATCGTCGCTGAGATCGCCAATTTCGGAGAGATAGTCGCCACCCTTGATCGTGCGGAATCGAAAAAATTGGTGCGCGCTGTGGCCGACCGTTTAGAGTTATCCAGCGGTCCTGGTGAACTCCACCGAATAGGACGAGAGCGCTTTTGCTGGCGGACCGAAACCATGGACAGCGATGCAGTTGAGACAACGATCGAAGCAAGCGCGTCGTTGTTCAACACGGCAATACCGGTAAGCGGACGCTCCGTTCGTGCGACCTTGTGCTTCGGCGTTGCAACAGGCGATATAAGGGATGCAGAAGGATTGGCCAACCAGGCCACCTTAGCCGCAAAGCGTGCAAGCGAGCTTGGCAAGCGCCTGGTTTGGCATAATGACCGTCTGGCACAGGTCACTGACCAGTCACTCTTCATCCTGTCCGAATTTGAAGAGGCGCTGATGACTGGACAGATATCTGTTTTCTATCAGCCTAAATATAGCCTGATTGATGATTTTGTTAACGGGGCTGAGGCACTCGTGCGGTGGGAACATCCCGAAAAAGGTATGGTAAGTCCCTCGCTCTTCGTCCCCGTTCTTGAGCATGAAAATCTGATGGAGGCGCTGACACTTTTCGTGTTGCGGCAGGTAGTCGAAGATGTCGAACGCTGGAATTCCGTGAGAAATCCGATGGGCTGTGCCGTCAACATATCCGCATCCCTTCTGGCCAATCCCGCATTTGCTAAGCGAGCTGTGGCAATCATACGCGACAGCGGTATAGACCCGGCGTTGCTCACCATTGAGCTCACTGAAACAGCCGCACTGTCTTCGCAAGAAATGGCCGCATCCAGCCTGAACCAATTCAAGCAATTAGGCGCTCATTTATCGATAGACGATTATGGGACAGGCCAGTCGACTTTGACCTATCTAAAAAGCTTCTCGGCTGACGAGATCAAGATAGATCAGAGTTTTGTCAAATTGATCGCTACCGACAACGCCAATAAGATCATGGTCCGGTCGTCGATCGAAATGGCCCATGCTTTGGGAATGAAAGTCGTCGCCGAAGGCGTCGAAGACATAGCTGCGCTCAATGTGCTGCGGGAATTTGGCTGCGACACAATTCAGGGTTGGTATGTCGGCAAACCGGTCGCGCGCGATGAATTCATGCAGCGCTGGTGCCTAAACCTGTTCGATTCAAGCGGCGGTACTTCCGCTCCGGATTGGGTCGGACAAGCACGGACGGGCTGACGTTCCGGGCAATCGGTATGTTGAGGCGACGTTAGCGCTAGTAATTCTAGCTAGCCTCGCAAAGGAACCCTATAGTCTGGTAGTTAGTTTATTTGGTCCCAGTATTCTAAAGGTGATCTATGCGCAGCCCAACTTTCCCGGCCACATGTACGACCCTATTATTGATTAGCGCAATGTCATTGGCAATCGCGACCCCATCATATGCAGCAACCCCCGATAGTTGGGCGAAGCTGGATGCTGCTACCCAAGCAGCGTGCATTAAAGCGTCAGGACTTACAAATGCGACAGCCGGTCCGCCTATCCGGTTTTCGGATAAATTGTTAATGGACGCTCGCGTGATCGAAGGTGTCTGGCCCCAACCGCATATGAAAGGCGCACGGGCCAGCATGTTATGCCTATACAATCGCAAAACAAAACAGTTTGAGGTCCAAGAGCTGGCGACCCCGCCAAAACCCGCACCTGCTTTGAAAGATGTGTGGTGGCAAGCCGAGGATATTGGCGGAAAAGGCATTATTGATCGGAGCGATATAACTCTGATGATCGGAAGCGATGGTAAAATTGGCGGCAAATCGGGCTGCAATGGATATTCAGCCAGCTATCAGATCACCGACGATAAACTGAAAATAACATCCCCGCTGATCGGGACCCGTATGGCATGCGCACCCGCGCTCATGAACCAGGAACAGAATTTTCAAAAACTGATTGAAACAGCGGTTTCCTTTACCATTTCGCCGGAAGGAGCCCTGATCCTGCAATCTGCGGACGGAGCAACAATCAAATTTGTGCGAAAATAGGCCCCAATAAAAGAGAGCCGCTTAAGAAGCTGTACCAGCCTTGAGAGACTTGGTTTTACCGTTGGCTGCCACCGACGTCGCTGAAATTTTCCGGCTTGCCGCTTTTGGCCTGTCCAGTCTGTGCAGCCAGTCGTTAATCGACAATTCCAGTATATCGACCACATCATCTATGGTGATCTGATCGTCACGGCGCGCCAGTGCAAACGCTGTTTCATTGAGCAGTCCCAAAACAAGAAGCGCCATCGGACGCAGCACAGCCGGGTCGATGTTGTCCCGTCCGGTAATCGCAACCAACGCGGGTTCAATGACGGACAAAGAGGTCACTGCGTCAATCTCACGCCAGTTTTCGCCACCCAAAATAGTAGGCGCTTCGATAAGTACCAGCCTCAAATATTCTGGGCTTTGAGAAAGCGCGATATAAGCCCTTGCGCCAATGATGAATTGTTCTAGGGGACCGGCCTCCTTTTGTCCATGTACGACGACCGAATGCGCAAATTCACGTTGCAGGTTTTTGACGACCTCCGCAAATAAAGCCTTTTTATCCTTGAAGTGATGAAAGAATGCACCTTCGGTCAATCCAGCTGATTTGGCTATGCGACTCGTCGTTGCTCCCGCAAAACCAAATTCTGCAAACAATTCACGCGCCGTCGCAACAATCAGCTTACGTGTTTTTTCGGCTTCAGCGGCACTCTTTTTCCCCATAGATGCCTATATTAAATAGTGTTGCATTGTCGTCAAGCTGAACTTCACCTAACCAATTCATGATTTACCCGTCCATTAGGCGAAGAAGGTGTTTATAGCTTAGCATCACCTCCTGAGGCTGGAGTCTTCATTTAACAAATATAACATGTTGATGCACGAAATGCGGTAAGCATCTTGCCGTCGTTCATTCTTCTGTTAGCGTAAGACCGATGGGTAATTTTCCGTTCAGCGCAATTGTCGGCCAAGATGTTCCCCGTCAGCACCAATGGCACAGATTTGATGTTGTGATTTAAGGAGTGTTTTGGTCTCATCGTAGTGACGAAGGAACGAAGATGAGACCAAAACACTCTGGCCAACCCAAGGCCTCT
>Ga0209480_10000709_pt1 | contig 26178 bp, 20 predicted proteins | sample JI61114C2DNA_FD_187501 | JGI IMG/M metagenome (GOLD analysis project Ga0209480, IMG submission 187501) | Wastewater effluent complex algal communities from Wisconsin, to seasonally profile nutrient transformation and Carbon sequestration -... | ecosystem: Engineered > WWTP > Effluent > Algae... | reverse complement strand
GAATTGCCACAATTGCCGGTGGCGATGGTGAAAATGCTAAAGTCATTTTGATCTGGCAACGCAAGATTGGATCCTGATAGTTGAAATGCATCGGGATCGATGTATCCCCAAAAGTTGTTTTGTGCTAGAATATAGCTTTCGCATCCTGTATTCTGCAAACAAGGCAAATTCATGGTTCCAGAGATAATTCTGTAGTGATCCCCTGAGAAGTCATTGTATCCTTTGTTGAGTTTGAGCCACGTTGCGCCATCCAACATAACGCACCTATCCGTGTCTACAAAATCATTGTATCCGGCTTGATCCGTGCCACAAAGATTGAGTTCGCCGTCAATGACTTTTACCCCAATAAACGAATTGAATTCACTGCAAAACACACTGAGTTTTCCACCACGTTTTTGAAGCGCAGCAAGCGTGTACGTTTCTTCAAATGTGCAATGTCTAACGCGCAGTTCAGCAAGGCTGTAATCATAAATTTGATTGTGGCTTGCATCATTGAAATTGCATTCTGTGACAGTGCTCACCATTTGTAATCCTTCACTAAACAGATTACAATCCTGGAATGTGGATGTTTTAATGTCGTACCCGCCATTGGCGCAGTTGAAGCCGGAAAATGGGCCAGTCAACGTTGATGTTTCCATGGAGAAAAAGCAATTCGAGTTGGCAATATTGACATGTTCGAATATTGAATTTTTAATCAGCGGATTTCTTTTGGCAAGCCTTAGCGAACCACCGACATTGTTAGAAGATGAATTTGCTGTGACGAATTTTACATTGTCAGCGGTGAATTTTAGTTTCGTGATGATTTGTCCACCATTGGTTAAATCCACCTTGCAATTATTCAATTCGATAAAACCATCTTGATCATGCGCACTTTCGAAGATAGCACCGTCGTTGATCATCAACATGAGATCATTCGGTTGATCGCCGTTCAAAATAAAACGTGAATTGATGCCATTGATAAGTGCAATTGATGTGCCGGGCAGAACACGTATATATCCGCTGTTCACATCGTCATGCGAAATGGCAAATTGAGTATTGTCTTCAATAAGAATTTGACCGCCTTCAATCACTATTGCTGCTTCATCATGATGAAGTTTGATGCTATTGATGGTTCCCGGTGAAGTTCCTGCTTTGATGATAAGTTTTCCACCCTCATGTAAAACGATGATGCCATTGTCCAAGAGCACTTGTGCTCCAGGATAAACAATCAATTCAGCGCCTTCATTGACAATAAGTCTTGATCCTTTGAACACTTTCAACGTACCACCCTCACCAATGGTTAATCGGCTATCTCTTTCCAAAACAAGATTGGCATGACGATCCTCAATGTCTGGATCTCCAATTTCCAATGCGCCGTTTTGGTCCACAAGTATTTCTGCAGGATTGCATGTGAGGGTGTTTACCTGGAAGAATTCACCTAGTTCTAGAACGTCCAATTCTGATGCAAAGTGTGTCGGTACGTTGCGATGTATAAATAAATTTCCACCTTCGTGTACATGCACAGATTGAATTGAGCTATATCCTACTTTTCCAAAATTAAATGTGCCAGTGTTGAGCGATTCGGAGGTTAACTCATTCATATTCGTCATTGCATCATAACTGAGTACTTCGTCTAGAATGATTTGCAAATTGTGATCTGTTACTTGAGTGTGTTCTTCGTTTTGCTCTGGTGCGAATTCAATACGATCGAAGTGTTTCGCTTCTGGATTGTCTTCAAGGTAGTTACTTAAATTTAATGTTGGATCTATCCCCGAGAGTCCAATCGCACTGAGGCTTGAAACAAAAGAATGCTCTCGAATGATGTTGTTTCCATCAATGTCACAGAAGAGGCCTATCTCAGTAGCTTCCATGCCATTTTGATATCCGAAGAAGTACTCACGAATACTTCTTCGAGTCCCACCTGGTGCAAAGTCCCAGTTGTATTGCCCAATGGGTGTGTAAACTTGCCTTGATTCGACATCGAAGTAAACATTCACGGCGCCTGTCCAGGAATAAAACAGATTGACAATTTCTTGCAAACTGATGTCACTTGCTGCTTGCGTTCCGTAAATCAAATGTTTGAAACTTGCAAGCAGGAAACCTCCAGGTCCAAGCATGAGCGGATTTCCGCTATTGGGAAATAGATATTGCTTTAAAACTTCTTGTTCTAAAATCTCACAACTAAAATCCATCAAAGGACTGAGTGTTGGATGAACCGGCGTGCCGTTTCCCATGCCATTCGAAATTGCAATGGTTCTGCAACTTTCAGGATATCCCATTTGATCAAGTGTTGTATACCATTCATTTCGCAATGAAAGATCTCCGTTCAATTGATAATTGAGCAACTGTCGGGATGCGTTGCTCTGCATATAAAATTCTCGTGATTGCACAGCCTCCAAAGTTCCCATGTCCGCATTAAAATCAATGGCTTCCATAAGTGCCGCAGGAATATTTGCACCGGCATGTGGCGAATCCAAAGAAATCCACAATCTTGTGCATGGATCAGTGCCATTCAGTTCCATGTTGCGAAGTGCATACCGCGTGATCTGCCCGCCCATGCTGGCGCCTGCAACAACCAAGGGGACACCACCTGTTTTGTTCTCATTGCATAGATTGATAACTCGTTCAACAATGGCCGCATTGATCTGCATTAGTTCTGTGCCATCCCAAAAATCAACCAAGACTATATCATAACCGTTTTCTCTTAGTTCATTTAAAAAACCGGGCATGAGATGCAGCATGTCATAGCCATAATCATCGGTATCTTCCGGATTCGGATCTAGGAAGCCACTTGAAAATTGACACCAGCCGAATGTGCCGTTTTGATAAATTTCGTGAATCAAAGTCATATTGTTGTCTCTCCCAAAGTCAATACCTTCAACGAAAATGAAAGGTTTGTCGAATACGCCATCTTCGCTGGTGAGCGTGAACGCATTTGCTTTTACAAAACGACTTTCATAGGGGACCGAGATAAACCACGGACTGATTTGTCTTCCTTCTTCCATGTCGGGATCTAACAATGTTTGCGTATCTGTTTCGAGCCAGGGTGGAGTGGAAGGAAACGGAAATTGTGTTGTTTCGCAAGGACGAAAACTGATGGCATATTTTATTCTGGTAATGCTTTTGGTGTCATCTGAGCCGGAATGTTGTAAGATGGTTTTGATGTAACGATCGGTGGTGAAACTGGAATAGTCTACGGTTATGATTTCATCGAAATGTATGAGGCGATAACCCAGATCATCATCAAAGTCAATGAAGATTTTAGTCGTGAGGGACTGTTTATTGGTGATGAAGTTCTGCGGTGAAAGTTTGAATTTGATGACATTGCTTTCAAAAGTCTCCGCTCCAATCCAACTGATGCAAGCTGCTTTTTCTTCGTAAGGATTTCCATTTGTGCCTGGCACGTTCTGAAATTTGGTACCATTGAATGCGATGTAGTTTTGAAGTGTTACGTCAGTGTCGAAATCGTGATAATGAATATCAAGTATGCTGATCGGATAACAATTTTCGGTTTTTGCCTGTTCGAAAATGGCATGCGTAAAAGTTCCAAAGTCATCGATGTAAGCGTGTTCATTTAAACATGCTCTGTCGAAGTAGTTGATCAGTGAAAGGGCTTTCTGAGATGAGATAGTGTCGTTGAATGAATAAGGATCGGGCACAGGCATATCCTTATTTGTTTGCGGATAGAAAAATCCGCTCGTGATCGGCGAAAGATCCAGGTCTTCAAATGGTTCTCTGACCTGACCAAAAAGTGAGGCGCTCCAGAAAAAGAGCAAGGCAAAGCCTGTCCGGCTTAGAAGCCAGTGTGTTGTTTTCATGATAAAAGGGGTTTAATGATTAACTAAAGCAGAAACGTTGGTTAAAGGTGAATCCGGTTCGTTTTGATTTTTACAGCATTATGAAGCACTGTTTCTTTCATTTCAAGTTATGGCAAGTGCTTGGGGAAGATCTTGAAATTAGCTTTGCAAAAAAACTTTTTTGCTTTGTATAGTATAGCATCAATGCATTGAAACGCATTGAAGTGTTATTAGGTTAATAGGTGATGTTTTAGTAATAGTAGGTATAATCTAGGGTATCACCTGCTGATGCAACGATTGTCAATTCTTCTCTAACAAAAGGGACGTTTTCACCGGAGTAATATTTACTAAAATAGAGAGGCTCAGTGGAGTTCCCAACAACAGGCAGAATATCAAAGTAACCATGTTCGAGCAGGCCTAGGACTCCGTTTGTATCGCCATGACTGGAGCGCACTAATACACGAATATCAGAATCGTATGGTTCAACATCGATAACTTGAAGATAAATCCACGCTTTGGGAAGCATTTCATAAATATGATTTACGACCCCAACTTCTCTGAGATCAGAACTTGTTTCGCAAGCATCCCAGTATCCCTCTTTGCAGCCGCTAATCCCTTCAGCGCTCAACACACATGACCACTCAACATATCCATTGGCATCTGTAATGGCTTTCTCCACAACTCGGTCTCCGTTGCCGACATACGAGATGATATTTACGTCAACACCTTCCACCGGATTTCGGGTGTTCAGATCATAAAAATACATATGCGGTTCTGGTTCTTCGCATGGGTCATCCTCACAGGACAATAGCAATCCACAGGTGAAGAACAATAGGAAGTATTGATTGAATGGTCTGCGCATATTGGTTAATATATGATTGTGTTTTGCCATCTGGCCAAGGATTAATTCAAAAGTAGTTCGCACACTATGCATTATAGGATTTTTTTTTAAAGTAGTTATGCCATTTTGGAATATTGCACTGCTTCGGACCATACAAGTATGGTCGAAATGGCAAGTTAGTTTCATCTTTTTCCACTAGTGACTGCACAATTACTGTGAGGTTTCTTTGCATGAAATAGTTGTTCTCTTTTTTTTTCGTTTGCAAACTGTCAGAGAATTCAATTGACACTTATTGATTAGTTCATCAATTCAAGGTACGCCATGACGCAAATTGCAAAGGAAGTTATTCACGCTTGTGCCATCAGAAAAGCTAAGATTTTTGAAGAATGTGCATTCTTGAGAAATGTGGCTACTCCGGACAATGGGAAAGTTCGAAACAATTTCTATCTGGTGCTCTGACATGTTTGATGTTTTCATGGTAAAAGGAAGTTTAGTGAACGCAACAAAAAATAAAAGGGTTAAAGGTGAAATGACATGAGGCCAGGTGAATGAAATTGTTTTTGAATGACTTAATTTTCAATTGGTGTTTGTTTCTGCTATTTTTTTTGAAATGCACCCGCCGATTTTAACTGACTCGAAAGTCAAGGTGAGTCGCATGGGTGATTGCGGCTCGTGCAGAATTGTATTGAAACTTTTGATTGGTCATTTTAATTTTTTGAACTATGCTATTGTCACTTTGACATCACAAATGTTGCAGCCACTTTTGACGAATGCTTATTCCAAAATGCCAAGAAGTTATGGCATATGCGTATATGGTGAGTGTTTTTTGGACAAAAAAAGAGCCGACACATTAGGTCGGCTCTAGGGTATAATTATATGCGAGTTTTATATGCGATTGTCAATTTCTTCTACCCCAGGAAACTTCGTTTTTGAAAAATTGAAATCACTGTCGGGCAATTCAGTTGAAGTTTTGAAGTTTTTTATTTTGTAAGTAATGGTAGCGTTTTCGCGCGTTTTCACTTCTACTTTATACACTTCCATTTTTGTTTTATCGATGTAGAGTGTAATTGTATGATATGATTTGTTTTTTGGATCGTTTGGATTGAGTGCAATTTGGTAGCACGATACACCATCAATTGTTGCGTTGGCGTTTTTCATTTCATGCTTAAAGTTTTTTTCCCAAATCGTAAACATTTCAGATGGATCAAATCCACCATCTTTTACATCAGCGAGATTATCGATCGTCACAGAGTTGTCGCTTTTGTTGTAGTTCCAAACGGTTTTACCATCACTCCAAATTTGGTAATCGCCCATATTCACGTAATACTTGGACCCTTTTATTTTCACCGATCCCGAATTGGTTTGATTAATTCCCGCCTTTGGATTATTTAATGTTGAAGTGAAATCAGACGTAATAGTCTTAAATGTTTTTGCTTTCGTGGAGAGTTTGTCCAGAATTTCTTTCGAAGTCTGTCCTTGCATTTGAATGCCGAATCCTGCGAACAATGTCAACAGAATGAGTGAGATTTTTTTCATGAGTTGTTTTAAAACGGTTCTTTGTTCGACGCGTTTTTCAAGAATTGTTCCAAAGTCATTTCATCAGGAATAATAACCTTACGCGCTTTACTTCCTTCAAACGGTCCAATTACGCCAGCGGCTTCTAGTTGGTCTACAAGTCGTCCTGCGCGATTGTATCCGAGCTTCAGTTTTCGTTGAAGAAGTGAAGCACTGCCTTGTTGTGTCATTACGACAATTCGTGCAGCTTCGTTGAACAATTCATCTCTATCGTCGTCGGCTAAATTACCCATTTCAAGCGCATTTTCGTCCACGACTTCCGGAAGAAGAAATGCAGAAGGATATGCTTGCTGCATTCCGATAAAATCTGTTATTTCCTCTACTTCAGGTGTGTCCACAAAGCCGCATTGCAGTCGAATAAGGTCATTTCCATTGGAATAAAGCATGTCGCCCCGGCCTATCAATTGATCGGCACCGCCTGTGTCTAGAATGGTGCGCGAGTCAATTTTAGAAGTTACACGAAATGCGATACGCGCTGGGAAATTTGCTTTGATGGTTCCTGTGATAATATTTACTGACGGTCTTTGTGTCGCAATAATCAAGTGAATGCCTATGGCGCGCGCCAATTGCGCAAGTCTGGCAATAGGTGTTTCTACTTCTCGACCTGCCGTCATAATCAAATCTGCAAATTCGTCCACGACAAGCACAATGTAAGGCATGTATTTGTGTCCGTTCTCGGGATTTAATCTGCGCGCCACAAATTTCCCGTTGTATTCTTTGATGTTGCGACAGCCGGCAATTTTCAGCAATTCATACCTGTTGTCCATTTCGATGCAAAGGGATGTCAAGGTTTTTACCACCTTTTGAACATCGGTAATGATAGCTTCGCCTTCATTGGGGAGCTTTGCGAGGAAATGACGCTCAATTTTGTTGAATAGAGTAAGCTCTACTTTTTTCGGGTCTACGAGAACAAACTTTATTTCTGCGGGATGTTTTTTATAAAGCAATGAAACAAGGATAGCATTCAATCCAACAGACTTTCCTTGACCTGTGGCCCCAGCCATGAGCAAGTGTGGCATTTTCGCCAAATCGACCACGAAGTTTTCATTGGAAATTGTTTTGCCTAGAACAACAGGCAATTCCATGTCCGCATTTTGGAATTTTTCAGAAGCGATCAATGAACGCATGCTCACCACATCGGGTTTGGAGTTCGGAACTTCAATACCAATTGTTCCTTTGCCCGGAATAGGCGCAATGATGCGGATGCCCAAAGCAGCGAGGCTCAGAGCAATATCATCTTCCAGGTTTTTGATTTTCGAAATCCGCACACCGGGCGCGGGGATAATTTCATACAAAGTCACCGTCGGACCGATACTAGCTTTGATTTTTGAGATCTCAATTTTGTAATGATTGAGCGTTTCAACGATTTTGTTTTTGTTCTCTTCGAGTTCTTCTTTATTGATCTGTGGACCTTGTCCACCATGAGGTTTCAACAGCTCTACAGATGGCAGGGCATATCTTGACAAATCACGTTTAGGATCAAAGGGGCCTAGCTCTTCGAGCTTTCGAATGATATCCGATTCATTCAATTCATCTTCACCTTGCTCAACTGCTGCGGAAAAGCCTTCTTCATCAATCACGGTGTTTGAGACAGTTCCTGACGTATTTGCATCGTTACCGGGAATCACTGCACCTGAAGTAATTTCAAGTTCGCTCTCTGGAGCTTCTGTTTCGAGTTCATCCTCCAACTCTTCAATCTCCTCACTCATTTCGTCCTCTGTTTCGTCCTCTAGTTCCACTTCCACTTCTTCCATAGCAGCCAATGTTTCTACTATTGGCTGATTTATTTCCACCTCCGGCGTTGTTTGTGCAGGCTGAAGTGTATTCGCAACTGCCTCTGCAATTGGCGCACTATGTGCGACTTTTTTGTTGCTTTTAAGTTCGGTGACTTCACTTACTTCGTCATCTTCCTCTTCTTCTGGTGTTATTGCTGCGGCTCTATTCTTCCACCATTCTGAAATTTCGGCCCACGCCGCTTCCACACGATGATTAAAATTAAAGATGAGAAAGGCACCGATGGTGAAAAGCAATAGCATGAGTGTTCCAAACCATCCCAATGTAAAAGTGCACCATTCGGTGGCGAAGTGTCCATATCCTCCAACAAGATTTTGATTGCATGTAATTTCTATGGTGCGATCAAAGCCATCAACACGATGATGGAAGAGGAAACCAATTGCCAATGGGAAGAAAAACATGGCCGCGACTGAAATACGAATTGTTTTCCAATAAGGAAGAAAATCTCGTTTCAGCCAGATTCGAATTCCTTTCATAAAAACAATAAGAGGAATGAAAAGAGCGCCCAAGCCGAAATAGCGATTCATGAAAAACCAAGCGACATGAGCTCCGATTTTCCCCATCCAGTTTAAATACGGTTCTTGCTGTGAAAGCCCATCTACGTCGCCTTCAGAGGTGACCAATCGCATGTCATGTTGGCCACTAAATAGATACGAGGCGCATGATAGAAAAAGGAATAAGCTGAACAAAACCAGAAAGATTCCTGTGATTTTTTGAACTCGCGGTTCACGGACAAACGCCATGAAACGCGCAATTTTGCCATCACCTGCCGGTGCAGATTTTTTAGGCTTGCTGCTTTTGGGTTCAACCGCTTGCAGGTCTTCAACTTCGTCTTTAGATGTATTCTTTACAGTGTTCCTGGCCACGATTTATCCTTTAAAATGCAACGTCTTCGTTCGTTTGAAATGTGAAATGGGTAAGGTCGGAAACATCAACTCGCATTTCCGATTATTTATTTTACCTCGATGATGATCCCGGATTTCCTAATTTTCAAATGTAGAATTGCAAAACCAAAGCAAAATTTGAGTTTACATGTCTTTTCAACAGATTCGTGTTTGGCCAAAACACATCTGACTCCAATTTACTTTTTGCTTTTTGTGACATAAAAAGTCCGAATTGACAGATGAAGGTATTTTGTAAATGGTCTTTTTTTTTTTTCGGTCCTCTCAATACCGGATTTGTAGCTAACACTCACTAAAACAGGCGGGTATGATTTTTTTTGACAGCCGTATTTGTGCTTAATTTTGGTTTGTCCGAAGAAAAGTTTGGAAGAAGTAGTAAAAAAAGGAGCACCAGATAGTTGTTGAACCAAAAAGAATGTGTACATTCGCCGCCCCGTTTAAGAAATTAAGACAATGGCTAAGAAAGGTAACAGAATACAGGTGATCATGGAGTGCACAGAGCACAAAGAATCTGGTCTTCCAGGCACAAGCCGCTACATCACCACGAAAAATCGTAAAAACACTCCAGAAAGATTGGAAAAGAAAAAGTACAATCCAATTCTGAAGAAAATGACCGTTCACAAAGAAATCAAATAATACTGAAGCGCTATGGCAAAGAAGGTAGTTGCAACCCTGCAAACCGGAAGTGGTAAGAACCACACGAAGGTTATTAAGATGGTAAAATCACCAAAATCTGGTGCCTATACTTTCAAAGAAGAAATTGTTCACAATGACAACATTCAGACTTGGTTCGCCAAGAACTGATCATGTCACTCGTTCAACATTGAAGGCTTTTCCCTCTTGGGGAAAGCCTTTTTTTATTTTTTCAAAAGTGAAGTGAAGCCTGATTCCGCTTTTGATTTCACTGATATTCATTCGTTAGAATTGCAAAATGAACTTTTTCAAAAGATTATTTAGCTCCGAAAAAAAGGAGAGTCTAAATCAAGGGTTGGAAAAAACGCGTACTGGTTTTTTCTCTAAGCTTGCGAAAATCATCGTTGGTAAAAGCCAAGTTGATGATGAAGTTCTAGATAACCTGGAAGAATTGCTCATCGGAAGTGACGTCGGCGTGGAAACGACATTAAAAATTATTCGTCAAATTGAAGAACGCGTAAAGCGTGACAAATTCATGGGGACGGATGAACTAAACAACATACTTCGTGAGGAAATAGCTGCCCTTTTAAAGGGACACGAAGGCGAACAAACCGAGGAGGTTTTTATACCAAAGGTTTCAGGCCCATTTGTGGTGATGGTAGTAGGAGTGAATGGAGTTGGTAAGACAACGACTATTGGCAAACTGGCAAACCAATTAAAGTCACAAGGTAAATCGGTGATGCTGGGAGCCGCAGATACATTTCGCGCGGCTGCAGTCGATCAATTAAAAATTTGGGGAGAAAGAGCAGGAGTTCCCGTCATTTCGCAAGGAATGGGTGCTGACCCGGCAAGTGTGGCTTTCGATACATTGCAAAGTGCAGTAGCTCAAAACGTAGATGTAGTGCTTATTGATACTGCCGGACGACTACACAACAAGGTTGGTTTGATGAATGAACTCACCAAAATCAAACGCGTAATGCAGAAGGTGACACCGGATGCCCCGCATGAAGTTCTGCTGGTGTTGGATGGTTCGACAGGTCAAAATGCTTTTGAACAAGCCAAACAATTTACAGCTGCAACCGATGTCAATGCCCTTGCCATCACAAAAATTGACGGCACAGCAAAAGGCGGAGTGGTTGTAGGAATAAGTGATCAGTTCAATATTCCAGTGAAATATATTGGGGTAGGTGAAAAAATTCAAGACCTTCAAGTATTCAATCGGTTTGAATTTGTGGACTCCTTATTCAATGGAGGCCAGTAGACCTTGAGAATCCCTCCTACGGTTCTAAGATTTAGTGGGTGTGCTTACGAAGTTATGATCTGGAATTTCATGCCGAGCATGCTTTCAAGTGTCTCGGCAGCATCTAACATAAATTCATCTTCGTCCTCGACTACCCACACAATACTCCAGTTTTTTGATGAATGTATTCCCGCCTTTATGCGCTCAAGTAACATAAGCAGTGCCTTCATGGTGGCGGAATTGAAGTAAGGAAGGTTGAATTTGAATTTGGTATCAATGGGTATTTCTTTTTCGTTGAAATCTATCCATTTGACAAGAACCTGATAAAATTCAAAAGCATGCACCGGAGTGGAGATTCCAACAATTTCTTGAACATGATGATTGACGGCGTAAGAAACTCCGGGTGTGCTCTTTGTCGGTTTCAATTGAAGTTCACTCATGAAGCTTTTTGTGTTGTTATGGAAGTTTGAATTCTGCTGTTGCAAACAAAATTCTCACTTGACTCTACTTGAAGGATATTCACTTCAATTGATAGTGCTCCTTTCCTGAGCATTTGCAACAATCCCAATCCTGCACCGCCTTTGGCGCCGAAACTGGTGTCTATAATCTGTTTGTGAAATGCAGCTTTTATTTCTTCTATGCTCAATGATCGAATGAGATCTGCTTGTTTCTTTAGTCGAAATGCGTCCACCATCTGCGCTTTATTTTCGAGTTCAAACGTTATTATGTCTGAATCCAATGTCCAGGAAAAGGTGATCAATTCATCCAAACTATAACGCATTCCATTGTCCAATAGCTCCAAAGCGAAGCTACAGATTTTGCGCAAGTCTTTCCTTTGTCCAAGGCTTTTTACGAGTACATGATTTAATAAGTCAACGAATTCGACAATACATTCTTCATCAATTTTGCCGCAATAATTGAGAGCGTTTTCAGCCATGTTGTTAATTGTTTAGTTGTGAATGGTTACTTTTAGTGAATGGTCGGTGGTCCTTCTGGACATAGCGTTTTGCCATAAATGCCTTTTACACCAATGCCAGTCAGCATTGCGCATGAAAATGATAGTCTGAGAATTAGGGTGGACATGTCGACATCTTTCAACGAGGAGATATCTTGAATGTTACATGAGTTATTTTCCTTGCGATTTGTGATGTTCTTTTGCAATTGAAATGAAGACAAAAACTTTAAGAAAGAACAAAGTGAACGTCGTGACACTAGGTTGCGCGAAAAACATCTTTGATAGTGAAGTCATGATGGCTCAATTGAAGGCCAATAGTTTTGAAGTGGAACATGAATCTTCGGAGCGCGATGCTGAAATTGTTGTAATAAATACATGTGGTTTCATTGATAATGCCAAAGAGGAGAGCATCAATACCATTCTTGCATGGGCCAAAGAAAAGAGTAAAGGCAACGTAGATAAACTGTATGTGACAGGATGCTTGAGTGAAAGATATAAGCCGGAATTGGAAAAAGACATTCCAGAAGTTGACGCGTTTTTTGGCACTAGAGAGCTACCGAAATTGCTCAAGACATTGAAGGCAGATTACAAGCAAGAGTTGATTGGAGAGCGACTGTTGACTACGCCGTCACATTACGCTTACTTTAAAATCTCTGAAGGGTGTGATAGACCTTGTTCATTTTGCGCAATTCCTCTCATGCGTGGCAAACACATTAGCACGCCTATGGATCAGCTTGTTTCAAATGCGAAGAAACTCGCAGCAAATGGAACAAAGGAGTTGATATTGATTGCTCAAGATCTCACGTATTATGGTTTGGATATTTATAAGGATCGAAAACTTGCGGATTTGGTTCGTCAGTTGAGCGATGTTGATGGAATCGAATGGATTCGCTTGCAGTACGCGTTTCCTTCCGGTTTTCCTATGGAAGTATTGGATGTCATGAATGAACGGAGCAATGTCTGCAAATATTTAGATATGCCATTGCAACATGGGACAACAAAAATGTTGCAAGCAATGCGCCGCGGCATTACGAGGGAGAAAACGGATGCGTTGATTGATACTATCCGTCAGAAGGTTCCTGATATTGCACTTCGCACAACGCTCATTGCTGGTTATCCGGGAGAGACAGCAGCTGATTTTGACGAGATGTTGAATTGGGTTGAAAAAACACGCTTCGATCGCTTAGGTATTTTCACGTATTCGCATGAAGAAAATACCCATGCATATTTAGCTAAGGATGATGTTCCTGCAAAAACGAAGAAGAAGAGGGCGGATCAAGTCATGGAAGTTCAATCGCATATTTCGTATGATTTGAATCAAACTAAGGTCGGACAAAAAATGAAAGTTTTGATCGATCGTATGGAAGGCGGTCAGTTTATTGGTCGCAGTGAGTTTGATTCACCCGAAGTGGACAACGAAGTAATTATCGAAGGAAAAGAACATTATCTGCGTATCGGTGATTTTGCAGAAGTTATGATTGAAAAAGCGGAGCACTATGATCTTTTTGCAAAACCAATTTGATAATTGAAAGGGACTATGTTTGGAATAAAAGCAGACCAATCGCGAATACAAGATCCTGGATTTGGTGAAAAAATTTCAGGAAGGGGTATCAGATCCATCAACAAGGACGGTAGTTTTAATGTGCAAAGACGTGGAGGTGAAGGTGGATTAAGGAATGTCTACCAGTACCTTCTCGAACTCAATAACGTGTATTTTTTTATTCTGATTCTACTCACTTATATCTGTGTGAGTCTGGTTTTTGGCCTAGGTTATTTTTTGATAGGAACAGAACATCTGATTGGAGTCAGAGGAGAAACAAGCGTAAGCACATTTATGGATTGTTTCTATTTTTCTACTCAGACTTTTACAACCGTCGGTTACGGAGCAATCGCACCTAAGGGAATTTTGGCAAGTACCGTTGCTTCTTTTGAAGCCTTCACAGGACTTGTCTTTTTTGCACTTGCAACAGGGTTGATGTATGCGCGGTTTTCTCGCCCTCGAGCATTGTTGCGGTACAGTAAAAATGCACTAATAGCTCCATTTGATAACCACACTTCACTCATGTTTCGTCTTGCAAATGCGAGAAACAATGTTTTAATGGAAATGAATGCGAGGTTGATTCTTATGATTCGCGCTTCGAAAGAAGATCAAGGACTTCGTAGATATTTTAGTTTGAAACTTGAACTAGATAAAGTCACATTTCTGCCGACAAGTTGGACTTTGGTTCACAAAATTGATGATACGAGTCCTTTGTTTGGATTATCACAAGAAGAACTCTTGGCGCAAGATGCGGAAGTGTTGATTTTAATTTCCGGATTTGACGATACTTTCAATCAAACTGTTCATTCTCGCTTTAGTTATAGTGCAGAGGAAATTGTTTGGAATGCAAAATTCGTAAAAGCATTTCGTGAAGGTGACAACGGGGAGATTATCATGGATTTGAACGATATGGATAAGTTTGAATACACTCAATAAATAATCAGGCCGATATTTTTTTGAAAGGAAGCAGTTTTATGCGGGAAAATGTCATTTACGTTTGTCGCAATATTTATTAAAAAAAATCAAACGATGAGTTTAGGTATTGGAGCGCGTCTTACACATCCGGTTTACGGTGAAGGTGTAGTTTTCGGAATGGATGAACATCGATATCGCATCTTTTTTCAAGAGCATGGTGAAAAGGAAATCGGAAAGGCATACGATGGCTTTAACGTGCTTGAGGCAGCCCCTTCCCAGACTTCTACAGTTGAGTTAGAGGATGTGATAGATGCAGTTAAAAATGTGTTTGACATGTACTACGAAGTAAACGAAATCGTAGAATTGGGAGATCGTTGGGAAGGTGGAACGATGTTTTTGCAACCAAAGGATCAAACCTTGAAGCCAAAAGAAATTCCAATTGAAAATTTCTTTCATAAAATAGTAATGCTTCGCGATCGCCTCCGTGTGATGGAACAAAAGATCAATGCAAATTCTAAAATGTCGGATTCCGAAAAGGTGGAGCTGCAGCAGTACATCACTCGAATTTATGGATCGCTAACTACATTTAATGTTTTGTTTCGAGCGAAAAAGGATTGGTTTGTGGGAGAAACTTCGAAAGGTGACGACGAATAATAATAATAGATGATGACGCTTGCCGATTTGGTTTCTGGTTTGGGTGTACTACTCATCCTGATCCCTTTTTTTATGACCACGCTCAGTTGGATGAGCGATAAGTCCATGATTTATTTTTTGCTAAATCTCTTCGGAGGCTTGTTGGCCTTTTGGGGCAGTATACTCGTGAAATCAGTGCCCTTTGCAGTGCTGGAAGGCACATGGACTTTGGTTGCTTTTTTTGGACTAGTCAAGTCTTTGCGAAAAAGTTGAGGTTATTCACAGAAGTTAATTTCTTTGGTGAATAGAAAGTTCAAAACAATAGCTTCGTTTTTGATGCTAAATTCCTGAATTCGAATTACTTTTCGTTGTCAATTCGATTCGTTAGACGGATTGATTGGAGCGGCGAAGGTTGCTTCAGCTTAAAATCCACATTGGCAGACAGTTTAAAAAGAGCATCATATCTGACAATTGGAATCATGAAAAAATGCGCTGAGTAAGCCGAAGTTGCCCCTCTATTTTGGTTGATATGGACGACAAAAAGTTTTTACTCCTTGCTGGCGTTTGTGACGTAAAGTCAATAGGTTTAGGCACCTCAAACGTCTGGCGGAACATTGCATCTGAGTCTGTGCACTTGATGCAAGACCTGAATTCGGGTTTATTGGAGTAAATAGGTAAGCTTACGCAAGAATGATTTCATAAGTAACTTGTGTTTTTTGAACTCTCGCTGGTGTGGATTTTTTATGTCTAACCGCAATGGTTTTTTCAAATGTCCGTCATCAACTTTCAAGACTTAGGTTTTAGTGACTTTTGAATGTTTCTTTGCAAAATGATCAAGAATGAATCATTGCCAGTCATGGAAACCTTTTACACTGTTCAGGGAGAAGGTGTTTTCACAGGTGCCGCTGCTTACTTTATACGTTTGGCGGGTTGTGACGTTGGCTGCGTTTGGTGTGATGTGAAGGAGAGTTGGGATGCAAGTATTCATCCTTCTGTAAAAACTAAAAAATTAGTAGATGATGTTGTGGCAAGTGGTGCAATTATTTGTGTTGTCACCGGTGGTGAGCCAGCCATGCACGACTTAACCGAATTGACCGAGTTGCTGAGGAGCAAAAACATTCGTACGCATATTGAAACTTCAGGCACTCATGAACTCACAGGTACCTGGGATTGGGTCACATTTTCACCCAAAAAATTCAAAGCTCCAGTTGATTCGATTTACAAACTAGCAGATGAATTGAAGATCATTGTCTACAATAAGTCGGATATGGATTGGGCTATAAGCCATGCTGAACAGGTAAATCAATCTTGCAAATTATACCTTCAACCGGAGTGGGAAAAGAGAGAAATAATGCAAGGGATTATTCTGGATTTTATTCGTCAAAAGCCAACATGGCGAATTTCCATTCAGACGCACAAGTATCTTGGAGTTGACTAAGAGGCAACAGGCAATGCTTTAAACTATTCAGTAGGTTTTTTTGACCGATGTACTGTAAATACACGGGAAACATTGAATCCGAATTGAATGTCGCCCTTACTCCATTCTCCTGTTGTTTCAGTGATAAAGCCTTTCTCATTCATGGGCTTACTATTGGTTAAATGTAACTGAAACACGTGGCCTCCAGTTTCAATATCGAAACCAACTGAGAAGGAGTTTTTGTACATATCTTCGATTTGATCAGGCAATACATAGACATATTCCAGATTAAAAGTAGTCCGCTTTGTTAGTTTGTAGCGGCCACCAATTCCTGCGGCATACACATCGTTTTTTACTGTTGAGTCAGGCACCAGATTGCGGTGAACCATTGTTGGAGAAATCTGAATTGACAAAGCTTCGTTGAATTTCCGTGCGATCAATAACTGATTGCAGTAATAGAGTCTGGAGGAAAAATAATTTTCACGCTCTGGATGTTCCCATGCGGTCGTGCGAATGACCATCGATGAAAAGAATGACATGCTTATCGGCATGTTTCGCTGTCCGGAACTTTGTTTGAGTATTTTGAATTTGAGAAAACCATCCACTTCTTTGTTCACGTTGGATCGTCCGAAACCAGCCATGAGCCTGTCCGTTATGCCGAATTCAAATCCCAATCTCATGTAAGCTTGATCAAGACCAAATAAATTTTCGGCTCCCGAATTGATGGTCCCAAATCGGTGAGATATTCGAAAGTCCATGACACCAGTTGCAGGATTTTCAACTGAGTGCATATTGATGACTCTGCTCGACTTGAAAGTGGCATACGTGTAGGTTGTTGTCGGCTCTTCAGGTCCAAGGAGCGACAATAAATCAGTCGTGTCTTGTTGCGCTGTCGCTTGATTGAATGAAAACAGGGCCGAAAGAATCAGCCCTGTTAAAAGATATTTACGCATATGGAAAGTCACAAATAGAATTATTTTTTGAGTTCAGTGAGATTTGCATTCACTGTTATTTCAATGTTATTCGAAATTGATTCTGCCTTGTCACCAGGAATAACGATTCCATAGTCAGATGGCTTAGCAAAAAACTTAGAGTTAGATGTGATCTTTCCGCCTGCAACAACAAACGTCGCATCAACAGTTATTTTTTTCGCGACACCGTGCATATTCATATCACCCGTCACTTTGCATTTGTAAGTGCCATCACTTTTGAAATTAACAGAACTCATGTTTTCTACAGTTCCTTTAAAAGTTGCTTTTGGAAATTTAGCACTTTCCATATACGTTTCGTTGTAGTGTTCCTGCATAAAAGCACTTTCGAACACAAATCCCATTTGAAGCACCGACCATTCAATTTGACCTGTTGAGGCATCAAGAACGCAAGTTGCTTTGTTATTTGTTGCTTCGATTTTTTCCATTTTCGCATCTGAGAAGAAACGAATGGAACCGTCTTTTGTAAAATACTTTTGTGAAAATGAGATGAGTGAAATAGTGGTCAACACTACAATTCCAAGAATTTTTTTCATGTTTTTTTAGTTTGATTTTTGATTGTTAATCACAACGCCTTGGTTTAATAGCACATCACTGAGAAAGCCGTTGCAGATTCCTTTCATTTCAATAGTAGTGCCAACCTGAACGCCGTTGGCAGTTGCACCAGTTTTGAGTGTGCAGACAACTTTTCCGAGAATATCCTCTGTTGTTAGAACAACGTCCGTATTGCCTGATGCATCTGCTTTTATTTCCTCTACCTCTCCGCTCACTTGAATCACCTTGTCTTGGTACTTCGCGAATGCAGCAGTTTCATTACTGGAAAATTCATTGAAGAGATCATTCGCAGTGAGTTTTGCAAATGGTTTTTCATCTTCGGCAGTTCTGTGCGGTTTGTTCCAAAGGTATGTTGCAATGCCTCCTGCTATAACAGTTATAACAACAACGGCGATGAGTATGATTTTTTTTGTATTCATTTATTAATTTTCTGGGTATCCTTTTGCTTTCCACTGTTCAACTGCGGTTATTGTGCAGTTGTCCAGTTTGCTGCTATTTTTAGGCATCTGAGAACATCCGCTGCTCCAAGTAATTGTACAGAGAAATTCTCCAGTCTCAACATTATTTTTAACGTCAGCATAGTTTTCAAGACCAATTCCACCTTCCGGATTTGCACCAACGTGACAACCAGATACAGCGCAGTTTTGATCAACAATTGCCTTAATGCGTCCGGTATAACTGTAAACTGTATCGGAACAAGTTGTTGAACTTGAGTAAAGGTAGTCTTCTCTATCGTAATAGCACGAATGCAAACTGCTTAAGACAATGATTGTAAATAGTAATAGGAAGAGGATGAACGATGTTCTTTTCATAATAGAGATCAATTGTTGGGTGCTCCTGCATTTACCCAATTTTGAAATTGGCTGATGTAGCACTCTGGAAGCCCGGTAGAGTTATCTGGCATCAAATCGAATCCGTCTGTTCCATGCAAAGAACTCATCAAGCTACCGTCCAAAGCTATGGCATTTATTTGTGCATATGTTTCCAGAAGAATCGTTCCGGAAGGATTGCTGCCTGAATGACATCCGCCACACGTCAGATCCACAATCGGTTTAATATTGGCAATAAAGGAAAAATCTGCGGGATTGCAGTCTTCAGAACAACTATTATTCTTGGCTCCCTGCTGAATCCACGTTTGAATGGCCATCAATTGGTCGCTGGACAATGGTCCTCCATTGTCAGTCGGTGGCATGATATCCTCTAGATCAGTTTCTGTAATTGCCTCCCATAAATCGCTGTTGCCAGGATTGCCTGCCGACACCTGTTCCATAATATGCGCATAGTCATATAGTTGCACGTCGTCTTCTGCGGTAATAGCGTCATGACAATCAACCATCGCGCAATTAGAATTCAGCAACGGCAAAATAGTATTCGTAAAATAAACCGAATCAGGGTCGCACGGATCTGTGTTGATGAGTTCAATTGTGTCCGGCGGTGTGACGTAATTATTGTTGTCGTCTGGATTGACAATATTGGAAATGTCTGGATGATGCTGGCAGGCTGAGACAAACAAAGCTGCTGATGCAGAAATTGTGAAATATATGAACGTCTTTTTCATCGAATCTTCTTGTTGAATGATTTGTTTTTTTCTTAAATGTTCTCCTTAAGCTGTCAAGTTAAGACTTTGATTCATAAAACGCTGAATTCGTTTCAAATTAATTTCTCTTGAAAGTGCGAGCACGTCAAGTGTTTCATTGTAAAATTCATTATTGAGTCGCTTCAATTCCTGAACAACATCAATGTCGGAAACAGAAACAAGGCGATGATAGTCGGTAATTTTAAGATCCATGTCAGGGTGCTCTTTAAGTTTCGAGCAAAATTCATTTGAAAACGAGGATTTACTTTACGATTGCCGCTGAACAGGAAGAAGTGACCGCCGACTGGGATAGGCTAAATCAATGATATCAACTTAATTCGCGAAAATTTCGGGGTCCACCCCAAGATTTGAATAAACTTTAATGTACTAGTATTTGATAGTTCAGTTGGTCATGAATTAATGGCTAAGGGATGAGACTGAAAATACCTGAGACAACCACTACTTCAAAAACTTAGGTTGATTGGAAGTTGTAATTAGCAATACACTCTTACAACGGTGTCAGGATGATGACTCACGGGCCCAAAGCGAATTATACAAATTACTGTATGGTAGTTTGATAGGTTTATGCTGGCGATATTCGACTGATAATGAACAGGCGGTGGAATACATGAATCTCGGATTTGTTCGGATACTTCTAAATATCAAAAGGTACAAAAAGGATGTGCCGTTTGAGATGTGGGCGAGAAGAGTGATGATCAATACGATTATCAATGAGTTTAAAAAGAATAAAAACTGGAATGAAAAATCGGTCAGGGGACAAGATTTAAGGATGGTTGAAGAACGAGATGATTTTGGCCTTTCGGAGCATCAATCTGAAATGCTGGAAATAATCAAACAAAAATCAATCATGCTTCCACCCATGACTTTAAAAGTGTTTAATCTGTATGCCATTGATGGTTACAGTCATAATGAAATTTCCAACCTGCTTGGAATTAGCGAAGGGACAAGTGCATGGCATTTTTCGGAAGCAAAAAAAAGAATAAGGCAAATGATCGGTATTAGCCGACCTGTGAAAGAAAATGGACAATAAGTTCGACATAAAAAACGAGTCATTCATACCAGAGGGTTTGGAGTTTAAACCCGAATACCTGGAGAACGCCATGGCTATGTATGGCTCAGCGAAGAAAAAGTTGTGGTGGAAGAAATTTTATTCGGGTTTGTCAACTTTTATTCTGCTAAGTGCATTGATTGTCATTCCCGCAATGAAAACTTCGAAGAATGCGGAGAAGATAGAGCTGGGAGTTGGTTCGTCGAATGTTGGCGCGGATTCAGGGATTCCATTGGAAGATCATCGATCTGAAAAGGAAAACAAAAACTTATCGATTTCGACTGAGGATTTAGTTGAAGTGGATCTTGAAAAAATCGCGGAATCATCCCCCAAAGAAGCGAATAATGACAAAAATATAATTGAAAAATCTGGTATTTCCAGTAAGACGTCTGGTCAAGGTGATTCAGAGAGTAGTGGCTTTGAATTGCCTGATCAGGTGTCGACTAGGGAAAAGCAGGATGCAGTGCTTCCTGAAAGATCGAAGACAAAATTGGCGAAGTCAGTCAACATGGATGATGAAACGATGAATTCTTCTGGTGTGAAAGCTGAGCCTCAGGTGGAGAATTTTACGATATCTGATTCGCACAAATTGGTTATGGATTCCGATAACATGAAAGGGCATGAACAGGGCTTGATGCATACGAAGCCTGCAGATAGAATTGAATTCATTCCGATCAGAACTACGAGAAGAGAAGCTCAATTGAGCCAAGCGAGAGTCATTCCATTTGACCAACTTTCAAAATGGCTGGCATACGTATCTGTAGGTTTTAGTCCGATTGCAGGATTTGGAAGCAACAACAATCAATGGAAGCCTGATCCTATGGTTCATGCAGGTGTTAGTTATAAGATTCATCATGGATTGTCGGTCAATCTTTCAGGCCGATACTTTCATATTTCAGGATTATCACATCCATATATAGTTGAGAGTACCTTATTTGGACAAGGTTTTAAAACGAATGCTGAAACTTACTATACAGACAGACTTCACTACGCCGGAATATGCGCCGGCATTTCAAAAATGTGGCACAATCGTCATGCGATCACGTTAGGCTATAATGCGGATTATCTTATTACAGGAGCCAATCATATTGTTGTGTCGGAGCGCACCACGTTTGAAAATAACATACTCGGAAGCAGAAAAGCCAAAGGGTTCGTTGAAGGTTTTCATGGTTTGAATCACTCAATCAAGTTGAGTTATGAATATTGGCTTGGAAGCAACAAATCGATTGGCTTGAACTTTCAGTATGGGTTGACGGATATTACTAAAGACAGTTATTTTGGCGAAGGAATCGTTGACAGGAATTCTTTGTTGTCGCTTTATTTCAGAATGAATCTTACTAAATGAAATACATCATATTCATCGCAATCTCGCTGACGATTTTTTCCTGCAAACGAGAAACCTATCCGGAGTCGACAACCGAATCACCGGTATTCAAAATGTCGGGAACTCTTGATGGAGAGCCATTTTCGCTGAGTGCAGGACAAAACGGGATATACCTGACTTCAGATGCAGTACAGAATAGTTATGGTGTGTATCAGTTGCATAGCCAGTTTATGGATGTGAATTGCCAGGGTTGTCTTCCCATTTTTGATTTTCAGATTACAAACAATGAAGCGCAGAAGTTGGGTGATCCTTGCAATCCGGACGTTCTGGAAATTGGCGAAGTACAAATAGCAACATTAGCAAGCTCATCCAATTTTCAAGAAATTCATTTTCATGCACCTAATCAACCCGGAAATGAATATGAATGGGATTTTGGTGATGGCAACACGGGCAATGGCGAAAACCCCCATCATCAATACGAATCGCCTGGATTGTATACAGTCACGCTTGAGATCGGAAATGATTCGGGCCCAGACGATGTTGTTGTATTGACGCAACAAATATTGGTTGGCATGCAAGAGTTCATTTCCATGCCGTTCAATGTTGTAAATCTTCCGGGTGAAGATTGGCAATTTGAGTATGGCAGTTTACCTCCGAATTTGCAGGCACTGTCCTGGACCATAAACGGTCAAGAGTTTTTTGGAAACAATATTGAATTCAGCGGTGATGACGATATCAATGTTTGCCTTCATTTTATAAACACATCTCTGAATCAAACTGGATTTTATTGCTTAGAGTTCGATGGAGAAAGCAATGGGCAGATCAGTGACTTCTTCAGTTACCAATGGGAAGGTCAGAATCTGAATTTCGGCAAAGCTGAGTGCTTATATCGAAGCCCGTCGGGATCAACATACACTTCTGTAACTGAATTGAATCAAAATCCGGATTCTTTTTTTGAGTTTCAATCCATCGAAGATTATGACGCGCAAATAGATGGACGGCTTGCTAAGAAGATACAGACTTCGTTTGATTTGTGGATGATAAATACAACAAATCCCGATGACATCATTCATTTTGAAAATGTAACAACCACATTAGGTTTTGCTGTTGAATAGAAGTAATGTTTCCAAACTGATTATGGGTTTGGTCAACCATGGAATTGATTTCAAGGAAATGACAATTACTTAGAAGTTGAATTCAGAAATTCGAAAGAAAAATTTGCTTGAAGTCAATTTGATTTACAATCGACAAAAGTTTAAAGATGTTGTTTCGGGCGTCTCTTCGGGGTTCCTCGTCCAATTTTCAGGCAGAAGGATTTTGAGGAGACGCCTCATTTTTTTGAGCAACATGTTTTACTCCCACCTTTCGAAGGTGTCATTAGAGCAGCCAAATACACATGTTTCTTGATATTGTTTTTTAAATAAGATTATTTTTAGCTTTTCATATTGCTTCTGAAACCAGTGAATGCCTGTTCACTAAAGTATCTCAAGTCATTCAATGAATCTAAAAGTTATTTTCTATGTTCACATTAAACTTTATATGTTGTCATTTGTCAAAATGAATCAAACCAAAATTATGAATCGTACATATCTCCTCATCCTTGGCTTTCTTACATCCATGCTCAGCTATTCTCAGTCACTGCCGCATCATTGGACTTTGGATGAACTAAATCATGAAATGCATGTTGGCGATCGCGTTGAAACGGGAATTTTTAATGTAGAAGCGATTGATACAATCTATCTTGAATTTGCAAGTGCGAATTGGTTTAATGTTATGACCAACAATTTCAACAGTGGGGAAGAATTGTCAGGGACACTTACTTATCAAGGTCAAGTATATGAACAGGTTGGTGTTTCTTTCAAGGGTCAGACTTCGTATTCTCAAACGAACGGTGAAGAAAAGAAGAGTTTTAATATTCGGATGGACGCAGCAGTTGCTGGACAAGATTTGGATGGGTATGATGTACTTAACCTAAACAATTGTTTTGATGATCCTTCATTTTTAAGAGAGTTCATTTATTTGTATTTAATAAGACATGAAATACCTGCGGCCAATGCAGCTTTTGTTGAGTTGGTGATTAACGGTGAATCGTGGGGTTTGTATCCGATGGTAGAGCAAATTGATGGTGGATTCATCAAAGAATGGTTTTTGAGTAATGATGGTTCGCGTTGGAGAGCTGATGTTGCTACGACTCAAGGAGGACCTGGTGGGCCTGGAGGACCGCAGTGGGGCGACGGCACAGCTGCACTAAATTATTTGGGGAATGACATTGCTGATTACCAAGAATATTACACACTTAAAGCATCCACACAATCGGATCCATGGTCCGATCTTGTTCATACTTGCGATGTATTGAATAACACCGCTGTTGGACAAATGATGACGGAGATGCCATTGGTTTTGGATGTGGATCGAACTCTTTGGTTTCTTGCTTGTGAAAATGTGTTTGGTGATGATGATAGTTACATCTTTAAAGGAAAAATGGACTATTATCTTTATTGGGAGGCTGAAACGGGCAGAATGGTTCCGATTGAGTTCGATGGGAATAGTGTTTTAGTAACTGAATCCGCGAATTGGGGAGTTTTTTACCATGCTGATGATATTGACTATCCATTGCTGAATAAATTGCTTGCTGTGCCTTCATATCGTCAACGTTATTTGGCTCATTATCGTACCATAATTAGTGAATTAGTTGACCCAGCTTTATCAAGTGCAGTCATTGAATCATTTGGTGATGTTATTGATCCGCATGTGGCTGCTGATACAAAAAAGCTATACACGTACAATCAGTTTGTAAGCGGAGTAACGACATTGAATACGAGTCTTCAGACAAGAAGAAATCTTGTAATGAGCAATACAGAATTGAATACGATCGGTGCAACTATCACCAATGTTGTTTTGCACTCGCAGTCGGGTGATTGGCAACCTCCAATCGCGAATGAGGAGGTCGAAGTAACCGCAACAGTGAGTTCTCCGGATGGTATCGATTACGTAACGCTTTATTACTCCGATGAATTAGTTGGTAATTTTATCCAAGTGACTATGCTAGATGACGGAAATAGCAATGATGGCGAATCGAATGATGGCGTTTTTGGAGCGAGTATTCCGGGCATGGCATTGGGTAAAGTGGTTCGCTTCTATATCGAAGCCATTGAGGCAAACACGGCCAAGACAGCAAGCTATTTGCCGGTAGGCGCAGAGCACGATGTTTTTTATTATCACATCACTGCTGCTATGGCCGCTAATACTGATATAGTCATCAATGAACTTATGGCAAGCAATATTTCAACAAGTGTAGACGAGCAAAGTCAAAGTGAAGATTGGATTGAGCTTTACAATCGAGGAACTGCTGCTATTGATTTGACGAATTATCATATAACAGACAACGGTTGGAATTTAACCAAATGGCAAATTCCTGCAGGCACTATTATCGAACCGAATTCATATTTGATATTGTGGGCAGACGAGGATATTCTGGATGGAACGATGCACACAAATTTTAAACTTTCTTCTGATGGTGAAACACTTACTCTGGTGAATTCAATTGGAGAAATCGCCGACATAACGACTTTTGGCGAACAACAAACGGACATGGGGTTTGCCCGCCAGCCCAATGGATTTGGAGATTTTTTGATTCAATCAGCGACTTTCTCTTCAAACAATAGTATAGTGCAGATTTCAGAAGTGGAGCATGCAGAATCGATTCATGCTTTCCCAAATCCATTCCGGGATTTAGTGCAGGTACAATCAAAAGAAATGATAGACGCTATAGAGATCTTCACTACGAGTGGCGAAGTCGTAGCCACGAGTGCATTCAAAAGATCAATTCAAACAAACAATCTGTGCTCGGGCATATATTTGATGAAAGTAGTGCTGCATGACGGCACGGTAGTCAACTTTAGAATGGTGAAGATGTAGATTATTTGAACTGAGCTTTAGTCATCCTTAGTGAATTATTAGCATTGGCTTTTAATTCAGTAATTTTATTTGTGATTGTCTAATTGCCTTTGTTCTCTATGTTGCCAGTTCGAAGTTCCGGATGCCTAATAATTCCGCCAAGATGTGAAGCTCGAATGAGTAATGCAACCGAAGTGATGCATGCAATTACCAAAACTATGCTGATGTAATTGGCAATGTATGGCTTCATTTTTTGACCTATGATAAAAACTAGTGCAACAAATCCTGAAATCAATGAGATGACAAATGCTTGGCCTGCAGCGTCTTCATGCTCATGAATATCATAATGTGATACGCCCCCAATATGTTCGATGGCTTCTTCCGATTCTTCACCACTTCGGCTGACTGGTATTACAATTATAGATGTGAAAAGAATCACATAAGCTCCTGTTGTTTGCAACATGTTTTTTTTTAAAGCGAAACCAAATATGAAAATAATGCAACCCACGATCTGTCCAATGGATGGCAAGTGATTTAACATTAGGTG
>Ga0209480_10000708_pt1 | contig 26185 bp, 22 predicted proteins | sample JI61114C2DNA_FD_187501 | JGI IMG/M metagenome (GOLD analysis project Ga0209480, IMG submission 187501) | Wastewater effluent complex algal communities from Wisconsin, to seasonally profile nutrient transformation and Carbon sequestration -... | ecosystem: Engineered > WWTP > Effluent > Algae... | reverse complement strand
ACGGTAATGATACCGTAGCTGCCGGTCTCGGCAACGACGACCTCTCAGGCGGCTTAGGTGACGACATTCTGAGTGGTGACGCTGGCAATGACTTCCTGTATGGCGATGATGGCGACGACACCCTCAACGGTGGTACTGGTGAAGATATCCTCAATGGTTATGTCGGAGCAGACACGCTTAACGGCAATGATGGCAACGACGTTCTTGTCGGTGGACTTGGCAATGATTTCGCTTCTGGCGGCATCGGCGATGACACTTACGTCTTCAACCTGGGCGATGGCGTTGACACAATTGATGACGGAGCAGGCGTACTTGGTGGTGGCAATGATGCCATCGAACTAGGCGCACTGAGACCAAACGTTCTCTTCACCGCTGAAGGCGAAGACCTGCGCATCAGTTTCACTCAATCAGCTGAAAGTGTTCTTGTTCAAGGCTTCTTGAGCGCTGATTCCAGTAGACATATCGAGCTGGTCAAGTTCTCTGATGGCTCCAATATCAGCTATGCCGATATCGTCACTCTTGTTTCTGCCCCTCCTGGCCAAGACATTTACGGCACAAATGCCAACAACACCCTGACAGGAACCACCGGCAATGACCGAATCTATGCACTTAATGGCAATGACACAGTCAATGCCGGTGGTGGAAACGACCTAGCCTACGGTGGCAATGGCAACGATGCTCTGAACGGCCAAGATGGCAATGACACTCTATTTGGTGAAGCTGGAGTTGATACCCTTCACGGCGGCATCGGCATGGATGCCCTTGACGGTGGAGCTGGCAACGACTTCCTCTACGGTGATGAAGGCGATGACAACCTCCTCGGTGGCACAGGGCTAGATGAGTTGCATGGTGGTGATGGCAATGATTCGCTCGATGGCGGAGCAGCTAACGACACCCTTTACGGCGAAAACGGCAATGATGTTCTTGCTGGTGGAGCTGGCAGCGACATACTTGACGGTGGCTCTGGTGCAGATTCACTTGACGGCGGAACCGGCAATGACTTCCTCTACGGCATGGCTGACAATGACACCCTGGCCGGAGGTGGTGGCAACGACACTCTCGACGGTGGTGCTGGCGACGACAACCTAGATGGCGGCTCAGGGGCTGACTTCCTCTACGGACTGGACGGCAATGACGTTCTTTCTGGTGGAACTGGTATCGATACAATCGACGGCGGCATCGGCGATGACACTATTTCTGGTGGCACCGGCAATGACATTCTGTTAGGCGGTGATGGTATCGACCACATCGATGGCGGAGTGGGCAGCGACGATATCCACGGCGGCGCTGGTGATGACATTCTGATCGGCGCTGGTGGTAATGACACGATTGCCGGTGATGATGGCAACGACAGCATCTACGGCGATACTGGCAACGATATTCTCACTGGTGGAACTGGCAATGATTACTTAGAAGGGAAAAACGGGGTTGATACACTCGCTGGTAGCACAGGAGACGACAATCTAGTCGGCGGTTATGGCAACGACACCTATCTCTTCTCCCAAGGGGACGGTGTTGATACAGTCAATGACCAAGGAAGAGTCTCTGACCACATGGACACCATCCGCTTCGGTTCTGGTGTTACAACTCAAGACGTTGCCTTCTACATGCAAGGCAACGACCTCTACTTGAGTCAAGGTGCCGGTGACGTTATCAAAATCACAGACCAGGCTTCAACCACTTCAAAAATTGAGAAGTTTGAGCTTGCCGATGGTCATTTTGCTGGCTCAGCCGACATTAACTTGCTCATTCAGCAGATGGTTGCCTTCGACCAGGACCACACTGAGGTCGATATTACTAGCGTCAATGACGTCAGAAACAATCAAGACCTAATGACCATCGTCTCTAATGTCTGGCACGCGGCTTAAGCTCTGAACCAAAACAGAAATAGCAAGAGAGAGAGGGGCGCTGAATCAGTGCCCCTCTCTCTTATCTGACGCTCATGCCTTCGTGCATGTATTTCATCAGCGGGTAAATGATGAACTCAATAATGCGCCTCTTCCCGACCTTTATCTCGGCAGTCACGGTCATGCCGGTCTCAAGAGGCTGTTTAAGTCCTTCTATCATCAAGAAAGGCGTGGTGGGCTGGACATAGACATCAAAGACCATGCCTTGTTTTTCATCTTCATAGCTGTCTTTTGAGATTAGTTTGACCGTGCCCTCAAACATGCCATACTTTTGAAAGTCGAAAGTCTCAACCTTAATCTGGACAGGCATGTCCTTTTTGACAAAGCCGATATCTTTGTTCAAGACTGTCACTTTCACTACGATTGGGCTATTGGCTGGGACAATAGACATTAGCTTTTCAGCCGGAGTGACGACACCACCAATGGTGTGTACAAATAATCTATCGATGTGACCATTGATAGGGGAGCGGATTTGTTGCTTGGTATTTTTAAACGATAGTTCTTTTAAATCAGCCTGTATCTTGGCTCTCTGCCTGTGTTTGTCGGCAAGTTCTTTGAGGTTGTCCTCATGATACTTGTGCCTAATTTCATTTGATTCTTCATTCAACTGAGTTTTCTTGTGGCTAAGCTGCGTCAGCTTGTGATTGGCTTGTTCAATATCGCCTTTGTAGGTTGTTATCTCGTCTTGAACCTTGTCATAGTCAGTCCTGGCAACAATATCGAGAACGGCAGAGAGGCGGTACTCTTTCAAAAGACTGGCTTTTAGGAGGGTGGAATATTTCTCTTTTTCTGCCTCTGTTTCTTTTATTTCAGCGTCTGTTTTAGATAACTCGGCATTTTTAGCGGCCAGCAGACTCGATAGATTACTCAAGCTTGAGGCGTGAAGTTGTGACTGTGTGTCAAGAATGTGAGCATGTTTGCTGTTTGACTCGGGTGTGAACCCACGACCATCAATGCAGGCATTTATCCTTTCAATTTCAAGATCGCTTTGTTCAATATCGGCTGACAAAGACTCAATACCTGGCTGAGTAGCTGATGGGTCAATTTCCACCAGAGGCTGCCCTACCTTCACTAAATCACCCTCTCTCACAAGGATTTTAGAGATGATGCCTGAGTCTAACGGTTGAATTATTTTACTCTCGCCCACAGGCATTACCCGCCCAAGAGAAGAAACAACTATGTCTATCTCTCCTAGACACATCCAAATAACTGTGGATGTAAATATCAAAATAACAAGCCAAAAAGTCCACTGCGACAGCGGGCTGATGGGGCTGTCTTCAATTTCTGACAGAACCGGCTTAAACTCATTGCTATCATCAGACTTAAACATCAGACAGCACCGGCCTTAAGTACTGTCTTTTCAGTAGACAAACCGGCTGTGCCAGCCTGCTGTCTGTTTAAGCTGGCATACAAGCCGTCTTTTTCAATTAGTTCAGAGTGAGTGCCGGACTCAACAATCTTGCCTTTATCTAAGACAATAAGGCGGTCACAGCTTCTGATAGTAGAAAGTCTGTGGGCGATGATTATTGTTGTTCGACCTTTCTTGATTTCGTTGAGGTTTTCTTGAATTATCCTCTCTGACTCATAGTCAAGGGCGGAAGTAGCTTCATCAAAGATAAGTATCTTGGGGTTGCTAATAAGGGCTCTGGCGATAGCTACACGCTGCTTCTGTCCGCCTGATAGAGAAGCCCCGCGCTCGCCCACGACAGTGTCATAGCCCTCTGGCAGCTCAGAAATAAAATCATGAGCTCCAGCCACCTTGGCTGCAGCGATGATCATATCCATTGAGGCTGAAGGCAGGGGATCGCAAATGTTATCTCGAATGGAACTATTGAACAGGAAACTTTCCTGTGGAACAACGCCGATATTAGAGCGCAGCCATAGTGGCTCCATGTGGCGAGTATCGACACTGTCGATAAAGAGCGAGCCGTCAATCGGCAGATATAGCCGTTGGATTAGTTTGGCCACTGTACTCTTGCCACTACCACTACGGCCAACTATGCCTATGCTTGTACCGGCCTCAATTTCCAAACTAATATCATCGAGCACCTTAGGTCTCGATGGGCCGTAAGCAAAAGAAATGCCTTTAAAAACAATAGCGCCCTGGACGGCAGGCAGTGTAATGCTCTTTGACGACTGCACTTCCAGCGGATGATGCAATATGTCGCCCAGGCGATCAACGGCAAGCAGAGCCTGTTGAAAGTCATTCCATAGATTGACTAGCCTGAGCACCGGCTGGGTAAACTGACCGGCAAACATCTGGAAGGCTATTAATTGGCCAATGGTGAGCTTGTTCTCAATGACAAGACGCACACCCATATACAACACACCAATGGTCATGCCGCGCTGAATGAGCGAGCAAAAAGCACCGGCCACATTGCCCATATTGGCCAGCTTGAAGCTGGCCTTGAGGTAATTGCCCAGGGCATTCTCCCACTTGCGCTGTACGGCGCCTTCAACGGCCAGTGATTTGACTGTCTGAACGCCAGTCACACACTCAACAAGATAGGAGCTGGACTCTGATGCCATAATGAACTTGTTTTGTAGCCTGTTGCGCAGTTCTGGCGTGACAATCACATAGATTGTGCCGACCAGTGCGACTCCAGCCAGCACAATGCCGGTCAGAGGAGGGCTGTAAACAAGCATCATTATTACAAAGACAAAGGAAAAGAGCAGGTCGATGATGAGGGTTACCGACTTGTTAGTAATGAACTCCCTGATAGTATCCAGCTCTCGAACCCTGGCTACTATGTTGCCGACCTTTCTTGTCTCGAAGTAGGCAAATGGAAGCCTTAGCAGATGGCGAAATAACTTGGCGCCGAGCTTTGCGTCAATCTTGTTTGCAGCATGTACAAAGACATAATTGCGCACCATGTTTAGTGCGAACTCGAAAACACCAACAAGCAAGAAACCAACGGCCATGACATCAAGTGTTGTTAGAGTCCTGTGTACAATAACTTTGTCCAAGATAACTTGAGTGAACAGAGGCGTTACCAGACCAAAGAGCTGAACAAAGAATGAGGCAAGCATCACCTGGTTGATGGCATTTCTGTGCCTTACGATTTCTTGAAAAAACCAGCCAAAACCAAACCGAGCCTCTTGCGACAAGAGGGCCTGACCAATGACAATGAACTTACCTGGGCAAAGAGCTTTTAGCTCGTCTTGTTTAACTTCCGTCGGCTTCATTTGCCCTGGCATGAGCACTAGAGCCACTTTTTTGACTTTATCAGCGGATAAGATCAGACCGTATTGCCCTTCAACTGTCTGAAAAACTACTGGCAAAGGATATTTCTCAATAATTTTGGCGACCTTGATCTGCTTAGCAGAGGCCTTAAGACCAGCACTCCTGGCTATCCTAATTAACTCATGAATTTCTAGTTCTTTTGGTCCCACTGCAAATTCGCGAGACAGCGCTCGCACATCGAAACTGATGTTTCTTACCTGAGCCACTATCTGCAAACAAATCAAACCAGTCTGAACTGATGGCTTGCTCTGATTTCCGGCAGGCTCTTTCTCATGATGTTCGTGGGATGAATACGAGTGATTAGCATCTTGAGACTTTTGAGACATCAATCCTAACCTTCTGCCATGGTCCGAAGCTTCCGAGCATGAGCCTGGAGTTGCACTTTCGACTTCATTAGCTCAAGCTCTTGCTCTGCCATTTCTATTTTCTGGGAGAGTTCTTGGCTGCGGTCGAGCAAATTTCTATCAGCCAGACGACCGAGGATATTAGCCTTGACATTATGTTGAGCTATCAGCTGTGATCTGTTTTCTACATCCACACCGTGCATCTGAGCCAGCTGAGTGGTCTTAGTATGAGACTGTTCAATCTCCCAGAGCTTCTTATCACGCTCGATAAGTAAGCGCTCGATTTCAATTTTCTTGCGTTGCCGCTCTGAATAATTCTTGAGCTGATCAAAGACTGGGTAATTGACACTCAAACCAAACGATATTGTCACCGGTCTTAAAGCTTTGAAAGACTGAAGGAAACGGTACTGATTGAAGCCGTACATATAGAAGTTGCTGTACAAGCCAATCTGAGGGTAACGCTGCCGGTCAAGAGCTTTCAATTCTGCCCTCTTGCTGGCAATTTCTCGGTCATAAAATTTGTGATCTGGTGTTCTGTCGAGCACGATTTTCTCAAAGATTTGAGGCGTTGCATCATTGTAATCAGCAACCTCGGTGGAGTCCACGTTGTAGATATCGTGAGTGTATTCACTCAACTCTTTGAGTTTTTCAACATAGTCATATTGAGCATGAATCAAGGCAGTATGAGCGTCTGCTGATGCTAATTCCGCTTCTGCAACCTCAGTCTTAGCGACGTTACCAGCATCAAATAGCCTTGCCTTACAAACAAATACACCTCGGCGCAACGCCAGTACTTGAGCCTTATTACCCACATTTTTGAATGCGATAAGGGCATCTGTGTACTTGTCGATCACAGCAAGTTTAATATCTCGCCGTCTCTGTTCAACTGCAAAGCGAGAGGCTATGTGGTGTTCTTTTGCGGCAAGGACGGCCTTAGACCGAGCACCGAAATCAATAACATTCCAGCTAGTGGCCAGGTTTATCGATGTCTGATTTCTAGTAGTGTTTGGAATGATGGTGTTGTTTACGACAGCAACTTGAGTCTGATCGTTTGTCAAATCCCTCAAATACTCACTATTCATGTGAGCAACAATGTTGGGTAGGAAATCAGTGCGCTTGCGCAAGATGTCATTTTTATTGAGCTTCACGTCGGCTTCGGTCAGCCTAATATCGTAAGAAGCCAGAAGAGATCTTGAAACTACCTCGTCAAATGTCAGCAGCTGGGCTTCAGCCGGTGTAATTGCAAAAACTAGACTGGTAAGCACCAGGCTGGCAAAGCCGAATCTTCTAACCCTCCAGGGAGAAAAGCCCGCTATTCTAAACCCAAACTCTCTTTGCAACACGCTATGGTTCCTTGACAAGACGTTCAACGGGATTCCAAGATTGCTGTTTTACAACAGTGTACTTCGCGTGCACTGTTGCGGGCGGGACTTTCGCGGCATTAACTATAACATCGCCGACCGCGTGACATCCATCAAGCACAGCTGTCAACGAGCCAGATTAGCTCGAACTTACTCAAAGTCAGTAAAGTCCAGTACAAATCGGCGTGCTAACCTTTCCATCAAGACTTTGGCATAGGCGGTGATTAGATGAGTAGTGAGACCAATGGCGACCACAGCGACAGCAGTAACGTCGGGAACAGCAGCAACAACGGACTAGCTTTCTTCTTTCATCCCTCGCAGTTCACAGCCAGTACCTTTGGCCCCAGCGGCAACTTGCAATTTGCTTCATCTTTTGCCCAGGCTTTTGTCAATGTAGCGGCCCCAGCTGAGATCTCTTGCTTCACTCAAACCAACCAGATGTTCAAGCAGTTCGCTGAACTGGTTAGACCATATGCCAGGCAAGAGACAAAGTGCTCCTGGATTCCGCTTCAAGAGTATGGTCGGTTGAGTGCGGTGGGAGCGTTGTTCAATCCGTCAGCAGGGTTGGCTAAGCTTGCCTGGCAAAGACGCCACTTGGGCAACCGTGCTTACAGCTTGGTTGGTGTTGCTCACACCCTGCCACATCACCTTGTGCAAGATGCAATTGCAGAACTTGTTATTGGTCCAGTCGAGCCTTGGGACGCTCTTGTCTGCCCATGGGAAAGCACAAAGAGAGCAGCTCTCAGAGAACTTTCGACATATGGTGACTATCTTGCCGAGCGTTTTAAGGCACCTGAAAAGCTCAAGCTTGGGCTACAGTTACCGGTCATTCATCCTTTTGTCAGAATTCCTGAAAACAACGACAAAGCGGCTCGTGCAAACCTTCGCACGAAGCTCCAGATGCAAGAAGATGACATCTTGGTGCTTACTGCCGGTAGATTTAGCTGTCTGACAAAAGCGTCTCCTGTGCCGATGTTCTTGGCCTTGCAGCGTTCAGCGGTTGATACAGGCAAGAAGATGCACTTGCTCATGGCTGGTTGGTTTGAATCAGATGAAGCCAGAGAGCAGTATCTACAAGCAGCCACAGAATTGGCACCAAAGGTCAGTATTCATATTCTCGACGGCCAAAATGCCGGAGAGATGAAAGCTGCTTGGGCAGCAGCAGATATTTACACTGAGTTGAACGACAACGCACAGGAAAGTTTTGGGCTATCAATTTTAGAGGCAATGGCTCACGAACTGCCAGTTGTGGTGAGCGACTGGGGCTTCCATCGCGAAATAATCGAAGATGATAAAAACGGCATATTGATTCCGACTGTGGGGCCGGTACCAGGTCTAACAAATGAGTTTGCCCTTCTTAGTTCTCTGTCTCTTCTCGATTACAAAAATCATATGGGTCTGGCCAGTCAATTTGTTTCTACCAATGTTGCCAAATGCGCTCAGGCATATACAGCGCTGGCAACTGATCCAAGTAAACGCACTGAGCTTGGCAAGAATGCCAAAGCAACGGTTGCAGCTAAATTTGCTGGGCCGACAATCATTCGCCACTACCAATATTTACTGTCTGAATTGGCCAAGCTGCGCAAGAACACTGATGTGTCTTTTGCGCCTGAAAACAAGTCTATTGCTTCATATCCTACACGCCTGGATACTTCGATTGCCTTTGCCGATTTTGCAACAAGTACGTTATCTCCCACATCCAGCCTGAAACTTGATAGCACAAAAGAGGAAGCAACTAGTTTGTTAGCCACACTTGAGCCGCTGCCTATCGCCACGATTGGCAAGTCAATGCTACTGGCACCAGACGATTTGCGCACAGTGCTCAATTTGCTTGAGAGCAAAGACTCTTCTACTGTGTCGGATTTAACTCAGCATTTCAATTCAGATAGAGGCAAGGAACTACTGCTCTCAATCCTTTGGCTGTCGAAGATGGGGCTCGTTTCTATTAAAGAACCTGCACTAGTAGCATCAAAATAGGCAGCCAATCTAACTGTTTGTCAGATTATGTTCTCAGGCTGACGATTTAGGCATCCCATACTCCTTAACTACAGGCTCACAGGTATGAATACGAAATCATTGTCCATCGTACTAATGGTCTCGCTACTGGCTCTAGGCTTGCCTTTTACAGGCCAGCCGGTGACCGCTCAGGCGACTAAATCAGCTTCAGCTAATAGTCAAAGAGTTGCCACGTTAAGAGACTGGGTTGCCTATCTTCAGGCCGGACAAGCCGCTCTTAACAAGAACCAACCGGATAAAGCCCTCTATTACATTCAACTCTCTGAAGCCTGCGCCAGAAAAATTCCCGGACCAGAAGGTATCGCCAAGCGAAGAGAAAGCTTGAAGATGCTCGCTACCCTCTGTACGGAGATGGGCCGCCACGGCCAAGCATCCGAGTACATACGTCAGGCAAGAGAAATATCTGTTGCTTCTTACAGACCCTCTGGCGACATCGTTATCGATCTCAATGCTCAAGCGGGAATACTTAAGAAACAGGGCAAATACGCCGAAAGTGAGCAGAAATATCAACAGGCAATAGCTGCCCTCGGTGCCACCCGTAAAGAAACAGCAGACGCAGCTTGCGTCCACGATAATCTTGGTCTTGTATATCAAGAACAAAAGCGATTTGACAAAGCTATCATCGAGCACCAGGCAGCATATAACATCTATCACAAACTAGTTGGTGACAACCACAAAGATACTGCGTACTGCCAGAGTAATCTGGCCGAGGCCTATATGGGTCTCAAGGACTATGCCAAAGCAGAGCCTCTCATCATCGCTGCAAAGTCGACACTAGAAAAAACCGAGGGTTCACAAAGCCCTGCCACAGCTAGCTTGCTAGACAATCTAGCTACACTCTACACTCGTACAAATAGGCTAACTGAAGCCGAGGATCTGCAAAGGCGCGCCATAGTAATTATCGAAAAATACCACGGTCACTTTAGTGCCGATACTGCCATCAGTATGAACAATCTTGCTACCACTTACAGCCTCGAAGGCAAACACGACGAAGCTAAAAGAACATCGCTGGAAGCTTGTGCCATAGCCCAAAAGGCTCTCGGTCCAAATCATCCATACACGAAGCGATGCTTGAGAGTACTTGATGGCATTCTCGGAAAGGGGTTGAAGCAGGAGCCAGTGGTTGCTCCAACTCCAGCAACATCACAAGCGGCGCAGTAAAAGTACTGATACTTATTCAATATCAGTACTTTCCTGTCAAATTTAGCGAGTAAAGGAAGCGGTAAAAAACCAGTTCCGGAGCGCGCAAAACACAGTAACCAGTCCGGTAAAGAAGGGCAAAAGACCGGCCCGATTGCACTAGAGGCGAGAAACCTAGGCCCGGTGAGGATGGGAACAAGTTTGCGAAGCGCGTAATGGATGATCAGTACGGCGAAGGCAACTGGGCTGGTAATAAAGAACAGGGAAAAAGAGTTTAGTCAATTACACAAATACGGCGTTAGAGGTTGTATGAGTAAGTGAAAACACAAAGGTGTAGATACCGATTTCCCCTGAAGGTGATGCAATGAATCGCCGATTTTTCAGCTATGGGCTTCAAATTAGTGGTCGCATAGTTTATACGATCTGGTATGACAATGACTACTCTGGCTTTCAGCTCACTCAGAGCGGTTTAATTTTAGCGTTCGGTAATCTCTTGGACATCAACAAATATGCCGCAGAAGTCAACATTGAGTTAGTAGAAATGGACGAGTGCATAACTCACGATTTTGATGTCATAGACGAATGGTTAAAGGCTCCCAAAGGCAAGACTGTAAAATGTAGTGAATTCCTCAACCTGTATAATCTTGCAGGTGATTTTAGAAATTCGTTGGCTGAGCGAAATTTAGATATTGAAGATAAGTCATATCCTGATCTATTGGAAAAATTGTTCTGGGGATGCAATAACCAGGCCGTGACTCCTGCTGGGAAAAAATTTACGCCTATATGGACAAAAGCAGAAGTGCGTGCGCTTAGGCGAGTCATGCGTGAATCGCTTTTAGTTTTTAACAAAAACCTGGATTTTACTCACGACTAGTAGAAAGTGCTCAACTGATCGTCAACGGCTACTATTCGCCGAGCTGAAAATATAAAATCTCAGGCTACCCAAGTAAAAGAGCAATTTCTGTAAAAGCAAATAGGCAAAAATCTTGCAGGTCAACTTCACTTTCTCAAGGTCAGTAATCTTGGCAAATAAACTACTTCATTGCCTGTCCACATGGTGGACGGTTGATCAATCAGCTGCATGTACTCTTTCACGTACCAGTGAGCTGCCAGTCGTCCATGCGGGTAGACAGACTTCTGCCATTTATCTCCAGTGACTCGTCGCGGTTTTTACTTCCTTCGTTTTGTCACCCCCATTTACTCTGCCATTCGTTGAGAAACAACTGCTGACGTCACTAGCATTCCTTCAAGCAACTCAATCACTAATTGGCACACCAATACTTTCGCTCACCCTCGACCAGGCCGATGACTTATCGAAGAATTGCAAAAGCACTGAATTCAAGTCGATCGACTCAGCACAGTAGAAATTCTCAACTCCGAATCCTTCAATAGCTATGCTGCTTAGCTCAAACTCGATAGCTTGCTTAACTTTGCTGGTCTATCCCTTTGCTTGGTCTCTTCTTAGATGCCCTCTTGTCAGCTGCCCTCTAGCTGCCTGCTCCCTATGGGCTACCTGGCAAGGTCGACTGAAAAATCATTGATTGCGCAGACAAGCAGCAAGTGCCACTGCAACCGATGACAATCGCACTAACAAGACAAACGCTTTATTTCTCAGCCCATTTAAAATACATCTCTGGATGCGCTGCAAATTCTTCGACTACCGCGTCAATAGCCATTTGTATTAAGGCAAAAATCCCAATGCCTAAAACTAAGAAAAGGATAAATAAGCGCAGTAGAACTGAACGCGATTGAAATGTGGTCAGAGTTCTATCTTTCAAGTTATTCATCTCTTCTGCCTGAGCGATCACTCTACTAACACCAGTATAAAGCCTCGACAATTTAAAGCTGATCAAACCTCTTCGCTCTGCAATTTGGCTCAGCCATAACAAATTGGAAAACACCTACACAAACAAACAATCAATCAAACTACAAAACTACGAAATTACCTTTGCCTTCGGCTCTTGCCCAAAGGAGAAGACACAAATAGCCACCTTAGCGTAACGTCAAATCACATCTCTCATTAGCGCTGCTCAGTGTTAGTTCGGATAAAGTGATCAGGTAGCAGTTCAGCTTCCACCCTCATATCTTCTAGATTATCTGAATCCAACCTAAAGGAGACGAGTATATTTACTTCTCCTTCTCCCTCAAAAGCCGGTAGCTGTGCTCTTTGTACGGCTTGCATAGCCAGCATATTGAAATTCGCATCTTCAGAGGCCCATGTATGCCTCATGTTCTTAATATCGCCAGCAGGCATCATCCTAAAGTGAATATCATTGCGATAAGACGTGTTTGACTTGAGCTTACACGGAGCACGTGTCTCTCTAAACTGAGTCATAAACTCATTTCTAGCAGCAATTGCAATTAAACTGCAAAGCTCTTCATCATCTTTTGTCATCGCAAAAGCTCCTAAACCCATATCAGCTGCTAATAGCAAAAGAACTATCGAGCAGAGTTTAACCCTCTAAGATATTCAAATCTACGACCCTCAATGTCATTGCCCTTATCGTGAGATCAGATACAAGCAGTTCTTTTATCTGCGAGTTGGTTGAGACTAGAGCGACCTTTGAAGCCTGTCTATTTAGCTTGCTTCTTGCATTAATTCAATGAATACAGTGAATCTAATCGCAGCAGTATTTCCGACCTCATCTATGTCCTCGCTTAAGACCTCTAGCGATACTGTAAATACATAGCTTCCTGAAGCAAGTGCAATCTCTACGCAACCTTCCGATGGGCGGATGTCGTCCCCAATTACGCAGCTTCCAGAAGTTATTACAATGGGAAAAGACACTGTCTTAATAGCGCTTGGCGGGATAGATAATTCTGCCTCTCTAACTATCAGTTCGCATCTTGCGTATTCATAGGGGGTGAATACCATTGCCACATGATCAGTTTTGGCAAAGCCTCGCTGATGATCCTCTTCTTGCAGGGGAGCATCTGCTGGAAGGTGCTCCGGATCGGCAATGAACAATATGCCGTCCATTAGGGTGATTTGCTTCTTATGCTCTTGGGATATGGTCATGGACCGACCTCAACTTTGAAAGGATCACCGGTAGTCATCTTGTGAGCAGCATAGAAGCTACGCATTAGTTTAGCTTGGTCGGACTGTTCTTTACGAGGAACAGCCCTTACCGAGGCGCCCAATCCTCCTTCGAGGGTGCTGGCAAATGGGTATTCATCCCAGCTTCGGTCATTAGGAATAAATATCTTCCTTTTAAAAGGCTTAAGAACTGTTTCTCTATTTACTTTTCTTGCAATATAACTGTCATGTAAGTAGTGCAGAATCTTTGGTTTACCCCTGAGCGCTTGAGCATCTGCTATGTGCTGTGATATTTCCTTCATTACCGCACGACTGTAATAGCAGACAGGCAGCGGGTTTAATCCGTCATTCCTAATTGGATAGAAGCAGTTGCCAAAACCACCGTCGACAGATCTTCTAGCAAAAGTGATCACTTCATCGCGCGTGATCGGCTTGCCAATATTTGCTGCAATGAATCCAGACCAGACAGCCTCAACATCATTCTTTGTAGAGGGGCAGTCTTTCCGGCAGACACCCCGAAGGTTACGTATGTCATATAGAATTTCGTCAGTAGTGAAAAGTTCAGGAAAGGCTCTTAACACCTGCGGACTAATCGCATGAACGATATCAAACATGTCCTGATTTGCCGAGAGATCAGGGTATTCCCTGAAGAATCGAGAAAGATTATCGTGATCGATGATCTCGACTGCTGGCGGGGCGAAGCCAGGAGTGAAGCTTGTTTTTGCCAGAGGCTTACGAGGACAACGCCCATCGCCGTCATCCTTTTTCTTCTTCTCCGCAAGACGCCGAATTGCTTCTTGTGCGGCTTGATCGCTCTGTTTAGCTTTAACTTGTGCTATGCCGCTAGCCGGATTCTGGATCGGACCAACCTGTGGTGGGTATGGCCTAATCGATACCCCCGCAGGTAGACCGACTCCCACACAACCCATAGCTTTAGCAAGATAGAATCTCGCTTTACTAATGCTGTCCTGAGCTTCTTTCTGCCAGCGATCACTTTCCTGCTGCCTAGAGGCAAGTAGATTCGCGTCACCCTCTCTTACTGCTCGACTCCAGGCATCATTTCCCCTAGCACTGGGGCGGATGTATCCACTATTGCGCGTTAAACCCTCTTGCAGCGATGTATGGGTTTTGAATTCTCTATCAGCCTTTTGCAGGTAACTCATGGCCAAGTCAAAGTAATGGGAGCAAACTCCGACATACTGAAGATTCTGACCAAGCTTTCTTAACGTATCTGGAGAAGGGCCGCCTTTTGATATATCCACATCGAGAGCGTCACGCATCGCCTCCGCAGCAGGGGCTGCCTGATTGGGCAGAGAACCTGGAGGTGCAGTACCAAATTCATCTCCATTGGGACCACCGTAGGGAGAGCCTCCCTCAGTGGTTCTATCGAATCGATCTTCATAGCTTCGGCCAGGAAGCGGCTGATTGGATCTCCTATCGAATGCGTTGGTGCCAATGCTCCGCTGATAGGGTGTCTGATTCGGTAAACTTCCCGTCCCAGGCGCAACGGGCGTGACATACCCAATTGGTCGATAGGGGTCTCTACTTCTAGTCGGGGCTTGCTGCCGGGCACTAGCTTGAAAAAGAGCATCCCTACCTTGTTTTGATTCTTCTTGTATTCGTGCGCTTAGTTGTTTCGAATTCTCGCCGCTGAGCCCATGAGAGTGGCGCAATTCTTCATACTGAGCAAATAACTGACACGCCGCCTTTATGTGTTGATAGGCCTCCTGGTAGGGACTATCCTGATCAGCCATAGCTTGCTCAAGGCCGGGTTGAAGCTTAAGAGCAGTTAGAGAGACACTGAGCTTACGGTAAACATCCTGATCTGATATCTGCCCCCGGTACGTGCGGCCACTTGTTGTCGTTGTCCTGTCAAAGCGGTCTTCTCTAACTGATTGCGCTAGAGCAGCGAGGGGCGATACAGTTAAAACAGTTAACAGGAGCGCAATGCCCTTATTCTTCAACATCGTCTATCCGCCCTTTTTCTTGAGGTGGTAGCCAATCACTTTAGTTCCGTCTTTGCCTAAATAACAGACCACTTCAATACGGCATCTGTCATTGACTGCTTTAGTGTAACCAACCACTGTACTTCCGTCTCTCTCAGAATATCCCTTGACTTGAACTTGCTTTCCAAGCACAGCTGAGGTGGTGAATAGTGCCAAGACTACAGTCAAAATAACCGCCTCTTTCAGATCGCCCCTCCTCAAGCGATAAAAAGAACATAGACACAAAGTCTACCGGTTCGATGCTCTATTGCACAGCTCTTAGAGCGTTGATGAATCGTTCTGCTCCTTGCAATAGTGACTGATTCGAATAGTTGGCTTCCACCGATAACTTAACCATTAAGCAGAGCAATCGCTCACCATCTTTAGTTACATATTTCAGTCAAGATAAAGGGGTTCTATTCAAGCGCTGAAACACGCTTCTTTAGTGATTCAACTTTTCCAACACGTCCAAGTGCTGCATAACAAAGTATTTGCTCGCCCAGGATGGGTCTTTGATAAACCATCGAAAGTGGTATGCCTTGACGTGCAACAGTTAACGCTTTGTCGTAGTAATCAATTGCGGTATAAAAATCTTTCTCTAGCCGATAAGTCGCTGCGCGATCGGCAAGAGATCTAAACATGATGTATTGATTTGAACCCTTGAGTGTTGGTGCAAGGGTCAAACATTTTTTGCTTAAAACCTTAGCTGTCTCATAGTCTTTTTGAGCGTTAGCGAGAGATATCCTGGCAGATAGAGTATTCAAATAAGTTTTCAGCCCAAGATAATCTGAACGGCGAGCTAAGTCTGATTCAACTATTTTGGAAAGCTCGTTTATATCAACTGAAGCCTCTTCGACTCGACCTTCTTGAACTCGCAATCGTGCAAGCCGTTCAGCCGCCAAAGCTTGGACATAAAACAAAAAATCTCCAGATAGGCCTTTCTGCATATCGACTATGATTACTTCCGCGGCGGCGTTGTCGCCAGCTTCGGCAAGGGCATCAGCTATGAGTAGTTGAGTGTTTACTGCATTGGTTATAGCGCTCGCGGGCTCTGCCAGATTACGATGAGCACTTTTTCGATTCGCCTCTTTCGCGATATTTGCAAGAACAAGATAACATCGATTCGCCAAAGAAACTTCACCGGTCATTTTGTATAGATATGCAAGTCTAATTACTATGTTTTCAACATGGAGCTTGTCTTGTCCTAAATTACCTGCGTACTCAAGTGCTCTGCTGTATGTTCTTGCAGCCTCAAGCCAATCCCCTGTAAGATCTTTTTGCTTTGCCCTACGTACAAGCACATCGAATTTTGCTCTGTCGATTTCGTCTTGAGATATATTGCCAGGCTGCAGTGAATCAACATATGGATCACCAAATTTTTCAGGCTCACTGCCGAATCTTCTAACGTATTTTCCAGATTGTTTTAAATTTGAACTATCTGACTCTATCGAATTTTTTGTGTAGCCGCGATTGAGTGAGGAATTGGATTTTGGGGATTCAATACCTTCGATGGGCTGAGCTTTGTTGGGAGGCGGCTTGATAAAATCAGCGTTGTCGTCAATCCAATCTGAAGATGGTTTGTCCTTTGAACTCGCCAAAACGGGCTCTGGATCTGATTTAAAATCACTTCCACCAGGAAGTGTACTTCTCCCAAAACACTCTACTGGCCACTGTGCGATAGAAATGATCGAGCATGCTACTGCTATAAGCACAAAGCGAGTGTGAATTGTCGCTGGCAACGAACTATACCTCGCAATCAGATGGCGATTCAATATCATGAAATGATAGCATCACAAAGCTGAGTGGTCTAAATACAGCCACAGCTAGTTAGATCTTTTCCGATTGGCGCTATAAACACCCAGATGATTAACCACCTCCTAGTGCAATAATGAACGAATCAAAGGTATGGTGTCGCACAAAAGGGCCAACCATGAGCAGAGAAAACCACTTAGTAAAGATCACCGATTTTGATACAGTTAGCGCGTCTACATCGTGGTTGCTCAGCGACCAGTCAATAGATGAGGTGCGCCTTCGAGTAGAACGAATTACTATCTTCTTTGTAGACAGAAGAGATGAAGATGATCCCAGATATAATCTCAGCTCTGCCTTAGTAATTCATGGAGATTCGACTATCTCAGGACTTGAAGGAGCTGAGTCTTTACAAGACTTGCCATGGTTTGATTGGGCTGAATTTGGACTTTTGCTTGGTGAATGGGTTGAGAGCGCCCGAATCAAAAAAGATGGTAGTCTCGAAATTCGTTTTCAAAGTGGAGCCACATTAACGGTCGCTGGCGAGCAAAATGGTGAACTTGAAGAAAGCTGGGATCTTTTTACCTCAACTGACATCTACCATGCTGACATATACAGCCACGCAATGCCAACGGATAATCTAATTTCTGTCGATTCAGCAGATGGAGCAGTCATAGCCTTTCTTCAGCCAGACCTAATTACATTGCCTAAGAAGTAGCAAACCATTCTAAAAGCAGGGCAAAGAACAACCGCAAGAATACAAGATCCTAGTCAGCACCAGACTCGAAAGCCACCAAATCATTGGCATGGCCGCGCGTGTACTGAAGGGCAAGGAACCAAGGGTTCTCTGGGGAATTAGTTTCAACTTGAATAGAACAAGTGTTCGCATTGAACTCATCATCCAACTCACTCAAAAACTTCTCGGCATCCTCTGACAGCGTACACAATAAAGTTCGCCTCTCCAATTGTTCTTTCGGTACAAAATCATCAGGAAATACCGCACAGGCTCTCTCAAGAAGCGATAGCATGACTGTCGCGCCTGTTTCTTCCAAAGCCTTGCGTGTTTCATCGAAAAACTGACCAGAGGCATTGTAGAAGAACTGATCAAACCCGCCGTTCTGAACCTCTCGATCCATTAGATCAAGTAAGTACAGCGCTTGACAGGAAGGGGATAGATTCTCCAGCATCGGATTATCTTTATCTGTGAATACAACTGCAACTAAGCTTGGCCACAAAGCTTGTACTGGATCCTTCAGTGCTAAAGCTTCGCAGATACTCTTTACGAGAGGCGGCGGTGGCTTTGGCTTTCTTTTACTCGGCCTGCCAATCTGTTCCACCAGACCCCCTCTGAAAAAACCTTCCTGAACCGAGATTATATATACCTCTGCGGCAAATGGGAATCAACGCAACCGCTCGTGTTCCTTCGGACTTGCAATAAGTTACTATAGTGACTCTATCGGCCTGAGAAGCACAGCTAATTTCAATATGACCTTGAAGAAGAAACCAGCAAAGGCGTTGATCGTTTTCAACGAGAGCGGCGCAAAGTTAAGTAGCTTAGGCTTCGATTGCGTTGTGGTCGATCAGGTGTGCACTAGATGGCTGCTTAAGCTACGGGAAATGAACTATGAATTTAGCGGCTTTGACCATGTATACATTCAAGCTAAATTAACGCAGTCAATCCTTCACCATGGATTCGAATTAGGTCGACCAAGCGAAATACACGATTTTTATGTGAATGTACCTTGCTGTGTCTCTGAAGTACCATCCGACACAAAATCATTAACTGGCATTCTCAACAACATTATTTATGACGCCCTCCTGACTTTGGCCGCCAATGACCAAGAACAACTTGCTAGGCTGGAAACTGTTCACCGAGATATTCTTCAAAAAGGTGAAAAGTCTTTGGCTCGTTTAATATCTGCAAGCAGCCCTCTTTATTCTGTAGCAATCCTCTTGCAGATCTGCGGCCCCTTTCCAGAAGGTGGAAGCGTATATATTCGAATAGAAAAAGATCTTTCAAGATATGAGTTTCATTTGTTTGACTATGCTGCCTATTATGATGTTAGGGATCTTTTTCATAAGCTCAAGATAAAGGGTCACAGTCTAATAGTTCAGCCCAAAAAGACTTGGCTAGCAGAGCTAGGCTCTATTCCTGCAAGTCTAGAATTTCCAATTAATGAACTTATTGCAAATTCTTCAATGCCATTTTGCTTGAAAGAAAAACTCGATCAAATAGGCCAGTCTCTCACAGAAAGGTACGGGCCTCCTACCGATTTCGCCCGCTAGATGGTTCCGAATGCGTGAATTCGAGCACAAACAAAAAAGCAAGGCTTTAAATCGAAACGATATTCGATGAAAATGCAGACCAAACTTGAATCGAATTGCAAGCTATGATTTATTGTCATTCAATCAAATAACCTAGCTATGGAGTAATTAAAGTGGGACTCGACTGGATTCCTGGAGCAAGAGCATTACCGGGCGAAGAAGGTAAGTTTGACGAGTTACTAGCACAAATTAAAACGAGCTCTGGTGAAGAGTTAGCTAAACTCAACGAACAACTCGATAACATTTCGAGCTATAAATTCGACGTGTTGAATATTCCCGTAGTCGGCACAGATATTGCTGCAGATAACTACATGAAGCAGCTTTATGAGGAAGGAAATTTTGAAGAACCTTTTGAAATCTGGGTGCTCGATAAGAAAGGAAAATTTGTTTTGGATCTAGCAGAACCCTGTGATGGGCTACCCAAATTTTCTAACGCCGGTCTGTATGAAGATGTCGACATAACGAGTTTTAGGGCCAACTTTCTCAAGGACTGCGTCGAAATCATTGGCAACGAGCTATTGGATAAAGCCTTTGAAATGATGACAGCAACGGAACTTTGCAACTATGGCGAAGCTTTACAAAAGAAAGCACTGGAATTTGCAAACCTTAGAAGTATTGACATTGCCAAAGTCGACTGGGAGACCGAAAGGAAGGCACAGCCGCTTGAGCAATTAGATATTGTACTTTGTGCATCTCGCTATTGCCGTTTCTGGGGCACCCATGGGTACTACATGCACGCTTGGTCGTAGAGAATATTTCAAATCTAAGTGCTAAAAAACACTTTGATTTTGCGGCGACGAAGATTGTCCATGCAGTTGTACCCTTGCAACCGGTCACTCTCGTGGAGCAGGTCAGTCTCTTAGAAACAATGATTCGTCAAACTAACGACTTGCTCACCAACTAAGTACTTTACATTGCCTACGACAGCTGGTGGAGGAGGAATCGCCCTCGCTTCATCAGCCATCTTAGACCACCATGCTATTGGGATCTGTAGATCACTGGCAACTTGTTCAACACATTGATTAATAGAAGCTTCGGAAAATGAATACCAGTGGTCACTGTATTCAGATTTGCTATCAATGTTTCTAGGATTTAATCGTCTACGGTTTGCTCTATTGAGGCTTATCACGGATATATTCTTTGGTGTTAGTGTCTTGTAAGGCGCACAATCCGAAGTAATAAATTGACTTGTAAAACCATACTCTATACAAAAAGAAGGCCTACCCCACTTATCAAACTGAAAGGTCACAAGATCAATACCGACTTCATGGCTTCGACGGAAATGAGGATAAGAACCTTTGAAGCCAATCGAACGAAGGTAAGGAACAATATCTTGCTTGATTTGTCCACGCATGTTGTCATTCAAAATCACAATTCCAAACTCTCCAGAAGGCACCATTGTGCAAAGAACAATAACAGACATTGCGCAAAAGCAAGGAAGCCAATCTCAATCTTCTACTTTAAGTATAGAGCTCTCAAAGTTATCTCCAACCCATTCTTTTCTCTTCTTTCACCCCCTTCCCTCCATTCCCCATTCTTTCCTCTCTATTCCCCATCCTTTCTGTCTAAATACCACCCTTTCCCACTCATTAGCCAACCAGAATAACCACCAGTCACTCTTAAGGTTTCCCCCTATTGCCTACATCAAATTCATTTGCTACAGTGTACTCATGTCCCAACGGACAAATTTTTCTTCTAATTATCTGCTCTAATTCATTTGGATGTTCGCAAGCTGCTGAACGCCTGAGAATACTCGGCACACGGCTTAGGCAAACGCACTAAATAATTACACAGAAGAAAGCCAAATACTGCCACCAAAGGCAGTGCTTAGCTGTGGAGCAGCAAAAGCTTTATTATAACGAGGTCCATAACATGGACAATATTCAAACCTTCTCATTCGCCGACCCAATGCTGGATCTCGAAGAAAATGTTCGCCAGTGCCATTCCGAGGCAATCAACGAACTGTTCGATCGAGAAACCGATACCGATAGCTACTTCGATCCTCTACCCAACTACCCACAAATTCAATTGCTGGGGAACATAGACAACTGCCATCTCACCTTAGAAATCAACAACTCAGCCCTCAGCTACCGCCTCGTTGGGGAAACTCTCCAGATCTACCTCTACAACAAAAACAATTGGAAGAACAAAATCCTAGTAGCAGAATACCTTCACACGAGAGCCTTCGAGACCAATATCTGGGCACCAGTATCAACCCACACAATACCACTCAAAGATGAGCACGAATCGACAATAGCTTCAACTCCGATGCCTAAACCAATGACTACCGCCATATTGGTGCAGCACTGGTACAAGGAACTCATCAACCACGCAATTCAAATATACCTAGAAGAAATTGACCAGTGGTATCAAACCCTGGACAAGTACAAGCGTTGCTCAACACCTGACACGTTAGCGTCATAAAGCAATCAAGAGCAGAGGGCACGCTTGCTGCGTGCCCTCTGCTCTGTCTAACAACCTTACTCACAAAGCCTACCAACAAGGGACTACATCATGAACGAGCAAATAAACTGCTTCGAAGCACGCCGCCAATTCGAGAAAGTAATCGATCAAATCTACATTCTCGCAACAAGATCAAGAATCACTAGCTGGAACCACACCCCAGGCACTAGCGCCACAGTGGTACTAAAACACTCAATCATGGCGCTAACATTCAATGGCACTCACATCGAAGTGCAAATATGCGAAGCAAAAAACTACAAGCCCAATACGCCACCGGTCCTAGTCTACAAACTAGAATCAGAAAGCTATTCCTACATCTGGCTACTCTGCAACACAGAGACCGGCAAAGAACAAACCCATGACGCAATCGACTGGCCACCCAAACGCAACACTGCAAAAAACCTAGCAAGATTCCTCCACGCACAGCTCCAAGACCACATCATGGAAAACAGACGCCGCTCCCCAGACTACTGGCTATTCGAAAAAGAAGACATCGAAGAACTTGAAGCCGCTAAGTACAACAACCTCATCAATTACCCGGATGAGCTAGCTTCATAGCACTAACACAAAACAACAAAACACAAGACAAGAAGGGCAGGGAATACCTGCCCTTCTTGCTGCCGCCACTCAATATTCAGCCCATGCCAAACACCAGCCAATAAACAAGTCACTGAGCCAGCCTCCAGCCACTGAAGCTTACACCAAAACCTCCAACCACTCCCTAAACCCTATCCCAACATGCTTGAGTAAGTTCTTGATCACCGCCACAGGAACATAGCTGTTGCGCTTGTGGTGCCCCAGCCTAAAATGGTGCCCGCCCTCTCTGTAGATAACTATCTCACTTCCTTTCCCTTGCCGCACTTCACAGTGCAACTTGTCTTGCAGTATTGCCATCAACCGCTGAACGCGGACAGCCTTCATTCCTAGAGATGCAGACATCCCAGCAGAACCAACGGCACTCAAACCTACCGAGCACTCTTCTACGGGCTCTGCAATGACCTGGCAAATGGCTGCAAACTCTTCATCACTAGGCTCACTCTCTTCGCCTTCACCAGATGACCGTTCAATACGCTTTCTAATAAGCGCTAGTACAGCCTCAATATCAACCTTTTCAAACATTGCATACAATCGAGCGTGAATGGCTTCTAGTATGCGCAGATTCAATGCTAAAGCAACGGGACAATTATCTAAAACGCTGTCCACATCTATCCACGGCGTAGCGAAATTACAGAGCAAGCCGTCAAAGCCAATCATCAAGGACAACCGACTAGTGTCTTCCCTCAGATGAACAAGCATGTCGGAGATACTAGGAGCAACAGGAACAAACCCTATCCCTCGCCCAACAGCCCACTGAAAGCTAATCACACACCCTGGCACTAGCTCAATCACGACATTCTCAGGCCTGTAATTGTGCCGAAGAAACGGCCGCATCTCCTGGATATCATCAACTAAAAACTCTAACCGCCGCCTAATCTGCTCAGAACCTAGTGAACATGACCAACTCTCATCCTTCTCAAGCACAGCAGTCACACCAACTAGATCATCCATCTGGTGCCACTTATACATATCCACTAGCTTCACAAGATACTCAATCACACTCGGCTCAGCGCTTAATATCTTGAACACGGATAGCATCTCAGTGCTATCAAACTTGAAGGCATAAAGAGGTCTAATGGTCTTCAAATACAGCTGCGTCGGAAAGTAATCTGCTAACTCAGATAAGAACCAACGGTTTCCTGACCCTACCCGAAAAGCAATTAGATCTAGATGTGGCAAGAACTCCCTATACAAATACTCATACTGCTCAACTACATCAAACCGCTTGTGGGCAATCCTAGCCAGCCGCCTCTCGATATAAGCATCAGCCCAAAGTCTCAATTCTCTGTTAAACCCAGCTATCCTCTCATCCCCAGATAAAACAGCACCAGCTCGACTTACCCGCATGCCAACCACTTGATTGTGCACAGAGCAAATCTCTTCAACAATCCTGTTCCACCTAGAGACTAATTCATCCCCTAGATAGCTTCTTGCAGCCGCAGGTAATGCATAAGATTCAACAGCCTGTGCCTCTACCACCCAATCATCCTGAGCTAGGTCCTTCGCCACCCACTCATTCCAATCACTAACCTTCTCTTTCCCCTCAAGCTTAGCTACAGTCTTCGCATTAGCCCGCGCAAGACTCTTCCCCTCAATATCCAACCAAGCATCAGACTCATCTTTCATTCAGCTGGCCTTGGACACCCCCTAACTCATTAAGCCTAAGACAATTGATCCCGTACCTGCATCAAGGCAAAACCTAATAAGTTCTGCCCTTTCCACTGAGCTGGATCTAGAGCCTTAGGGTTAGACTGAGCCATGCCAATACCCCAGATTCTGTCCCAAAGGCTAGCCTCAACCAATACTTTAGGTGCTGTCGCAACTAACCACTGAGCAAATGCCGGGTTCTGAGTAAACTTGGCCTGATTAGCCTTAACAACTATCTGAGAACAATGGCTCTTCCAAACATCATCTTCAAAATTACGAACCTTGCGGCCTAAAGCCTTCGCCTCTTTGGGAGTCTGACAGGCGAGTATGCTTTCAAGAATCTCAGAGTCCTTAAACAGCCGAGCCTTCTCCGCCATCATGTAATGCTCTGCTGTCAGATATTCAATACCGTCTATCTTAAAAGGTGCCGGAAACCATTGACTACAGCAGCTTGCAGTGACACTACCATCGGTGCTAGCTTTGTGCCCATAGAAAAGCAAGTACTCAAATACTTGACCCTTTTCAATCTCTTCCAAAAGAACCGCTCTGCTATACACGCTCATGGCCTTGCCTCTTGATTATCAGTTGAGGAACTTCACGCTACAATTGCAGGAAGAATGATGACACGAACCACCGGCAAATGTGAAGTAGTAACTATGACTGAAGAAATCAAGCTCTACCATGGAAACACTCTAATTGGCACAATCACTGATGCTTGCGCCAACGGCTTCGACATTCACGGTATTATCAACCTCCTTCCAAGCGCCGAACAATACAAACCAATCTTCAAATACTTCCAAAACCAAGAGAGACCTCAGCCAGAAGAACCACCATTTGCCGAGCACTTGCTAGAAAACTGGTTCACTGAAGACGAGCAGAACCAACGTCAAGAAATCGGACTTCCAGGCATCTTTGACCTAGACAACCGCAAACACATTATGTGGCGCTATTTCTGAGCCAAGCAGAAGAGACCCAAACAGAATTACTGAACTCACTAGGGCCAATAAATTGTTCAAGCTCTACCATCACGATACACTAATAGGAACAGTCGATGAAGCCAGCCCCAATGGCTTTACCATGCATGGCTTCATTCAACTTACACTTGAAGCAAAACAGTTCGAACCTATCTTTGAATTCCTTCGAGATAAAGAACGGCCACAAAGCCTTGAACCGCCCTTTGCCGAAAACCTACTAGAAAATTGGTCCGTTGAAGACCCCAACGGCAAACGCCTTCGAATCGGACTGCCAGGAATCTTCCAAACCAACGAAGGCCGCCATATCATGTGGCGCTATTGCTGAACACTGATACTTGTAATACTGGAACAGTAAGAGCGCACACAATGCTAACCCCAACTAGCTTCACGGACACCGCTTGCGTGCCAGCAACCTTGCAGTGCCATATCGAGGTAACTTGACTGCCTGCTTTCGGCACTGCAATTTGGCCGCAACTAAAATTGCTTGCAAAACGGCTCAGTTGCGGTCTAAACAATCAACAACAAACAGTTTCGCGAGCTAAGAGTCTGGGGAAGTTATGAAAAGGAAAAACGACTCTTTCAATAAATGTATTGGCACGGTGTACACACACAGACGGCACGTTACTTCGGCATCCCTGGGTCACACTTTTGCTCTCAGAGATCGTCCAGCAGATGCCGAAGAAAACCGGAACACGTAACATTCTCGCCTACTTCTATGCAATCGCTGCATCGTCGGTGCTCCTCATTCTATTACTCATGCTGGTCCTTGGCAGCGAAATAGTTCCTACGGCAGTGGGGTTCTGCCGAAAAGACACTCCTGAACTCGCCGACCTACTGGAATATTACGGAGACGGCTGCCAAACACAGCCTCGGAAGCTTGAGCTCTATCAGCATGCCCTGGATATGAGGGTTAGGACTGGAGAGAAAGATGACAAAACAGCAGAAACCATTAATAAGATCTGGAATATAAAACGCTACTGGCCTGACTACAAAGCGACCTGGCTTGGAGAAGAGCTTGCAGCAAAGGCCGCCATTCTCGGCCCTGATTCAGATGACACTATCCGCGCTAGAACGATGTGGGCAGTAGAAGTCTCTCACCAGGGAAAGCATAAAGAATCTTCCAACTTGATGCGCGAGAATCTCAAGTATCTGAAGCAAGCTAAGGGCGACCATGACTATGAGAGCGTTAGCATGCTAGAGCACATGAGCGGCATATTTAAAATGAACGCAGAGCCACTAAAGGAGCGTGCCAGCCTTCTCGAAGAGGCAGTAGAAATTAGCTCCCGAAGCAAATCGGAGTCTCCACTGGGCTTAGAAGGGATCAAGAGCCGCTTAATGTTGGCCGAACTTCGAAGCGAGATGCACGACTCCGCTGAAGCGGAGAAGCAGTTCAAAA
>Ga0209480_10000706_pt1 | contig 26315 bp, 22 predicted proteins | sample JI61114C2DNA_FD_187501 | JGI IMG/M metagenome (GOLD analysis project Ga0209480, IMG submission 187501) | Wastewater effluent complex algal communities from Wisconsin, to seasonally profile nutrient transformation and Carbon sequestration -... | ecosystem: Engineered > WWTP > Effluent > Algae... | reverse complement strand
GCGATGAGCTTAGTACCGCCATCGACACATGGAAGGATCTTGCAGAACGCATCGATAAGCGACTACCTGCCTGGAACATTCTTAAACGTCTGCTTGCCCAGACAAATGGTTTGTCTGGAGCTGACGTTCTAAAAGTACAAGTTATCCATATTGAACAACAACGCCAGCTGCTTGAAGAGCCCGATCCTGTTAGTCCATTGACGGCCGGCCTTACGCAGTTACTTCGGGATGAGTTGAACCGTCTGCATAGCGAATACCAGGTTAAACATCACGCTGGTATGGCACGTTTGAGTGCTGATATAAACTGGCAGCAAATAGAACCTGAGCAGCGCAATCATCTGTTAGCGAGTGAAAAGCTGACCTTGGCGGACGCCCCCAGGGTGCAGGTTGCCAGTACAGAAGAAGTGATGGCAACAGTAGATCAATTATCACTATCTTCTTTCGCTGACCGAGTGGCTGCAATCGATTCCCGTTTTGATGCCGTGCTAAGGGCAGCTGCTGAATTAATGGAGCCAAAAGCGCAATTTATTCGTTTGCCAGGCAGCACAATTAAATCAGATGAAGATATGAACCAATGGTTGTTAAAAGCCAGAAGTGCCATCAAGGATGCACTGGCCCTCGGGCCGGTCATTATTCGTTAGGACTAATCAATGAAAATATCTCACCTTGTGTTGCACAATTTCAGGAAGTTTGAGAATTCCCGATTCAATTTCCATGAACAGTTTACTGTTTTAATTGGCAACAACGGTGCCGGTAAAACCACGGTTCTCGATGCGCTGGCGATAGCGCTAAACTCTTATTTTCTTGGCTCAGGAATCGGCGCTGGCGGAGGCTCCATCAGTAATGCAGATGCCCGCCTAATATTGACTGAAAAGGGTGGCCAGGTTTTTGCAGAAGTTCGAGAGGATGTTTACCTTAAGGCTTCTGCACAAATCGAAGACAATTTTGTCAACTGGCGAAGAAATATCGGTGATCGTGGTCGGGAAGCCAAGGATCTGGTTCGCATTGGAGAAATAAGTAGAAAAAAAGTCAGAAAAGGCGAGAGCCCAAATCTACCTTTATTGCTATTTTATGGCGCAGGCCGTCTATGGGATGTGCATCGTAAAGTAGAAACAGAAAAGCCTAATTCGCAATTAGATGCTTATCGCTTTTGCCTTGATCCGAAATCCGATCAGAAAGCTTTCGAGAAATGGTTTAAAAAACTGACATTCTCCAAGCTTCAAAAGGGTGTCGAATCACCGGCGATAGATGTCGTCAAAAACGCTGTTTTAGAATGTATTCCGGGAGCCAAAGATTTTTATCATGACACCGAGGTAGATCAGATCATGATCAATCTTGAGCGAGAAGGATTGGTGCCTTTCAATTATCTAAGTGATGGCTTTCGAAACATGGTGGCAATGGTTGCAGATATTGCACATCGTGCTTCTCGCCTTAATCCACATAAGGGACTAGAAGCAGCGAAAAAGACAAGTGGCATTGTTCTGATCGATGAAATTGACCTACACCTGCATCCAAAATGGCAAAAACGAGTCGTCGAAGATTTGCAACGTGCATTCCCCTGCCTTCAGTTCATCGTAACGACCCACTCACCCTTCATCTTGCAGTCGCTTGAGTCTGGGGAAGTTATCGATCTCGATCAGAACGTGGATATTGAGCGAGTTGAAAACTTGCCGGAATGGGTTGCAGCACCTGGGCCAGCGAATGAGTTCAGCAACCGTTCTATTGAAGACATTATAGAAAGCGTAATGGGTCTAAATATGCCCCAGCGAGGGCAGCGATATCAAAACATGTATGACGCAGCTAAGCGCTATTATCAGGTCTTGCAGCAAGCGAAGGAAGCAAGCGAACAAGAAAAGGAAAGATTGAAAAACGAGCTGGATCAGCTGTCAGCGCCATTTAGTGACAATGTTGCGTATCACGCTTTTCTGGAAATGGAGCGCTTGGCTGCTGGATTAGGTAAATCGAAAGCCACGGAGTCTGAATAATGCGGCCACTTGAGCGGGGTGGATGCCCCAAAGACAATGCGGGGCTTGATATTCAGTACACAAACTACGCCAATGCACGCGGTGAATTAATTAAGCGCTTCGGAGAATATTGTTCTTATTGTGAAATGCACCTTGACGCTTCATTGGCCGTTGAGCATGTGAAACCAAAAAAACCGCCTGGAGCGGCAACAGTTATTACTGCTCGTGCATTGGCTTGGGACAACTTTCTGCTTGCCTGCTCTAATTGCAACTCAACCAAGGGGAATACCGATGTCAATCTTCCCGACTATATTTGGCCAGATAGCGATAATACTTTTTGTGCCATTCAATATGCAGAGGGCGGGTTAGTGACATCGTTACCAGGCACTGCACAAACAAAAGCCGATGCCCTGATTCTCCTGGTGGGTTTGGACAAAACCCCTGACACTGCCGATGCTTCAGATCGACGCTGGTTTAATCGTAAAGAAGCGTGGGATATGGCAACGAGAGCTAAGCGCCGATTGGCAAATTCAAATACTGAAGCTATGAAAGAACAAATTGTTGATACGGCTCAAGCAAACGGCTTCTGGAGTACATGGATGACTGTTTTTAAGGATGACGCAGACATGTGCGGTCGTTTATTGGCAAGTTTTTCAGGTACTGCCATGACTTGCTTTGATGCAACGAATGGTCATGCAGCTGTTGCCCGACCAGGCGGGCAATGCTGATATGCAAGCACTGGATAAAGAATTACGCAGCGTACTTGAGAGAACCGTCAAAGCGGCGCGCACCGTGGCAGAGATCGCTGCTACCGCGGCCGTGAATCAACTTGGCGTCGGCCACGACAAGCCCGAAGCGTTTTTGAGCGATGTCGAGAAGGCGCTGCGCAACCGCCTGCGAACGCACGGCAAGCAGCTCGGCGACGCCCGTGACTCGAAGAGCACCAACCCGACCTATGGCAAGCAAGAGGTGCAGCACCTAGTGCAAGAGGTGGCTTATCAGCACTGGCACCGCATGCTGTTCGCCCGCTTCCTGGCCGACAACAACCTGCTGATGTACGACGGCGTGGCCGTCACCATCGAAGAATGCGATGAGTTGGCATCGGACGAAGGTGCCCAAAACGGCTGGGAGCTGGCCGGCAAGTTGGCTGCCCGCATGCTGCCTCAGGTATTTAAGCAGGGTTCGCCGGTGTTAGAACTGACCTTTGCACCCGAGCACCATAGTGAGCTCGAACGGCTGCTCAACGCACTGCCTGATGCGGTGTTCAAGGCCAGCGACAGCCTGGGCTGGGTTTATCAGTTCTGGCAGGCCGACTACAAGGATCGTATCAACAAATCGGAAGTGAAAATTGGTGCCGACGAGTTGCCCGCCGTGACCCAGCTCTTCACCGAGCCTTACATGGTGGCCTTCCTGCTGCACAACTCGCTTGGCGCTTGGTGGGCCACCCGGCATCCGGGCAAGGCTTGTCCGGTCAACCTCGACTATTTCCGCACTCTGGAGGACGGCACGCCAGCGGCAGGCAAGTTCGAAGGCTGGCCCGACTCACTTGCTGACTTCAAGCTGCTCGACCCGTGCTGCGGCTCGGGTCACTTCCTGGTGGCCGCCTTCCTGATGCTTGTGCCGATGCGCATGGCAGCGGAGGGCATGAGCGCCAAGGAGGCGGTCAACCGTGTTCTGTCCGAAAACATCCATGGTCTAGAGCTGGACCAGCGCTGTGTCGAGATAGCCGTATTCGCAGTGGCACTCGAAGCCTGGCGCTACCCCGATGCAACTGGTAAGCCGCTCGGTGTTCGGGAAATTCCTGCGCCAAACATCGCCTGCTGTGGCCTGATGGTTGCAGCCAAGGCGCAGGACTGGGAAGCCCTGGTGCCCGACGATGCGCCTAATGCTACGCATCTTCGTCAGGGGTTAAGTCGATTGCACGAGACCTTCTTACAGGCTCCGATATTGGGCAGTTTACTTGACCCCGTTAAAGCAAACAGGGGCGACCTGTTTGCGGCTGATTACAGAATTCTCTCCGATTTGCTCAGCAAGGCTTTAGCAACGGAGCATCAAGCAAGTATTTTTGATGACAAGGAAGATGACCGTTGGGAGCTGGCGCTAAGCGCTCAGGGGTTATTGGAGGCAGCGCGACTGCTAGATGACCGATATAGCCTTGTCATTACAAATGTCCCCTACCTGTCGATCCGAAAACAAGAGTCAACCCTAAGGGGATACTGTGAGAGTCACTATCCAGAGTCAAAGTACGATCTCGCGAACGTATTTCTTGCGCGATGCCTTGAGTTATCCCTTACAAAGGGCCAAGGGGTCTTGCAAATTGTAATGCCGCAGAACTGGCTCTTCTTGGGGACCTATAAAAAGCAACGCGAGACTCTGCTGAAAACCACGAGCTGGAATTTTCTGGCTCGGCTCGGTCCTGGTGCCTTTGAGACGATAAGCGGTGAAATAGTACAAGCAATCTTAATCACGCAAACGAATATAGCTCCTAACGCTACGACTACATTGCGCGGGATCGATGCAAGCGAATCCCGAACAGCACCTGAAAAAGCTTTGCAGCTTCGCAACGCTGCTATTAAGCAAGTTAACCAGTCTGAGCAACTCAGAAACCCTGACGCGCGGGTTGTGCTATCAGTATCTGAGGTCGAGACTTACCTGTCTGAGTACGGAGCTGGATTAGCTGGAATTCTCAACGGTGATTCACCTCGGTTTCTGAAACTTTTCTGGGAAATTCCAGACAGGCAAGGATGCTGGAGCTTTCAGCAAACGACGCAAGAACAATCATCGATGTTCGGCGGCTTGCATAACATTGTCTATTTCGACGAGCAAGGAGGGCATCTCAGGGAGGAGCAGTGGATTAGACGGGAGAGGTTACATAACTCTGATCAGCGCGGACAAGCTGCCATAGGAAAGAAAGGCGTTGCTGTTTCATCAATGGGAAAGCTGCCTGTTTCCATTTTCTTGGGTAGTCGTTTTGACTCAAATGTGGCTGTCATTCTTCCAAAGAGCGAAGAGCACCTGCTTGCCATATGGTGCTTTTGCCAATCGCAAAGTTACAACGAGGAAGTTAGATTGGTGGACCAGGCGCTGAAGGTCACCAATTCAACGCTAGTAAAGATTCCATTCGACTTAAGTTATTGGCAAAAAATTGCTAACGAGAAACATCCATTTGGACTGCCAAAGCCTTATTCAAATGATCCAACGCAATGGATTTTTCACGGTCATCCGCAGCCTGCCATCAACTCTCTCCAAGTTGCGGTAGCACGCTTGGTAGGCTACACCTGGCCAGCAGAATCCGACGACGAGATGGAATTGTCTGATGAAGCACGTCAATGGATTGCGCTTAGCAACACGCTGGCCTCGCATGCTGACAAGGACGGTATCGTCTGCATTCCGCCCGTGGGCAGGGAGGCATCAGCCAGTGACCGGCTGCTGAACCTGCTCGCCGCAGCTTATGGCGATTCATGGAGCAATGACACCCTTGCCCAATTGCTGGCGATCGCCGATCACTCAGGCAAGTCGCTGGAGACTTGGCTGCGCGACAAATTCTTCAGCCAGCACTGTGCAATATTCGGGAGCCGTCCTTTCGTCTGGCATGTCTGGGATGGCCTCAGCGACGGTTTCGCTGCATTGGTGAATTACCACAAGCTCGATTACAAGGCGCTGGAGGCGCTGATCTACACCTACCTGGGTGACTGGATCAGCCGCCAAAAGCGTGACGCCGACAACGGCGTTGACGGCGCCCAAGAAAAATTGGCAGCCGCCGAAGCACTGAAGAAGCGCCTTGAGTTGATCCTGGCTGGCGAAGCGCCTTATGACATCTTCGTGCGCTGGAAGCCCATAGAGGAACAATCCATCGGCTGGAATCCCGATATCAACGACGGGGTGCGCATGAACATTCGTCCCTTCCTCTCGGTACCCGACGTTGGCAAGAAAGGTGCAGGCGTATTGCGTGATAAGCCGAATATCAAATGGGATAAAGATCGTGGCACCGATGTGCCTTCTGCCCCTTGGTACGAGTTAGGTTTGAAGTATGGTGGAAAGCTGGGCGACCGAATCAATGATCATCATCTGAGTCTGGATGAAAAACAAAAAGCGCGGAATGAAAAATGAGCAAAAAAATTAGTGGCGCGGAATACCCGCTCGCAAAAATATTCAGTTCGGATTTTGATTACAGTATCCCTTCCTATCAAAGGCCATACGCCTGGACTGTTGATCAGGCATCCGAGTTGTTTGACGATCTCTACGATTTTTTTCTACGGGAGCCCGAAGACACGTATTTCCTGGGCAGCATTGTGCTGATCAAGGAAGAGAGCAAACCGGCTGCTGAAGTAATTGATGGACAGCAACGGCTAACCACGTTGACTATCTTGCTCTCGGCACTCACACAACAATTTTCTGGTGAGCTGCGTGCAGACTTCGAAAACTACATTCGTGAGCCAGGTCGTGCATCCCAAGGTCTGAAGCCCAAGCCACGGCTAACATTAAGAGAGCGGGATCGTGATTTCTTTGCTGATCATGTTCAGGCACTTCAACTTGAAAAGTTGCTGAGTTACGACCTTGCACAACTTAATAACGAATCACAACGCAATATCCAAGGAAACGCTCGATTATTGCTGGAAAAGCTGAAAAATATGTTTGGTACAGACACTGAAAAACTGTGTGCATTCGGAGCTTTCCTGGTCCAAAGATGCTACTTGGTTGCCGTATCCACGCCCAGCCAGCAATCGGCATTCCGCGTATTTTCAGTCCTCAATAGCCGCGGTTTGGATTTGCTGCCGACCGATATTATTAAGTCTGATGTGATAGGACGCATTAGCACCGCCAGGCAGGACGAGTTCACAGAAAAATGGGAAGAACTTGAGGTGCAAACCGGGCGAAATGGGTTTGCAGAACTATTTGGCCACATTCGCATGATTTATGCGAAAGCTAAAGCCAAACGTGCCTTACTTGAAGAATTTAAAGAACATGTTCTCGTTGCGTCGCCATCGCCGGAAGACTTGGTTTCCAATGTGATCGAACCTTACGCTGAGGCCTATCTAGTCGCCAAGAACAGTCAATATGTTTCCACAGCGAATGCTGCTGAAATCAATGGTCTGTTGAAATGGCTGAACCGGATAGATAACTCCGACTGGTTGCCTACTGCGATTTTGTTTTTGGCTCAGAAAAAAAATGAGCCAGAATACGTACTCTGGTTCTTCAGAAAGCTGGAACGACTTGCGGCCGCTATGCACATCTGCGGGAAGAACGTGAATGAGCGTATCGAACGCTATGCACCCATCATTGAAGCGCTGCAAAAAGCAGACCATTCAATTCAAGAGCCTGTTAGCGCTGTGGAACTGACGACCGAAGAAAAAGCGGCAATGAGGTCGGTGCTTGATGGCAAGATTTACTGGTTGTCAGCACGCCGCCGAAACTATCTGATTTTGCGATTGGATTCATTCTTGACAGATGGTGCGGCAACTTATGATCCCAGCGTTTTGACAATTGAACACGTGCTTCCTCAAACGGTTGATGCCAAAAGCGAGTGGGCACAGACCTGGCCTGATTCGGTGATTCGTGACGAATGGGTTCATCGTATTGCCAATCTTGTGCCGTTAACTCAGAAGCGTAATTCCGAAGCGTCAAATTTCGACTTTTCAAGAAAGAAATCCGCTTATTTTGGTGGCAGGCAAGGTGTTTCGTCCTATGTATTGACGACACAGGTACTGAATACGACGCAATGGACACCTGAAGTTGCCGGTGCCCGTCAGCAAGAGTTGCTTGAAGTCTTGGCAAATAAGTGGGATTTGAAAAGCGCATGAAACTGGTAAACCACTTGACGAGAGCTTTGATCGACTCGGCGGTTTTTAATCCTGAAGTTCAGGCGGCACCGGCGTGCATTTTATGGCCCGACAAGGATCGTCAGTGGGAAGCAGTTATTCCACGGCTACAGATCGATAGAGCCGAGTTGTTAGTGCTAGGCGATTACATTCCAGAAAGACGAAGCGGTCCGGCAATATGGTTACGTTGCGTAATTGCCGGCAAAGCACCGGAAGTGCAGTTGGATGCTGACCTGGTGCCAATCATTTATTTACCCGGAGTGAGCCGCCAGGATCTGCGTGCCATAGAAGACTGCCCAGACGAATTAAAGCCTTTGGCGGAATTACAGTACCGCGGTGTGATCTGGTCGCAAGGGAATTCAAAGGACTGGACCATTGCAGCTTTCTTGAAGTCTGAGCAGGGCGGTTTAGGTCTTGATGTCATTCAAGACAATGAAACCAGGAGCGCAATGCAATTGGCGCTGTACCGTCTGCTGGATGAAGAAGTCGCTTTGCTCAAAGGGAAGCGTCTTGATAGGGACTATTTCAACACCCTATTGACCGGCGGCGATCCTGTTCGTGATTTATTGCAATGGCTTAACCAGGGTGATGATTTTAAAGCTACCCGTGGGCCCAATGAATGGAACGCATTTGTTGAAGTCTGTAAGTCGCAAATGGCATTTAATCCACAAAGTGATGGAATTCTTTCTGGCACTAGCAAGCTTGCTATGCGAGAAGGGCCCTGGAATGCAGTCTGGGAGCGATTTACCGAAGCACCCAATCGCTTTTCGAATATTCCTGGACGAATCCGACAGTGCAAACCACCGGATATCGGCATTTTTGACAACCCTGCTGAAAAGCTAAGTGGCTGGCCTCAGTGGAACGAAGAGCAGGAACAATCACTACAGCAAGACTTGCTTGCAGTTGGAAACTTTCCTGCCCATGAAGCAAGAAAGCGGATATTGGAACTTGAGAAGAACCATTCCCCGCGCCGTGAACTGGTGTGGGCTGATTTGGGAGAGTCGCCCCTCGCAATGGCGCTAAAGCATCTGGCGATTGTCGCGGAAGTAACTAGAACTGGATTGGCGGCAGGGACGACGGCAGATCTTCAAGCCGCCTATGCAACACAGGGATGGCTGGCCGATGATGCTGTGTTGTCGACATTGGCAAGTGTAGACAAGACGCCGGATTTTGAGGCCGTGACCTCGGCTATACGTGCGATCTATCTTCCTTGGCTGGAAGAGTCTGCAAGATACCTTCAAAAAATCGTATCCGATTCCTCGTATCCGGGAGGGAAAATTGCCGACACACCGGCTTTTTATAAAGTTGCCGGTCAATGCGTTCTTTTCGTAGATGGTCTGCGCTTTGACGCAGCTCGCAGGCTTTCGGCAAGTCTGGAGGCACAAGGTTGCCATGTAGCGGAAGCGATAAATTGGACGGCTTTGCCAAGCGTAACAGCTACCGGAAAAGCCGCGGTGTCGCCAGTCAGAAACTTGATTAATGGTGCAGACAACTGCGATGATTTTGAACCGCAAGTTGCTGCTACAGGACAGTCTCTGAGAGGCGGTTATCACCTCAAGAAGTTATTGAATGACAATCACTGGAAGGTTCTGGATAAATCCGACAACGGCGACGGACAGGGCAATGCATGGTGTGAGTTTGGTGACATCGATAACGAAGGCCATGACAGAGGTTGGAAGCTTGCCAAGCATATCCAGCCCCTCCTTGGCGAAATTGCAGAACGCATTACTTTGTTATTAGCAGCGGGTTGGAGCAGCGTCAGAGTGGTAACTGATCACGGCTGGTTACTCATGCCTGGTAAGTTGCCGATGATTCAAATGGCAAGAGATCTAACCGACAATAAATGGGGACGTTGTGCTTCGATTAAGCCCGGCGCCTCAACCACTGAAAGATTGTATCCCTGGTACTGGAATCCAAATCAGCATTTCGCATTGGCAGATGGCGTGGGATGTTATGGAAAATCAGTGGAATACAATCACGGAGGCTTAAGTCTTCAGGAATGCCTCACCATGGATTTGGTGGTGACACCAAGCAAGAAGACCTCAAGCCACCAGCAGTTAGAGATAACAGACATTACTTGGAGAGGTTTGCGATGTAATGTTGCAGTCGATGGAGATCATGAGAATTTGTCTCTGGATATTCGGACATCGGCAGGCGAACCAGGCTCCAGCATTGTGATGAGTACTAAACCCATAAAGGAAAACGGAACTGCATCAGTTGTGGTTGAGCGTGAAGAACTTCATGGTCAGGATGCATCTATTGTTTTGCTAAACGAGCAAGGCGATTTAGTGGCCGAAGTTAGCACCGTCATTGGTAAGGGATGAACATGATCGAATTGGATGCTATTGATAGAAAAGCCGCTGCGGTACTCTCAGGCTATTTAGTGCGAAAAGATCTAGTGCGCACTTTTAGCAGACAGTTTCCGGTACCAACCTATGTGGTTGAATTTTTGCTTGGCCGCTATTGCGCCAGCATAGATCAAGAGGAAATTGAAGAAGGGTTGGAGATTGTCCAGCGTCAGCTGAAATCACGAACTGTGAGAGCTGGTGAAGAGGAGCTGTTTAAGGCAAAAGCACTGGAATCTGGCGAGGTAAAGATCATCGATCTTGTAACCGCACGCGTTGATAACAAAGGCGAGTATGTTGCCAGCTTGCCGAGTCTGCGACTTACTGACGTACGAATCAGCAGCGAATTAGTCAACCTGCATGAACGCATGTTGACGGGCGGGTTCTATGCAGAATTAGGCGTTACCTTTGATATTGCTATCGCTCAAGAAAGCAAGGGACGCCCGTTTGGAATTACTTCACTGCGAGAGATTCAGCTATCAAAACGTGATGTGCTCGAAACACTGGCTGTAGCCCGTCGCAATTTCAATACAGAGGAATGGAAAGACTTCTTGTTGCGTTCTATAGGCATTGAGCCCTCCGGTCTTGCGGTTCGCCAGAAGAATGCATTGTTGTTGCGCATGGTGCCGTTTGTTGAGCGGAACTACAACCTGGTGGAATTGGGCCCACGGGGTACTGGTAAAAGCCATTTGTTTCAGCAGGTTTCGCCGTATGCTCATTTAATTTCTGGCGGCAAGGCGACGGTTGCAAAGATGTTTGTTGAGAACACGGCAAAAGGTCGTCGAGGTCTAGTTTGCCAGTACGATGTTGTGTGCTTTGATGAAGTGTCAGGTGTTTCCTTCGATCAGAAGGATGGCGTTAACATCATGAAAGGATATATGGAATCTGGTGAGTTCAGTCGCGGCAAAGAAAGTATTCGGGCAGACGGCAGTATTGTGCTGGTGGGCAACTTTGATGTCGATGTTGAACATCAGCAACGAATTGGCCATCTGTTTGGTCCACTGCCGCCCGAGATGAGGGACGACACCGCATTCATGGATCGCATTCACGCATTCTTGCCTGGGTGGGATGTTCCAAAGATCAATAAGGATCTTGTAACCAATCACTTTGGTTTGGTCAGTGATTTTTTGTCCGAATGTTGGAGTCAGTTACGCAATCAAAGTCGCGTGAGTGAATTGCAGGGGCGCGTTTATCTGGGCGGAGCGCTGTCAGGCCGTGATACAAACGCGGTAAACAAGACTGTCAGTGGGCTTTTAAAGTTGCTATATCCAAGTGGTGAAGATGCTGTACCTGAAGAGGATCTTGAGTGGGCTGTTCGGATCGCATTGGAAGCACGTCGTCGTGTGAAAGAGCAACAAAAACGTGTCGGCGCTGCTGAATTCAGAAATACACATTTCAGCTACATCATGGGTGCAGACGGGGTAGAGAAATTTGTTTCTACACCTGAGCTGCAAAGTGATAACAGTATCGGTGGAGACCCGTTAGAGCCGGGGCAAGTCTGGACAATTAGTCCTGGCGGTGCAGAGGAAGGCTCCGGTCTATATCGTATTGAAGTCAATGAAGGACCAGGTTCAGGAGTGAAGGTGCTCAACAAGCCTATCCCTCCCGCTTTTCGCGAAAGCATTGGTTACGCCGAGCAGAATCTTTACGCCAGATCTCAGCAATTTGTAGGTGACAAAGACCCGCGACAGCATGAGTTTACGGTGCAACTACGGGCTTTTGATGCAGCAAAATCAGGCTCCAAGCTCGGAGTCGCGTCATTAGTGGCCATGTGTACATCCTTGCTTAAACGTAGTGCACGTGGCGGGCTGATCATCGTTGGCGAAATCAATCTTGGCGGTTCGATTGAACCTGTACATAACGCGGTAGCCATCGCAGAGATTGCAGTTGAAAAAGGAGCGGCATCGTTGTTGATGCCGGTCGCATGTCGACGCCAGTTAGTTGACTTGTCTGATGACATGGCGACGAAGATTGATATTCAATTTTATTCCGATGCTAGAGATGCACTTTTAAAAGCAATGGCTGATTAGAGGTAGTTGGCAATTACCCAGCATTCAACTGCTTAATTTCGGACCATCGGGTTTTTATAATCGCTTGTTCTTCAGTTGCCTCGGCCGCATTTCGTAAGACCTCGAGTGGATACCATTTGTTATTCAATTCTTGATAAAGAATACGGGTGTAAATATTTCCGGTATGTGATTTCCGCCACGGTTCGTAAACTTCCGAAAGCTTGGTGAATGCATGATTCAAGCTAATCAATGGTTCGTTTGAAATGACATCGGGAATCTTAACGCTGCTTACTAGCAAACCTTTGGGCTGCATTCCTTCCATCGTCAACCAAATTCCGCTGGATTTTAACTTATGGAGCCTAACGAACTTAGGGGTTGGCATCCCAATTGAAATTGGGATAAATCGAGTTTCAGCAGAACGGGGAGATGAGTAGTAATCCGATCCGAATTTCAACTCATTTTGTGGATACAGCAAGCTTGAATATTTAGAATCTAAACAACCTTTTACTGTAAGCGCAACTATTAATTTCAATGGGCCAGTCAGCATTGGATGTATTGACGGTTTTTCCAATGCGGCAAGAAATTTTGGATCAGTTATGGAGTTTTTCTCCAAAATTAGTTCAGCGCAAGCGCCGTCTTTAACTGGAATTTCACCGCCATGAAGTAATTCCCACTTGCCGGCGATCATTTTCACTGGAACACGAAAAGGTGTTTTATCGTAATAATTGTTCATCAGGCTCTATCCGATCACTATTGAAAATTGTCGAAATGCTAAATGTACGTTGATGAGTATATTCACTCATATTCCTCGTGCAAGTCGCGTAGTGCGCTGCTCAAGGCGTAAGCTTCTTGCTTGGGCTTGAAAGAGAAGCCGGTGTATTTCACGATGCTGGGCATTATTGTGGATTCATCAAATTCATCAGCAGCGGTAAATAGATTTTCCAAAAGCAGCAGCGGACCAATAGCATGATCAGTTACATCAGTAAATTTAAACATCAAAACCCATGCGATATATGGCGAGTCGAATTCAAAGTGTGTGTCACTTTCAATTACCTCTAACTCATTGGTAACGGTGATCAAAATTGAGTCCCATTGGCTATCAAACCACTCTAAGGCATCTTCATGAGATACGAAGCTGCGAATTTCCTGTTCCTCTGGAAGCAGACTGCCGGCGCCAATGCATTCAAAGTGAGATAGCACAACAAAAGTCATGCAGATGACCCTGAACTGTGGACTTCTTCAAGATTCATGTCCGGATGAAAGATTATTACAGGGATACATTCTGGACCTATGAAAACGACAGCATTTTGACTATAGAGTCGGCATAGCTCTGATGCCTGTTCTTCAGACACGCCTAGAACTAGTAGGCTCTGTTCTGGCGGCCAGTCAGTATCAGCACCGATACCTGCACCTTCAAGAGTCTGATACCCCTCGACGATCAACTGCTCCCTTAGTCCATGGTTGGCTAGCTCATTCTCGTGATCAGTTAGAAATTTACCAAATGGGTTCCATGCCGTGATGAATACAGATGATTGAATATTGAAACGACGGTAAATATCAGACAGCGGAATATTCAATTCACCAATACGAAGTGAAATGGTGTTATCACCATCAATTACGTCGTATCGAGTGTTGCGATAAGCTTCAATTGTTTCAGCAGGTATGATCATATTAAGTCCGCTTGCCAGAGGCAGGCTTCTTTGTTGGCGGCTCATTTAGCATGATGGCCAGAGACTCGCCATTTAGCTCGCTCACCACACTGAGGCCGCGACCAAGGGCTAACAGGCTTTCCTGTAATACTTTTTGATGATCGGTTTCTCTTGCGACAAAAAAATGGCGCTGTCGCGGATCAAGACTGCGGATGAACTGGTGAATATCTTCAATTGGTTTGGCCATGACTCGTCTCCTCAATATGTGACAGAAAACTGCCAAAGCGGGTTCATGACGAGCAGGAATATCCGCTTTAGCAGAATTTATGAATCGCCCTGCAAGCTGGAAGCTTTCAAATCGGCGATGGCGCAACTGTATCAGCAGATTGTATTGTTGAAAAGACCAGACTATCAACCTCAGGTTTAGCCTTGAGCTGGCCATCCTAATTGGAATAGCGCTTCCAACAAAAAGGCCTACAATTACTGGAAATAGTACAAATGAGCCTTTATGAAATACCCAGCAGAAAAATTGGTTACGTTGAGTGATAAAGAGCTTGCTACCTTGGCTCGCAATGCTGAAGAACGCGGTGTCGATGATCAACTAGCCGCGTGCCTGGATGAAATAGAGTCGAGAAAAAAACTAAAACGAAAAACAAAAGGTAGTGGACGGACTGTTGAGGGATCTGTTAAGGCGCAGGCCAACGAAATTCTTGTGACGGCACAAAAGGCCGCCATTGCCAAATACCCCTTGCTAGTGTCGTTCAATAACCCTTGGGGCGACAGTGATGATGGATTGGTTGAAGGAAGAACCAAGGTGAGTGGCTCAGCACGCCATCTGCCGTCATTAGGGCCGCAAAGCATTGCTGGCGTCACCCGAGTAGCTAATGCTGTGCATGTAAGCCTTTCTTATGGGAAAAGCAAGAAGGAACGAGCACTCGTACTTTTGGAAGCTGTTTCGGAAAAGCCTGGTGACGACATCAATTTGATTGTAGCCATAAGAAGGTGGGAAGTTGATTGGCCTTCACAATTTTCAGTCGTTAAAACCCAAACGGGATTTTGGGAAACAATGTCCCAGGATAAATACGAAGTACTTGGCGAGTACTCACTAGTTGATGCAAAACTTGCCACGCATCAATACATGGAAGCCGTTGATTGGATGGCGTCTTTAGTCTAATTGCCTGGACGATGAATTGACTATGACCGAATCACAAGACGAACTTACTATTCTCAAGAATGAATTATTTCGCCGCGTTGGCAGAAATGTATTCAACTTCCAGAAAATAGAATTAATGCTTAAGTTCCTTGTGGCAAATGGAACGATAAGTGGTCCGGCAAAGGGACTCAACGAGAAGCGGCAGGCTCTGGCTGATACCTTGCACAAAATGACAATGGGTCAGATGGCCGGGCGCTTTGTGGACGATATCTTGTCTGACTCGAGTGACAGCAAAGATGAGCCGGAGGTCATTTCGGAGCCGTGGATTAGCTTCAAAATGCGATTTGTACCAACTGACCCGCTTAACACAGAACTTAATGACGGCCTAAGGTCAGTTGTTGAGGAACGAAATGAGCTTGTTCACCATATGCTCTCACGTTGGAATGAAAGCTCGCTGGAAGACACAAAAAGCATTTTGAAGGAACTTGATGAGCAGCGGGAAAGATTGATACCTGTGTTTACGCAGCTTGCGAGTATGGTTCAGGACCTTAAGAAAGGACAAAAAGCAGCTTTGGAATTCCTGACATCGGAAGAAGGCCGGCAAGCGATTGAGTTATCTTGGTTGCAACAGAGCCCCATTGTTGAATTGCTTAAAGAATGCGTGAAGCAACTTTGCCGTGCCGACGGATGGCTACCGCTGACAACTGGTGGGCAAATCATTCGACAATATGAGCCAGAAGAAGCCCGGCAACTCAAAGAACGCTACGGTTACTCGACTTTAAAGCAGGTTGTGATTGCATCACAATTATTCGATGTTCAAGACGAGCCTACTGAAAAGGGCTTTCGTACCGTGTATCGATTGAAAGAGGAAGTTGCTGACAGTCATCTACATTGAATATCTAAACGGTTAACTATGCCCTCCTGTTGGCAATAGCCGGCTTCTTTAGACTCAAAGCTGAGGGTTGGTAAGCCCTTTCTTTTCGGCATACACAATCGCCTTAGTGGCTTGGCCACATCACCCCAAAATCCCTCAATTGTGGCGCCGAGCATACGACAGTCAGAAAACATCCCCGATCATCTCGTTTTAGTCGTGTTATGCCAGCGTATGCCAACGATAGATCCTTCGTTCCAGTGACATCCGAAATCTGGACGACAAGCGCTTTGCTTTCCCAGCCCTTAAAGCTTTGGATCGTGGTGACCTTTACGCGAGCATCTCCCTTGTAGAAGGCCTGCTTTCTTCGGCGGCTTTCCTCCTCACGTTTGCGCTTATCGTCGGAATCGCCGAATGTGTGAATCGTACGGATGTTCTTCTCACGTAGCCGACGCACAATATCTAAACCAACTTCCTCTCTATCGACGATACAGACCAGATCAGATACGGATACGGGATCATTTGCCGAAGCATCAAGTATTTCCTGCAGTGCCTCTACACAAGCAATCGACGCAAGCTGAACAGAATCGATTTGATTCCATCGCAACACAGTTCTGAATTCAAATTCGCCTTCTGGGGTAATTGGGCGATGCTCCTCGGAATCAGGCAGGTACTTCTCGACAAACGCTGATGCCAGTCGGCACATCGCCGGAGACAGCCGAAATGAATGTTCAAGCGTCATCCAGCTACCACGAAACCCCGATCCATTCATCACGGCTTCTGTCCAAGGCTGAACACCGTAGATATTCTGCTGTCGATCCGCGACTAGTAGGGCTTCACCTTCACCACTCTTCGGGAGTGCAGCACGCAGTGCGTTCCACCAAGAAGGCATGAAATCCTGACCTTCGTCTACGAGTATCGCATCCCAACGTTCTTCGTCATCCAAGGCAGCGGCCCATTCCGCCGCCCTTATGGGAAGGACGTTTTCGAGCACATCACGCGTATTCTCCTCGTTACCTTCATGCCAGAGTGCATCGTAGGCATCGTAGTTTCCCGTCAGGCTGGCAATGCGCTTGCACCACAGGTGGAAATTTAGTGTTGTGATCTGTTTACGGACTTTACCGGATTGAGCATATTGAACCGCCAAGTCGGACAAATAGTTGATCAACGTGATATTGAAAGTGACGACGAGCACACGCAAACCTTGCTTGGATAGCTCCACTGCACGCCCAGCAATCACCATCGACTTTCCGCTGCCTGCAGGACCCTTTAAGCGCCGGAACCGAGTGCCTTCCTTATTTAGGCAAATGGATCGTTGTCGCGGTGTCATAAGCTTGGCCAATGGTACTCTTTGATCTGCAGAAAACGATGGCTCAACCAGCCAATGGCGTAATTCTGCTGCCACTTTGTCATTCATGTTCTGATCGTATTTTTGAGCTGAGGACAATAGACTCCGCAGAGCAGTCTTGGTGCAGTTGCCTATCAAGTCCGAACCGATAACCGGATACCAGCGCTCGTGCTGATTGTGACGGCGGCACTCACGCAGGGGCTCCAACAGTCTCCTAACTTCAATGGTGGGCGCATTGGTGAAAATGATCCCGGCGATGATGGTTCCAAATCCCCAATCATTAGACAGGCTTGGAACATACAAACCAAAAATCTCTTTCTTATATAGGTCGATCTTTGCCACAGGATCACGGGAGGCGAGAGAAAATGTTTTTCCGTCTTTTCTTGCCATTAATTTCGGTGCAGATGGACTTCCTCCCACGAAATAGTCCATATCCCGAAGCGACCAATCCTTGACTTCGTAAACCGCAATGCCGTTTTTCGGATGCAGCAGCATAAAGTCCGGCCGCAACCCATTTAAATGTGGCTGGATGTAAATCTCCCAACCAGATGGCAGGATTTCTAGAAACCACTCAAGCACCCGCTGTTCGCCTTCCGTAAGCGGCTGCCGAAGATTTTGAAGTTCGGCCAATGGCGGATCAACAATACGTGACTTGAATCTTTCTTGAGGTTCCATATAGTGCTCAGAAAAATGTTGAGTGCCAGGGTTGCAGAATTGTGTTTGAAAATTCATCCAGGCTATTGAATAAGATTCCGATCAATTAGCGTGCCAGGGCCCGTTTTCTCATGTAGTTCGATCACTGCATACATCATTTGAAGGTGTTTATGTGCGGTGGCAAGCTCGCCATTGCGAACAGCTTCAAGCGCACTAATCTCTTTTTCCTTTTCATCGTTCAAACGTGCACGGATAGCGGCGACTGACAAGACACAAGGCAGTGTCTTCTTAAAATCGGCGCCTCCAAGTTTGTAGATTGCCCAACCCCCAAGTACTCCCCAGCCGACGGGTCCTGTGGCTATCGAGAGCACAGTACTCATCGTAGTAAATGCTGCGAATGGTAGCGTCACGCCTGCAACCCCTGCCACCGCAGCGAGAGTGCTTGAGGCTGCCGTGTACAACGCGAAACCTGACAAGTGGGCGGCAACCAATCCACCTGAAACGCCAACCATTCCCTTCATTGAAGTGCCTTGCTGCTGGCCAAGTTCTGCGAGAATCTGGTTACGTTGGTCAGGTGCAGCATTGGCCAAGACGTAGTTTAAGGCCGCAACTACAGCTTCCTTTTCTGCAACGTGAGCAGGAAGGTGGCGAACTTTCTTCACCCCTACTTTGGATGCTACGTCCTGCGCGATCTCGGTGTATTTGACATCGTGACCCCGCAACCAAGAAGCTAGTGAGTGACTTCCAGCTGCGCAGATATGACTAACCAAATCTCTGGAGGTCGTGCTGGAAGGGAGTCCCAAAAAAACGGCGATACTTTCCTTTTCTGGCAGATTGGCATGGTCTAGCAGCTCATCAGCCTCCATATAGTCGTAAGACACGTCGCGCCATTTCCGAAGATCTGACTCATTCTCGTTAAACTGCTTTTGCCAGACTGAACGATCCTTGGCGTATTTCTCACGCAGCTCCACCAGGGAGATAGCAGCATCGGAATTGCTCGCTAGTACCGCCTGGTTCTCTTCGAACACTTTCTTTTTTTGAGCTTCGCGGCGACGAGCTTGAATGCGGTAATTAGCAACCAATACGAGCACTAAAAAGGCCAACGCCAATATTTGCCAGTTCAAGAGCGGTATCGCATTCAATCTCCATCCCCTTAATGCATGTCCCGTTTGTGATGTCAGCGAAAGCCTGCGGTGATAACTTGACCGTTATCGCCAATAATCGCATAGACATCCAGCTTTAGGGGGGGGGCGAACCCCCAGATCATTAGAGATACTCAACGTAGCTTCTTAGCCGGCGGATGTCTGTACAAGTCCGCAATCATTTCAGAGTCAATCGGCATTATTGTTCAAGTGAACCGGAATACGTAGAAGCTGCTCTAAAGCGCAGTTGACTTTAGTATCCGAAAGCATAAATGATTGTGCAACGAGGTAGACAGGCGACATATCTTAACTGTCACTTTTAAAGTGAAACGTACTGTACGGCGAGAAGTTTTTAGTGAAGCCAGCGATCACATCACAACTGGATATAGAGTCTCGCCGAACTCCAAATCAGGGTGGTCAAGCATTAAATCGATAAGGATGGGGATTAGCGAATTCAAAATCTTCACGGCATCATTTACTTGAGCGCGATTTACCTTGCTGTTCCATGTGGCGCCACCATGAATCAATTGGTTTCGCAGAACATAAAGCCTGTCAAAGACAATGGATAAGACTATCTCCGTCTGACTAGCCATCACTGCTCTTAAGGCGAGCTTTTTGCTTTCTTCAAACTGGGTTATCCAGCGGCCACTATCGTCATGCTCGCGTAGATCCCGCCAGAAGGGCTCGAACACGAATTTGTTTTCGATCAGTACCCGAATGGGACCACTAAATTGCTCAAATAAAGACTTCTGCAGTCTCTTCTCGGAATCGCATGTGACTAGTTTTTCAATGAATTTCTGAAGTTGCTCGCGTTCGGTGTTTTCGAATCCAAATAGTTTGGCATAGGCAGCGTTGAAGGATATCCAAAGGAAGATGATCTGTGCATCCGAGTCGTTGGTTTCCTTTTCCGATCGCACGAGCCAGCTAATGGCTCTGTGAAGTCGTATCCTGGAAGCTTCTGAATGCTGTTCGGTAAATTGCTTTAACTTGGCTTTCAGGACATCCGAGGTCATGATCACATCCTTTGCACTGATATGTTTGTTAGTAGCATTTTGTCACGTAGAAGTAAGGAATACTGGCATTTCTAACGATCGCGTATCAAATGTGAATTTCAAGCCGACCCTACCCGATTGCAACGGTGCCGAAAACGTCCCGAACTTATCGTCATGCGCAGATTGTTCTTGGCGTTTGATCATTTTCGGCCTTATTTGATGACGACTTCACCAGGCATATTAGGAATAAAATCCAAAAGCCCTAAGTCGCTAAACTTCCCTATTAGCCAATTTATTGGCGTGTAGAAATTTGGAACGAGGCCGTTCTCCACATCAGTGAAGTACCAGGCAGTTATCCTGTTTTTATCGAAACCAATTCTTCGTGCATTGGCACGTGCTTCGTACTGGGCACGAAAGAGTTTGTAGAGTGAGTCTTCAAAACCGTGCCGCTGACGAACCCAGCGTGCAACATCGCGTTGATTAAAGCGTTCGCCGGCGTTCCGGTCCGCTATAAAATGCGTGTAGACCTCTACTTGCCACAGTACGGGATGTGCTTCATAGATCCAGGCGTCGGGATGGAACCTGAGTAATAGTTCTCGTATTTCATCGTTTTGTATTGATCCCACCATGCATGAAAATGTGTCCCTATCTCTATCGAGGAAGAACCTCAATCGCTCTTGGCGGGTTTCATATGAAGTAAGTTCAATCAGTCTGGTCAATTCTTTCTGGTAGCCTTTTCTGAGATCCAGGCGATATTCTTCACGCCTCTCAGATTTCGCCGTATTCACAGATCTGGCTGCCAGCCATTCTTGATCTTTTCGCTTGCTTGCTTCTTCTGCGATTCGTCGGGCTTCGGCAATCTCCTTGTTTCTTTCTGCAAGGGCCAATTTGAGATCCCTTAACCTTTCGCGCCAGACTTCAGTCAGCGTCGGGCAGGACAACCATTTTCGATTCGCGACATTCTCCAAAACCTCGTGTTCAAAACTATTGGGATCCATTGCCTGTTCCGGCTTAATGCGCGACAGATCGATTTCAATGAGTCGTCTACCTTCAGATTGGATGCGGCGCCGCTTGATCTCATCGACTGCATGGGTGACTCGAATCTCGATAAGAAGTAAGCCCTCATCGTCTTCAGCAATGACATCGGGAATATAGTCGCCTTGCGACTCTTCCAGCCTTACATTGGCCAGTGATTTTCTCTGGGCGGGCCATTCCACCCTTCTGCCGTGGAGCATCATGCCGGTGTCATCCATCAGAACCGATGGATTTGGCATATCGTGTTCACCATCCCAGGCGGGCAAGGTCAGAGCGAGCTGGTCGGCAATCAATTGTTTGGCCATACGGTGGATGGAGCTTTCGAATCCAGCCCGGCATTCTGCGTCCTTGTAATGGGCAAAGTGGGGTTTCCGGCTTTTGCTATTTTTTGCCTTGGCCACCAACCGATGGCCGCAGGCAGGGCACACGCATCCACAGGCTATTCCGGACAGGACATCCCGAACCGCCCACATTCTCCCGTCGCGAAGTCCGTAAGGTACTTTCAGTCGATTCGGGTAAGAACGCTGCGAAGTGTGCCCATGGTGATGGGTGATAATCTGTAATTGGCTGCTCTCAAGAGTAGGAATCAATGGGTCTTGGCGCATGTGACGTTTCCTTTCAAAATAAATGGAAAGGCAACAATCGAGGTTTGGAATGGATCAAAACAGTCTTAAACATACCGATTCAGGGAATCAGGAGCTTTTAAGCATTCGCTGGCTCCGAGAATGGCTGCTCAAAGACGGCGGTATCAATCGCAGCGCACAGGTTCTGGCTGAATTGGCAGAACAGACTGAGAAATGCCTGCTTCGTGGCGAGCAGCCCCCTTTTTGCGAGATGGTAGAAATGCGCGACATAATCGCATCGCAAACTGGTCGAAAAGTCGCTGATCATCAACCCATAGGCAAGTGGCTGACGCTCAGCCAGCTGGGCCAATGGTGGGATGCTCGAGAGGAGGCTAGAACGGACCAGTTGGTTGCCAATGGATTAACTCGCCGTCCCGTTCTCATTAGCCAGCTTGGTGGAGGGCGAAGTAATCCGAATCGTTTTTGTTTTGGCTTCGCCGAAATTTCCGAGTCATCCGCGGACAGCGCATGTGATCAACCGATAGATGCTGTCATCTCTAGTTCGCTTCACTACACCGAAGAACATTTAAGAGCTATTTTTTTCTTGAGGTGGCTATTGCCCGGTAAGCCTGTGCAATTAAGGTCATGGCGTGGCTGGGTATTTATGGCCGGGGTTTTGACTGGATTAATGGTCATGGTGTTATCGGTGATATTCACCCTAAGGGAGATTAACCATTTAGGTCCTGTCACAGGAAGGGACCTTTTTTTGATTCTAATGTCCGGACTCATCGTGTTTGGCATACTCTGGAATTTGTGGCCTTGGTTGCAACTACCAGAACGGCGAATCACGATTGCATCCGATAATTTACTCCCTGCTGATCAACTATTTGGTCAACTGAGATTAATTCGGAATAAGGACAAAAAAGTATCGGGTTGGCTAAGCTTAGTTCGTTACTCATCTATCTGCACAACATGTGCTGGCACGGTTGAGCTTTCAAACGGACAGTCTGATTTTCCAGGGAGAATCATAGGCCGATGCCGAGACAGCCCAATGGAGCATGTGTTCAGTTTTGATCCAGTAAGTCTGTCTGGGCGTCCTTTGCGTTAGCTGATATTTGCAAAGAGGTGATATAGGGCTTTATTAAGATCATTTGCCTTAATTATTCAAAGTGCCTTGGCACTCTCCAGAACTTGGAACTTTTAATAGAATGACCTCTGCTGCTTCACGTGCGGAGTCGATAATGAATTGCCGCAAACTTTTACCTTTCAGTTTTGCAGCATAAGTGATCCGTTCGAGTTCTTCAGTTGTTAATCGCAAACTGATTCGATTTGTATTCGTGCTTGTCATGGCACTCTCATTTTGGCTCTGATTCTATGGGTTTAGCTTTCAAGACCCGTTGAATTTGATTCCAGTATTCCTCCGTGACGTCTTTCCGTTCATGAGGCACATGGCCGAACTGCTTTTCATAAACATAAAGGGCGTCTTCATCGATACCTGGTGGACCGGATAACAGGTATTCCCGACCGCTGCGGGTAATAGCAATCGCAGTAGTGGCATTGAACTCCATCATGGGTGTGCTGAGGCGGCCGATACCGCTTTCCGTGCAGCGACCCAGCAAAACATCCCAATGATCGGCGCCCGATGAAATGCGCGTTACCGACCAATTGGTCAGAACAACATCGGGCTGAATTTCAGTTGGAGGCATGGAGCCAAATAGGCCGCCGTCTGGCATGGGTTTGATTGTCATTTTTAACTCCGCTGTGTTGGGTTGCTTACCGATGGAAATCTATGGACCGTCAAAACAAGATTTCTGCTTCGACGCAACTGTCAATTCCTCTTATGCAAATTTATAAGACGATCTGGTCGCAAAATCTAAGAATGCAAAGTCGGATTTACCTTTATTGCGAAATATCAGAAGGGATTTTCACTAAAATAGTGATCGTGTCGTCGTGTTCCCCAATGAGGAACAGAAAAAATGAACTGATGTGAAAAAAAGTAGTTCGTAAATGTTAGTTTTCATGCGCCTTAAAACACTGATTTATATGGCCTTTCCAAAAAGTGCATCTTCTTCCTCGAGATTTCGCGGTCAAAAAAAATAATTTGCTATACCTAGTTGGTAGCACCCACCAACCAAGGAAGAAAGATGGAAATCGAAAAAGTATCTGCAGGCAGCCCCGCTTCAAAGAAACAAAAAACCAGTGCCACGGAAAAGTTCATGATGGTCCTCGTTACATTGGCACTGGCCATCCTGTTTATTCCAAAAAGCCTTATCAACAAGTTTGAGGAATCGAGTGCAGACTCCTCGGTTGTCTTGATTCGCTTTGATGGCACTTTCAACGATAACGGCCAAATATCGGCGAGCAAGTCTGTTCCATTATTGAAAAGCGTGTGCGGCAAACCAACCCTGAAAACACTCGTTCTGCATTTGAGCTCCGAAGGGGGCCACGCCGTTGAAGGTGAACGTGTTGCCAGTGCAGTGGGCAAGTATTGCGAGAAAAAGCACGTCATTGCCCTGGTCGAAAGCAGTTGCCTATCCGCTTGCTATGGCGTTGCGGCAAAGGCAGATGAAATATGGGCAAGCCAATCGGGTTATGTCGGGAGTATCGGCTCCATGATTTCCTGGGTTGATTATTCCGTTGCATTGGAACGCCAGGGCGTCAAGGAAATGGTTCTTACCTCAGGTGAAGCAAAAGGCCCCTCGATGGGACGACAAATGCCGACCTCGATACAAGTGCAAGACTTGCAATCGGCATTAACGTCCTCTGGCCTGGCGTTTGCACGCACCGTCCGGGAAAGCAGAAAAGGCCGCATTTCCAAAGACGCACCGATTGAAACAGGCGGTATTTACGCCCCCGAGCAAGCTCTGACACTCGGGCTGATTGACGACATCAAAACCATTGATGACGTTAGAGATATGTTCGGAAAAGACATGACTGAGATTGGCCCTGAATCCACCGGCTCACCCTTTAACCATGTCGGTCGCAACCGCGGTGAAGAGCTTTTCTATCTGGCGATGCAAAAGGCCCGTGAAGCCATAGAGACTTCCAAGTGAGCGAGGGAGTGGTGCTTACTGAGCCCGCGATGGGCTCAGTGGCAACGCCACGTTTCAATTGGGATGCCCGGTTTATCGGGCATCTACAAGCCACTCACTACGCGTGTTTCAAAAACGGTTATGGCTTCGTGACTTCTTCATCCACGAACTCGACCAAGTCGCCGACCGTGCACGCAAAGTACTTACACAAGCGATCCAGATTATCGGTCTGCACATTCGCCCCATGCTGGTTTAGCAATTTGGACAAGGTCATCCGATTGATGCCGGTGGCTTCGGAAATCTCCATGACCGTCAGTCGCCGTCTTTCACGGAATTCTTTGTCGGCAATTCTCTCGGAGAGCTTGAAACGGAGCATGAGCGATAACCTTTAATTACAAATGATAATAATATTTATCAAATGATATTGACAAGCGGCAAATGTGTGCTATAAATATCATCGAATGATAATTTAAGTAATCATTCGATACGTCCAAACTGCAAAGGAGCATGCAAATGAGCGAAACATACCTTACCACGGAACAGTTGTCCGAGCGTATCCACTACGACACCCGCACCATTCGTGATCGCCTTAAAGATTCAGTGCTATTGGAAGGCACGCACTACTTCCGTCCGTTCGGTGGCAGGAAGTTGCTGTTTATTTGGGAAGCCATCGAACGTGACATCAAGCGTTGTTCGTTACCCGACCCGATTCCCATGTCCGGTGGCGGGGTGGCCCATGGCTAGTATTCGTACCCGTAAAGACAATGGACAGCTTTTCCTCGATTTTCACTATCGGGGAAAGCGCTGCCGGGAACAAACGTTGTTGCTGGACACGTCTACGAATCGTGCCCGCCTGGAAAAACTGGCCAAGCGGCTGGACGCGGCCATTGAAAACGGCAGTTTCACGTACGCCGACTTTTTTCCAGACAGCCCTCGCGCGAAAACCTTTGAAGCAATGGCCGAGATCAACGGGTCGCCACCTTCGGTGTCGACGCAAGCTACCAACACTCCGGTATTACTCACACCGACGTTTTACGAATTTGCTGAGCTGTGGTTTCTGGAATCAGAGCCACGTTGGCGCAAGCAATATCGCGAGGCAATGCGTCAAACACTTGACCGCATGTTTTTCCCGTACTTTGGCGATAAACGATTGGCCGATATTGGCAGAGCAGAGCTGCTTGGCTTCCGCGCCGTGATCGCAAAGCGCAAAGGGCGTGCAGGCGAGTTTGTGTCGGGCAAGCGGATCAATAAATTGATGGCACAGGTGAAGTCCATTCTTGAAGAGGGTTGTGACCGTTACGGGCTCAACTCTCCTGGGCGTGGTATCAAGCCACTCAAACAAAAGCGCACTGATGTCCAACCCTTTACGTTGGAAGAGGTGGATAAGCTGGTATCGACGGTTCGCAAGGATTATCAGCCCTATTTGCAGGTGCGGCTACTCACCGGACTTCGGACCGGTGAGGCTAACGGCCTTCAATGGATCGATATCGATTTCGCCGCAAATACGCTGTGTGTCTCGCGCACGATGTCACGTTATGGCGATGGGGAAACCAAGACAGAAGGCTCAAAGCGCACGATTGCAATGGTGCCGCAGGTACGTGAGGCACTGCTAAAGCAGAAAGCGCATTCGTTAGAGGGTTGTCCTTGGGTCTTTCATAGCGTCAACGGAAACCCGATTGATGTCGTCAACTTTACCAACCGCGTTTGGTACCCGCTTCTGCGGCATCTGGCTCTCAAGA
>Ga0209480_10000705_pt1 | contig 26338 bp, 15 predicted proteins | sample JI61114C2DNA_FD_187501 | JGI IMG/M metagenome (GOLD analysis project Ga0209480, IMG submission 187501) | Wastewater effluent complex algal communities from Wisconsin, to seasonally profile nutrient transformation and Carbon sequestration -... | ecosystem: Engineered > WWTP > Effluent > Algae... | reverse complement strand
CGTCTAATCGCCGCTGAGACCGCTAACGCGGTGGGTCCTTGACGAGCGGGTCGCGGCTGGCCGCGATGTGCGCCTCGAGACCCTCGAGCTGCTCGAGCATCGACTTCGCGGTCTCGCAGCGCCGCTCCATCTGGGCCACCAGGTCCCCGACCTGATGTGACAGCACCTTGATCAGCTCGGGCAGCAGGTCGACCGCCGCGTGGCGCAGCGTCCGCGGCGCCGAGAGCAGCGGCGTGACCGCGCCCGGGCGCTCCGAGGCCGCCGCGACCCGCGACTCGACGATCTTCACCGTCTTGATGCACAGGTGGTACTCGCTCTGGATCCGCAGGTAGCCGAGGAAGCTGAGCTCGATCACCTGCTTGCCGTCGCGACCCACGCTCATCAGCTCCTGCAGCGGCCGCGGGTGCACGTAATCCATGCCGATCATCAGCCGGGCCAGCGCCCGGTCGATCGCCGAGATCAGCGCGTTCAGCTGGTCGGAGCCCTCGTTCAAGCGTCGCGCCGCCTGCCCCAATTGATTGAGCCGTTCGTTCATCACCCGCTCGTCCTTCCGGAGCCCGTCAGGGCCGCGCCGGGGGGTTTGCGGCCCGACGCAGCGCTCACGCTAGTCCGCGGCGCCGCGGCCGACAAGGGCCGCAAACGCGCTCTACGCCGGAGCGTCGCGCGCGTCGCCGCGCGCGCGCCCTGGAACTAGAAGTCGATGTTGGCCTCGACCTGCGGGTCGATGGCGTTGACCCACCGCGGGAGCTCGCCGCGGTACAGCAGGCTGTAGGCCGCCTGGACCTCGAGCACGCGGCGGGTGTAATTGGCGGTCTCGCGGAAGGGGATCTCGGCGATGAAGACGTCGAGCTCCAGGGGCTGCCCGCCCCCCGCAGGGTCGGCCTTGGCCCGCAGCCAGCGCTCGACGTTGAAGGGCCCGCCGTTGTAGCTGGCGTACGCCATGGCCGCCTGGCCGTGGAACTTACTCAGCAGCTCGGCGAGGTAGTAGGCCGCGAGGTGCACGTTGGTGTCGATGTCGAACAGCCGGTCCGTGTCGCCCAGCGACTCGCCGAGGCGAGCCGCCAGCAGCTCGCCGGTGTTCGGCATGATCTGGATCGCCCCGCGCGCGCCGACCGAGGACACCGCGTGGCGACGAAACCGCGACTCGGTGTACATCAAAGCCCACAGCTGGGTCGGGTCCACCGCCCGCGCGGCGGCCTCGCGCTCGACCGTCGCCCGGTACGCCCGCGGATGCCAGCGCGCGCGGTAGCTGCCCGCGGCGCCGGTCGTCAAGCGGGCCAGCCGGTGCGGCTCGCCCAGCGCCCAGCACAGGCCGCGCAGACCCTCGCGCAGCCCGGCCACCGCGTCCGCGTCGCGCCGCAGCGCCCGGGCCTCGCGCGGGGCCGCGAGCTTGGGCTGCTTCCAGGTCGCCAGCCACGCCAGCCCGCGCACGTGGTCCTCGTGCCGCGGCACCCAGCCCGACTTGCCGAGCGGAGCCACCAGCTCGAGCGTGTCGACGGCGATCCGCAGCTCGCGCTGGGCCTCGTCCCACCAGCCGGCGGCGTACAGGAACTCGCCGCGGCGCAGCGCCGGGATCGCCGCGCCGTGCTCGCTGACCAGCGCCGCGAAGGTCGCCCGCGCCTGCGCCGGGGTCGGCGGATCGGCTGTCTCTGTGGACATGGGCGAAAGGACAGGTACTGGGCCGGGCTCCTCACCGGCGTCGAGCAGGCGCTGGCGGGCCATCAAGCCGTAGTAGTCGAGCGGGCCGGCGGCGACGATGGCACGCAGCAGGCTGACGCCCTCGGCGCGGTCCTCCGGGGATGCGAGCAGCAGGCGGCCGCGAAAGTAGCGGGCGACGCCGGCCAGCTCGCCGCGGCGGCGCTCGAGCGCCGCGAAGGCCTGGATCGCCGCATCGCGCTCGCCGAGCCGCAGCTTGAGCCAGGCGTCGATCCACGGGCGATCGCCGCGCAGGCGGTCCTTGGGCGGGAGCCGCTCGAACAGCGTCCGCGCCTGGCCGTAGAGCCCGCCGCGCATCGCCTGCTCGATCGCCTGGGACAGCGCCGCGGTCCCGGCCGCGCCGCGCCGCTGGGCCTGCGTGAGCCACAGGTCGATCGCGTCCTGATGCCGGCCCGCGCGGTCGAGGGCCCGCAGCAAATCACCGCGAAGATCCGCGCTGGGGCTGGCCCGATACAGGGCCTCGAGGTCCGCCGCGTAAGTGGCGAAGTCCCGCTGCTTCGACGCGGTGTAGGCCCGCGAGCGCTGCGCCAGCGGCCGCAGGTGCGCGGGGGTCCGCGGGTCACGCAGCAGCTCGTCGAGGATCTGCCGCGAGGCGTCGAAGCGCCGGTGACTCCGGGCCGCGCTGGCGCGCTCGAGCTGCTCCGGCCCCGACCAGCGCGGCGCTCGACCGAGACCGACGAGCGTCTGCTCGGCGCTCTCGGCCTCGGGCGCGCCGGTCTGCTCGATCGCCACCCGCCGCAGCGCCGCGATCGCCTCCGACTGCTTGCCCGCCCGCTGCAGCGCCAGGGCCCGCGCCAGCTCCAGCGTCCCCCGGCGCGGGTGCGCGGGGTAAGCCTTCAACACGTCGCCGAGCGCCTTCACGGCCGCAGTCGCGGCCGCGCGTCGCCCCGCGCCCTCGCCCTCGATCGCCGCCAGCGCCTCGGCGTGCCCGACCCGCATCGAAGCGAGGTTGCGCACGGGCTCGAGCTTGCTGGCCTTGTGCCACACCTTCGCGGCCGTGCGCCGCAGCGCGTCGGCCTCCCGCTGCGGCAGCGTGGCCGCCTGCGCCATCAGGCTGCGCGCGTACTCGTCGGCGATCAGCTCGCGCGGCAGGCCGGGCGGTGAGCGCCGGGCCGCGACCAGCGGGGCCAGGGTCGCGCTCGCCTGCTCCGGCCGTCCGCGCAGCCGCTCGGCCCGGGCCCGCAGCGCCTGTGAGACCCACCAGTCCCACGAGTCGAGCGCCGCCGCCGGCTGCTGCGCGAGCGCGGCGAGGGCCGGCTCCGGCTGGCCCGCTGCCAGCAGCGCGGCCGGGTCGGTGACGGTCGGCGCCGCCGGCCCACGAGCATCGGCCGCCACTGCGCGAGCGTCGGCCGGGCTCGGCCCCTGCACGACATTGACGGCCGGATGTACGCGCTGCGCAGCCTCGTTCACGGCCGCGGGTCGGCACGCGAGGATGCCGGCGACGGCCAACGCCCAGCCCAGACCACACAGTCGCGGGTGCACGCGCATCGACCACCGAAGCTAGCACGGTCCACGCCGGCCTCCGATTTTCTCGCCGTCGCATGTCGGCGGACGGACGGCGGATGGTCTATGGTGCCGCCCCGTGAGTCTCCATCGTCCCACCCATTCCATCACGGCCACGGTGCTCGGCGCTGGCACGATGGGGGCGCAGATCGCCGCCCACCTCGCCGCCACGGGCATCCGCACCTTCCTCCTCGACATGGTGCCGCGCGGCACGCCGGAGGGCGCGCCGAAGGCCGCCCGCGACGCCCTCGCCCTCGGCGCGATGGCGCAGCTGCTCAAGGCCCGACCGGCCGCCTACACCGACCCGGCCCACGCCGCGCGGATCACCCCCGGCAACCTCGAGGACGACCTCGAGCGGGCCGTCGCCGCCAGCGACCTCGTGATCGAGGCCGTGGTCGAGCGCCTGGACGTCAAGCAGGCCCTCTTCACCCGCGTCGCCGCGGCCGCCCGGCCGACCACGATCCTGACCTCCAACACCTCGGGCCTGGCGATCGGCGCCATCGCCGAGGGTCTGCCCGAGGCCGCCCGCGCCCGCCTCGTCGGCATGCACTTCTTCAACCCGCCGCGCTACATGCACCTGCTCGAGGTCGTGCCCTCGCGCTTCACCGCGCCGGAGGTCAGCGAGGCGCTGGCCGACTTCTCGGACCGCGTGCTCGGCAAGGGCGTGGTCGTCTGCCGCGACACCCCGAACTTCATCGGCAACCGCGTCGGCATCGCCGAGATGGTCCTCACCTTCCGCGCCAGCACCGAGGGCAGCTACACCGTCGAGGAGGTCGACCTGCTCAATGGCCCCTTGATGGGTCGGCCGCGCACCGGCAGCTACCGGCTCGGCGACATGGTCGGCCTCGACGTCGTCGGCCACGTGATCCGCAACCTCAACGAGGTCCTGAGCCGCGACCCGAGCAGCCCCAACTACGACGAGCTGTTCGAGCTGATGGTCGTGCCGCCGATGCTCGAGCAGATGCTGCAGCGGCGCATGCTCGGCGACAAGACGAAGGGCGGCTTCTATCGCAAGGTCGGCAAGGCCATCCAGGCGCTCGACCTCGCGACCCTCGAGTATCGCGACCCCAAGGCCGCCGAGTTCCCCGAGCTCGCCGAGATCAGCAAGCTGCGCGACCTCGGCAAGCGCGTGCACGCGGCCCTGCGCGCCCCCGGCCGCGCCGGCGAGTTCCTGCGCAAGGTCTACCTGCCGCTCTTCAACTACGCCGCCCACCGCGTCGGCGCGATCTGTGACACCCCGCGCCAGATCGACGACGCGATGTGCTGGGGCTACGGCTGGCAGCTCGGCCCCTTCGCGTTGATGGACGCCGCCGGCCTGGCCTGGTGCATCGAGCAGCTGAAGACCACCGAGCTCCCCATCGCCCCGGCCCTGCTCGAGCTCGTCGCCCAGCACGGCGCCGACGCCCGCTGGTACGGCGGCACCGTCAGCGCGCCGACCCAGCAGGTCCCCGGTCAGGGCGTCCGCCCGGTCCCGACGCCGCCCGGCGTGCTCCTGCTCGCGGCCGAGAAGGACCGCCGCGGCGAGCTGCACAAGAACGACACCGCCAGCCTCATCGACATCGGCGACGGCATCGCCTGCCTCGAGTTCCGCGGCAAGATGAACGTGCTCGACGACGGCGCCGTGCGCATGCTGGCCGAGGCCCTGCCGACGCTCGCGCGCATCGGCGGCTTTCGCGGGCTCGTGATCGGCAACCAGGCCGAGAACTTCTGCGCCGGCGCCGACCTGCGCACCGTGCTGGCCGCGGCCGAGGCCCGCGACTTCGCCGCGCTCGAGCGGGCCGTGGCGACCTTGCAGGACGCGCTGATGGACCTGCGCCACGGCGCGCTGCCGGTGGTCGTCGCCCCGCACGGCATGACCCTCGGCGGCGGCGTCGAGGTCGCATTGCACGGCGACGCGGTCGTCGCCGGCAGCGAGCTCTACATGGGCCTCGTCGAGATCGGCGTCGGCCTGCTGCCGGCCGGCGGCGGGCTCAAGGAGATGTGCCGCCGCGCCTCCGAGTGGGCCGCCGAGTCGCCCGACGGCGACCCCTACCCGCTCGTCCGCCGCGCCTTCGAGAACGCCGCCGCCGGCAAGGTCTCGACCAGCGCGCACGAGGCCCGCGGCCTCGGCTTCCTGCGCGCGAGCGACGGCGTCGTGTTCCACCGCGCCCGCGTGCTCGCGGCCGCCAAGCGCCGCGCGATCGGCCTGGCCGAGGGCGACTACGTCCCGCCCGACCGCAACGCCCCGATCACCCTGATCGGCACCGGCCGCGGCGCCAGCCTGCTGATGGGCGCGCAGGTGTTCTTCTGGGGCGGCTTCGCCTCCGCGCACGACCAGAAGATCGCCCAGAAGATCGCCCACGTGCTCGCCGGCGGCATGACCGGCAAGCCGACCGCGACCGCGCAGCAGCTCCTCGACCTCGAGCGCGAGGCCTTCTGCAGCCTCGCCGGCGAGCCCGCCACCGTGGCCCGCATTCACAACATGCTCAAGACCGGCAAGCCGCTGCGCAACTGATTCGAGCCTTCAGGAAGGAACTGCCCACCATGTCCACGCTACAAGATGCTGTCCTCGTCGCCGCCCGCCGCAGCGCGGTCGGCCGCGCCCTGAAAGGCACGCTCCGCAACACCCGCCCCGACGACCTGGCCGCCCAGGTCCTGCGCGGGACCCTCGCCGACCTCCCGGGCCTGCCGCTCGACCTCATCGACGACGTCGCCCTCGGCTGCGCCATGCCCGAGGCCGAGCAGGGCCTGAACGTCGCGCGCGTCGTCGGCCTGCGCGCCGGCCTGCCGAACACCAGCTCGGCGCAGACCATCAACCGCTTCTGCGCCTCCGGCCTGCAGGCGATCGCCAGCTGCGCCGAGCGCATCCGCGTCGGCGCGATCGAGGCCGCCGTCGCCGGCGGCGTCGAGTCGATGAGCATGGTGCCGATGGGCGGCAACAAGGCCGTCCTGAACCCCGCCATCGTCGCCGAGCAGCCCGAGCTCTACATCTCGATGGGCCTGACCGCCGAGAACGTCGCGCGCCTGTTCGAGGTCTCGCGCGCCGACCAGGACGCCTTCGCCCTCGCCTCGCACATCAAGGCGGTGGCCGCCATCCAGGCCGGCCGCTTCGCGGGCGAGATCGTGCCAGTGACCACCGCCGAGGGCGGCACCTTCGCCGTCGATGAGTGCCCGCGCGGCGACACCACCCTGGACGCGCTGGCGCAGCTGCGTCCGGTCTTTCACGCCCAGGGCAGCGTCACCGCCGGCAACGCCTCGCCGATGAACGACGGGGCCGCCACGGCCGTGCTGATGTCCGCGAGCCGGGCCCAGGCGCTCGGCCTGAAGCCGCTCGCGCGCTTCGTCGGCTTCGCGGTCGCCGGGGTCGCGCCGGAGCTGATGGGCATCGGCCCGATCGCCGCGATCCCCAAGCTGCTGGCGCAGACCGGCCTCACGCTCGCGGACATCGACCTCATCGAGCTCAACGAGGCCTTCGCCAGCCAGTCGCTCGCGGTCATCCGCAAGCTCGGCCTCGACCCGGAGCGGGTCAACGTCAACGGCGGCGCGATCGCGCTGGGCCACCCGCTCGGCTGCACCGGGGCCAAGCTGACCGCCTCGCTGATCGCCGAGCTGCACCGTCGCGGCGCCCGCTACGGAATGGTCAGCATGTGCATCGGCGGTGGCATGGGCGCCGCCGGCATCTTCGAGCGCATGTAGCCGCCCCGGTCTCCGGCGATCGAGCACCGACGGCGCGGGCCCTCGCACGAGGGCCCGCGCCGTCGCGCGTCGGTCGAGCTCGTCGCGCTCATTCCTCGCCCATCGGGCCGGCCGACCGGCGGCGCCGAAACCGGGGGCGCGCGCACGCGGACGACAAAGTGACAGTCATCGCGCTGCATGGTCTTCGAGACATGTCCCGAAGCGCGAAAGAGACAGCGCCCAAAAGCCCTCTCTGACCGCTCCCACGCCCGATCTGCGGATCCTCGGCACCTGCAGGGGCCCGCTCGAGCGCCACGGCCCGCCGGCCCTGGCAAAAACCCGCCCGCCAGAGACCGCGCAGCGCGAGAAATGTCCGCGGACCAATGACCGCACCTCATGGCCCCACGACCCCACGACCCCGCGACCCCGCGACCCCACGACCCCACGACCAATGACGCGCACCCACACCGCGCAGCGCTGCGCTGCCGATCGCGGACTACCACCACTGGCAGCAAAACGCCGCGCACGCGCATGCAGCGGGCGAAAACTGTCCGCTGACAGCAACCATCGCGCGGCACTTTGGGATTTGACATCCCGACAGGTTGCCCGCATAACGAAGGAGTTCCCCCCGTGACCGCGACGGCCCCCCCGGCCGGCGTGCGGTCGCCCAGGATGTCCGCAACCCAAGAAGCAGGAGGTCCATCGAGGTTCAATGTGTTGTTGAGGCGCAGAAGCGGGCAGGGAAGAGGAACCCTGCCCGCTTTTTTATTGCCGCCATCACGACCTGACCCCGCGGCCATGTCCCCGGGGTCAGCCGCGACCGGCGCCCGCGGCGCCGCCGCCGCCCGGGCGCGATTCACTGTACCTGCAAGCTCAGCGCATACGCCCCGAGGACTACAGCCCTCCACCGCCCCCATCAGGGGCTCCGGGCACCCCGACGGCCGTCCACGCGGCGTGCACGGCCGCCGCCGCCTCGGCACCGTAGAGATCGGTCGCGGCCTGGGCGGTCGCATTGCGGGCGTCCTGGAAGCTGGCGTCGCTGGCCAGATAAGTGGTCAGCGCGCGATAGTAGATCGCCGACGCCCTGTCGACGCCGAGCGCGGGCACCACGGTGCTGGTCCTGGCGCGCGGGTGCTTGCCGCCCGCGACCGTGAGATAAAACGCCAGGTTGGCGATCCCCGAATTCAGGTGCACGCCCCCGTTGTCCTCGACGCCGGTGTAGCGCTCCGGATAATAGTCCCTGGACTGTCCATCCCGGGTCGGGTCGTTCATGTAACGCATCGCGTCGCCCGCCTTCCCCGGCGTCCAGATCCCCTCCGCGAGGTCCCAGGTCGCCGCGCGCACGCCCCCGGCCCCGTGGGCGTCGGCCGCCGCCGCCATGATGTCGGAGAAGGCCTCATTGAGCGCCCCCGACTGACCCTGATAGACCAGGTCGGCCTCGTACTGGGTCACCGCGTGGGTCAGCTCGTGCACGACCACGTCCGGGTCGCGCGCGAAGGCCCCGGCATACACCCCGTCGCCGTCGCCGTAGACCATCTGCGAGCCGTCCCAGTAGGCGTTCACGTACTCGTGGCCGAAATGTACGCTCGAGCGCAGCGCCGCCCCCGAGCTGTTGAAGGAGTCGCGCCCGAACTTCGCCTTGAAGAAGTCGTAGGTCTGTCCGGCGAGCTCGTAGGCGTCCTGCGCGGTGGCGTCGTCCGAGTCCCCGCCCTCCTCGATCAGCAGCTGTCCGGGCAGCGCCTGCTCGCCGCCGCTGTCGTACACGTAGCGCTTGAGCGCCCGATGGTGCTGCGGATGCCGCGTGACCAGCTCGCCGGTGAGCGCGTCGACGAACACCCGATCGCGCTCGGGCCCGTCCACGCCGGTGTACCGGACCTCGGCGCTCCAGGCCAGGCGCGCGCCGTCCTCAGTGACGACATAGACCAGATCCGGCACATCGACGCTGACCGCGTCGCTCGCCAGCGCCGCCAGCGTCGCCGCCAGCGCGGCCTCACCCTCGAGCGCCGGCTCGCTCGCCAGCGCCTCACCCGCGATGAAGCGCCCCGTGACCGCGTGCACCCGCCCGCTGAGCCCATCGGCGTGGACCGTCAGCTGCCCGCCGACCACCGGCAGCCCATTGAGGTACTGCTGAAAGCGCACATGCGACTGTCCGAGCTCGTCGCTGCGGCTGCGCACCGGCTCGAGCTCGCTGCCCGCCGTCATGCGAAACACCGGCCCGACCGTCCGCAAGAACTCCGCGGCCGCCCGCCGCCCCTCGCCCCTCGCCAGCAATCCGAGGTCCCCCGCGAGGAACACCGGCACCCCGTCGCTCGCCGCGATCATCCGGTCGACCCGCGGCAGGCGCCGGAGCGCCGCCTGCTGGCCCCACCGCGGCGCGGTCCCGGCATCCCCGTCCGACGCCGTGATGAGCCCCCGCTCGGCGGTGAAGCCCTCCACGTCCTCGTGGCAGCCAGACAGCAGCGAAAGGCAGACGATCGAGGCGACGATTCCAGCGGTGTGAAGCAGCATACAGAACTCCTCTTCAGACGCTCAGGATCGCCCGCGATGGGGCAAACCTGGCCTGGAGACCATGTCGAGAGATTGCCCGCCCCCGGGGAGCGGTGGGTCACTTCGACCCCGAACTTCATCAACCTTAGGAGCGCCCTGCCAGAAAGTCACACCCAGGAATCCCCACACGCACCACCCATCCTGCCGGGCATTTACGTGATCTAAACTACACAATTTTCCAATTACGAATCCCAATGACCCGACATTTCGAGCCCCGCGCACGGCGAGAAAAGACCTGCGACCACGGCAACAAATAACGCAGACAACGATATTCTCAGACTCTAATGGGCGGATCCGCGGATCCGGACGCCCGCACCCCGCGGAGCGCCCCGCGCCGCTGGCCAGCGATTTCTTTCGATCAGGGAGGAGATCTCGCCCTCGCCGCGCGCGGCGCCGCGCATCGCTCGCCACCACGCTCACGCTCCATCGCGAACCCGCAAGATCCCCCGCGACCCGGAGCCGAGCCCGCCCCGCCTTGCCGATATCGACGAGCCCGGTCACGGTTGCGGGGATGCCAGTCCGCCCCCGCTTCTCCCTCTCGAGCCTGCTGTTCTGGCTGACGCTCTCCTTCGTCCCGGGCCTCGCCGGCATGGCCTTCCCGCCGGGCGACTGGTACCGGGGGCTCATCAAGCCCGACTGGAATCCGCCCCCGTGGGTGTTCGGCCCGGCATGGACCCTCCTTTACATCCTGATCGGCGTCGCCGTGTATCGCGTCGCCCGCCGCGACGGCCCGCACACCCCGGTCGCCCTGACCTGGTTCTTCGCCCAGCTGGTCCTGAACGCCCTGTGGACCCCGCTGTTCTTCGGCCTCCACCGCCCCGACCTCGCGCTCGTCTGCATCGTCGCGCTGTGGCTCGCCATCGTCGGGATGATGCGGGCCTTCGCCCGGGTGAGCCCCGGCGCGAGCGCCATGCTGACGCCCTATCTGCTGTGGGTCAGCTTCGCCACCGCCCTCAACGCGGCGATCTGGCACCTGAACCGCTAAGCGCCCGCGCGCCGCGACCACCACCAATACACCGGGATCCCCGTCGCCAGGATCAGCAGGTCGACGCCGAACACCAGCGGCTGCTGGACCGCATAGCTGATCAGCAGGAACAGCGAGGCCCCCAGGAACAGCAGCGGCACCACCGGGTAGCCCCAGGTCCGATACGAGCGCGGTCGGTCCGGCTGGCGGCGACGCAGCACGAACACCGCCGCCACCGACAGCGCATAAAACGGCCAGATGCCGATCACGAAGTGCTCGGCCAGCTCGGCGAAGCTGCGCACCGACACGAACACCGCCCCGAGCGCGACCGACAGCATGATGCTGCCCGTCGGCGTGCCGTAGCGCGGGTGCACCCGCGCCAGCGCCGTGAAGAACAGCTTGTCCTCGGCCATCGCGTAGAACACCCGCGGTCCGGTCATCATCGAGCCGTTGAGCGTGCCGAAGGTGCTGATCATCACCGCCGCCGCGACCAGCGTGACCCCGAGCGGCCCGACCAGCGCGGCCGCGACGTCGGCCGCGATCAGCTCCGAGCCGACCATGCGGTCGAGCGGCACGACCCGCAGATATACGAAGTTGGCGGCGAGGTAGAGCCCGACGACCGCCGCGGTCCCGAGGATGAACACCTTGGGCAGCGCGCGCTGCGGGTCCTTGATCTCCCCGCTGACGAAGCCGACGTCGCACCAGCCGTCGTAGGCCCACAGGATCGACACCATCGCCAGCACGAAGGCCGCCGGCGCCGCCTCGCTGGCCGCCGGCGCGACGTGCACCGGCAGCGCCCCCGGCGTCAGCACCAGCCCGATCGCCACCAGCCCGAGCAGCGCCGCGACCTTGAGCACCGTGCTCAGGTTCTGCACCATCGCCCCGAACTCGACCCCGCGACGATTGATGAGGCCCACTGTCACGATCATCGCTATCGCCAGCACCTGCGCCCGCGACAGCGCCACCGGTCCGAGCGACAGCGCCGCCTGCGTGTGATCGGCCCCGAGCAGGCGCCACGCGTACTCCGACGAGGTCACCGCGATCGCCCCGTAGGCCGCGGGTCGCAGGATCAGCAGCTCGGCCCAGCCGAACAGGAACGCCGGCAGGCGCCCGAACGCCTCGCGCAGGTACACGTAGATCCCGCCGCTGCGCGGGAACATGCACGCCAGCTCGGCGAAGGTCAGCGCGCCGGCCAGCGCCACCACGCCGCCCGCGATCCACGCCAGCGCGAACACCGGGACGCTGTCGATGTGCTGGGCGATCGCCGCCGGCGCCCGGAAGATCCCGCTGCCGATCGTCGAGCCGACCAGCACCGCGATCGTGCTCCACAGCCCGAGCTTGCGGGGCAGACGCTCGCCCCAGGGGTCTGCCGCCGGCTCGCTCATCGCCGCCAGCGATACCGCATTTCCGGCCCGGCCCCAAGCGAAGCGCCGCGCCGCCGATCCGGACCGCGCTATCCTCGATCCGCCATGGAGCACCAGGCCTGGATCGTCCCGCTGCGCCTGCGCCACCCCTTCGGCCTGTCCCGCGGGACAGTCCACGAGCTGCCGACCGTGCTGCTGCGCCTCGGCGGCGGACTCGGCGAGGCGGCGCCGGTCCGCTACCTCGGCCACGACGCCGCGGCCCTGCGCGGCCAGCTGGACCGGCTCTGCGGCGCGCTGTCCGAGTCTGACCTTTCGGACATGTCCATCGACATCGCCCCTACCGATGCGCCCGGGCCGGTGCGCGCCGCCCTCGACATCGCCCGCTGGGACGCCCGGGCGCGCGCCGCGGCGCGCCCGCTGGCCGCCCACCTCGACGCCGCTCACCCGCCGCTGCCCGGCCACGGCGCGACCCAAACTTCATACACCGTGGCCCTCGACGAGCTCGACGCGATGGCCGCGCGCGCGGCCGAGGCCGCCCACCTGCCGTTCTTGAAGGTCAAGCTCGGGAGAGATCCCGAGTTCGACCGCGCGGCCCTGCGACGGATCGCCGCGGCTGCCCCCGGGTCGCGGCTGCGGGTCGACGCCAACGGCGGCTGGTCCTTCGAGCAGGCGCTGGCGTTGCTGCCGGAGCTGGCCGCCCTCGGGGTCGAGTTCGTCGAACAGCCGCTCGCGCGCGGGGAGCTGGACGCCCTCGGCGAGCTGCGCCGTCGCAGCCGCGGGCTGGGCCCGCCGCTCTACGCCGACGAGGATGTCCAGGGCCCGGCCTCACTGGCGGCCCTGCGCGGGCGGGTCGACGGCATCAACATCAAGCTGATGAAGTGCGGCGGGATCTCCCCGGCCCTGGCGATGATCGCCAGGGCCCGGCAGGAGGGCTGGCGGGTCCTGCTCGGCTGCATGATCGAGAGCCGCGTCGGCCTCGCGGCCGCGGCCTGCCTCGCGGGCCGCGTCGACGAGCTCGACCTCGACGCCCACCTCCTCACCCGCAATGACCCGGTCCCGCCAGGCAGCCAGCCGCTCCTGTCCGCCGCGCTCCCCGGGCTCCCCGGGCCCGGCCTCGGTATTCCACTGTCCTGGTAAGGTCCACGGCCCCCATGCAGCGGCTTCGCGCGGGATAGCCCGGGCGTGGCATACTCGCGCCCGACCGTGAACGCCGACGACGCCCAGCGTACGCGCGCGCCGACCGTACCCAGCGACCCTGGGCCCCAGCACACCGGGCCGGAGACCCGCGGCACCGACGACCTCGACGGCATGCCGCGGCGACTCGGTCGCTACGAGCTGGTGCGGCGCATCGGCTCGGGCGGCATGGGCGTGGTCTATGCGGCGCTCGACCGCGAGCGCGGGCGTCGGGTCGCGCTCAAGACCCTGCGCAAGCTCGACGCCAGCAGCCTGTACCGGCTCAAGAACGAGTTTCGCGCGGCCGCGGGGATCATGCACCCGAACCTGGTGAGCCTGCACGAGCTGGTCTCGGAGGGCGACCAGTGGTTCATCACCATGGAGTACGTCGAGGGCGTGCGCTTCAGCCAACATGTCCGATCGGACATGGAGGAGGGCCGCGAGGAGACCGAGCACGGCGGGGCGGCGGACCACGTGACCCAGACCGACACCTTGCAGCCGGCCGGGGCCCCGAGCCTCGACCCGCTGCGGCTGCAGAGCGCGCTGATCCAGCTGGTCGGCGGGGTCCAGGCGCTGCACGCCGCCGGCAAGCTGCACCGCGATCTGAAGTCGTCGAACGTGCTGGTGACCCGCAGCGGTCGCGTGGTGATCCTCGACTTCGGCCTGGCCAGCGACCGCAGCCCGACGCTGGTCGACGCGACCCTCGAGGACGGCATCCTCGGCACGCCCGCGTACATGTCGCCCGAGCAGGCCGCCGGGCGGATCGCGACCGCGGCGAGCGACTGGTACGCGGTCGGCGTGATGCTCTACGAGGCCCTGACCGGCCGCCTGCCCTTCCTCGGAAGCACCCTGAAGGTCCTCGCCGCCAAGCAGCAGCACGACCCGATCCCTGTCCACGAGCTCGCCCCCGAGGCCCCGCCCGAGCTCGCCGAGCTGTGCATGGGCCTGCTCAATCGCGACCCCGCGCTGCGCTTCACTGGCGCCGACGTGCTGGCTCGCCACAGCGCTCCGCTGCCGCACCGCGCGCTCAGCGGCCCGACCTCCGGCACCTCGAATCAAGCCCCGGCGCTGATCGGCCGCGCCGACCTGCTCTCCATCCTGCACGACGCCTACGAGGCGACGAGCCGCGGCCAGCCGGTCACCGTGTATGTCCACGGCGCCTCCGGCATCGGCAAGACCGCGCTGCTCGACCACTTCCTCGGCACCCTGCGCCGCGGCGGCGAGGTCGTGCTCCTCACCGGCCGCTGCTACGAGCGCGAGACCGTCCCCTACAAGGCCTTCGACAGCGTCGTCGACTCGCTGACCCACTACCTCCGCCGGCTCCCGCAAGTCGAGGCCGCCGCGCTGATGCCCCGCGACGTCCACGAGCTGACCCGCCTGTTCCCCGTGCTCGCGCGCGTGCAGCTGGTCGCCGACGCGCCGCAGCGGGTCTTCGAGGGCCCCGACCAGCAGGAGGCCCGCCGGCGGGCGTTTCGCGGGCTCAAGGAGCTGCTCGCGCGCATCGCCGATCGCCACCCGCTGGTGCTGCGCATCGCCGACCTGCAGTGGGGCGACGAGGACAGCGCCCGCCTGCTCGCCGAGCTGCTGACGCCGCCCGACGCCCCCGCGTTGCTCGTGCTCGGCTCGTATCGCAGCGAAGAGGCCGCCGGCTCGCCGATGCTGCGCGAGCTGCAGCGCCTCTACGAGCGCCCCGGCATGCGCGGCGACGTTCGCAACGTCTTCATCGCCCCGCTGAGCCACAAGCAGGCCGAGGAGCTCGCCATGCTCCGTATGGGCCGCACGGACCAGGGCGCGCTCGCCGAGGCCGCCCGCATCGCGCTCGAGAGCGAGGGTAACCCGCTCTTCGTCGAGGAGCTGGTCCGCCACGCCACGCTCTCGCGCCGCCGCGGCGACACCCGCGAGATCTCGCTCGAGCAGCTGGTCTTCGCCCGCCTCGACGGCCTGCCCGCGCCCGCCCGCCGCCTGCTCGAGCTCGTCGCCGTCGCCGGACGACCTGTCCCTCAGAACCTGGTCTTTGCGACAGCCGGCATCGACGGCGACGACCACGCGGCGCTCGGCCTGCTCCGCGTCCAGCACCTCGTGCGCACCCACGGCGCGCGCGAGGCCGACACCATCGAGTGCTACCACGACCGCGTCCGCCTCGCCGTGCTCGCGCAGATCGACCACGCCACTCTGGTCGAGCACCACCAGCGCCTCGCCGTCGCCTTCGAGCGCGAGGGCGGCGACCCCGAGGTCACCGCCCTGCACTTCCACGCCGCCGGTGTGCCCGAGCGCGCCGTCCACTTCGCCTGCATCGCCGCCGAGCGGGCCGCCGCCGCCCTCGCCTTCAACCGCGCCGCCGAGCTCTACCGCCTCGCCCACGTCTGGGCCGCGCCCGTCACGACCGGCGCCGCCGCGGCCACCGACCCGTCCGCGGGCGAGCCCGCCGTCGCGCGCCTGCGGCTGCTGCTGCGCCGCGCGGAGGTGCTGGTCCTCGCCGGTCGCTGCGGCGAGGCGGCGCCGCTCTACCTCGAGGCCGCCCGGGGGGCCACGCCGGCGGCCGCGCTCGAGCTGCGGCGGCAGGCGGCGGAGCAGTACCTGGTCAGCGGTCACATCGACGAAGGCATCAAGCTGCTGCGCCCGGTGCTCAGCGAGGTCGGCCTGTCGTACCCGCCCTCGCCGAGCCGCGCCAACATGTCGATCATCACCCGCTCGACCCAGCTGAGCCTGCGGGGCATCAATTTTCGCAGCACCGCCGAGGACGCGATCGCCCCGGCCGAGCTGCTGCGCGCCGACGTGTGCCTGTCCGCCGGCAAGGGCCTCGCCTTCGTCGACCCGGTCCGCGGCTACAGCTTCGTGCTGCGCGGCCTGCTGCTCGCCCTGCAGACCGGCGAGCCGCGCCGGGTCGCCCGCGGCCTCGCGCAGGTCGGCATGATGATGGTCTCACGCGGCAGCGCCAACGCGGTCTCGCGCGGCACCACCTTCATCAAGGAGGCCCGCAAGATCGCCGACGCCCTCGGCGACCACTACCTCATCGCCCTCACCGACATCATCGCCGGCATCGCCCAGATCACCCTCGGCCGCTGGCAGCTCTCCCTCGAGCTCCTCGACACCGGCGTCCAGCTGCTCCACGACCGCTGCGCCGGCGTCGCCTGGGACATCTCCATCGCCCAGATGTCCGCCCATCGCGGCATCTTCATGATGGGCCACTTCGGCGAGCTCGCCTCCCGCTCCCACGCCTGGCTGCGCGAGGCCGAGGACGCCGGCGACCTCTACGGCGAGGTCTGGGCCGCCCTCTTCTCCGGCGCCGCCCTGCTCGCCGCCGACGACCCCCAGGGCGCCCGCGACCGCATCGGCGCCGCCCTGCGCCGCTGGTCGCAGGACGGCTTCCACTTCCAGCACATGCTCGCCCTCGTGCTCGAGACCTTCTGCGACCTCTACGAGGGTCACAGCGGCGGCGCGTGGCAGCGGCTCTCGGAGCAGTGGGCCGCGGTCGAGGCCTCGCACATCCTTCACTGGCAGTTCCTGCGCATCTTCGGGCTGCAGGTGCGGGCCGCCGCCGCGCTGGCGGCCAGCCGCGAGCAGCCGCACGCCGAGGCGGTGCTGCTGGCGGCGGCCGAGCGCGACGCGGCCCAGCTCGACCTCGACGCCGAGCACCGCCGGGACTCCTCGGCCGCCGCCGCGCTGATCCGCGCCGGGATCGCCGCACGCACCGGCGCGCGCACCCAGGCGATCGCCCACCTCGATGCCGCCATCACTGGCTTCGAGGCCGCACAAATGGTCGTGCATGCCGCCTGCGCCCTTCGTCGCAAGGGCGAGTGCGTCGGCGGCCTCGCCGGGGCGGCGATGATCGCCGAGGCCGACCGCACGATGGTCGACCACGCGATCGCCCGCCCGCGCCAGTGGACCGCGATCTACGCGCCCGGCTTTACGTGACGCGTTCGACTCGCGCCCACGGGTGATCCCCCGTCGCCTTCCGCGCACGACCGCTGCGCCGCCGCGACCTCCTGCCTCGGCGCGCGCGCGAGGGCGCCGGGCTGCGCCCCCGCGCGCGACGACGCCCGAGGCCGGCCGCCCCCGCCCCTCGCAAACTCCGGGCCACGCCGATTTCTTGCCAAAACAGCGGTCATGGTGCGGGCCTGGCCGGATCGCGGCCGCCCGGCCGGCCGGATCGCCCGGGGCCCACCGGACGGCTCCGGGCGGCGATTTGCGCCTGGAATGCCATACGATCGTATGACTTTTTGTCTGGTCGCCCCGTTCTGCATCTGCCACAGTCAATCCCGGTGTGGGCGGCTTCGACTCGGCCGCCGCCTGTTGCTCACCAACCTCCTTGGCTCGCCAACCACCTGGCTCGTCAATGAAGCACACCTTCCTGAACGACCGAGGATAGGCCCCCATGCCCATGCTGCGGAACCGTCTTCTTCCCGCTGTTCGTCTCGTCTCTCCTCTCCTCGCCGTCGCCCTGCTCCTGCCCGCGAACGCTGGAGCCCAGGAGGCCCTGCAGATCGGCCCTGTGGTCGCCGCCCCCGAGGGCCCGTTGCCGCAGCCGGTCCCCGGTCAGACCCCGACCACGACCCAGACCCAGGGTCCCGGTACGCAGAGCCAGCTGAGCCCGGGCGGCCCGCAGACCCAGACCCAGGTCCAGCCGCTCCCCGGCGGTCCGCTGCCGATGAACCCCGGCTCGATCAACATGCAGCCGCAGATCCAGGTGCTGGTTCAGCCGCAGATCCAGATCTCGGCCCAGCCCAAGGGTGACGCGTCGCCGCAGACCAACGCCGACGCCACCGTCAACACCAACACCACGCCGACGATCACCAACACCACCACGGAGTCGATCGTCGCCCGGCCCTACACCCCGCCGCAGCACTACAGCCCGCCGCAAGTCTATGCCCCGCCGCCCCAGGTGATCACCCGGGTGGTCCCCGCGCCGCAGGCCTACAAGCCCTACAAGCAGCTCAAGCCGCTGCCGCGCCGCAAGGGCCTGATGATCACCGGCTGGATCGTCCTCAGCGTTTCGTACCTGCTGACCGCCAGCAACGCCGCCGACCTCTACGACCGCTGCCCCGGCATGAGCAACCCCTACCGGTGCCGCGAGCTCGCCCGTGACATGTTCATCCCCGTCGCCGGCCCCTTCATGGCGATGCAGCACACCAAGTGGGCCACCGACGACTACTCCCTCGCCGTCTCCGGCTCGCTGCAGGGCGCCGGCGCGCTGATGGGCATCATCGGCACCGCGATGTTCATCCGCGACGGCCGGCGTAATCGGTTCATCAACGAGTACGGCGTCCGTGTCGGCAACGACAACGTCCGCCTGCGCAGCAGCGGCACCGGCCTGAGCCTGCGCGCCCAGTTCTGAGCCGCGGCGCCGCGGCGACCCGCGAGGGCGTGGCCTGAGGGCCGCGCCCTCTCGCGTTTAAACCGGGCGACGGCCGCCCACGCCGCGCCCGGTTTAAACACAGCCGGGCGGACCGACATCACGTCGACCCGCCCGGCCGGGCAAAGCGAGCTGAAGGGCTGACGGCTCAGCCCGGGATCGGGCACGCCGCGTCGGTCACGAGCGCGCCGTTGTTGTCCTCGTTGCACTCCTGGACGACGCCGCCGCCGCCGTCGACCTCGACGAAGTAGGACTTCGTCATGCCCTCGGGCGGGCCATCGACCGTCCAGCTGACGTTGGTCGAGCCGCCGGTGAGGATCGCCTCGCTCGTCGGCTTGGTGCCGAGCTTGAGGCCGGTGTTGTCGATGCCCTCATAGAAGGTCACGTCGATGCCCGCCGGCACGCCGAGCGCGCCCTCGTTGTAGATCGTCGCCTGCAGCACGAGCTCGTTGGTCTCGCACTTGTTGAGGCCGATCGACAGCGAGGCCGAGAGGTCCGCCGCGTTGAACACGCCCGCGCCCTGGACGTTCTGCCGGAAGTTGTTGAGGCCCGGCGTGGTCCAGTTGTCCTGCTCCATCACCGGCACGTTGCCGTCCGACTCGGCGTTGGTCACGTGGTAGGTGTGCTGCGTCCAGACCTTGCGGGTCGGGACCCAGTTGTCCGAGCCGGCGCCGTAGCTGAACACGCCCTGCCGCGAGACCCAGCCGGGCGTCGCGGCCGCGCAGTTGACCCGCGGGGTCGGGTCGCTGTGGTTGGCGACCACCAGGAACTCGGAGTTGCCGTCGCCGTCGACGTCGGCCACCAGCGGGTACTCGTGGATCGTCGCGCTGGAGTTCATCACGGCCAGCTGGACCTTGCCGGTCGCCCCGTCGTAGACGCGGGCGAAGCACTCGTCCTGGTACGCGACCTCGGCCGCGCCGTCGCCCTGGAAGTCGAACACCGACGAGCCAGTGGCGGCCGACGACTTGTCCTGCGCCTTGGCGACCCAGCGGGTGAACATGGCGCCCGCGACCGGGGCCGGGTCGGCCATCGGCTTGACGATGACCTCGCCGGGGCGGTTGAGGTCGAAGACGCGGTAATCAGCGCCGGTGGCGATGCCGATCTCCGCGAAGCCGTCGCCGTCGAAGTCCGAGATGGTCGCCGAACCGCCGAGGTTGCCGCCGGGGACGAGCATCGGCTGGGTGCGCATGGCGTCGTTGTTGTTGCACTTGACCCCGGTCGGATCGATGCCGCACCACAGCTTGCCGGTCGCGCCGTCGAGGATCTTGATGTCCGGCCACGCGGTGAGCACCACCTCGGGCGTGCCGTTGTTGTCGAGGTCGCCGACCGCCGGCCAGCCGTCGCCGCCGGAGCCGGTGACATCCTTCCACATCTGCACGAGGGTGACCACCGGCGGGTTGCCGGCCATCCAGTTGATCTTCCACGCCTCGCGGCCGGTGACGAGCTCGGGCTTGCCGTCCTTGTCGAGGTCGGCGAAGGTCGCCATGCCGCCCGGATAGATGTAGGCCGTCGGCTGCCCCTTGTTGTGCGGGGTCCCGACCATGCCGCCGTTGTTGCCCTGGTTCCACACCAGCAGCCCGTCGTGGTCGAAGATCGCCGCCCCGAAGGCGATCTCCGCCTGCGGGTCGCCGTCGAGGTTGGCCAGGGTCGCGGTGCCGTTCTCGACGCGGATCTTGGCCACAGAGTTGTTGGGCAGGCGCGAGGTCCACAGCAGGACGCCGTCGCCGTCGACCGCGTAGATCGGCGAGACCTTGGTCGCGCCCTCCTGCAGGCCCGCGTACACGATGTCGGGCTTGCCGTCGCCGCTGACGTCGCCGACGGCGATGGTCGACCGGCCGTGCGCGCCGAACTTCTTGTTCACCGGGTCGTGCTTGATGCGCCACAGCTCGGTGCCGGTCTTGCCGTCGAGGCAGACGATCTCGCCGGAGAGATAGTCGGTGTCGTTGCCGCCCTGCAGGCGCGTGGTGTTGAAGATGACCTCGGGCGTCTCGTCGCCGGTCACGTTGGCGACCACCGGCATTGCGATCACCTGGTCCTTCGTGAAGGCCCACTCGAGCTGGACCTCGACGCCGTCGAAGGTCGGCACCACCTCGCAGAGCAGCGGGTCGGGCTGCTTCAGGCACTTGCCGAGCTGGGGCTCGCAGTAGTAGCCCGCGTCGCAGTCGTAGGAGTCGCTGCACGGACCGCCGGGCGTGGCACAGGTCGCGCCGACGCACACGTCCCCGCCCGCGCAGCACAGCTCCTGGTCCTCACCGCAGCGAATGCCGCTGGGGCAGATGTCGAGGCACTTGCCGTCGACGCACTCCTCGCTGTCGAGGCAGCACACCGCCGGATCTCCGCACAGGATCGTCATGCACAGCTCCTCGCCGGTGGTGGTGCCCGAGCTCGTGCCGCTGCTCGTCGCCGAGACCTCGCCGGTGGTGCTGTCGCCCGTCGAGGATGAGCTGCCGCTCGTCGTCGGCTCGCCGGTCGTGGTCGTGCCGCTGTCGGTGGCGGCCGAGCTGTTGGTGGTCGTCCCGTCCGTCGTCGACGAGGTCGGGGCGTCCGTCGTGCTCACCGAGCTCGAGCTACTCGCCGCGCCGCTCGACTCCGTCGCGCTCGAGGTGGCAGGATCGTCGTCGTCCTGACACGCACCGAGCGCCGGTGCCACGAGCGAGATTCCGTAAACTGCCCAGTAACGCGCAAGGTAGGTCTTCATATCGATAATTTAGGCATAGGGACCTGCGCTGTTCCACGCAACAAAACAACTTTTTTCGGCGGGCAATGGGCGGCCTCTGGCCGGACTTTGGGCCGCTCGAAGGGCCGCTTCGCGGCGCTGCGCGCCTCGCTGGACCGGACACAGCGCCTGTAGCGGCGCAGAGACTCGCACGCAGGGCGAAGTGGGCGATTTATTCACAGGCCGCGCAGGCAACGTGACAGTGAGCAGCGGCCACCGGGCCTGGTGATTTCTCGCGCGGTCCTTCGCGGAGACCTCCTCCGTCCCTCGCGGCCGGATTGCGCCAGCGGACTCGGCCGGGAGATCTGCCAGTTTGACGCCACTCGCTGGATCCAGCCGTCTACGAGGCCCTGGCGCGCGTTTCTGCAGCGCCGCGATCGGCTGTCCCCGAGGACAGGTTTAACGCCGCGAGCGACGCTCGACGAGTCACTCGCGCGCCGACGTGTCCAGCCAGATGCGCCGCGCCGGGCTCCCCGGTGACAGGCCCGCACCCGCCGCCGCCGCCCGCGCCGCCTCGACGCTCGCATGTCCGAAAAGACCTGTCCCCAAGACCATGGCCGCAAGGACAGCGAGCACCACCCGCGCCCAGCCGCGCCCGCTCGCCGGCTCGCCCGCGGGCTCCGACCACAGCAGCGCGAGCACCCGCAGGCACGCCCACGCCAGCGCCGCCCCGCCCAGCACGCCGGCCGCGAGCGCGGCCCGGACCAGCAGGTTGCTGTCCTCGAGGCCCGCCTGGAGCAGCATCAGGCGGGCGATGAAGGCGCCGGTCGGCGGCGCCCCGGCCAGGCCGAGCAGGCACAGCGCGACGGCCACGGCGCTGAGCGGGGCGCGGCGGCCGAGGCCGGCGAGGTCGACGAGGCCACGACCGCGGTCGAAGGCGCTCTGCGCGGCGAGCAGGCCGAGGCTGGCGAGGGCATGAACGGCGAGGGTCAGGAGCACCGCCGCGACCGCGAGGTCGCCGGCCGACTGCCCCCAGTCGACATGGTCGGAGATCCTTACGCCCCGCGAGCGGGCCCCGGCGTGCGCGTAGAAGTCGGCGGCCGCGACCAGGCCGAGCAGGACCAGGCCGGTGTTGGCGACCGTGGCCCAGGCGAGCAGGCGACGCAGCTCGGCCTGGCGCGCGGCCGCGACCGCGCCGAGCAGCGCGCCGAGGCCCCCGAGCACGGCGACGGCCGTGCCCCAGCCATAGGGCGCGTAGACCAGGCGCGGCGCGTGCAACACCGTGACGAACAGGCGCAACAGGACGGCGGCCGCGGCGAGGCGCACGAGCACCAGCACCGCCGCGGCCCCGCTGGCACCGGCGCGTTGCACGATCGCCGGGAGCCCGAGGTGAAGCGGCGCCGCCCCGAGCCGCGCGAGCAGCCCGGCGAGCGCGAGGGCGATGCCGGGGACCAGCAGCATCGCCGGCGCGGCGCCGGTCACCGCGGCGTCGCGCGCCTGCGCCTCGAGCCCGGGGATCAGCGGCGAGCTGCTCTGCAGCAGGTCGACGGCGGCCTGGACGGTGCTGGCCCCCCAGCGCAGGAACACCGCGCTGACCCGACCCCCGAGCTCGCCGAGTCGGGTCGTCCCGGTCGCGCCGTAGACCAGCGCGAGCCCCATCCACCACAGCCCGGCCGCGAGCGCCTGTCCGATCAGCCAGGTCCAGCCCGCGCGCGCCCCCTGCTCGCCGGGCTCGCGCCCCAGCCACAGCAGCGCCGCGGTGGCGAGGCAGGCCAGCTCGAGGCCGGCGACCAGCACCGTCAGATCGCCCGCGTGCGCGCACAGCATCGCGCCGACGCCGACCAGCAGGCTCAGGCCGTGTCGCCCCGCCCCGCCCGGCCGCGGCGCATCGCTCGCCACGATCGCCAGCAGCGCGACGATCACCGCCAGATCCACGGCCAGCGCGAGCCGATCCGCCACCAGCGCGCCGCCGAGGAGCTCGTGGCCGAGCCCGAGCCCGGGCGCCCCGAGCAGCGTCAGCGCGGCCGCCAGCGCCAGGCCGAGGCCCAACAGCGCCAGCGCGCGCGGCCAACCGGCGGAGCCGTGCGCCAGGGCCCGCCCCGCGAGCGGCGTCAGCAACCCCCACAGCGCGACGATCACCACCGGCGCGAGCGCGGTCACGGCCTCGTTCATGGGCTCTCCTTCTGCAGCCGCTCGAGCGCCCACACCCGGCCCACGGCACCGCTGCAACGGCTGACGGCACCGCTGCAACGGCCCACGGCACCGCTGCAACGGCCCACGACGACCTGCGCTCGCGGCCCGCTCATCGGCGCTCCTGCTGCAGCCGCTCGAGCGCCCGGAGCGGCTGCGCGCAGGCCTCGGGCGGCGCGTCGGGGGCGCGCTGCGGGGCCTCGATCGCCCCGGTCAGGGTCAGACAGCGGCGCAGCGCCGCGGCCTCGATCACCGCGCGGGCGGCCGGGTCGACGCGCGCGAGCCACGGGCCCGGCCACGCGCCGATCACCGCCAGCGGCGCCAGCAGCACGAGCAGGCGCGCGAGGTCCAGCGTCGGCAGGTCGGCGGACATGTCTCTTGGGACCTGACCTGAAGGACCTGCCCCCAAAGACAGCATCCGGAGCGACAGCAGCAGCGCCGCGCCGCCGGCCAGCGTCAGCCAGGGCGCGCTCGCGCCGAGGCTCAGGCCGGCGAAGCGGACGGTCCCGAGCAGCACCAGCGCCGCGCCGACGCAGCCGGCCAGGCCCGGGGCCGCGAGCAGGCCGAGGGGCGCGAGCCGCCGCGCCAGGGCCGTGCGCGGGCCGCCGCGCCCCTGGGCCTCGGCGAGCGCCAGCAGTCCGGCCGCCGCGCCGAGCGTCAGCGTCGTGGCCAGCGCCAGCGCGCCGAGCAGGCCCTCGTGATGCTGGCCGGCGACCCCGAGCACCAGCAACCCGGCCGGCACGAGCGCGGCGAGGCCGATCGCCCGCCGCGGATCCGGCTCGACGCGGGCCACGAGCGCGCCGTAGATCGCCCCGACGAGCGCCAGCCCGGCCAGCAGCGGCGCCTGGGCGGCCGCGGCCGTCGGCGTCAGCGGCAGCCACAGCCGCAGCAGCAGGTCGAGGCCGAGCAGTCGCACCGGCCCGAACAGCAGCAGCGCCGCCCCGCTGGGCCCCGCCGCCGCGCCCGCGAGCGACCAGCCGTGCAGCGGCCACAGCCCGAGCAGCAGCCCGCCGGCCAGCGCCAGCAGCCCGCCGATCGCCGCCTCGACCTCCGCGGGCACCAGCACCTGGGCGAGCGCGGCGATCTCGAGGGTCCACTGTCCGCCCGAGGCGTCGTGCTGCGCGACCGCGAGGGCCCCCGCCGCCACCGCCACCGCGGCGGCCGCGAGCGCGAGATAGAAGCCGGCCGGCAGCGCGGCCCGCAGGCGATCCGGTCGCGGTCCCGCGGCGAGCAGACCGACCACCAGCGGCGCCAGCAATCCGAGACAGGTGACCAGCAGCCCGAGGTCCTCGGCCAGCAGCGCCGCGAGCACGACCCCTTGCAGGCCGAGTCCGGCGGCGATGGTCCCGCGCGAGCCGTCCGTCGCCAGGCTTGCGACCTGGCCGATCAGACATGTGATGATCAGCCCCGGGAGCGCGAGCCCGCCGAGGCCGAGCGCGAACTCGAGGCCGAGCGCGGGGATCCACGGCGCGCGGATCGCCAGGGTCTCCGGCGCGGCCGACACCAGCGCCAGCGCCACCAGCAGCGCCAGCCCGGCTGCGAGGCCGCCGAGGGCCCGACTCCAGCGCGCGGGTGCCACGGCCACCAGCAGCGCCCCGAGCAGCGGCGCCAGCACGAGCAGCCGCAGGTCCGCGAGCGCCGTCACGGGGTGACCTCCCGGGTCACCGCGGGCGCGGGCGTCGGCTCGCGCGAGCGTCCCGAGCCCAGCAGGGCCGGGTCGAGCCCGCCGAGGTCGACCGGATACACCCGCGACGGTCCGACCTGCGCGACATCCGGGTTGCAGTACACGAAGCCGAGCAGCGCGAGGGCGCCGAGCAGCCCGAGCAGCAGGCCGCGCTGCGGGTGCTCGGGTCCCGGCGCCCGCGCGGCCCGGACCGAGAAGGGCGCCAGGAACAGCCGCGGCAGCAGCTTCTGCTCGCCGAGCTCGTGCAGCGCGCGCACCAGGGCGCGGCCGCGGCGCGCGAGCACCTGTCCCGAAGGCCATGTGATCGTCGGCAGACGACTGGCCCAGGCGACCAGCCGCGAGCGGAGCGCGAAGCCGAGCGATCCGAGCAGCAGCCCCGCCAGCAGGCCCCAGCGGGCGTCGCCGACCGTGAACGGCGGCCGCGGCCCGAGCGCGAATTCACCCGGCAGCAGCCAGCTCGGGCCGAACACCGGGCCGAGGCGCATGCGCAGCGCGTCGCTCGCGCCCGGCAGGTCGATCGCCCCGACGAACACCGCCGCCAGCCCCAGGCCCACCGCCGCGAGCGCCCGCTCCGGACCGCCGCCCGTCGGCGATCGGTCCACCACGACCTGCCCGATCGCGCCGGCCACGGCCAGCGTCGCCAGCGTCGCCAGGCCGGTCACGACCAGGTTGAGGCCCGGGCTCCACGCGCTCAGGTACACCGCGCTCGCGCCGAGCAGCTCACCGCTCCACAGCGCCGCGCCGAGCGGCAGCACCCCGGCCAGCGCCAGTCCGGCCAGCCACCGCGACGCCCGACCCGCGCGCCCCTCCGGCGCCAGCGCCAGCGCGCCGCTCGCCAGCCCCTGCGCCAGCAGCAGCCCGCACGCCGGAACCCACGCCCCGAGCCCCACCGCCGTCAGCATCAGCCCGAGCTGCGCCTGCGTCACCCGGCCCAGCGTCGCCGCCACGCCGCGCGCCCGCAGCCCGGCGACCCCGGCCGCCAGCGCCAGCCCGGCCCCGACCACGGCGAGCCCCGCCATCACCTCCGGCGCCATCGTCAGCAGCAGATGCAGCCGCAGCAGCAGCAGCACGCCCGCGCCGGCGACCAGCCCGTGCAGCACGGCGCGGACCACCGGCCCCTCGCCGCGCAGCGCCGCCGGCAGCCCTCGCGCCCGCGCCAGCACCGCCAGCACCAGGCCGAGGGCCGCGACCGTCGCCAGCGAGACGCCGCCGAGCTCCGCCACGACCAGCCGCGAGCGCCCGGCCAGCAGCGACGCGCGCTCGAGCGCTCCGAGGCCGAGCTCGCCGACCCCGAGCGCCATCATCAGCAGCGCCAGCCACACGCCGGCGTCGCCGACCCGCACCCACCGTCTGGGCCGCGCCTCGCGCTCCGGCCTCGCGCCGCGCCCGGGCTCCGCAACGACCTGCCCCTCCGGACCTTCCCCTTGCGACCTGTCCGAAACGACCTGTCCCTCCGGACCTTCCCCTTGCGACCTGTCCGAAACGACCTGTCCCTCCGGACCTTCCCCTTGCGACCTGTCCGAAACGACCTGTC